>Ga0302320_10002859_pt1 | contig 40387 bp, 34 predicted proteins | sample Bog_T0_3_FD_202130 | JGI IMG/M metagenome (GOLD analysis project Ga0302320, IMG submission 202130) | Peat permafrost microbial communities from Stordalen Mire near Abisko, Sweden - Bog_T0_3 | ecosystem: Environmental > Terrestrial > Soil > Wetlands > Peat | place: Sweden: Abisko, Stordalen Mire... | reverse complement strand
CCACGTAGCCATCTTTGCTGGCGCGGATTGTGTACCAGGTAGGAAGTCCGGCGATGTTCGACGGGAACAGGTTCTTTCCGCTCACCGGAACACCCATGCCGAAGATGCTTTTCAGCAGAACGCTATTGGCGGATTGCGAGCCGGACCCGTTCACCGTTGCTACGTTGATGCTGAAATTGTTGACCACCCGTTCACCCACGTTCATTGCGCCCTCTAACTGACCGAGGGCGAGGTCGCTTGTCGCCATCTGGCGGGTTCCCCTTCCAGTTGATTCTGAAAAGACTTCATTCCATTGCTCTATCGAGAATGACCGAATCTTTCCTTCCCATATGTGATTATAGTCACTTTAGAGCTGCACCGTCCCAAATCTGAAAACGGCTATTACCCCTTTTGAGTCATGCCGAACCTAAACGGTCTACACCTGTGCAATCAACGGGAATCGGCGCGGCAGAGGGACTGACAGGTTGCTGGAGTCAGTCATCAACATCCTCATTATCTTACACATAGAAATCGATCACTCAATTAATTGCAACTCACCTGGTAGCCCCTCCGACGCCATGCACGAAACCTTTGCGTATAGTCCAGAGCGTAACTAGACACGTTCAAGCCTGATTGCCATTCAACGAGCCGTGAATGTTCAATGACTGATCCAAGACTGACAGGTCGCCTTATCGCTTACCTCTGGCACAGGACCTCAGCCCACTGGCGCACCGAGTCCGGGCTGAGCGCTGCACCGCCTGCTTGGCTGGCGGCCAGTTGCACGGCGAGGTTGCCGATCGTCGAGCTTTCGATCTCGCCAATTTCAACAGGCAGGCAGGCCCGCTGCGCGGTCAGGTCGGTGAGCAGCTTATTGCGGCTCGCGCCTCCCACGATGTGAATGTGTTCCATCTTCCGGCCAAGCATCTTTCCCAGGTCTTCCAGAGCCAAAGCGTATCGGGCAGCAAGGCTCTCAAAAATAACCCTCGCAAAGACGGGCTCGTTGCCGGCAACATCGGGAATGGTGGCCCAGCGGCGCCGCCAAAGTTGGTGATTGATGCGCTCGGGCATGTCGGAGTCGAGCAACAGAGGCTCCGCATCTACGTTGATCACGCCGGGAAAGCTGGAACTGGTCGCCTGCGTAACCAGATCCCCGATATCCCAGAAGCGGCCTTCGGCGCTCCAGGCATTCATGCACTGCTTCAGCAACCACATGCCGTTCACCTGAGAGTGAAAACAGTGATCTCCGGTGACAGCGCCTAGATTTGTATAACGCGCTTCAAAGGCTTCAGGGGCGGTAACGGGCGCGTTGGTCAGCGTGCCGACAAGCGACCAGGTTCCAGAGCAGATGTAGGCTGTGGAACCAAGGTTGGTGGGGATGCCGGCAATGGCGGAGGCGGTATCGTGGCAGGCAGGCGCAATCAGTCGGGTTTCGCGATAGGCGTCAAGCGCAGCAAGTGGCCCCCGCAGTGAACCAACCATGGTTCCCGCGCGCACAATGGGCGGCGCGGCATCCAGAGGAATGTCAAGCAGCCCGAAAAGTTCCCAATCCCAGTCGCCGGTCCTCAAATCGACAAGGCCGGTATGGCTGGCGTTGGTGTACTCAGCGACGCGCCGGCCGCCGAGCCAGTACAAAATATATTCGGGCAGCATGACCCATGGAGCGTGCGGGTCTACGCGGTCTTCGCGGTCGGCCAGCAGTTGGTAGACGGTGTTGATGCGGTGGGGGAGCGCGCCGGTGCGCTCGAAGAATCTGCGGGGCGAGAGAATCGCGTCTGCGGCCTCTTTGGTGCGAACGGTGCGCTCATCGCGGTAACAGAACGGCTCGCCCAGGGGCTGGCCGTCTGGCGCAAGCCGAACGTAGTCCACCGACCAGCCGTCGACGGCGATGGAAGCGATGCCTTCAGGCGTCCGATCCGCGGCCTTGCGCAGCCCCTCTTCGAGACCGGCAAGAATTTCATTCAAAGGCCAGTGCAACGACAGTCCGCGATGGACAGGCCCGTTGGGAATGCGGTGGACGGCTTCAATCTCCGCCTTTCCATTCTTCCAGCGGAGCAAGGAGACTCGGCAGCTCTCGGCGCCCAAGTCGATCGCGATTCGTGCGGGTTCTTGCATGGGTCGAGTCGTTTCTCAGTTCCAATTCAACGCAAAAAAGCCTCGGAAAGTCCGCCATCGACAGGAATCAGGTGGCCAGTTGTACAGCGCGCCCGCGGGCTCGCCAGGAACAGAATTGCTTCAGCGCAGTCGATCGGATCGATTGGCTGCGCTGTCAGCGTCCGCTTCGCATAAAAGCGCGCAAGCAAGTTACGTAGTTCATCGTCCGAAAGTGAGTCGTCAAACAGAATTTTGTATTTCGCCAGCGAGGCGCGGACGCGGTCTCTGGGAAACATGGCCGATCCCTTAACGACGGTGGCGGGGCTGATGCCGTTGACGCGCACGCTAGGCGCAAGCCCGACGGCGAGTTCGCGCACGAGGTGCGAGAGTGCGGCTTTGCTTACGTCGTAGGCCTCGCTGCCGCGTTTTGAGACAACCGCATTGGCAGAGCTGGTTAGAACAATAGATGCTTCGAGCCCCTGCTCGGCGAAGAGTTTCGCGGCTTCGTCCGCCAGCAGATAGTTGGATGTCACGTTGACTTCGAGCGTGGTGGCCCACAGGGCATCGGGAATCACATTCTCTGCGGAAGACGGGAACATTGCTGCGGTGTTGATGAGGATATCGACGCCGCCAAAAGCGGCAACCGTCGCCTTGAGTGCGCCGTCTATGGCCTCTCGGCTACAGATATCGATTGTGGTACTGTCAACAAACTCCCGCGATGTGACAGATTGCAACTCGGTGGCAACGCTCGCAGCGGCGGCCTGATTGCGATCGGCCACCATCACATGCGCGCCCCGTGCGGCAGCCAGCAGCGCAGCCTCTCGCCCGATGCCGCTGCCACCGCCTACAACCAGGGCAATACGCCGGCTCAGTTCCTTTTCCGGCGGCTGGCGGCGGATCTTGGCTTCTTCCATCGCCCAATACTCGATGCGAAAGGCTTCGATGGCAGGCAAAGCCACATAGTTGCTGAAAACCTTGAAGCTGTCCGGCGTATTTCCCTCTCCGCACTGCGGCAGCGTTCCCTTCACTTCGCCTTCGGCCAGCAGCGAAGCGCCCTCCATCACGTGAATGGCGTTGGTATAAAACTCGCCGGTGATGCGCGCCTCCGTCTTGCTCTTGCCAAAGCTGAACATGCCAAGGCCCGGAATCAACACAATCGTCGGGCTTGCGTCGCGCAGCGCAGGCGAATCGGGCGTGGCAAAGCTGTGGTAATAGTCGCGGTATTGCTGGCGGTATTCGTTAAGAGATTCATCGATCTGCTGTTTCAGAGCCGCCAGGCCTGCATCCCGGTCGGCTTGCGGTCTCCAGGGAACGAACAGCGGGCGGATCTTGGTGCGGATAAAGTGGTCGGGACAGCTTGTACCCAGGTACGCAAGTTCTTTCGCATGGACCGAGTTGACAAACTGAAGCACGTCCGCAGCGTCGGTGAAATTCGCGATCCATAGTTTTTGCGCGCTGACCCGCCCGCGCAGATACGGCGCAATCTGGACGGCCAGTGCCTTCCGATTCGAGCAAGAGGCGACAGCTTCGCCGCCGAAGCGCGTCTCCCCTTTCTCGATTCCGTGGCGGGCAATGAACTGCCCGATCTGGTCAATAACCGTCAGCGTATTCAGGTAGCACTCGCGCTGGGTCTGGCCCCATGTAAACAGTCCATGGCCGCCCAGGACGATGCCGTCGCAACCAGGATGAGCAGCCACGGCCTCACGCATCTTCACGCCCAACTCAAACCCAGGGCGCAGCCAGGGCATCCAGACCAGCGAATGGTTGAACTCGCGGTTGAACTCCTCCATCTTTGCCTTGCCGTTCGCGGAGGCCGCCAATGCGATCCCCCAGTCGGGATGGAGATGATCGACGTGGGGAAAAGGAAGAAACCCATGCAGCGGAGTATCGATCGAGGCCGCCACCGGATTGCCGCGGAAGGCGCACAGGGAATACATCCCGACCATCTCGTCTTCGGCGTCCACGCCCTGGTAGCTGCGCTCCAGAGCCAGCAGCTTCTCCTGGTAGAGGGTTGCGAAGCCGGTTCGCTTGATGCTGCCCAGGTCGCCTCCCGAGCCTTTTACCCAGAGAATCTCTACGGTTTTGCCCGTCAGCGGGTCGATCTCGGTAATCTTCGAGCTGGTATTGCCGCCGGCAAAGTTGGTGATGCGCAGGTCGGAGCCGAGCAGGTTTGAGCGGTAGCGAAGCAGATCTGGCTCGTCCAGGGTTGCGGCAACGGTTGGGTTCCAGCGGTCTTCAAGGAGCTTGAGCTTTGGGGAGGCGGGAGTTGCTTGGGTCATACATACCACTCTACGAGGATTTAAAGAATCGTAGTCAAGATAACATAGAAATAAGCAATAGGAAATCTATTTCGTATATGAATCTTCCGCGCAGAAGCCCAGCATTTTCAGCAGCTCCCTTGTGTGAACCCCGCGGCAGCATTGAACGGAACGGAAGCGAACTTTCACATTGCACCAATCTGCGGTCTTACGACGACGCAAACAATCAAGACACAAAATGTCATTGCTTTAACACCGTAGCGCAGCCTTCGCATCATCCGTGCTAATATCGCCTTCATTCCGTGGTGACGCGGCATGACGATGCTTCCACTCCTTCAGCGTGTTCCTTATCGGCGTAAAATCCCGCTGCTGCGCGGGTTAGGAGTTTGCGCATTGGCGGTGGTTTTCTGCCTCGCCCGGTCCCAGGCGCAGGATGACCAGCTCGACAAGGTGCATGTGACCCAGCCCTCGGAAACCGCGCCGGCGACCGGAGCGCCCGCTGGCGCCGAAGCTCCGGCCGCATCGGGACCCGATGCGCTGAAGATCCATCCCGGAGCGCGCATCCGAGTCAACGTGGACCTGGTGCTGGTGCCAGTCACCGTGACCGACCCTATGAACCGCCTGGTGACGGGCCTGGAGAAGGAAGACTTCCAGATCTTCGAGAACAATGGCAAGCAAAAGATCGCCTCCTTCGCCAGCGAGGACGCGCCTGTCTCGATCGGCATCATCTTCGACCTCTCTGGCTCCATGAGTTCAAAGCTCATCCGCGCCCGCGAATCGATCCTTCAGTTCATCAAGACCGCCAATCCGCAAGACGAGTTTTTCGTCATCGGCTTCAATGACCGGCCCGAGCTGATCGAGGATTTCACCAATTCGGTCGAGGACATTCAAGCCCGGCTGGCCACGGTGCGCAGCGGCCATCGCACCGCTCTTCTCGACGCCATCTACTTTGGCCTGACCAAGATGAAGGAAGCAGGCCATGAGCGCAAGGCGTTGCTGGTCGTCTCGGACGGGGGCGATAACCGCTCCCGCTATACAGAAGGCGAATTGCGTGCCCAGGTGCGCGAGGCCGATGTCGAGATATACTCCATCGGCGTCTTCGACCCCTATGCGGACAGCCCCGAGGAACGCACCGGGCCTCAATTGCTCAGCGATTTGAGCGAAGAAACAGGTGGACGCCTCTTCCGAGTGGACGACATCACCGAGATGAGTGACATCGCCGAGAAGATTTCTTCCGAGCTGCGAAACCAATACGTCATCGGCTTCAAGCCTCAAAACCTCACCCACGACGGCAAGTGGCGTAAAGTGAAGGTTAAGGTCAACCCTCCCGAAGGGTTGCCTCCACTCACGGTCCATGCTCGCACCGGTTACTATGCGCCTTTGCAATAACGCGGCTCTCGCGCTTCTCCTTGCCGGAGCGGCTCTTGCGCTTTCTGCGCAACAAGCGCCTTCCTCCCCTGCCCCCGCGCAGGCTTCGCCGGGCCAAAGCCCATCCCTCACCGTGGACCGGGACCCCGTCAGGTCTCCGGATGCCGAGCCTGCCTCCGCCGCGCAAGGCCCACTGCACAAGCAGGGCGAGGGCTATGTCCTGCACACCGATGTGGAGGAAGTAGTACTCAATTGCACGGTTCTGGAAGGCAACAGCCTGGTTCCAGACCTGAAAAAAGAGAATTTTAAAATCATCGAGGACGGCGTCCCGCAGACGCTCATCAGCTTCCAGCACACTGATCTGCCTGTCTCAATCGCCATTGTGATCGATAACTCCGGGTCCATGTCCCGCAAGCGCCCGGCCGTGAACAAAAGCGCCCTCGATCTGATCCTGGCCTCCAATCCCAAGGACGAAGCCTTCGTCGTAAACTTCTCCGACGAGGCCTTCATCGACCAGGAGTTCACCTCCGACGTGAACAAGCTACGCGACGGACTCGGCCATATCGAGTCCCGCGGCGGCACCGCGCTCTACGATGCCGTGGTGGCCTCTGCGGATAAGCTGGCGGCCGACGCCAAGCGCCCCAAGCAGGTTCTCATCCTCATCACCGACGGCGAAGACAACGCCTCGACCCTCGACCTGGAGCAGACCATCCGCCGCGTACAGCAGCTCTCCGGCCCGGTCATCTACTCCATCGGCCTCTTGTTTGGCGACGAGATGAGCCGCGCCGAGGTGCGCCACGCCCACCGCGCTCTGGAGATGCTCTCGACAGAAACCGGCGGCATGGCCTTCTTTCCCAAATCCATCGAGCAGATCGACCAGATCGCCGCCGAGGTCGCCCGCGACATCCGCAACCAGTACACGCTGGGCTACCACTCCACCAAGCCAACCACGGAGCAAGGCTTCCGCCAGGTGCAGGTGGCCGCCGAGGCGAAAGGCATGGGCAAGCTGAACGTCCGCACCCGCACCGGCTACTACCCCGTCGTGCGTGTCCCCAAACAGCCAGCAGCGAACAAGAACTGATTCTCAACTTGTGTGCTCCGTCCCCGATGCCCATTTCATACACGCCGTCATCCTGAGCGACCGAAGCGTAGCGAAGGGAGTCGAAGGACCTGCGGTCGTTTTTCAAGGCACCGGAGGCCCGCACTTCGCAAAGATGCTGTAAGCTCTCTTCCATGGACGAGGGCAACTATTTCACTTATATCGTTGCCAGCCGGAGCCATACGCTCTATATCGGCGTAACCGGGAATCTGCGCAAGCGTGTTTTCGAGCACAAACGAAAGCTGCATGAGGGATTCTCCGCAAAGTATAACTGCAATCGGCTTGTCTGGTTTGAACGGTTCATGGGACCGAGGGCCGCCATTGCGCGAGAAAAGCAGTTGAAAGGATGGATTCGCGCAAAGAAGATCGCGCTTATCGAAAAGTCCAACCCCACTTGGAACGATTTGAGCGCTGCGTGGTACATACAGGAAGAGTTGACCTGGACGCCGGATTGAACGGCAAGGCATTTGGGCTAGCCATCGTCTGTACGATGATTGGTTGAGATGCGGGACGATCAAGTCAAGAACAACCGCAGGTCCTTCGACTACGTTTGGCGCAAAAAACGCGCCAAACTCCGCTCAGGATGACAGCATTTGCGGGAAAGGAAAGCAATTGTACGGCTACTGACGTGATGACGTGGGCGCAACAACGCGCAAACACTTTCCCCACCCTGCTGCGATAAGCTGGAAGTCAGGAGACGAAGCGCGAAAGATGAACCCTTCCTCATACAAATACTCGACCCTTGCCGTTCATGCCGGGCAACATCCCGATCCACAGACAGGCGCCGTGAATGTGCCCGTGTACCTTTCCTCGACCTTCCAATTGACCGGAATCGGTACAGACCGGGGCTGGGACTACTCGCGCGCCGGCAACCCCACCCGCGACCGCCTGGAAGAGGCGCTGGCTGCGCTCGAAGGCGGCCACAGTGCTCATGCCTTCACCACCGGCATGGCGGCCATCTCCGCGCTGGTGGCCATGCTGCGCGCGGGCGACCACCTCATCTGCTCGAAGGACGTGTATGCCGGCACGGTGCGCCTGCTCGACCAGATCGTCTCCGGTTACGGCATCGCAATCGAGTACGTGGATACAAGCAATCTGGCAGCGGTCGAGGCGGCTATCCGTCCCGCCACCAAGCTCATTCACATCGAGACGCCCAGCAATCCATTGATGGTGCTTACCGATATAGCCGCCGTCAGCCGCATCGCCCACGCCCACGGCATCGAAGTCAGCGTGGACAACACCTTTCTTTCGCCCGTCCTGCAAAGTCCGCTGGCTCTCGGCGCGGACATCGTCATGCACTCCACCACCAAGTACCTCAATGGCCACTCCGACGGACTGGGCGGCGCGCTGATCGGTTCCAAGCCCGAACACAAGGATCGCTTTCTGCTCGTTCAAAAGGCCGCAGGCGGCGTGCTGTCCCCCTTCGAGTGCTTCCTGGTGCTGCGCGGCATCAAGACGCTCCCCTTGCGCGTGCGGCAGCACGAGGAGAACGGCCGCGCCGTAGCCGAATTCCTCTCCACCCACCCCAAGGTGAGCAAGTTAGCCTATCCCGGCCTGAAGAGCCATCCGCAGTATGATCTGGCCGTGCAACAGCAAAAGGGCTTTGGGTCGATGATGAGCTTCGAGGTCGAGTCGCAAGCAGCAGCCGGACGATTCCTGGCGGCAATCAAGATCTTCCTCAGCGCCGAGTCGCTGGGCGGAGTCGAGTCGCTTGCCTCCCACTCGGCCACCACAACCCATGCTTCAGTGACCGAGGCGCAACGCGCATCCATGGGAATTACACAGGGACGCATCCGCCTCTCCATCGGCATCGAGGACAAAGAAGACCTCATCGCCGACCTCGATCAGGCGCTGGCGGCGGTGTAACTCCGCCTTCAGTGCCCCACCGATGCGGCCGTGTTCTTCTTCGGCCGCCGCATCAGAAACGGCAGCGGGATCAGCAGCGCGGTCACTGCCACCATCATCCAGATCACGTCCACATAGGCCAGCAACCGCGCCTGAATCTGCGCCATGCCGTAAATCTGTGCCCCCGCGCGCTGCATGGCATCCGGCAAGGCCACGCCGCGGTGCCTCCATGCGCCTGCCAGGCCCGAGCGAATGGCATCGAACGGCGGATTGCCGGCTGCCGTATGCGCGCCCAGCATGGCCAGATGCTTCTGCGCCTGCCGGGCCAGCAGCGTAGTCACAAAGCTGATGCCCACACTGCCGCCCAAATTGCGCATCAGCGCTGAAAAACCGCTGACCTCGTTGTACTTCTCCTGAGGAATCCCCACATAACAGAGCGTATTGATGGGGATGAACAGGAAGGGCAACCCCAGCGCGATTACCACCCGCCAGCTTACCGCCATGCCAAAACTGACATTGAGATTGATCCCGGTCATGCGCCACAGGCCGAAGGTGGTGATGCAGAAACCCATGGCCACCAGCCATCGTGGATCGAATTTGGGCGCAAGCACGCCGGCCACCGGGAACAGCAGCATCAGCGCGATGCCGCCGCTGGAGACGGCCATGCCCGCCTGCTCAGCGGAGTAGCCCATGATCTCCTGGAGAAACTGCGGAATCAGCACGGTGGAGGAGTAGAGCGATACCCCCACCATGAACATCACAAACATCGTGGTCCCCACGTTGCGCTGCGCCAGCAGCCGCAAATCCAGAATCGGATGCTCGACGTGCAGTTGCCGGATGACAAAGATCACCAGCCCCACCGCCGCCACCACCGCGCAGGTTGTTATAAACCGCGAGCTGAACCAGTCGTCTTCCTGTCCCTTATCCAGCATCACTTGTAGCGCGCCGATCGCCACCACCAGCAAACCCAGGCCCCAGTAGTCCACGCCTTCGCGCCGCTTGCGGATGACCGCCAGATAAGGCGGATCCTCAACCACGCGGTTGGTCAGGTAGAGCGACAGAAGCCCCACCGGAATGTTGATAAAGAAAATCCACCGCCAACTGTAGTTGTCCACGATCCAGCCGCCCACGGTAGGCCCCAGCACCGGAGCCAGCACCACGGCCATGCCATACACCGCAAAGGCCATGCTGCGCTTTTGCGGAGGAAACGTGTCGGCCAGGATGGATTGCTCGCTGGGTTGCAGCCCGCCGCCGGCCGCCCCCTGCACCACGCGAAAGAAGACAAGGATGCCCAGCGTGGGCGCCAGCCCGCACAGCAGCGAGGCCAGGGTAAACATCGTCACGCAGCCCATGTAGAAGCGCTTACGGCCAATCCGATTGGCAATCCAGCCGCTGATGGGCAGCACCACCGCGTTGGCTACCAGATAACTGGTCAGCACCCAGGTAGCTTCGTCCCGGCTGGCAGAGAGCGAACCGCCAATGTGCCCCATCGCCACGTTCGCGATTGAGCTATCCAACGCCTCCATGAACGTAGCTAGCGTCACTGTAATGGCGATGACCCATGGATTGGCGCGAGGCCGCCATGTGTCGTGGAATGAGAGTGTCGCCGCCGCGGCCAAGGCTGCTCCTTTTTCCGGCGCTTGGGGGCGGCCGTCGATGTGCAATGAAGCTCTCTCCAGAGTAATGGATGCACGTCGGGCTGGAAGCGCAGGTTGCCGCTGTGTCATGCTGAAGAGGCTATGCCAACCAGCCCAACCCTCCCATTCAACTCCGCCAAGGCCGCCCCAGTATGCTGAATGCCCAGCTAGTGTTAGCGATTGACACCTGCGGACCCACCGGCTCCGTTGCCCTGGGGCGCTACGCCGGCGGCACGGCTGAAATCCTGGGTCAGACCGAGCTCGAAGGGCGCAGCTATTCCTCCACGCTGGTGGCTGCCGTTGGCGAGTTGCTGGCGAAATACAGCGTCGAATTGGGGACCCTCGCCGCGATTGTTGCCGTCAACGGACCGGGCAGCTTTACCGGCGTGCGCGTGGGCATCAGCGCCGTGAAGGGGTTGGCAGAGACCGCTCAGATACCGGTGTTGGCGGTGTCGCGGCTGGAAGTGCTGGCGGCAAAAGCCTCGGCGTCTTCTGCGGCGCTCGATGCGCATCGCCACGAGGTCTTCCTGCGCCTGGGCGGACAAAGTCTGGCCGGGCAGAATCTGGCCTCGAGAGAACTGCTGGCCGGAGCAGCGGAGCTTGAGGCCCTCAATTTAGCGGGCGTCCGCATCGCCGTCTGCGACGAAGCCGCAGCCGCGCTGCTGGCCGCAGCCTGGCCGAGTGCGGAGTTGCACCATACGGTCGCGCCCACCGCTGCCGATGCCCTGCAACTTTGTGCGCCGCGCGTCTCGGCAAAGCACTTTGTCGATCTGGCGCTGCTCGACGGCCATTATCTGCGCCGCTCCGACGCTGAGATCTTCGGCGAACCAGTCTCAGCGGCTGCACAACGCTTATGAATCCCCTGCCCACACCGAATTTGCGGATCCGCCCCATGGTCCCGGCCGACCTCGACCCGGTAGTCCGCCTTGCGGCGAGTCTGGATCAAGCGCCGCACTGGCCTCGCTCAGCCTACCTTGCCGCGCTTCTTCCCAATGCCGCTCCGCCCCGCATTGCCCTGGTAGCCGACGCCCCGGAAACCGCCGCGATCCAGGGCTTTGCGGTAGCCAGCCTGCTGCCGCCTCAGGGCGAATTGGAGTCGATTGCGGTAGCAATCAACAGCCAGCGCCAAGGCCTAGCGCGCCAAATCTTCTCCGCCTTGGCCCATGAGCTCAAAACGGCACAAATAGCCGAATTGCTGCTGGAAGTGCGCGCCTCCAACGTCACCGCGCTCGCCTTCTATCACGCCGTGGGATTCGTTGAGACTGGTCGGCGTCCACGTTACTATACCGATCCTGTTGAAGATGCTTTGTTGCTGAAATTATGTCTGGCATGAGCCACCCTTGAGCCCCTGCCCTCCTGTTCCTGTGCCGCACAGCCGCCTGTGATTTCCGTCACGCATGTGCGATTTTTGCCAAAAATCCACAGTCACAAGTGACTTTCTGTTCTTTTCGCTCTTGCCGTTTGCAATCCGTTGGCGATATATGTAAATGTTCAGTAACAACAGGAGGTGCTTGATGGATGAAATTCAGGATCCAACGTTGAGCGAAGAGCTTGATCGCCTGCACGCCGAACATCTTAACTACGCTCAACGGCTGGAAGAGTTGCTCCAGAAGCCCTATCTCTCAGCGGATGAACAGCTTGAAGAAGTCCGCCTCAAGAAGCTGAAGCTGCACGCCAAGGATCTGATCTTTGCCTTGGAGCGCCGCTTGCCAGCACTCGCTTAAGGCACGGACTTGCCACGGTTCATCCCGGCGAATCGCCTGCGGGGTAGCCGCGCGCGTCGCTGTTGTGGTTCGTGCGGCCCAATCGTAGATATTTCGGCTTTCTGGAGGCCTTGCGTCCGGTTCTGCCACGCTCTGCGCAGAGTCTGCAATCAGGCTGTCCCGCAATCGGTCCGTAGGGAGAGCGAAATCACCGTATAATCGTTTGGGACCATGGTACGTGACGGTTACATCTACGGTTTGAGCTTGCTGGCAGTGGCGATTGTGCTGGCGTGGGCTACGGGCAATTGGGCGTGGAGCATTGCGCCCGTGCTTCTGGCGGCGTTTTTCCTCTGGTTTTTCCGTGATCCTCCGCGGACCGTCCCAACTGGCGAAGGCTTGATCGTCTCACCCGGAGATGGGTTGGTCACCGAGACAGTCAACATCGCCACTCCTGCCGGGCCCCGCCAGCGAATCAGCATCTTTCTCAGCGTCTTTGACGTACACGTCAACCGTTCGCCGATCGGCGGCACCCTCACTCATGTGCGCTATCAGAAGGGCGAATATCTCAATGCGATGAACCCGGCCTCGGCGGACCGCAATGAGCAAAACGCCGTCACCATTCACGGTCAGGGCATCGAGGTTACATTCAAGCAGATCGCCGGCCTGCTGGCGCGACGCATCGTCTTCAAATTCACTGAGGGTCATTCGGTGGAACGCGGTCAACGTGTCGGCCTCATCAAATTCGGCTCCAGGGTGGATGTGTTGCTCCCTATTGAAGCCGTGCTGCAAGTTAAAGTGGGCCAGCGCGTCAAGGGTGGATCGAGTGTACTGGCAGCAATGCCCATGGGAGACCGCGCTTGAACCGAGGCGACGCAGCCCTTGCCAAAGCCAAAGCCCAGGCTCGGCTTCGCCGCGGCATGTTCCTGCTGCCCTCCTTGTTTACCGTAGGCAATATTGCCGCCGGCTTCTTCTCCATCACTGAGACCTTCAAGGCCATCAGCGGCGACGCCCAAACCCATCTGGATTGGGCGGCGATAGCCATCGTTTTCGCCATTCCCTTCGATGCTCTGGACGGGCGCATCGCCCGCATGACCAACACCACCAGCGAGTTCGGCAAAGAGCTGGATTCGCTGGCCGACGCCATTACCTTTGGCGTGGCCCCCAGCCTGCTGGCGCTTATCTGGGGATTCCATTTCCTGCCCGATACCTTGAACCCGCGGCTGCATCTGCATTTGCAGCAGGCAGGGGCTTTTATCTGCTTTCTTTTTCTCATTGGCGGAGTCTCGCGGCTGGCCCGGTTCAATATCAGCCACGATGCCCAGCCCCGCAATCCGGGCCGGACTGATCGTAAATATTTTGTGGGCATGCCGATACCGGCAGCAGCCGGGCTGCTGGCTTCCACGGTTCACTTTTGCTATGGCATCCCCATTGAAGACTGGTGGTGGTGGGTCGCCATTCCCTGGCTCGTCCTCGTGGGACTTTGCGGTTTCCTGATGGTGAGCACCTGGCGTTTCTGGTCGGGCAAGGAGATCAACTTCTCGCGCAGCCATCCGTTCCAGCTTCTTTTTGTACTGGCCCCGGTTTTTTATGTGGTTTTCCGGTATTCCAACGTCTCATTTTTCGCGATTGGGCTGATCTACATGTTTTCCGGCATCTGGGCGCGGGCCGCCTACTCATGGTCGCGCCGGCGAAGAAGAAAGCCAGGAGGCCTTCCCGGCCCAGAACCAGCTGCGCCGGAGCCGGATTCCGTAATACCCTCATAATTCCTTCAATCGAAAAAGGATGCCTGTGTACAAGATCGCCATTGCTGGTGCCTCAACCCTGCTGGGCCGGGAACTGAAAGAAGCGCTGGAGGAGTCGCCTCTGGCAACCGCCAACTTCGTTCTGTTGGATGATGAAGCCGTGCAGGGCCAGTTGACGCAGGTTGGCGACGAGGTCACCTTTGTCCATGCCATTGGTGAAGATGCCTTCGATCGCATGGACTTTACATTTTTCTGCGGTTCGGAAGACTTGACCCGCAAGCACTGGCGTCAGGCACTCCGCGCGGGCTCCACGGTGCTCGACCTCTCCGGCGCGCTCGACCAGGAGACCGGCGTGCTGGTACGCGCTCCCTGGCTTGGTTCCGAGGCCTTTGCTCCAGACCTCTTTACCCCTGCTGTGGTCCCTGCCCACCCCGCGGCGCTGGCCCTGGCGTTGCTTTTGGATCGGCTGCAACAAGCCGCGTCCATCCGCTTTGCCGCCGCTACGCTGCTGCTGCCGGCCAGTGAATCGGGCCGCGCCGCCATGGACGAGCTCCACCAGCAAACTGTGAACCTGCTCAGCTTCCAGGGGCTGCCGCGCGCCATTTTCGATGCGCAGGTGGCCTATAACCTGCTTGGTGGTTTCGGCGAAAACTCCACCATCAACCTCGGTGCAATCGAAGCCAGAGTGCGCCGCCACTACCAGGCCCTCGCCGCCGGGCGCTGGCCAGCCCTCGCCTTGCAGATCATCCAAGCTCCGGTCTTCCACGGCCTCGCGTTTTCAATTGCCATTGAGATGGAGCGCCCCGTCGAGATCTCCGCCCTGGAAGAATCTCTCAGCGGCGATCATGTGGACCTCGTGCTTGAAGACACGGATTCCCCCTCTAACCTTGCCGCCACCGGCCAGAACGATGTGTTGGTCCGCCTGCGCCCGGAATTGGGCAGCGGTCGCAATACCAATTCAACTTCCCGTCTGTGGCTCTGGTCCGCCTGCGACAATTTGCGCCTCCACGCCCAGAACGCAGTCGAGTGCGCCCTGGACCTGCGCCGCCTGCGGCCGCAAGGTACGGTGCAGTAAGTCAGATACGGTAACCGGGCTCACCAGCCTAACTCGCTAGCACTGCCAGCCCCGCTCCGCACACAAGTGCTACCATCGAATCTGACAGATGCAAACTAAAAAACTGAAAATCATTCCCCTCGGCGGACTCGGCGAATTTGGCATGAACTGCCTCGCTCTCCGCTGGGAAGACGACATTATCGTGATCGACGCCGGCTTGATGTTCCCGGAGTCGGAATTGCTCGGCGTGGATATCGTAGTTCCCGATATCACCTACCTGATTGAAAACAAAGCGCATGTCCGCGCCATCATTCTCACCCACGGCCACCAGGACCACATCGGCGGCCTGCCCTGGTTCCTCTCCGAGCTCAAAGTTCCCGTCTACGGCACCGAGTTCACCCTGGCCTATGTTGAGGGCAACCTCGAAGAAAATCACCTGCTCGACGAGACCACGCTCATCGAGATCAAGCCAAAAGAAAAGTTCGCCATCGGCCCCTTCACCATTGAGCCGATCCGCGTCACACACTCGCTGGTCGATTGCGTAGCGCTGGCCGTCGAAACCCCCGTCGGCGTCGTCATTCACACCGGCGACTTCAAAATCGACCTTTCCCCCCTCGACGGCCACGCCTTCGATCTGCACACCTTCGCCGAATACGGCAAGCGCGGCGTGCTGGCCCTGCTCCAGGACTCGACCAATGTCGATCGCTCCGGCTACACGCCCAGCGAACGCGCCGTCGTCCCGCGGCTCGACGAGATCTTCTCGCAAACCAAAAAGAAGCTCTTCTTCAGTTGCTTCTCCTCCTCCATCTATCGCATCCGCATCGCCCTTGAGCTGGCCCGCAAGCACGGCCGCAAGGTAGCCATCGTCGGTCGCTCCATGATGGAGAGCACTGAGATTGCCCAGGATTTCGGCTACATCGACATTCCTCAGGGCCTTGTCATCAACCCCAGTCAGATGCGCGACTTTTCGCCTGAGCAGTTGATGGTGCTTATCAGCGGCACCCAGGGCGAGCCCATGAGCGCCCTCAGCCGCGCCGCGGTCGACAACCACAAGCACGCCCATATCGACGCTGGCGACACCGTGGTCCTCAGCTCCCGCATTATTCCCGGCAACGAGAAGAGCATCTTCCGCGTCATTGACCATCTGTGCCGCCGCGATGCCAACGTCATCTGCGACGACGGCTCCAACGGCCTCATTCACGTCAGCGGCCACGGCGCGCAGGAAGAGCAGCGCCTGCTCATCAACCTCGTCCGGCCCAAGTACTTCATCCCCGTTCACGGCGACTACCGCAACCTCCAGAAGCACGCCCGCGTGGCCATGGAGACCGGAGCGGTCGAGCACGCCCTCGTCATTGAAGACGGCGACGTTCTCGAACTCGACAAAACCGACGCCCGCAAAAAGGACAAGGTAACCGCAGGCCGCATCCTCATCGACTCCGGCTCAACCATCGATGTCGTTGAAGACCTCGTCATCAAAGACCGCCGCATTCTCTCCGAAGACGGCATCGTCCTGGCCCTGCTGGCCATCAACAAGCGCACCGGCAAGGTCGAGCAATCCCCTGAAATCGTCATGCGCGGCTTCGGCGGAGCAGACATCACCGACCAGGCCCGCGAGCTTGTCCTCAGAACCCTCGACGGCCTCAGCACCGAGCAGAAGTCCGACTACGGCATGGTCAAAGACAAAGTCCGCTCCGAATTAAAGCGCCTGATCCAGAAAACCACCGGCCGCCGCCCCATGATTATGCCGGTAATTCTCGAAATCTGACGCGGAAGCAAAATTTACCTTCCACAAATCTGGGTGCCCCATGTCCCTCGCATTGGGGGACATGGGATTCCACAGACCATCCCCCATACTTTGTCGTCCTGAGCGAAGGTCGCCGCAGCGACCGGAGTCGAAGGACCTGCGGTTGTTCTTCGCGGCCTTGAAACGGTACAGCTTCGTCGGAGGGAGCAGGGGCATTGATGCCCCTGAATGCCGCCTTGCAATCAAAGCGGCTTCAGCCCCTGAGGAAGCTCTCTTCCAAAACGTCGCTCCACCCGCAGATGATAAATCTGCCAGCGTTTTTCTCCCGGAGGGAGTACGGATATTAGCCCAGGACAAGTCCGCCGCAGCGGACGCAGTCCTGGGTCAGCATCCACAAAAGTCCCAGAGTCCCGTAGGGACGGCGCGCAATCCGCCTCAACGAGTTTTCTGGCACGCCGGGACTGAACGTAACGGAGGGAGCAGGGGCATTGATGCCCCTGAATGCCGCCTAGCAATCAAAGGACCGCGTGGCCCAGGTCTCGCCTCTGAGACCTGGGAATTTCGGGGTCAACCGTCCGGGCGGTAGGCCGGGGATTCATCCCCGGCAACGGGTCACACCTCAAGCGGGGTTTTAACCCCTGAGGTATGCTCGCCGGGTGCCCCACCCTCGCCTGTCATTCTGAGCGAAGCGCAACGAAGTCGAAAGCCTACCGAAGGGGACCTGCATTTACTTTTCGCAGCCTTAAAACGGCCCAGCCTCGTCGGAGGGAGCAGGGGCGGGGTACCCACCAGGTGGGTCGAGGACCCTGAGTGCCGCTTGCAATCAAAGCGGCTTCAGCCACGGGCCTCTTCGTTGAGCCTTGGTTCACGCGAAGGACTCTGAACGCCAACCAACATCCAGCCTTGCCGGGTGGGATCGCACCGGCCCCAACCCTCCTCCTGCTGACTCCCCAGGAAGCGTTGTGCGTCAGGGCACGACTTCAGTCGTGCCGCAAGAGTCCGAAAAGAGACGACGGGCTTTAGCCCCTGAGGGAAGCCTCTTCCCAGACTTCGCTCCCTGCGCGGCCAGGGCAAATGATCCTATGCGCGACGGCCTGCACCAGACGGAGGGAGCAGGGGCGGGGTACCCACCGCGTGGGTCGAGGACCCTGAATACCGCCTCGCAATCAAACCGGCTTCAGCCGCGGGCTTCTTCGTTGAGCCTTGCTTCACGTGAAGGACTCTGAACGCCAACCAACATCCTGCCTTGCAAATCTGCTGCGCAATCGGTGAACACTGGCGGTTCAGCCCCCTAGCGGCTCAGCGCCGCGGTCACTTCTTCATCACGGACAAGAACGGCTTCAAGAACTCCCCGACCGGCTTCAGAATCCCCTCGACGATGTCTCCCGATTTCTCCCCGCCCTCGGCGGTCCTATGCGCGGTCGGCGGAGTGAATACCTGATTCACAGATCCAATCAGGAATGCGGTGTATTTGGAAACTTCCTCAGGTTTGTCCTCATCTACAACGCGCCTTATGAGGCGCTCGTAGGAATCGAGGGAGATAGAGATATTGCTTTTGAATGCGTACTCCTCCTCCAAGGCGCGCTCCCGCGAGTATTGCAGGTTGCAAAACGCGATAGCGTAAATAATCGGCAGAGATATCGACAGCTTCAAGAAGAAGGCGGCGTTATATTCGTGCACATACTGAAGCGAATTGATAAATATCCCCGATGCTATTAGGGAAATAATTACGGCTCCTAAAAGTGCCATTCCCCAAAGTTTCTTTGCCTTTGCTAGGTCTTCCTGCCGCTTTTGGAAGGAGTGAAACAAAGAGAAGCCCGTCGCCCTGCTAATGGATTCTCTTATCTGGCCCTCAAGAGCCCCCAGTTCCGACGTGAGGCGCTTCAATTCGGTATCGTTTTCTTCAATGCTGGCGCTGCCCTTGGCTTCCATCTCCGAGGATACCTTGTGAAACGTTGTGTCTATTTCCTTGAACTTTACTTCGCGGAGTTTTTCGAATTGCTCTAGCGACCCATCGAGCGCAATTTTTTGAGCTTTCTCGGACTGGGTCAGTCGCGCCTCAGCGTTGGCGACGAGGTCCGTTAACATCTTGTTCTGTTGCTCGACCGCATTTCGCAATTGCGCCGTTACAGCATCTAGCTCCGCCTTTGTGGCGTCTCGCGATTGAGAGATCGATAGGGTGAAAGCTTCGATTGCCTTTCTTGTTTCCTCCTTGCCTTCGTCAATCTGATTTGAGGCTGCCTGAAGCGTCTCGCCAAGTTTCTTGAGGCTTTCATTGGCTTGTTGCCTCGTGGCTTCCGCCTCTGCCACGAGAGTCGAAGACCTTTCAGCCGCCGCCGCGGAGGCCCCTGCACTTCTCGATGCAGATTGGCTGCCGGCCTCGACTTGTGCGAGAGTTGCCTTCGCGGCCTCAGCATTCTTGTCGATTTCGCCGACGAGGCTTTCGCATTTCGACGACGCCTCCCCGAGAGCAGCCAAGACGGATGCCGCAGTCGCATCTGCTTCCGAGAGTTTCTGTAAAATACTTTCCGCTTTTTCTTTTGAAACGATAAATGCCTCGGCCTCGCGGTGAACCTGCCGGATCCTTGTTTCCTGATTCTTCAACTGATTCATCTTTTCGGTGAATCCAAGGAGCTCTCCGCTCAGGTTCTGGAGGTTATATTGCCAAATTGATGAGGTGACCTCGTCGACAGAGTCCTCGAGCGCCTGAACGGCGTCGGTGCCGGCTATGAGGGACTGGAGGGTTTGGCTGACCCGCTGGACCTGCGGTAGGAGTGAGTACTGAAGCTTCAGCGGCAGCTGGCTCAGTTTCTTCTTATCCGTGGCATCAATGAGGATCACTCGGGCGCGATCCAGGTTGATCAAGGTTTCTGCCAGCGGGATCCGACCGCGATTTAGATCGAATCCTAGCTCCTCGGCCTTTTTCAGTCCCGCGTCCTGTGCCTCGGGGGTCAGTGTAGTCACAGCATCCCAGATCTGTTGGGAGAGTTCGCTCTTGTCGGGTAATAACGGGGACGTTCCCATGGGCACTCCTGTCGGTTCAGGCTCGAAATGTTGCAAGTCTATGTCTTCCTACGCTCTTGGTCAGAGTGAAACCCAAACACGGGAGCCCCACTAGGAAAGCGGTAGGGCCTCTCTGCTGCACCGGGCTGGCTTAGACATCCGACCGAGACCGCTCCGCGGTCTTCTTGGCCGAAGTCCTCGTTGTGGTCACCTTCTTGCTTGAGACTTCACCCTCCAGAATCTCGCTTGAGGTGAGGAGCATTGGCATCTTCGCAGCAACCGGGAACACAAGGTTCTTCGCGAGATCGGCAAGTGCAGACAATTCTCTTGCGTTTGACTCGTCCCCATTCACCGGCTCATTCGTCCGAATCTCGACAGTCAGACCGCGCTCTATTTGTCCGAAGAGGCGGCGCAGGTCGACCTTCAGACCGTTTTCTAACTCATTTCGCCGCGAACCATCGCCCTTGTAGGTTGAAAGGGTCAGTTTTGTTGATTCTTCCACAACCTCTTCTACCGTGGTAATGATTCTCTCGTCCATCTCCTTCGAGGCCGCGCCGGACACGCCGACCGCTTTCAGTCTTTCCCTGATCTCACGTATTTCTTCAACCTTCTTCCATGCATCCAGGAAGGAGTTTATGACGTTTGCCAGCAAAGTGAGCAAGCCGAGTTCCGCAGCGACTGCGACGACCGGGATGGAGGATGCGAGGTACTCTAACTCAACCGGCTGTATCTCACCTGTCGCGGCCTCGCTCATGTGCTCCATCATCAAACTAATGAAGCTAAGTTCTTTGGCGAGCTTCCCAAGTTTGTTCTCGAACAATTCTCTCGGAATGGTGAAGGCTGCCTCGCCAGGCGCAAGGTCCGCTTCCGGAGGTTGCGCTGAAAGCAGACTGTTGAGACCGCTGAGGGTTACATTTACAGTTTGAAGGTAAGCAGTGCGACGCTTAGCTATGTCGCCCACAAATGCGCTTGCCACCGATGGGGTCATGGCGTTCCGTTCGATCTGTTCCCGGACCGTATTCGCGATCGATGGGGCAAAGAACTCTTCACCACCCAGCTCCGCAATCGTACCGAACTGACTCGGTGTAATCTCGCTCCGAAGCTGGCTAACTCCAGCGGAGAACGCCGAAATGCCGGACGCTAAATTGCTCTGGATTTGAGGCGTTGCTTGTTGGCTGGCGAGGTTTGCTAGGTTGTCTCTGATTAGATTCAGGGACGGCTGGAGCTGGAGCTTTGCGTCCAGATCGACCATTAGCTGCAGGACCTCATAGAGCTTTTCACTTGTCATTGCAAACTCCTCCGCACACCATCATACTGCTCTCGACGGCAGGCTTGATTATGGCTTCGCCATGCATTTGAGTTTCAAAGAAACCGGAAACCACAACTTTCCCCTCCGTTCCTTGCCTAAAATAACCTCTCTCGGGAGCACAATCGGAATAGGAAGAGCGGAGACGTACTCCGCATCGCCGGAAAACCCATGAAAGTCATCGCGAGAACCATCGGATGGCAAGCCCATCCCGACCTTCCCGCATCCGGCACCGGCCTGCCCGGCGAGGTCCAGAAAAAGTACCCCACCCTCCCCTAACCCCCGGGGGGTATCAATTCGTTCCAGAGTTTCTCGTAAGGATCTACATATGAATAACTTAAGAAATCCATCTGTTGCCTGAATAGTAATCTTCGCCTGCCGTTTTCAGCCATAAAATCTCGATTTTTGAGGCCCAAAACCTGGATTTCATACCGCTCAATCCAGCTTGGTGCGATGCTCGTCCAGCCATTTCTTTGAGTCAGCGCTCATCTGCACCATGTTCGAAACCGATTCCAGGCGGTTCTCAACTAATCTCTTGTGTCCAGGGAGCAGCTGAGTTTTCAATCCGGCCTCGAACTCCTTGTCCGCTTCGTCGAATCGCTCCAGCAAGGCGTAGTCGATGGCAACTTCAAAGTGAAGAAAGGTCTTTTTTTGCTCCAGTGTATCCACAGGCATTGAGTACTTGATGGTTTCAAGATCTCCCGCATGCAACGGTAAAAAGCCCGATGTCCAGGTGCCAGCGAGATAACGGTCTTGCGGATCGAGGGGTTTCTCGATGTTATATGCGGCGATCTGGTGTGCCTCCAGCGCGCCGGCGAAATCGCGCAAATACCAATCGGCCTCACCCAGGTTGATCGCGCTCAGCACCGTTGGAGAAATCCGGTTCGCCTCTTTGAATCCCCGCTGAGCTGCGGGGAAATCCCCCAGGAGCATGCTGCAAGCCGCCAGATTGTTCTGTGCCATGGACGACTCAGGATCGGCATTTACGGCCAGTTGATAATTGGCCCTTGCGTCGTCCACTTTCGATTGATAAAAGCCGATGGACCCGCGCTGCATGTAGCAGCCGGAAAACTCCTTCGGCTGCTTGTCAATGCACTTCTGAAGCAACCCAAGGGCCGTCTCAAAGTCTCCCGTCGCCTCGTAACGGATCGCCTTCAAATAGTCGATTTGGTAGTCTTCCCCAAATTGGTCTTCCAGATACTTCAACTTGGCGTCTTCCACTTCGGGCGCCGGAAACTTCTCCCCAGTCACCGGCTGAAAAACCTGGGCCATGGCAATGCCTCGCGTAGCCGCTGGATTGTTAGGATTTGTTTTCAGAGCTTCGCTGTAGGCTTCTTCCGCCGCCCGCCATTCGCTCTTCGCCATCAAGCGGTCGCCCATTTGCTGATAAATGAGAGAGACTTTCCTGTTGGTCGCGATATTCTCATAGCTCTCGAAATAGTCGATGCCAAACCTGTATTTCACATAGCCGGCGATCAGAAGCGCGGAGACAAAGGAAAGCAACACCCAGTTGGCAATAAGGAGCCGCGCAAGCTTCTGCGATCGTGCCATGAGCCCGCGCGGTTCCGCATCGGCTTTCAGTAATTTCTTAAGCGCATCGACCTCTAGTTCAAGGTCGCTCACTCTCTTCTGGATATCGGTTTCTTCCATCGTTCGACCTCGCAAATAGGTTGGGCTAGTTGCGCATCGCGCTTTTCCCGGTGACTCAGCTTACCAAAGAATTCTTCCGGATTGGCTGGATTTCGTCGGCCGCCCTTGTCTCGCTTTGTGGATATCGCAGCCATGCCCCGAACTGACGGATAATTGAACCATGCCGGGACACCTCGTCACTGTCGCCGAAATCCGCGCCGCCGCCGCCCGCATCGCCCATATCGCGGTAAGAACCCCGCTGGTCGAAGCTTCCTTTCCCGGCATCTCCGGCTATGGAACCGGCAAACGAATCTACCTCAAAGCGGAAAGCCTACAGCCCATCGGCGCTTTCAAAATCCGCGGTGCGGCCAACAAGATCCTCCAACTCACGCCAGAGGAAATCGCCCGCGGCGTCATCACCTACTCCAGCGGCAACCACGCTCAGGGCGTAGCGTACGCAGCTCGCGAAGTGGGCGCGAAAGCTGTCATCGTCATGCCGTCGAACGCTCCCGCCATTAAGCGCGCCGCCACGCTCGCCCTCGGCGCGGAAGTGGTGGACGTAGGCCTGGCCTCCAGCGAGCGCCTCGCTGTCGCCGAGCAGCTTGTCCGCGAACACGGTTATATCGTCATCCCGCCCTATGACGACGAGCAAATCATCGCCGGACAGGCTACCTGCGGCCTTGAAATCACAGAATCTTTACCAAACGTCGATCTGGTCCTCGCCCCGGTCTCCGGCGGCGGCCTGCTCTCCGGCGTTGCCGCAGCCGTCAAGCAGCTCCAACCTAAAACAAAAGTCTTCGGCGTGGAGCCCGAGCTGGCCGGCGACGCATCGGAAAGCTTCCGCACCGGCTCAATCGTCACCTGGCGGGCAGAGCTAACCAGCCGGACCATCGCAGACGGCCTGCGTACCCAAAGCGTGGGCCAGCGCAACTTCGCCCACCTCCAGGCATTTGTGGACGGCATCGTCACCGTCACCGAAGCCGAGATTCGCGCCGCCATGCGCGCCATCGTCGCCGCCACCCGCCTCGTCCCCGAGCCCAGCGGAGCCGTAGCCACTGCCGCCCTGCTCTTCCACGCGACGGAGCTGCCCCACTACACCACCGCTGTAGCCGTAATCAGCGGCGGCAATGTCGATCCCGCTCTCCTCGCCGAGATCCTTACCGAATGCGCATAGTCCGGCGTCTAAAGAATCGAGAGTTTGGACAAACCAAGCCCTGATCCCTGTTCCCTATTCCCTGTTCTATGATTTTCCTTGTGACCCACTCCCGCAATCCCGCGCTTCAAACCCTCGCACTTGCTCTGGCCGTGTGCTGCGCTATCCTGCCCGCCTTCGCCCAAAAAAAACCTCGGCAAGACGAAAAACCCATGGCCGGCCCGCGCGCCACCCCTCTGCGCATCACCTGGATTTATGTAGCGCCCGACTTCTCCTCGCAGAAGCTCGACCGGGTGCAGATTGGGCGCGAGATGGTGATGGCGGAAAAGAGCGGTCCCTGGATGCGCGTCTACGCCAACACAGATATCGTCGAAGAGCGCCAGAAAGACGCGCCCGAATTCGGCCACGATGAAACTCCGCCGCCCATCTCCGGCTGGATTGAGGCCAAAGGCGTTGTGGTTGATACCACCCCCAACGGCGACCAGATTCTCATGGGCGAGGCGGCCAACCAGGAATCGCTGGCCAGTGACCCGCGCGGCCCGGCAAACGCCGCCCAAAGCGCCCGCCTGCTCTATCGCCGCCTGGTCGAGATGTTCCCCAGCTCCCCACTAGTATCCGATGCCGCATGGCGCGCCGCTGACATTCTCTGGCAGTTGCAAAAGGCGGACGCATCATCGCGCCCCTCTGCCAAAGAGAGAGATGCCTACCTCCGCGACCAGATGGATGAAGACGAACTCAAGAAGGTCATCAAGTTCTATCCGCACACTCGCCCGGCCGATCTGGCTGCCTTCGAGTTGATCGACAACAAGCTCTGCGGAGACTGGCAGGGATCGCCCAAATGCCCTGAGAAGGAATCCGAATACTACGAGAAATATGCGGCCGAGTATCCCGACGGCCCGCGCACCGCTCAGGCCCTCTACCAGGCCGTCTACCGCCAGGCCGTCCTCGCCGACATGTTTGCCGCCGACAACAGCGACAAAAAAGCCGGCGAAGCCCACAACCATGCCAAAGAACTGGCAGCAAGGCTTAAAGACCACTTCCCTCAATCCGATTACACATGGAGAGCCGGCGCTCTGGTGTACAAATTGGATGAAGGCGTTCCCGTTTACGGAATCGATCGGGAGTAAGCCGCAGGGCTGTCACTTCAGACTTACCCGCATGTGCTGCAAATTAAATGTGGACTGTATTCCCTGAGGTATTCTTTTTTGTAGATGTCCAGTCGAACCTCGGCCATTTTTAACAGCCTGAAAACCAGCACGACGGAGGCTCTTTGAACCCCTATATTCAGTCCATCCTATTAGGCATCGTTGAAGGTTTGACGGAGTTTCTCCCCGTCAGTTCGACGGCCCACCTGCGCATTGCCGAGGGACTCATGAAGATCCCGCTCGACGACGCCTACTGGAAGATGTACACCATCGTCATTCAGTTAGGCGCTATTGTGGCCCTCGCGCTGCTTTATCTGGGCCGCATTGTTGAGTTCTTCCGCACCTTTCCCAGGGGCGAAAACGGCACGCGTACCTGGCTCAACCATCCCATCTCCCTCACCCTCATCGCTTTTGCCTGCACCTCGGCGCCTGCTCTGCTGCTGCACAAGTGGAGCGAGAAGAACCTGGGAAGCATCAACGTCATCACCATCGCCCTGCTTCTCGGCGGCATTCTCATGTGGGTTATCGATTCATGGAGTAATCGCCACGAGCCGAACACGCTTGACGTCGAAGACATGAGCGTTGGCCAGGCCATCTGGATCGGTCTCTGCCAGACCCTCTCAGCCATCTTTCCCGGTACATCGCGTTCCATGTCCACCATCGCTGCCGGCCAGATGGTGGGCCTCGACCGCCCTGCTGCCCTAGAGTTCAGTTTTCTACTCTCCATTCCCACCATGATGGCCGCCACCTGCTGGGACCTTCTCAAGGAGCTTCACCCCAGCAAAGCCGCTCTCGCAGCCGGAACCGCGGCCGCCCATGTCACCATGAACTCCGAGCGCTGGATCGTCCTCGTCATTGGCCTGGTCGTCTCCTTCATCGTGGCCCTCGGCGTCGTCGAATGGTTTCTCATGTGGGTCCGCAAACATGGGTTTACCATGTTCGCTATCTACCGGATTATCCTCGGCGTGGCACTCCTCATTTGGGGTGCGAAGTTTATCGGAGGCTGATCTCTCCTGAAATTTCCGTCCTCCAGCCGGGGGTCCACACCGTGGTTCCCCCTACCCGATTTTCCGCAAAATACCCCTCCCGCACCGGGATAATAAAGGCTGCTCTGGGACTCTTAGTCCGCTCTTTCGGCTCGTTCGCGGCAGGTTCCTGAGCGGCCAACCAGCGGGAGCGCCCCTGTCATGAAGCCAATTCGCATTGTTTTGTCGCCCACGCGAAGCCGCCCCTGGAATGTGTTTCTGGGGCTTGTGCTGCTGTTGGGCTCGCTCCTCCTCCTTCTTTCCCTGGCGACCTATCATCCATCGGATCCCTCGTTCAACACGGCCACAGGCTTTCCCGCCCGCAATTGGGTCGGCCTCTTTGGCGCGTCGCTCAGCGACCTTCTGCTGCAAGCGCTCGGCATCACAGCAGTATTTCTGCCTCTATGGCTTGGCGGTGTCGGGTGGACCTGGATGCACTCCCGGCCCAGCGGTTCCGCTCTGCTGCGCTGGGTCGGCACTTTGCTCGCGCTCACTTTTCTGCCTGCCGTCTTCGGGTTGCTCCCTTGGCGTCTGCTCTGGCTGCACGCCCTCCCCATCGAGGGCGTTGTGGGCCGTCTCGTCTCCGGTATCCTCGTGGTCTATCTGAATATCCAGGGCGCGTGGTTGGTGGCTGGTGTGCTCGCCGCCACCGGACTCTACCTGGCCTCCGCGGTCAGCTTCTGGGCTCTCAAGGAGGGTGTCGCGGACCGCTGGCTCCTCGTCCGCTCCTGGCAGGACCGTTGGCGCAACTGGCGCGAAGAGCGCGCCGAGCGCAAACTCGACAACCTCAACCTGCGTGCCGAGGAACCGGCGCCCCCCCCAGATCTGGACGAACAAGAGCCGCACCGTGGCTTCTTTGCCTCCCTCTTCCGCCGTAAGCGCGAGCCTGAACCAGACCCACTCGACGAGATTCCTGCCTACAAGCGCACGCCTCTCGAGCCCCAACCAGTGCAGATTCCCGTCACAGCGGCAGCGGGCAGACCCAGCATCTGGGAGCGCGCCGAAGCCCAGTCAAACATAGCTGGCGATGCTCGAACATCCGCTTCGCCGGCAAAGTTGGAGCCTATCCCCGCCCCGTCCGAACCTTTCTTCACTCCGGCGCCGCCGATGCCGCCCAAGGCCTTTCAGGCACAGCCTGCGGAGCCCCAACCTGCCCGCTTCCCGTTCGATTCTGCCCCAATCTCCGCCTCCGCCTCAGGCGAAGCAATCGCCATCCAACCCCGCGCCTACACTGAGAATCGCGCCGCCGTCGTCGCGCCCAAGAATGTCAGCGGCTTCAAGCTCCCACCCAGCACTCTGCTCAACCCAGGCGAAAGTCCTCAGGCCGTCCGCGAAGACGAGCTGCGCGACGAAGCCAAGGTCCTAGTTGAAAAGTGCGGCGAGTTCGACGTCCGTGGTCAGGTCGTCCAGATCAATCCCGGCCCCATGGTCACCACCTACGAGTTCAAGCCTGAAGCGGGCGTCAAATACTCGCGCGTCACCGGCCTCGCCGACGACCTCTGCCTCGCCATGCGCGCCGAAAGCATCCTCATCGAGCGTATGGCCGGCAAGAACACGGTCGGCATCCAGGTACCCAATCATCGGCGCGAGACCATCCAGTTGCGCGATTGCCTCGAGTCCGAGATTTTCTTCAAAGCCAAATCGCGGCTCACCATCGCGATGGGCAAAGATATCAACGGTCGCATCGTCACTGCCGACCTGGCCTCCATGCCGCACGTCCTCATCGCAGGCAGCACCGGCTCAGGCAAATCCGTGGCTATCAACGCCATGATTATGAGCCTGCTCTTCCGTACCACGCCCGCGCAGGTCCGGCTCATCCTAGTCGATCCCAAGCGCGTTGAGCTAGGCATGTACGAGGGCGTGCCGCACCTCTTCACGCCGATCATTACTGAGCCCAAGTTAGCCGCCAACGCGCTCCGCAATGCCGTGCGCGAAATGGAGCGCCGCCTCAAGCTCCTTGCCAGCCGCAGCGTGCGCAACATCGAGCAATATAACAAGCTCTTTGAAAACACCATGCCTTCGCTCTTCGACGACAGTGAAGACAATGAGCCATTGCCTTTTATCGTCATCATCATCGACGAGCTGGCCGACCTCATGATGCTCGACCGCTCCAACGTCGAAGAGTCCATCACCCGCCTTGCGCAGATGGCCCGCGCCGTCGGCATTCATCTCATTCTTGCCACCCAGCGCCCCAGCGTCGATGTCATCACCGGCCTTATCAAGGCCAACATTCCCACACGCATCAGCTTCCGCCTGGCCACCAAGGTTGACTCGCGCACCATCCTCGATACCAACGGCGCGGAGGCTCTGCTGGGCCGCGGCGACATGCTCTTCCTGCCCCCCGGAACCAGCCGCCTCATGCGCCTCCACGCCCCCTATGTCAGCGAAAAAGAGACTGCGGCCGTCGTCGGTTTCTGGAAGGCGCAAGGCCAAGCCGAATACGTCGAAGGCTTCCTTGAATCGCCCAAGGACGAGCGCGAAGGCGTGGAAGGCTCGGCCGCCGGCGCAGACGAGAATGACCCCCTCTTCAACGACGCCGTACAGTTGGTCTTCGAGTTTGGCAAGGCCTCCACTTCCCTGCTCCAGCGCCGTCTGCGCATCGGCTATGGTCGCGCCGCTCACCTCATCGACCTCATGGAACGCGACGGTCTGGTCGGGCCCGCCGACGGCTCGCGCCCCCGCGAACTCCTCAAAGCCCCCAACTGGCTCCACGAAGTCGCCGCCACCGCCAACGACTAATGTGAGCGTCTAAGACTGCGTGTGCGTCCTTGAGGGGAAGGATAGATCTGCTATGCGGAGAGTTTTAGCCGTTTTCCTGCTGGCTTGCGTCCCTGCTGCGGCGCAGCGGATTCCCGCGCCGACCGATCTACCCGGCGACCCGTTCTTGATCAAGAAAACCTGGCAGGCCGGCGGCGGCGGCGACAGCTTGAACTCGGTGGTTCTGGATCCGGCGCGGTCTCAGTTGTTTCTCGCATACAGGCACGCGATCCTGGTCGATGATATGGATTCGGGCGCAGTTGTTGGGAAGATATCGGGAACCTACGGATCCTATGGAATTGCGCTGGATGAAACTGGCGAGTTCGGCTATGTAAGCGACGGGCGGAGCAACCAGATCGACGTCTTTGACCGGCGTACGCTCCAGATCGTTGGAGTCATTCCCACCGCCCCAAACCCAACCGGAGTTGTTTTTGAACCAGCATCCGGGCTGGTCTTTGCACTCTGCATCAAGCCGCCGGTAGAGCAGCGAAACGCAATCCCGGAAAATCGAGCAAACCAGTTGAACAGATCTGGCCACCCTCTTGAAGAACTGGTTGCCGCCACACTCCCCTCTCTCGATCGCCCTCGTGCTGGCAAGGCAGTAACCCACCCGGAGAGTGGGTGGTACCTCACTGTCATCGATGCGAACACGTGGAAGGCTCTTGCCGACATCCAGCTCCCTGGCAAAGTAGGGTTTGCCCAATCTGGAGGCAATGGTCAGGTATATCTCAGCATGCAAGGCAGAAATGGATTAGTGAACAAATACGAGATTGCGCGTCTCCAGGCGGATGCCCTGGGAGAGATATTGCGGAGCAAAGATGCAGATACCCACGCTAAGGTTGGACCTACGCCCAAAGAAGAGCAACTGCGAAACGGGCCGATGCTGAATCCCGGCCCCGGTTGGCAGCGATATCCGGTGCAGGCGCTGGACTGGAGCGGCGGTCGGAGTTCAGACGACAACAGCGAAAACCAGATTGCATTTTTTCCTCTCGCTCGGGAGTGCGGCGAGCCACGCACTTTTGCAGTGGATGTACGGTACGTGAGACTATTCGTAGCTTGCAGCTACATCATGACATTGGCCGTACTGAATGCGGATAACGGAGATCCGGTCGCCTCCGTTCCAACTGGCCCAGGCACAAATGCTGTCGCGTACGATTTCGATCGTAGACTCATCTATGCCGCGAATGGCGGCGGCAACGGAAGCCTGACAATTATTCGACAGGATGTCACCGACTCATATGCGGTAGTCCAGAATCTGCCTACGTACCATTGGGCTCGGGCAATAGCCGTCAGCCGGATAACAGGCCTAGCCTATCTGGTAACCGATTACAGTGATTCAGACCCCAATCATCGCCGGTCGGTTCCGGGAGACGCCAGCTTTTACGTGCAGGTCATTGGACACTGAACCGAACTGGCAGTCATCCTATGGTGTGTGCCGATAAACGATATCCTCCTGGCACAGGCAACCTAGAATTGATGGGGAGAACGCATGAAGTCCCTGTTGCGCAAAATGCCGGGGTTTCGGGCCGCCAAGTTTGTCTATCATCTTGCGCGCGGCGTAGAATCGCGCAACGCCGCTCTCTTGCTTCTGCGGCCGCCAGACGACCTCTACCAGCCCTACGGAACCACCTCCAACGACCGCTACCCTGAGATATTTCACCAAGTGCGCGAACGGATCGGCGATGGCGAGGATCGGCGCATCCTGTCCTTTGGTTGCGCCACCGGCGAAGAAGTCTTCACTCTGCGCCGCTATTCCCCCCAGGCCATGATCGTGGGGCTCGACATCAATCGCCACAACATCAGGGTCAGCCGTTCCCGTTTGCGGAAAATCAAAGATCCGAGGATCGTTTTCTCAGTTGCCGGATCGGCCGCGAATGAGGCCAGCGCAAGCTACGACGCCATCTTTGCCATGGCCGTCTTCCGTCACGGCGACCTCAATAAGATTCCGCCGCCGCCCCACTGTGCCCACCGCATTCGTTTCGCCGATTTCGAGCAGTCGGTGACCGATCTGGCCCGATGCCTCAAGCCGGGCGGGCTGCTGGTGATCCGCCACGCCATGTTTCGTTTTGCCGAGACCACAGTGGCGTCGCAGTTTGAAACGGTCCTCAGCCTCGACCCCGGCGAGAACGGTCCGCTCTATGATCGCGGCAATTGCATCCTGCCAGGCGCAGTCGATCCCAATGTGGTCTTCCGCAAGACTGAATAACTCCCGGTTTGGATCACAATAGCCGGCCATTGCTCCCGCGCATATACTGATGAATGAGCTACTTCAATCCTAGGGCATCGAAAATCTTCCCGTGAGCTGCTGGAAACTACTCCGGGCGCAGGAGGAAGACGCACTGGATTGCCGCATGAGCCGAGGTTGACGATGTCCCTGAATGCATATTGGGCTTATGGACTTCGCATCCATGCGGAGTTGGAGTGTCCTGAGTTGCCTTCCCTTCCAGACGCCACGAGCAATCCCGATGTAACCGTGCGCTTGCTGCCTGCATCGGTTGAGGCTCTTGAAACTCCCGACAGCGGTTCGTATGAAGTTCAGCCGGGAGTCTTTCGACTCATGGTGCCAGGCGTCGCGCGCTATCGAGTTGAGGCAGGCAGCCGCATCTTCGTTACTCCACTTCCCGATGTTCCGGCTGAAAGGCTGCGCCTGTTCCTGTTGGGTTCTGCCATGGGCGCGCTGCTGTACCAGCGCGGGTTGTTTCCGCTGCATGGCAGCGCGGTGGAGACGCCCTGGGGGGCAATGATCTTTGTCGGAGCCCAAGGCGCAGGCAAATCTACACTGGCAGCGCATTTTCATCGCAGAGGATACCGCTTGCTCTCGGACGATGTATGTGCAGTTGAGTCCAAGCCCGAAGGCTTGCAAATTCTTCCCGCTTTGGCCCGCTTCCGGCTGTGCGCAGATGCATACGAGCGCCTTCAAAGCCCGCAGGGAGCAAGCTTCGACGTGGATAAATTCGTAGTACCTATGGGCGAAGGATATTGCCCAGATCCGGCTCCCCTGACAGCGATTCACATCCTTGCCGACCACGAAAGCGCTACTCCGGTGTTCGAGGTGCTGCGCGGCTTCGACCGTGTGCAGCAGCTACTTGAGAACCTCTATCGCCCTCACTACCTTAAAGGTCAGGCCACGCAGGCCGATCTCATGCGCATGGCCGGCATGATTGCGCAGCAAGCTACCATGGTTGCAGTGGCCAGGCACCGCGATCCAGAGGCGATCGAGGAGTTGGTCAGCTTCCTGGAATCGAAATGGACGCGGCGTTTTACCCTAAACCAATTGCCAGCTGCAACTAAGGAGAAGAACTAGATGCGCGCGTACCGTCCCGAAGACAAATTGTCCCGCACACAGATGCTCTCCACCGAGTTGGACCAGGAAACGGTTCTGATGAGTATTGACGCTGGTGCGTACTACGGTCTGAAGGGAACTGCGCAGTGCATTTGGGAGCAATTGGAAACCCCTTTGACCTTTTCGGCTCTCGTAGACCGCTTGGTTGAGGAGTACGAGGTTTCGCCGGAGATCTGCGCCGCAGACCTGTCTGGATTTCTGGCAGAGATGGAACGGGAAGGCCTGCTCCGTGTGGAGTGATCTGATGCGCGCTGCGCGGCTACCGGGAGCAAAATGGCGGCTTCTTTGGGAGGCGCTCTTCGCTCTCCTCATCGCCCGCGCGTCCATTGCTTTTCTTCCATTCCGGCGCATCGCCGGCTGGCTTGGAACCCCCGGCGTTGAGACTTCGCACACCGCGCCGCCAGAAGAGATTCGCATAGCGCAGGAGATCGGCTGGGCAGTGTGCGTTGTGGCACGCCGGGTTCCGTGGGATAGCCGATGCCTCGCCCAGGCGCTGGCCGCCACCCGTATGCTGCGCCGCCGAGGCTTGGAGGGAACCGTGAGTTTCGGCGTATGCCAGGGTGAATCCGCGGGATTCGACGCCCACGCGTGGCTGCGTGTGGGCTCCTGCTTCGTTACCGGTGCTCCGGACCATCAGCGTTTCCAGGCCTTCACCACCTTCGCCCGGAGACGACCATGAGCGGCATCTACGGCATCTACCGGTTTGACGGCACGGCCGTTGACCCGCTTTGGCTTGCGCGAATGAAGGCAGCCATGGGCTTTTACGGCCCTCACGGCGGCGACTGCAAGGTCGAGGGACCCGTGGCGCTGGGACACCTGCTGCTGGAGATCAACCCCGAGGACGCCTTCGAGAACCAACCTGTGCAGGGGGTTCGCGGCCCCGCGGTCAGTGCGGCGCGGCTCGATAATCGCGCAGCGCTTCTTGAGACTTTCAACATCCCCGCATCGGACGCACCTCGCCTGCCAGACGGGCGTCTGGTGAGTCTCGCTTTCGATCGCTGGGGCGAGGAACTTTGTTCGCACCTCCAGGGAGATTGGGCGCTAGCTGCCTGGGATGCGCGGGAACGCCGCCTTTTGCTGGCCAGGGACACCTGCGGCAATGCCACCCTCTACTACTATCAGGGCAAAGGCTTCATTGCCTTTGCATCCAGTCTCAAAGCTCTGTTGGCGCTTCCCGGCGTGAGCAAGGAGCCGGACCGACTCCGCCTTGCGGAAGTGCTGGTGAGCTGGCAGCACGATGCGGAGCTCACCGCTTACAAAGGTTTCCGGCGGCTGGTTTGGGCTCACGCAATGACCGTTGATGCCAATGGCCAGACACGAATCTGGCGTCATTGGTCGCCAAAGGGGAGAGCACTGCTCTCGTATCGCCGCGACGAGGAATACGTCGAAGCTTTTCTGGAACACTATACGCGCGCGGTCGATAGCTGCCTGCGCACCCAAAAACCCGTAGCGGCTCAGCTTTCCGGCGGCCGGGATTCGGGTTCTGTCGTGGTTCTGGCGGCGCAGCTTCTCGCTAACCAAGGCCGCAGGCTCACAGCCTACACCTCCGTACCCTGTCTGCCGCCAGATGGAGCAGATGAACACCAAATGGGCAACGAATGGGAGATGGCCTGCGCCACGGCCGCAATAGCCGGAGCCAATGTCAACCATCTGCCCATCGACGCTGCAAACTACGGCGTTCTCCAGGGCATCGAATGCCTGCTCGATGCCCACGAGGGCCCGGCTCATGCAGTAAGCAACCAATACTGGCTCCAGGCCATTCTGCATGCTGCTCGAAAAGATGGGATCGGTGCGGTACTCACTGGGCAGATGGGCAACGCCACAGTCTCCTGGAACGGCAACGGCTCCGCACTCCTGGCGCTTCTTCAGGGACACCCGGCTGCGGCTTTACAGCTCTTGCGTCATGCCGAGCCGAATCCTTGGCGCACTTTGAAGCGGCAGATCCTCAAGCCGTTGCCGATGTCGGGGCTGCTTGCCTTCCGCCGCTTCAAAACTCCTCCCAGCAGCATTTGGCAGAGCTATTCAGCTCTTAATCCTCACATGGCCGCTGAGCTCGATATAGATGGCCGGATGCGTGCTGCCGGGCACGATCCAACTTTCACATTCTCCCCGCTTCGGGACACTCATTTGCCCTACTTCCAGCCCGCTTTCGGCGTTGGGTGTGGTATTGCTTCGGAGATGGCAGCTGCGCACTCTCTCGCTTCCCTTGATCCAACCGCAAACCTAGACTTGCTGGAGTTTATTATGCGGGTTCCAGACAGCCAGTTTCGCCGCAAGGGCCAAGGCAGTTTTCTCATGAAACTAGCCTTCCGCAATCGCTTGCCAGCTCCAGTGCTGAACATCAAGAATAAGGGCTTGCAAGCCGCAGATCTGGGCCACCGGATTCTTCGGGAGCTGCCTGCATTTCGCGAATGTCTGCATTCTCTCGACTTATTGCCTGAGGCGCAGGATATCCTCGATATGCCGCTCCTTCATCGCTGCCTTGAGGCTCTGGTTGCAAAGGTTGACTCTGCCAGCACCGTAAATGCGAGCGCGATTCTGCTGCGCGGGCTCGGCGTTGGGCTCTTTCTCCGCCGTCTGGCGGATTCTCGCTCATGAGGTTCGAATCATCCATGCCGCCCAGTCAGATCAAGCAGTTCTTTCTCCAGTTGCCCGCAGGCCGCCGCGCCCTCGCGCTGGTCTGGAAGGCGGCGCGATGGCGAACGGTAGCCTGGGGAGTCTTGCTTATCGGCCAGGGATTGATTCCCGCCGGTCAGGCATTGCTGCTCAGAACCCTGGTCAACCGCCTGGTGGCTTCGCCTCGATGGGACGCCATCGCCGCCCCAGCCCTGGGTATCGCCGGCCTCTGGATCCTGGGCCAGCTTTTGTCCAGCGCGCTTTCATGGGTGAGGGCGTCCCAGGCCGAACGGGTACAGGACGAAGTCCACCGCTTGATTCATGTCCAGGCTCTTCGTATGGACCTGGCCTTCTATGACCATCCTGAGTCATACGATCAGTTGCACCGCGCTCAGATTGACGCCATCTCCCAGCCTCTGGCCTTGCTGGAAAGCCTCGGTTCCCTGGTACAGAATGGGCTGGGCTTCCTGGTGCTTGCCGGGATCCTTTTTACCTATGCCGGATGGCTCCCCCTGCTGCTGGTTGCCACCGCCATTCCCGGACTCTATCTCGTGGGCCGCCACATCTTGAAAGAGCACCGCTGGCGTCTCGAACATACGGTCCAGGAGCGGCGGACGCGTTACCTCGATTGGTTGATTACCGAGCAGGGCGCAGCCGCGGAGTTGCGTCTGTTCGATCTGGGACCCTACCACCGGAAGGCTTTCGAGGACTTGAGGGCAAATCTCCGCGAAGGGCGGCTCCGCCTCGTCCAGCAAGGAGCCGTCACTGAACTCGGCGCCGGCTGCCTCGCCTGGGGCGGCAGCCTAATAGGCCTGGGATGGATGTTGCACCGGACTCTCGCCGGGAAAGCGGGACTGGGCGATCTCCTGCTGTGCTTTCAGGCTTTTCAGCAATCCCAGATTCTCCTGCGCTCCCTCCTCGAAGGCGCCGGAAAAATCTACCGCAGTCTACTCTTCGTTGAGAATCTCGACGAATTTCTGGCCCTGCAACCCGCAATCCTTTCTGGCCCGGAGGGCGAGCCAGGCCTTCCTGTTAAGGAATCCATTCGCTTTGAGAACGTCAGCTTCACCTACGCGGGCGGGTTCCACCCCGCCCTGGACGGCTTCGACCTCGAGATACCCCAAGGCAAAGTCGTTGCTCTCGTAGGCCACAACGGCGCCGGGAAAAGTACGCTCATCAAGCTGCTCTGCCGCTTCTACGATCCCGATGCTGGGCGAATCCTTTTCGACGGAGTCGACATTCGCTCGCTGGACCCGGTCGCCATGCGCCGCCGAATTGCCGTCCTCTTTCAAGCCCCCCTCCACTATCACGCCTCGGTCGCTGACAATATTTCCTTTGGAGATGTCGAGGCGGCTTCAGATCGGCCACGCATAGTACAGGCAGCCGCGGATGCCGGAGCGCTCGGACCCATCGAACGGCTTGACGGAGGCTTCGATGCGCTGCTGGGAAAGTGGTTTGGCGGCGCGGAATTGAGCGGAGGAGAATGGCAGCGCATCGCGCTGGCGCGAGCTTTCTTCCGGCGTGCCTCCCTGATTGTCCTCGACGAACCCACAAGCTCCATGGACTCCTGGGCTGAGCAGGACTGGCTGGGCCGTTTCCGCACCCTCACCGAGGGCCGGACTGGCCTGATGATCACGCATCGCTTCACCACCGCTATGCATGCAGACATGATTCACGTACTGGATAAGGGCCGCGTAGTGGAATCGGGAACTCATCAGGAATTGGTGGCTTTGCGCGGATCCTATGCCCGTTCCTGGGCTGCCCAGATGCAGGAGATCGGTCATGCCTGAGACGCAGTGGCTTCAGAGATCGAGCCCGGCATTCCGCCTGATGATGGCCACCTCCTGGCTGGCGCCGGACTCATGGAAGGAAAATCAGGAGAAGGCCATCCGCAAGGCCATCGAAGCCGAGCCAGACTGGACCGAATATCTCAGTCTCGTCGATCGTCATCGCACTCCCGCCCTGAGTTGGGCCGCCCTCAGGCGAGTACCAGGAATCATGATTCCTGAACCGGCAGCGCAGGAATTGCAGAAACGCAGCGATGCCTGCCGGAGGCAGGCCATTAAGCACTGCCTCTTGTTGACGCAATTGCTCAAGGTCTTCAACAACGCCGGAATTCCTGTCATGATCCTGAAAGGACCCGTCCTGTCCGATCAGCTATACGGCGATGTGGGGTTGCGCCAGTCCAAGGACATTGACTTGGCAGTCGAGCTCGCTGATTTAAGCCGCGCACAAACCTGCCTCAGTTCACTCGGCTGGAACTTGGATCCCTCCTGGTTTCCCCTGAGTCCCCGACAATGGGCAAGCTTCCTGCGTAATGAGCACGAGCTTCAGTTCATCGATCCCGGCGGCGGCGCAGTGCTGGAGATTCATTGGCGTAACGATTGGGATACTCCAATCCAGTACAACGCCTGCTGGGCCAGGAGCATTTCCTCAGTCTGGCAAGGGTGCAACTACCAAGCCTTGGACCCTATCGATCAACTGCTCTACCTCTGCAATCACGGCGGAATCCATGCCTGGTCTCGTGTCAAGTGGCTGGGAGATTTGGCGCGTATTCATTCCAGTGGGCAAGTAGATTGGCAAGCAGCCGTAGATAGGGCCCGGAACACCGGCCAAGAGAATCCGCTGCTCGCCAGCCTGAAACTGTTGCAGATTGTCTATGGCCTACCTTTACCCGGCCTTTTGCCGAATCCATGGAAAGATCTGCCATCTTTTCTGGTAGATAGCCCTCTTCATGAGATTCTGGTTTTAAAGGACTCCGCGACGCTAGGCCCGTTGGAAATGTTTCGCAGCCGTCTCCGCCTCACGCGCTACCAAAAGCTGGCTTTGCCGCGTAAAGCCTGGCGCGAGAGCTTAGCCAGGTTCACTTACAATCGTAAGGATTTCAAGGCTCTTCGTCTTCCCGACGTTTTTTTCTGGGCCTATGCGCCACTGCATCCCGTTTTGTCGGTATGGAGGAAAATCATGCGACTCTGGGCGCATTGACTCAGCCGGATTTGTGTGTCGGCCGGCGGCGCCAAGAGACTCAGAAGCGGTTTCTAGCCGACTTGGCATCGATGCTCTTTTCGATGCTTTCCGCGGATTCCCAGCTCAAAAGTATGCGTCGAATGGGAAAGTTTTTGGCACTAAATATGCAAAAGGCTGCACATTGTCACTTTGAATAACGGGTAAGCTATTCACAATAAATACCTTTGTATCGGAACTCAACGTGCAAGGGTAACACCGAAGTGGTATCGTGGGACTGTGTTCGTCAATCCATTTCTGTGGTAGTTCGTGTTCGCGGGCGAATTCACGATGTGCCATCCCGCTCAGGTCTAACCCCCCTAGGGCTTAACATGTAATCTTTGGAGTGTCCATCATGAAAAGAGCGGTTCTCTCGGCTTTGTTCCTCGGTTTGCTTGGCGCGGCAGCAGCGGTTCCCGCATCCGCCGACTCAACACTGTATACCAATGGCGCACCCAATTACACCAATGACGCTTGGACGATCAACGACGGATTTTCCACGACAGATTCGTTTACACTGTCTGTCAACTCCACAGTGACCGGGTTTACATTCGATGTATGGCTTAACTCCGGGGACACGCTGTCGAGTGTGGACTGGTCGATCGGCGGAACTCCTTATGGAGGAACACCTGCGACGGCAACGACTAGCAGCACCTTCATTGAAACGAACGGTTTTCCTCTCGACGTATATGCGGTGACTGTTACCGGCCTTAATGATTCTCTTGCCGCAGGTTCTTACTATCTCACGTTCCAGAATGCGGTGGTGTCCATTCCTCTTGATGGCGCTTATTGGGAAGAAAATGACGGCCCGTCGCTCGCACAAAACAGTGAAGCCGGTGCAATTGGGTCGGAGACATTCACCATTCAGGGTATCAGCACCGCTACCCCTGAGCCGAGCAGCTTTTTGCTCCTGGGCAGCGGCCTTGCGGGGTTGGCGGCCATGTTGAGGCGTAAGATCCGGGCCTGATTTCAAAGTGTTTCATTCGCCTTACTCTGGGGCTGGCAGGGCAAAACTCGCAGCTGGCCCTTTGCATTGGTTCTCCACACACTGAGGCAACTGCCCAGCTTTCACGGATTTCCAGTAAAGATCCATCATCGGGCAGTGCTAACGTCTAAAGATGTAGTACGATAGGAGCATTGGGTGGATTAGCCCGATGTCATCTTGGCGTATTTTCCACGGAGGAGATTGCATATGAAGAAAGTTATCAAGAGCAGCCGTGAGCCCAGGAAAGAATGGACTGCCCCTGAGCTGAAGAAGATCGATATTGCGCAGATCACAGCATTGGGCGGTGGTCATCATGTCGACGGCAATATTCATGGAAGTTAACTGAAGCCTGTACGGCAGCACGCCACATACAGCCAAGATCTTTTCTTTTCAGGGACTGCATTGCCGCAGTCCCTATACGAATCAATTATCCATCTTGTTAAGTTAAGTAGCCCTGCGTGAACGTGTTTTTCCCGCGCTTCGTGTTTTTTCTGATCCTCCTTCTACAATCAAGTCCCTGTACTATCCCACAAATCCTGACTAACCTCTCGCGCTGGCGTCTCAATCACCGGTGCGCAAAACCTGTTGCAGCGCCCACGCCGTGAGCCACGATCCCAGTCGCTGGAGCAAGCCACCACATCTTCGATCGGTGCTTCTTCAGCTTGTAGCTGAGGAATGAGCCATAACCGACTAGCGCGGCATCCACGCCAATCTGCCCGGCCAGCGACGATGGCATCAGCGGATTCCCCTCCCGGCATTGATGATTGGCGATGCAATGTTGTGTCATGCCGACATCCAAAGCGCCCATCCCCAGGTTGAATCCATTCAGCAGATAAAACCGCGCGCTAGCGGTACGCAGCACCCTCACCGGCGGCATTCTCTCAAAACCGGCGGCAACCGGTTCCCCTGTGGAGCCTGCCGTAGAAGAACTGCTTGAAAAGAGGCCGTCGACCGGCTTGTCGTCCGTCGCAGCCAGGCTTGCGTAAAGCAGAGGGGGGTGTTCCAGTTGCTTGAATGGTATGGTGGCCTGCTGCGCCAAACACGCAAGATTCCCTGTGGCGATTGCCAGCCCCAGCATCGCGCCAGACGTTGCGCTCATTGCTTCCTCCAGCCGCCGCACGGTTGCGGCTGGAGGAGTTATCGGTGCAATAGATCGCGTTCAACTGGCTCATTCCAGGCCATTTTCTTAGATCGCATTCATGAGACGCAGCATATGGCCTACTAACAAATGCCCCAAAACCAACACTGCCTCTCGATGAAGAGAGGCAGCAGAGATAAAACCGTTGGTTCGAGGTAAACCAGAAAATGGAGCCGAAGATCGGAGTCGAACCGACGACCTGCTGATTACGAATCAGCTGCTCTACCAACTGAGCTACTTCGGCTTGCTCTGTCGATTTTATCCTGATCTGCCCAGAGCGTAAAGCGGCTGATCTATACTGCGGTCATGCAAGGCAACCCAGCAGCGGATTGGCAACGGCTAACGGAGCACTACCGTGGGATGAGCGACGAGGAATTGCTGGCACTGGCAGCCGATATCGTGGATCTCACCGAAACGGCGCAGCAGGTTCTACTTGGCGAGATGAGCTACCGCAGGCTCGATATGCCGCTAGTCGCGGTCGAAGCACCAAACCCCTCAGATCCCCCTCCCCTGCGGCCCTGGGCAAGCTCGGTACACCCGGATGCAGGCGCAGTTGAAGCCAGCAACACTGGCGCGCTCGATGAAGACAATCTGCCCAGCGAGTTCACCTGGAAGACGACGCTCTGCGAGTGTGACGGCCCGGAACAAGCGTTGCAGATTCGCGCTGTGCTGGGGCAGGCAGGAATTGAAAGTTGGGTCGAGCAGCGGGGATCGCGTTATGCCTTGGACATGAGCAACCTTAGAGTTCTGGTGGCAGCCGATCA
>Ga0302320_10002857_pt1 | contig 40405 bp, 40 predicted proteins | sample Bog_T0_3_FD_202130 | JGI IMG/M metagenome (GOLD analysis project Ga0302320, IMG submission 202130) | Peat permafrost microbial communities from Stordalen Mire near Abisko, Sweden - Bog_T0_3 | ecosystem: Environmental > Terrestrial > Soil > Wetlands > Peat | place: Sweden: Abisko, Stordalen Mire... | reverse complement strand
TTCATCACTCTTGCCGAGCGCTCGAGCCGATCGCGGCGCACCGCGCCCCGCGATCCGGCAAGCTGGATCAACATGCGGCTCACGGCTTCCGCGAAGCCACCACGTTCGATGCGGGTGAGGATCGCCTGCACCTCGGGCAGGTAACGCAACTCCGCTGGGCTCTTGTGGGTGCGCTTGAACGCGTGCGTCTCTGCGATCGCGTCCATCGTCGAGGAACCATAGATTGACAGGAATGCGGTCTCATTGATCGCGTCGCGTCCGTCGCGCCACAGATCGAGGCTCTGTATCCAGGCGTCCGACCACCATTTCTCCCAGGCGAGGAACGGATTGGTCGGCGCCGCTGGCGCGCGTTCCTTACGCACGGTTTCGGCGAGCTCGCGGATCGGACGCATGAGCAGGTTCTCGCCGCCGAAGACGCGACGCGACGCGCGCGCCGGATGCGACCTGCGGATTGCCTCGGCGGCTGGAATGGGGATCATCCCCTGTACATAGGGGCGTGCCGTGAGATCATAGAGCTCGGCGGCGAATTCAGAGAGCCGCGCCACGGCGGCGAAGCCGCGCTCTTCGGTGCGATCGTCGTTGTCGACGACGAGGATGTCGCTGAGCTTGCGATCGTGGAAGCTGACGTGGAAGTGAGCGTCCATGCCTTCGCCGATCTGCTCGTCGATGGTCATCTCGTAGAGGCCGGGCGGGAGCGCCTCGATCGTCTTCATCGTCGACGCCATTTCGGCATGCTCCTTCCTGGCGATCGAGGAGGAGACGAAGATGCCGAGATGGCCGACTTTGTTGTGGAGCATATAGATGATGCGCTGGCCGCGAATCCGGATTTCGTGCTCGTCCGTGTAAGTGTCGACGATCCAGTTGAGCGCCTGCTGCGGCGGCGTGATGTTGTCGCCCCAGCTCGCAAATACGATGATCGGCGAGCGGATGGCCTTGAGGTCCAGATTGCGTCCGTGCTCGATGCGCGCTTCGCCGCGCGCGAGCCGGTTGCCGATGAACAATTGCTCGATGATCCAACGCATTTCCGCTTCGCTCATGAAGTGGAAGCCGCCCCACCATTTCTCGAACGCGAGGAAACTTTCGCGCGAACCCTCGGGATTGGCGTAAAGGTCGTAATACTTGCCGATGAAGTTGCGGCCCGGGTTCAGCATTTCGAAATTCGAGACCAGATGCGCGCCGTCGAACTCGCCGCCGCCGATGTCGGAGAGCAAGAGCGCCGGCAGGATGCCGCCGAGCAGGCCGCCGCTGAAACGCATCGGATTGGCGCCGAGCTCGCCGGACCAATAGGCGACGGGCGCGCCATTGATGACCAGCGGGCCGGTGATGTCGGGGTTGGCTGCGGCGAGGACCAGCGTCGCCCAACCGCCCTGGCAATTGCCGACCAGGATCGGCTTGGGCGCCTCGGGGTGGCGGCGGCGGATTTCGGCCACGAACTCGGCTTCGGCGCGCATCACGTCGGCGAGCGTCTGCCCGGGCTCGGGATGCGGGCGGAACACCACGAAATAGACGGGATGGCCCCCGTGCAGCGCGACGCCGACCTGGCTGTCGGACTTGAAGCCGCCAATGCCCGCGCCATGCCCGGCGCGCGGATCAATGATCATGTAGGGCCGCTTCCAGTCATAGGTCGTGACGCCCTCGGGCGGCAGAATTTTGAGCAGCATATAGTTGACCGGACGCGGCAGCGTGCGGCCGTCGAGCGCGACTTCGTGGTCGTAGATGAGCACCGGCGGGGCGCCGGCCGCCTCGTGCGCCGCGTCCGTGTCGGCGCGCTCGCGCAGCACGTCGAGGGTCAGCGTCATCCGTTGCGTCGCATCGCGCGCATATTCGGCGGCACAATGGGCCAGCGTGTTCTTGGTATTGGCTTCCATGGCGGCGCCCTGGATGCGCTGGGCTTCGGCGAAGGCCTTCTGCAGGCGCTCGCCGTGGTCGCGCGCCATTCGCTCGAAGTGGCGACGCCAACTCGTCGCCACGCGCTGCATGCCGGCAGCGTTGACGCCCGCGGCGGCGCAGGCGCGCATCGCGGCGGTTTCCGGGCTATAGGAAGAGGGCATTGTTATCGTTCCTTTTTCAGCTCAGACAGGCCGGCCGGGGGGCCGGCGGCTGCCGCCGCGCGTCAGGCCAACACCCGCTCGGGTCGGTGGGGATCACAGACGAGCGGGACATGAAGGCCGGCGCGCTGTTCATCCCAGCGTGGTTGCCGTGCGCATTCGGTTCGAGGAGCGCGACGTTCGTTCGAGTCGGCGCCTCGAGATCGAATCGTCGCACGGCAAAGTTGAGACTTTCCCCCCAATGCCTGCGTCACATCGTCCTCGCAGGGAGCGACGCGCGGGTGACGGACTGATCTCAGCCCTCGCGCGGCCCGGCTTACCGTTCCGTCACGGGCCGTCGATGCGGCCGAATGTCAGCCGGGGTCTCGAGAAAGTGGTCGTGCGTCGGATGTTTCGCCGCGCACGCGCAGCGCCGGGACCCGTGCGCCGGGCGCGCGGGCCGCGAATCCAGTGCGCCTTCGAGCATTCTTGGTTCGAGCGACAGCCGCCCCGCCGGGGGGATCGGCGGCGCTCGGCATCGCGTCGCCCAATCAAATCGACAGCACGGCCGAAGTTTCCTTGGCGTCGTCAGCCCCCTCAACCTCGCCGAAACCCTCCGTTAACCACGAAAGTTCATAAAGCGTTCACCGTAAACGGGGGCGCGCTTGCATGGTTCGGCCGATTCTCTTCGCCTCACTCGTTCTCGTCGCCCTCGGCGGCTGCGCGCATCTCGGGCCGCAGCAGGTTTCCGACGCGGATTGCCGGCATGTGCTGTCGCCTGATGGCCATGAGGTGCGGTTTTGTGAGAATGGGACGCGAGTGACGGTCGATCAGGGGCAAGCGCCCGCGGTCGCGTCAGCGGCGGCGCCCGGCCAGCCGCGCTTCATCGACGATCCCGAATTCCTGGCGGCGATGATCGACCGCTTGCCGGCTCAGGAAGGCCCAAGCAAGACGAGTCTCAAGGGCGGGGCGCGCATCTGCGCCGCTGGCGCGCCTGGATATATCACCATCCGCGCCAGCGATTTCGCCAAAATGGTCCACGCGCCCGTAAGCGCCCCGATGAACGCGCAGACCACCCTCGCGCCATCGGCGCAAGATCAGAAACTGGCCAGCGCCGAGTGATCGGCGCAGGGTCTCATTTCAAGGACAGGGGACGAGCTTGTAGTGGTCGGACTCGACGATGCGACGCGTCTCGATATAGACGGCCGGATGGCGCACTTTGAGCCAACGGTCGCCGCCGATTTCCCAGTCGACGCTGGTATTCTGAACGAGAATGCCGCGGGTGTTATATTCGACGGTCGCCGGTACGTAGACCTTGTCGTAGCAGGCGAGGACGTTGTTCTGCGCTTCCGACACCAGATATCTTCCGGCATGGGCCGGCGCGCTGGCTAGCACGCATGCGCCGATAGCGGAGGCCACCAATCCAATCATTTTACCGCTTTTCATATTTGTCGCTCCCAAAAGAATAGCCACCCTTTCCGCCGCAATCATAATGTAAAAACGATTTTAACGATTTGTCAATGTATACGTAAATCTTAAAATACTCAAATCTATAGTAATTTGCTATCCGTTGCGCGACGCGGCGGCTCGGGCGAAACGACCACTCGACCGTGGGCAAGCCGCAGCCGCGCTCCGGCGACATTGGCGCTGAAGGTTTGCCGCTGGTTGTGGGCCGTCGTCAGGCCTTCCATCAGCGCCTCGATCTTCTCCAGCCCCAGCCGGGACTCGTCTCGCAGGCCGATCCGCGCGATCGCCGCGGCGACGAGGCGCTGTGCGATCTCGCGCGGCTGGGAGAGCAGCGCGTCGGCGGGGCAAGCGCCGGTTTCGATCAGCCGCAACGTCCGCTCGGCGTGTTCGACGGCGTGACGCAAGGCCGCCTCGACCTGGGCCGCGCGCCGGGCAAGCCGGCCGAGCGCGGCGGCGTCGAGCCCTTCCTCGGCCAGAATCCTGCGCAATCGGGCGCGGGCGAAACGGTCGCTTTCGTTGGAGGGGTCGCGGACATACGCCGCGCCGGCCGCCTCGCAGATGGCGACGAGTTCGCTCTTCTCGACGCCGAGCAGGGGGCGCGATATCGTCAAGCCGTCGCGTTCGCTCGCCGCCGCCATGCCCGCGAGCCCGGCTATTCCCGAGCCGCGCGTAAACCGCATCAGCACTGTTTCCGCTTGATCGTCGAGGTGATGGGCGGTGACCAACGCCTGGGCGCCGAGGGTTTTGGCGTGGGCGACGAGCAGGCCATAACGCGCCTCGCGCGCCCGTTCCTGCAAGCGGCTCGCCGGCTTGGCGCCGTCCCAGGTCAGGGTGGCGTGGGGGACGCCGAGCCGTTCGGCGAGCGCGGCGACGGCCGCGGCCTCGTGCGCGGACTCGCGTCGCAACCCGTGGTCGACCGTCGCCGCGAACAGTTCCGGGCCGCCGACGCGTTCCGTCCATTCGCGAGCGAGCAGCAGCAGCGCTGTCGAGTCAGGGCCCCCGGAAACGGCGAGCAGACAGCGACGTGTTGCGCGCAACGGCGCGAGCAGCTCGTCGACGCGCTCGGGCGTCAGCAATGGTCTTTGGTCTTTTCGCGCTCGATCGCCTTTTTGACATTGGTCGAGGCGGTCGGATAGCGCCGGCCGATCTCGGAAAAGGTCGCGCAGGCCTGCTCGTTGTTGCCGAGCAGGGCGAGCGACTCTCCCAGCCGCAACATGCCGTCGGGCGCGCGCGGCGACTTGGCGAAGTCGGTCGACAGTTTGAGATATTGCTCAGCGGCCTCGCGCGGTCGCGAGCGCTGCAAATAGGTCTCGCCGAGATAGAATACGGCTTCGGGAACCAGCCGATGCCCGCCGTTGGCGGCGAGGAAGGCTTTCAATTGCGACTCGGCCGTGTCGTATTGGCCGGCCTTGTAGGCCTCCACCGCGGCGTTGAACTGCTCGCGCGGGGCGTCGGAGAAATCCAAGCCGCTGCCGACGACCATCGGTCCGCTGGGAGACGGCTGCAACGGACCCGAGGGCGTCGTCGGCGGCGGCGTAGCCGCGCTGCGCGGTCCGAGTTCGAGCGGCGCGCCGACCGCGCCGGCGCCCGGTTTGAATTCGAGGCCGTTGGCGAGCGGCGCGCTGGGCGCGGTCGAGCCGAGCGGCTGCGGCGCCCCTTGAGCGTTCGGACTGTTCCCGGGGTCGAATGCGTCGCTCCTGCGGGGCTTCAACTCGGCGGGCGCGGGCGGGGCGGCGACGCCCGGCGGCGTGGCGACGAGCGGCGGCGCCTTGGCGCCGCTGAGGCGGAATTCGACGTCTTCGCGGAAGCGCTTCAGTTCGGCTTGCAGGCGCTGGTTGTCGTTCTGCAACTGCTCGATTTCGCCATTGGCCTGGCGCAGCGCGCCCTCCAGCCGATTGAGGCGGATCGAGATGTTGGACGAATCCTCGCCGCCCTGCGCGTCGGCGTCGGGAACCGAGCCCGGCGGCAGCAATTGGGCGACGGCGACGGGTCGCGTCTCGACGGCTCCGACGCCGCCGAGGACGCCGAAATACGAAAGACCGGCCAGCAGGCCGGCCAAGCCGATGACAGACGCTCGTCGTTTCACTGAAAGAACCCCCACGGGCGCCGTTGCGCTGGCGCGTGCGTTGCGGGAGGTAACATATCGTGGCGCGCGCGCCAAAAGTTTGGCGCGCGCGGGTCGAATTTCGGGCGCCTCAGCTTCCCGCGGCGCCGGCGAGCACGGTGACCGCGCGACGATTCTGCGACCAGCAGGAGATGTCGTTGCACACGGCGACCGGGCGTTCCTTGCCATAGGAGATCGTGCGTATGCGCGAGACGGCGACGCCCTTGGAGGCCAGATAGTCCTTCGTCGCCTGTGCGCGGCGGGCGCCCAGCGCGATGTTGTATTCGCGGGTGCCGCGTTCGTCGGCGTGGCCTTCGACCGTGAAGGCGTAGTTCGGATATTTGTTGAGCCACTGCGCCTGACGGTCGAGCGTCGTCTGCCCGGCCGCGTTGACCTCGGTCGAATCGGTGTCGAAGAATATGCGGTCGCCGACGGTCGACGAGAATTCCTGAACGCTGCCCGGCGCGCCCGCGGCGCCGTTGGCGCCCGATGCGGCGTTGAGCGCGTCCTCGTCATTCGGGCCGCGAGAGCAGGCGCCGAGCGTCAGGGCCAGCGCCACCGCCACGGCAAAGGTGAACCCGCGGGCTACCTGATTAAGCTTCATCGTCGCAAAACTCCTCACGTGACACGCGCCCCGTGTCTTCGGCTTAGGACCGGCAGGGTTAAGGGAAGGTTCCGTCAACCTTGATCGACCCTTGCGAAAGCGCCTCGAATGCGCTGCGCCCGTCGGTCACGGTTAACATCGGGTTGATGGCCGCAATGCGGCGGCGCCGAGGAAACCTGAGTTTGCGGGTCAGTCGAGCTCCGGCGCCGCAGCGCCCGGCTTGTTGCGCCGCCGCCGTGCGCGCCATGCGGGAACGTCGATTCCATAGCGACGTCCCAGCGCCGTGGCGCGCTTGCGCAACTCGCGCAGACAGGCGCGCGCGGCCTCCCGGTAAGGCGCGACGTAGCGGCGCGCGAGACGGTGCAGCGCTTCGAACTTGCCATGCAGCCACGCAAACCACGCCAGCGTCATCAGTTTTTCGCGCGTCAGATCGAAGATGACGCCGATGAGGCCGACGCCGATCAGTTTGATGAGCCCATAGAGCACGGCGCCGATCACGACATGCCCGAGCGCGATCATCACCACGGAGACCGTCGCGCCGCCCTCCATCGCCAGCAGCGGGACGCCGAACAGCAGCACCGCGAAGATCGCCGGCAACCGATTGACGACGTCCTTGATCGCGCGCGCGACCCGCCGCCAGGGAAGGGCGCGCACCAGCCACGACAAGGCGGCGACGAGCGAATCCCACACCCAGGTCTCGAACAGGAACACGACCGCCAGCGCCAGCATCAACGGGCGCGACAGTCCCTTGCTCTCGTTCACTTGCGGCTCCGTTCGACGCGTAGACGACGATGTGCGCTTTCGTCGTCGAGACTTCAAGCACGTTTCACTTTAGCAATTGCAAAGGCCGACAGCTTGACCGGCGGGCCGGCGACCTCTTCTATCTAGGCTTTCCGCCCGCGCGAGTCTCGTTCGATGACCGACCCCAAGATTCTAGTCGCCGCCGCCAGCGCGGCCTATCTCTATGTCGTCTCGCCGGGGCCGGCGTTTCTGGCGCTGTTCACGCTGGCGGCGTCGAAGGGGCGGGGCAGCGGGGCCTGGTTCATCTGCGGCCATCTGGTCGGCGACGTCACCTGGGGCGCGCTGGCGGTGGCGGCGATCATCGGCGCCAACCATCTCGGCGCGACGCTGTTCGAAGCGTTGGGTTTCGGCTGCGGCGGCTATCTCTGCTACCTCGGCTATCGGGCGGTGACGACGCGCAAGGACGCCCCGCCGCAGACCATCGGCGCCTCGCGTCCGCTGGCGACCGGCCTCGCCTTCGGCCTCACCAACCCGAAAGCCTATCCGGTGGCGCTGGCGATGTTTTCGGCGATCGTCGCCCCCTATGTCGACCGCCTCTCGGCCGCCGACGCGCCGATGCTGATGGTCGCCTCGTTCGTCGGCTTCCTGCTCGCCGACGCCACCTTGATCTTCGCCGCGGGACTGCCGGCGGTGCGACGATTCTTCCTCGCCCACGGCTTGATGGTGACCCGTATCGTCGGCGTGATGTTCATCGCCTTCGGTGCGAAATCGATTTTCGACGCCGCCAGCGGGGCGTTGCGTCGGGCGTGAAGCCGGGGCATCCTGCCGACAATCGACGACATAAACGACAGAGGCGCCATGTCCCGTCAGCCCACGATGTTCCTGCCCCACGGCGGCGGTCCCTGCTTCTGGATGGACGGGCCCCCGCCGTTCGGCAAGCAGACCTGGGAGGGCTTGCGCAAATATCTGGCAGGCGTCGTGGCGAGCCTGCCGGAGCGGCCAAAAGCGTTCCTCGTCTGCACGGCGCATTGGGAGGCGGAAGCGCCGACGGCGAGCGTTGCCGCCGCGCCGGGCATGATCTTCGATTATTACGGCTTTCCGCCGCACACCTATCTGCTGAAATATCCTGCGCCGGGCGCGCCGGAAATCGGCCGCCGCGTGCGCGGCCTCATCGCCGCCGCCGGCCTCGGGCCGAAAGAGGACGCGGAGCGCGGCTTCGACCACGGCGTGTTCGTGCCGATGCTGATCGTCGATCCCGAGTGCCATATCCCCGTCGTCATGCTGTCGCTGCGCAGCGACCTCGATCCCGATTTCCATTTGAAGCTGGGGCGGGCGCTGGCGCCGCTGCGCGACGAAGGTGTCGTCATCGCCGGCAGCGGCATGAGCTATCACAATCTGCGCCGCTTCCGCGACGGCGACGGGCGGGATTCCGAAATCTTCGACGCGTGGCTCGCCGAGGCCGCGACTGCCCCGGCGGCCGAGCGCGAGGCCAAGTTGCGCGACTGGGACAAGGCGCCGGCGGCGCGCGCCTGTCACCCGCGCGAAGAACATTTGTTGCCCTTGATGGTGGTCGCCGGCGCGGCGGACGACAGCGAGGGCCGCGTCGACTTCCGCGACGTGATCGGCGGCAAGACGATCTCGGCGTTTCGATTCGGGTAGGGCCGGCGGCGGGCGCCGACTTGGGGAGCGGCCCGGAGCCGGCTCACGCCGCCTCACGCCGCCCCTCGCTCTCTGCGAGCATGCGCGGAATTTCGGACGCGGGCGCCGGGCGGCTGATGAAATAGCCCTGGATTTCGGTGCAGCCTTCCGCGCGCAGCAGTTCGAACTGCGCTTCGGTCTCCACGCCCTCGGCGGTCGTCTTCATGCGCAGGCTGCGCGCGAGTTCGGCCACCGCGCGCACGATCGCGATCGATTCGGGGTCGCGGTCGAGGTCGCGCACGAAGGTGTGGTCGATCTTGATCTTGTCGAACGGGAAGCGGCGCAGATAGGACAGGCTCGAATAGCCGGCGCCGAAATCGTCCATGGCGATGGAGACGCCGAGCTTGCGCAATTGCGCGAGCGTCGCCAAAATCGCCTCGGTGTTTTCCAGCATCACGCGCTCGGTGATTTCGAGTTCGAGGCGACCGGGCGACAGGCCGGTTTCGGCGAGCGCGGCGACGATGTCGGCGAGCAAGCGGCCAGTGGCGAACTGGCGCGGCGACAGGTTGACCGAGACTTTGACGTCCCTCGGCCAGCTTCTCGCCTCCGTGCAGGCGCGCCGCAGCGCCCAGGCCCCGATCTCGACGATCAGGCCGCTGTCCTCGGCGAGCGGAATGAAATCGGCCGGTGAGATGCGCCCGCGCGTCGGATGGTTCCAGCGCAGCAGCGCTTCGAAGGATACGATCTCGTGGCTCTGCGCGCTGACGATCGGCTGATAATGCAGCTCGAACTGCTCCTCCTCGATCGCCGCGCGCATGTCGCGCTCGAGGGCGCGGCGGACCTGAATCTTCAAATCCATTTCCGGCTCGAAGAAGCGGTAGCCGCGCCGCCCGTCGGTCTTGGCTCGGTACATCGCGAGGTCGGCCGCGCGCAGCAGATCGCCCGGCGTCGTCCCATCCGTCGGGGCGACGGCGACGCCGATGCTGACGCTGACGTCGGCGCGTTTGTGGCTTTCGAGATCGTAGGGTTCGCTGAGGACGGCGACGAGACGTTCAGCGAGTTCGGCGAGCGAGGCCTCTGCGCAATCGACGAGAACCACGAATTCGTCGCCGCCGAGGCGCGCGACGCGATCCGAAGTCCGCAGGTTGTGGCGCGGCCGGTCGCCCACCTGTCGCAGCAACTCGTCGCCGCAGGCATGGCCGAGCCTGTCGTTGACCAGCTTGAAGCGGTCGAGATCGAGACACATCACCGCGAAGCCGCGATCGGGGTGGGCCGCGGCCAGGGCGAGGGCGCGCTCCAATTCGCGCGCGAACAGCGCGCGATTGGCGAGGCCGGTCAGCGTGTCGTGATCGGCCATATAGGCGATCTGCTGTTCGGCGCGGCGGCGCTCGGTGATGTCGAGATGCGTCGACAGCCATCCGCCGTCGGGCGTGCGCAACCCGTTGGAGACGACGATGCGCCCGTGCGGGAGTTCGACGATGCAATTCGCGATGGGCTCAGCGCCGCCGTCGGCGAGCGCGGCGCGCAGCCGCGCGTCGACGCCGGGCGCCGGCGTCGTACCCAGGCGCTCGCCCAGTTGCGCCACGGCGTGGTAGGACAAGCCGATGAGCGCGTTCGCGTCGGGAAGGCCGAACGGCTCGCAGTAACGGCGATTGGCGACCGCGAGGGCGTCGTTCGGGTCGTAGAAGCTGACGCCTTGCGGCAGGTTGTCGATGAGCGCGTTGAATCTGGCGTTCAACGCTTCGAGTTGGTGGGTGTGATCGCGCATGCGCAGGGTGGCGCGCGCGAGCGAGCCGATCTCGTCGTCCTGGGTCGCGAAGCGCACTGCGAGTTTCTTGTCGGCGGACTGAAGACCGTTGCGGGAGGTGAAGCCGTCGAGGGCTCGGGTGAGCGAGCCGATTGGCCGCAGCACGCGGCGTTCGACGCTGATTCCGGCGGCGATCATCAGAGCGAGCAGCACGCAGATCCCGGCGAAACTGCGATAGGCCGATCGCAGCGCCTCGCCGCGCATCTGCGCGAGTCGTTCGCCGATCTGCGCGATCGGAGGATCGCGGGTCGCCAGCAATTGCGAGAGTTGAGCGACCGTCCATTTTCGCCACGCGAGGAATTCCATAGGCGGCGGGGCGCCGACGCGCGCGGCGTCGATCATGGCCGTGTAGGTCGGCGTGGCTTTGTCGAAGAACTCGGTCTTGACTCGCGCCACGGCGGCGATCGTCGGCGGTCCGCCGGCCTCGGCGGCGAGACGCTGGAGACGGCGCCAGCTCACGCGCACCGCGCCGCTGGCTTCCGCGACTTCGACGCGTTCCGGTATGGTGAAGGCTTTGCCGCTCGCCGCGAATCTCGACAGCAGCACGGAACGGTATCCCGCCTGTTCGCGGATGTCGTTGGTAAGTCGCGAAATCTCGGTGAGGGTGGCGAATGAGGGGTCCAACCGCGCCAGGCGCCGCTCGGCGTCGGCCAAGGCGACGTCGACCTGCGCGCCGGCTTCGAAATAACGCGTGACCAGCCGCGCGGCGGCGTCCTTCGAGGTTTCGGCGCGCTCGGCGAGGAAAGGTTCGGCTTCGCGTCTGGCCTCGGCGACGATATCGCGGGCGCGCGCCAGCGAATCGCCGATTTCGCCGTGCAACGCCTCGGGCAACTGACGGGCTCGGTCCAGTGCGGTCGCGAACAACGGATCGGTCGCCGCTTTTCGCTCGGCGATCAGTCGACCCGATTCTTCGAAAGTGGCGGCTTTCGAAACCAAGACTTGATTGTAGACGCCGCGTTCGAGCGAAAGCGTCTCCACGAACCGGACAGCGGGCTCCATCAGCGCCGCCAGGGCCTGCCCCTCGTCGAGGCGGCGCAGATCTGCCAGATGACTCGACCAGAGATGGACGGCGCCGGCGAGCGTTCCGATCGCGAGCGCCGACATGAACGTCAAAGTTAGGGTGCGGAACCGCATGACGAACGATCCGCTTCAGCGCGCTTGCCGGCAGACGGCGGGGCGGGCCTCGAAACGGCAGGAGCAGAACGCAAGCCGACAGGCCATACTCGAGTCCTCACAGAAACGCGCGACAACCGCCGCCATGGCGTCCGGACTCGCGTGCGACTGTCCGACATCGAGCGCCCCTCACATGGGACTTGAACCTTTCGGAGCGTAAGGGGCGGGCGTTAACGCCGGATTACGGTTTCCGCCCCTGGGAGGACCCGCTTCGCGCCGTCACTGTACGCGATGCACGGTGACCTTGGCGGCCCGGCAATTGTCGGCAGACGCCGGCAGCGCCATTCCCGGGTAATTGTGCTTCGCATTGGCGCGCCGCGCCGACATGGTGAGGCTGACGTCGGTGTAGTCGTCGACCGGCACGGCGGCGATGTTGAAGTCTTTGCCGGCTTCCTGCGGCAGACCGAAGGTCGCGCTGGCCGTCCACTGGCCGCCGCCGGGCGCCACGCGCGCGGCGTCGCCGCCGCCCTGCGCCCACCACAGTTTCGAGCCTTTGACCTGGGTGAAGATCCACAGATTGACGCCGCTGGGCAGGGTCGCGACGCCGCTGATCGTGTCGGTTTGCGACACGCCGCCGCCCGAGCCCGCGCTCAGAATCGCTACGCTGCACACGCCGGGCGCGCCCGAGCCCTGCGCGTGGGCCGAAGACGCCGCCAACGCCGTCAGCGCGGCCAGAGCCAGCGTACGAATTCCCGGATTTGGAAAGAAGCGCGCCATGACAGCTATTCCTTCTATGTTGTGGCCGCACGCCGCGGCGCCGATCCTGTTGCCGGTGTTACCGGAAAGGCGTGAAAAATCTGTTCTCGCGCTCGGTCCCGCGTTTTCAGGGGGACTCCGCGAGCCGATACAGCGCCCAGGCGGACTGCCAGGGCGTGAAGCGTCCGACGACGCGCTCGACTTGGTAACGCAGCGCACAATCGGGCGCGCCCAGCGTCAGCGTCGGCTGGTCGGCGGCGTCGCCGCGCAGTTCGGCGACATACCATGGCGGCCGCTGGCGACAGAGGTCGGCGTCGGCGACGAGGGCGATGGGCTTGCCGAGATAGCGGTTGTAATGGGCGAGGCTGCGCCCGACATTGAAGGCGTAGTTGGTGGCGAGCCGCGGATCGGCGGAATCGGACACGACGGCGAAGGCGTCGCTCCAAGGCTCGGCGAGGCCGTCGCGCAATTTGGCGAGCGAGGCGGCGTCGCCGACCAGGAGGACGCCGACCAGCGCGAGCGCCGAGATGCGAGACACCGACGCCCGCGACCAGAGAAAGTCGGCGACCTCGCTGACCAGCAGCAGCAGGAACGGCGACGCCGCGAAATAATAGCGCGGAGGGTGGGTGTTGGGGACGCGCAGCGCCAGCGCGACAACCGGCATGGCGAAGATCAGCGTCGCATAGGCGATGCGCCGCTCGGGGCGCACGCACAACGCGATGGCGGCGATCTCGACGAGCGGCAGCGCCAGCAGGCCGAACATCGCCAACGCATGCGAATCGGCGTCGAGCCCGAGCGTCGTAAGCTGCAGGTTGGTGAAGGCGCCGACGACATGCGCCGCGGCGAAGTCGCGATGGAAGCCGACGACGAAGCCGCCCATCTCGCGGTAGCCCGCGACGACGACGGCCACGGTCGGCGCGACCGCCAGCGCGGCGGGCGCAAACAGCGCGAAAGTCTGATCGAGGGCGATCTTCAGCCGGCGATGGCGGCGCCAGAGTTCGGCGAGCGTGACGAAACAAAACAACACGAGAACCGGGCCGCTGGCGAGATGGCTGAACACCGCGAGCCCGGCCGCGGCGGCGAACCCCCAGCGCGCCCGCGAAGCCGGGGCGTCCCACGCGCGCTCGAGCGCGGCGTAGGCGACGACCAGCGCCAGCGTTGCGCTCGCATAGCCGCGCGCTTGCGCGTCCCAGGTGATCTGGAAGAACGACAGCGTCGTCAGGGCGGCCGCCGCGAGCGCAGCGACCGTTCCCCGTCGCGCGCCGAGCGCGGCCATGACCGGGATCAACGCGGCGCCGGACAGGATCGAAATGAGCCGCAACACCGTGGAATCGTGGGTCCACGGCCAGACGAAATACAACCAGAGCGAATTGAGGAAATGGTTGTTGTCGTGGGAGACGCCCCAAAGGACGCGTCCCGCATGCGCGAGCGGGCGCAGATTGTCGAGCGACCATATTTCGTCGTTGGCGAGCGGCGCGCGCGAGAGCGCGAGGCGCACGACGAGGCCGATCACGGCCATTACGGCGACGGCGCCGGCGAGCGGTCGGGCGCGGACGGCGGGATCGGAAGTCACGGCAAAGCTCATGGGCGCGAGGGAAGCGCGGGTTCCCTGCCATACGCCCGGGTCATTTACCCCGCGTAAAAACGCGGGCGACGCGCGTCGCTCGAACGCGCCTGCGAATTTCGTGGTTGGACCCTGGCTACGCCGCGAGGTCGCCGCTCGAATCGCTGGCGAAGCCCTCCAGCGCCGTCAAGCTGATCATGCGGTTCTGAATGGCCACCACGCCGTTGACGAACTCGCGGGCGATCGAAGAACCGACGTCGGGGACCGGCTGGACCATGTCGCCGGTGATGGTGAGGATTTCCGATACGCCCTCGACCAGCAAGCCGACGCTCTGGCCGCGGATTTCGGCGACCAGGATCGCGTGGCGGTTGGTCGGTTCGGTGCGGGCGAAGCCGAGCCGGGCGGCGAAATCGACGATCGGCAGCACGGCGCCTCTGAGATTGATCATGCCGACGATATAGTGCGGCGCCTGAGCGATCGGCGTCGCAGGGGTCCACACCCGGATTTCCCGGACGTTGATGACGTCGATGGCGAATTCCTGGCCATCGACTCGGAAGGCGATGATTTCGCGCGCCGCGTTGGGGTCGGCTCGCCTGTCGTAACCCGATCGTTTCTCGGTGGCCATTTTTGAATCCTATGTAAGCGCCGATGTTTAGAACTCGCTCCAGTCGCCGCCGCCGGCTTGCGCGATCCTGGAGCCGCGAGCTTGCGCGATGCTGGCGGCGCGCGCGGCGGGCTTGGCTGGCGCCGGTTTCGCCGCCGCCGCGCCGGGGCGCGCAGGCTTGGCCGTGTCGGCGAAGGCGTGCGGCGCCGCGCGCTGCAATTGCGCCCGCAACGAAGTTCCGTTCGCGTCCCGGCCCAGCTTGAACTGAGCGGTCAGCGCCGCCAAGCGTCCGGCTTCCTGCGTCATCGAGCCGCCCGCCGCCGAGGTCTGTTCGGCCATGGCGGCGTTTTGCTGCGTCGATTCGTCCATCTCCGTCACTGCGGAATTGACCTGGTGCAGCGAGGTCGCCTGCTCCTGCGCGCCGGCGGCGATTTCGACCACCAGATCGTTGATTTGCGCGACCTGGGCGATGATCTGCGTCAGCGCCTCGCCGGTTTCGGCGACCAGCTTGACGCCGCCCGAGACCTCGCTGGAGGACGAGGCGATGAGCCCTTTGATCTCTTTGGCCGCGTCGGCCGAGCGCTGCGCGAGCGCGCGCACTTCCGCGGCGACCACGGCGAACCCCCTGCCGGCGTCGCCGGCGCGAGCCGCTTCGACTCCGGCGTTGAGCGCCAGCAGATTGGTCTGGAAAGCGATCTCGTCGATCACGCCGATGATCTGGCCAATCTGTTGCGACGATCTCTCGATGCGCCCCATCGCGTCCACCGCGTTGCGCACGACGTTGCCAGCCGTTTCGGCGTTGGCGCGCGTGTCTCCGACCACGCTGCGAGCGCTCTTCGAACCCTCCGCGGTCTTGCGCACCGTCTCGGTCACGGCGCCCAAGGCTGTCGATGTCTCTTCGAGACTCGCCGCCTGCTGTTCCGTGCGGCGCGACAGATCTTCGGAGGCCGCGGCGATCTGGTTAGCGCCCGTGGACACTGCTTCGGCGCTGTCGGCGATGCCGGTCAGCGCGGTCTTCAAATTCGCCTGGGCGGCGTTGAAATCGCGCTGAATGGCGGCGAACACCGGTTTGAACTGGCGCGAGATCGGACGCTCGACGTCATTTTTCGCCAGTCGCGACAAGGCGTCGGCGAGATCGATCAGGTCCGAGAGGTCGTTTGCGAATTTGACCACTTTGTGTACGCGGCCCTGGAGATCGAGGATCGGGTTGTAGGACGCCTGCAATTGTACGCTCCGCCCTCCCTTCGCGACGCGCAGGAATATATCTGCGACATGTTCACCGCGCCCGAGCTTGGCCCAGAACGCGGAATAGTCTGGCGAGGCCGCGTAGGCGGGATCGACGAACATGCGGTGGTGGCGGCCCTTGATCTCGTCGAGGGTGTAGCCCATCGTATCGAGGAAGTTCTTGTTAGCGGTGAGGATTTCGCCGGCGGGGGTGAACTCGATCACGGCCTGGGCGAGCGAGATGGCGTTCATCTTGGATTCGAATTCGGCGTTCTTCAGCTTCTCCGCCGTGATGTCGGTGGCGACCTTCACCACCCGGCGCACGGCGCCGCGAGAATCCATGACAGGATTGTAGGAGGCCTGAATCCAGACCTCGCGCCCGCCCTTGGCGATGCGTTTGTGTTCCCGCGCGTCGAATTCGCCGCGTCCCAGTTTGGCCCAGAATTCGCGGTACTCGGCGGTTTGGGCGTAGCCGGGGTCGACGAATATCGAATGGTGCTTGCCGGCGATTTCTTCGAGCGAATAGCCGAGCAAGCGCAGGAAATTGGCGTTGGCGGCGAGAATCGTTCCTTTCGGGTCGAATTCGATGATCGCCAGCGAAGCGTCGAGCGCTTTCAACAGGGCGGCGTTGTTTTGGGCTTCGAGGTTTTTCAGGCCGAACATGGTCTTGATTCCATTCGACGCCTCGAAATGGCGTAGGCGCCACGTCACAGGCCTTGCGGGAAGTGCAGGGAGGTTATCCGGATCATCCGGCTTCGGCGCGTGGCGTCATGCCCGCCCGGACGTTGCCGAATCGGCGACGCCAGGGTTGCGCAGGCTCGTTTCTGTGATCCGAATCGAACACATACTTGAGCGCTAGCGGTCCGACATTCGGCTATCGGCGATTAATGCGAAGTTAAGGCGCGAGACATGAATCTTCCGTTCTGATACGGCTCGTGGTCAACGGCGCCGCGGCCTGCGTGGAGGGAAATCGTGAATTTTGTCTGCACAACCCCTTGGCAACCGTCGTGCGAGCGGATAGATAGCGCGGCTAGGGTCGGCGGCGCGATGCGACCCTGATGATCATTCATGGCTTCCGCCTCAATGTCGAGGCGCCTCGAAAGGGGCCTGGGCGGCGAGAGTGGTGGATAGGCCGGAGGACCGGGGGCGACCCCGTGTCTCATCCGGCCATGTCCTGTCCGAGACTGCCGGCGCTTCGCTCGTGCGAAGCTTAATTCCCTGCGGGGAGCCTGCATAGACGGGGAAGACCGAATTTCACCCGCCCAGGCGTCAACCTGGGGGGAGGCAAGCGGTTCGAACCTTCTGTCCGGCGCTGGGTTTTCCCAGACTCCGGGGACAGGCGCAAGTCGCTGCGGCTCGCAAGGGTCGCGGCATGTGCAGGAGGCGGGGCAACCCGCCAACCGGAGTAGCACCGTGGATAGAGCGGAAAAGAAGGAGGCCGTTGCGACCCTCCACGAGACCTTTACCAAGGCCTCGGTGGTGGTTGTGGCGCAATACTCCGGCCTGACCGTCGCCCAGATGCAGCGTCTGCGCAAGCAGATGCGGCAGGCTGGGGCGAAAGTGCAGGTCGCTAAGAACCGCCTCGCCAAGATTGCGCTCGAAGGCACAGACGTCGCCTCGATCGGCCCCCTGTTGAAGGGGCCGACCCTGATCGCTTATTCGAGCGATCCGGTCGCGGCGGCTAAAGCGGCCGTGGCTTTCGCCAAGGATCACGACAAGTTCGTGTTGCTCGGCGGCGCCATGGGCAAGACGGCGCTCAACGTCGATGCGGTGAAGTCGCTCGCGACTCTGCCCTCGCTCGACGAACTGCGCGCCAAGTTGTTGGGGCTGCTCACCGCCCCGGCGACCAAGCTCGCCCAACTCGCCAATGCGCCGGCCGCCAAGGTCGCTCGCGTTGTCGCGGCCTATGCCGACAAGAACGCAGCCTGAACCGAGGCTCGCAGACATCCGTAACGTTCGAACCCTTTAGGAAGAAGACAAATGGCCAATCTCGAAAAGATCGTCGATGAACTCTCGGCACTGACCGTGCTCGAGGCCGCCGAGCTCGCCAAGCTCCTCGAAGCCAAGTGGGGCGTGTCCGCCGCCGCCGCCGTTGCGGTCGCCGCCGCTCCGGGCGCCGCCGCTGCCGCTGCGCCGGTCGAAGAGCAGACCGAGTTCAGCGTCATCCTCCTTGCCGCCGGCGAAAAGAAGATCGAAGTCATCAAGGAAGTCCGCGCGATCACCGCTCTGGGCCTCAAGGAAGCCAAGGACCTCGTCGAAGGCGCTCCGAAGGCCGTCAAGGAAGGCGTGTCGAAGGAAGAGGCCGAGAAGATCAAGGCCGCCCTCGAGAAGGCCGGCGCGAAGGTCGAGCTCAAGTAAGTGCGCTCGGCTCGCTTGGAGCCAGTGTAAGGAGAAGCGAACGGCTCCGGCTCGCGCCTGGGGCCGTTCCGCCGTTTTTGAGCGTGCAAGCGTTTTGCGACGTTTCGAGGCGTTTCGAGGCGTTAGAGTTTCGGCTGCGACCCGCCGCTAAGGGTCGACGACAGGGCCGCCGGGCTAGGCGACACACAGGGATTGAGGAGCGACATGGCTCAGACATTCACCGGCCGCAAGCGCGTTCGCAAAGTCTTCGGACACGTCAAGGAAGTCGGCGAAATGCCGAACCTGATCGAAGTGCAGAAGGCTTCCTACGACCAATTCCTCATCATGGACGCGCCCAAGGGCGGCCGTCCCACCGAGGGCCTGCAGTCGGTTTTCAAGTCGGTGTTCCCGATCAGCGACTTCGCGGCGACCGCGCAGCTCGAGTTCGTCAAGTACGAATACGAGGCGCCGAAGTACGACGTCGATGAATGCCGCCAGCGCGGCATGACGTTCGCGGCGCCGCTCAAGGTGACGCTGCGCCTCATCGTGTTCGACGTCGATCCGGAGACCCAGGCTCGCTCCGTGAAAGATATCAAGGAGCAGGACGTCTATATGGGCGACATGCCGCTGATGACGGCCAACGGCACGTTCATCGTCAACGGCACCGAGCGCGTCATCGTCTCGCAGATGCACCGTTCCCCCGGCGTGTTCTTCGATCACGACAAGGGCAAGAGCCATAGCTCGGGCAAGCTGCTGTTCGCCGCCCGCATCATTCCCTATCGCGGCTCCTGGCTCGACATCGAGTTCGACGCCAAGGACATCGTGCATGCCCGCATCGACCGTCGCCGCAAGATTCCGGTGACGTCGCTGCTGTTCGCGCTCGGCCTCGACGGCGAAGAGATTCTGTCGACCTTCTACCGCAAGTCGATCTACGCCCGCGCCAAGGACGGCTGGCGGGTGCCTTACGATCCCGAGCGTCTGAAGGGCGTCAAGGTCACCACCGATCTGATCGACGCCGACACCGGCGAAGTCGTGGTCGAGACCGGTCGCAAGCTCACGGCGCGCGCGGCGCGGCAGCTCGCCGAAAAGGGTCTCAAAGCCCTCAAGGTCCGGGATTCCGACCTGCTCGGCCATTATCTCGCCGAGGACCTCTACAACCCGAACACCGGCGAAATCTACGCCGAGGCAGGCGACGAGTTGACCGAAAAGGGTCTCGTGGCGCTGACGGAGCTCGGCTTCAACGAGCTGCCGATCCTCGACATCGACCATATCAACATCGGCCCGTACATCCGCAACACGCTCAACGTCGACAAGAATTCTTCGCGCGAAGAAGCCTTGTTCGACATCTACCGCGTGATGCGGCCGGGCGAGCCGCCGACGCTGGACAGCGCCGAGGCGATGTTCCAGTCGCTGTTCTTCGACTCCGAGCGCTACGACCTGTCGGCCGTAGGCCGCGTGAAGATGAACATGCGTCTCGACCTCAATGCGCCCGACACCGTGCGCGTGTTGCGCAAGGACGACATCCTCGCCGTCGTCAAGGCGCTGGTCGATCTTCGTGACGGCCGCGGCGAAATCGACGACATCGACCATCTCGGCAATCGCCGCGTGCGCTCGGTCGGCGAGCTGATGGAAAATCAGTATCGCGTCGGCCTGCTGCGCATGGAGCGCGCGATCAAGGAGCGCATGAGCTCAGTCGAGATCGACACGATCATGCCGCAGGACCTCATCAACGCCAAGCCCGCGGCCGCCGCGGTGCGCGAGTTCTTCGGCTCGTCGCAGCTCTCGCAGTTCATGGACCAGACCAACCCGCTCTCCGAGATCACCCATAAGCGTCGTCTCTCGGCGCTCGGGCCGGGTGGTCTCACCCGCGAGCGCGCCGGCTTCGAGGTGCGCGACGTGCATCCGACGCATTACGGCCGTATCTGCCCGATCGAGACGCCGGAAGGCCCGAACATCGGCCTCATCAACTCGTTGGCGACGTTCGCCCGCGTCAACAAATACGGTTTCATCGAAGCGCCGTATCGCAAGATTCGCGACGGCAAGGTGACCGAAGACGTGCAGTATCTGTCGGCGATGGAAGAGCAGAAATATTCTGTCGCCCAGGCCGACACGCCGATCGACGCCAACGGCCATCTGGAAGGCGATCTGATCGTCTGCCGGCACGCCGGCGACATCGTGTTCCTGCCGGGCGAGCGCGTCGACTATATGGACGTGTCGCCCAAGCAGCTCGTCTCGGTCGCCGCGGCGCTGATTCCGTTCCTCGAGAACGACGACGCCAACCGCGCGCTGATGGGTTCGAACATGCAGCGTCAGGCCGTGCCGCTGGTGCGTTCCGACGCGCCGCTGGTCGGCACCGGCATGGAAGCGATCGTCGCCCGCGACTCGGGCGCGGCCATCGCGGCTCGGCGTCCCGGCGTCATCGACCAAGTGGACGCGACTCGTATCGTCATCCGCGCCACCGACGAGACCGACCCCACCAAGCCGGCCGTCGACATCTACCGGTTGATGAAGTTTCAGCGTTCCAACCAGTCGACCTGCATCAACCAGAAGCCGCTGGTGCGCGTCGGCGATCGCGTGGAAAAGGGCGACATCATCGCCGACGGTCCCTCGACCGATCTCGGCGATCTCGCCCTGGGCCGCAACGTGCTCGTCGCGTTCATGCCCTGGAACGGCTACAATTTCGAGGACTCGATCCTTCTGAGCGAGCGCATCGTCAAAGACGACGTCTTCACTTCGATTCATATCGAAGAGTTTGAAGCGATGGCGCGCGACACCAAGCTCGGCCCCGAGGAAATCACCCGCGACATTCCCAACGTATCGGAAGAAGCGCTGAAGAACCTCGACGAAGCCGGCATCGTCTATATCGGCGCCGAAGTGGTCGCCGGCGACATCCTCGTCGGCAAGATCACGCCGAAGGGCGAAAGCCCGATGACGCCCGAAGAGAAGCTGTTACGCGCCATCTTTGGTGAAAAAGCTTCGGACGTGCGCGACACCTCGCTGCGCGTTCCCCCGGGCGTCCAGGGCACGGTCGTCGAGGTGCGCGTGTTCAACCGCCACGGCGTCGAGAAGGACGAGCGCGCCCAGGCGATCGAACGCGAGGAGATCGAACGGCTCGCCAAGGACCGCGACGACGAGCAGGCGATTCTCGACCGTAACGTCTACGCGCGTCTGGGCGACATGCTGATCGACAAGCGCGCGCTGTCGGGTCCGAAGGGTTTCAAGAAGGACCAGATCCTGACGAAGGCCCTGCTGGAAGAATTCCCGCGCTCGCAATGGTGGACGTTCGCGCTCGAGTCCGATCAGGCGATGACCGAGATCGAGTCGATGCGCAAGCAGTACGACGAGTCGAAGAAGAGCCTCGAAAGCCGCTTCCTCGACAAGGTCGAGAAGCTGCAGCGCGGCGACGAACTGCCGCCCGGCGTGATGAAGATGGTCAAGGTCTTCATCGCGGTGAAGCGCAAGATCCAGCCGGGCGACAAGATGGCCGGACGCCACGGCAACAAGGGCGTGGTGTCGCGTATCGTGCCGCAGGAGGACATGCCGTTCCTCGCCGACGGCACGCCGGTCGACGTCGTGCTCAACCCGCTCGGCGTGCCCAGCCGTATGAACGTCGGACAGATCCTCGAGACCCACCTGGGTTGGGCCTGCGCCGGCTTGGGCAAGCAGGTCGGGCAGGCGGTGGATTCCTACCATCGCTTGCAGGACGCCAAGCCGCTGCGCCAGAAACTCATCGAGATCTACGGCGAGAACGAGACGATCCACTCGCTCGACGACGCGGGCCTCGCCGAAATGGCCGAGAACCTGCGCCGCGGCGTGCCGATCTCGACCCCGGTGTTCGACGGCGCGCGCGAGCCCGACATCGTCGAAATGCTGGAAATGGCGGGCTTCGACCGTTCCGGTCAGAGCACGCTGTTTGACGGGCGCACCGGCGATCCCTTCGATCGTAAGGTCACGGTCGGCTATATCTATATCCTGAAGCTGCACCATCTCGTCGACGACAAGATCCACGCGCGTTCGATCGGTCCGTACTCGCTGGTCACCCAGCAACCGCTCGGCGGCAAGGCGCAGTTCGGCGGCCAGCGCTTCGGCGAAATGGAGGTCTGGGCGTTGGAGGCTTACGGCGCCGCTTATACCCTGCAGGAGATGCTGACGGTGAAGTCGGACGACGTCGCGGGCCGCACCAAGGTCTACGAGGCGATCGTGCGCGGCGACGACACGTTCGAAAGTGGCATCCCCGAGAGTTTCAACGTGCTCGTCAAGGAAATGCGTTCGCTCGGCCTCAATGTCGAGCTCGCGTCGGCCAAGAAGCTGCCTTCGCCGGATGAGCAGCCGCCGGTCGCCGCGGAGTGATTTGAGCGTTGCGCTAAGTAATTTCGGGGCGTTCACGCCGAGCGCCCCGGCGTTTCCATCAATGCGGTCGTGTGTGCTCGCGTGTCGGCGAGCCTTCGTCCGCGGGAGAGGAAAAAGAATGAACCAGGAAATCACGAATCCTTTCGCGCCCGCCGCTGCGCCCGTGGCGTTCGACCAGATTCAGATCGCGATCGCGAGCCCGGAAAAGATTCTCTCGTGGTCGTTCGGCGAGATCAAGAAGCCGGAGACCATCAACTACCGCACGTTCAAGCCCGAGCGCGACGGTCTGTTCTGCGCGCGCATCTTCGGGCCGATCAAGGACTACGAGTGCTTGTGCGGCAAGTACAAGCGCATGAAGTACAAGGGAGTCATCTGCGAAAAGTGCGGCGTCGAAGTGACGCTGTCGCGCGTGCGCCGCGAGCGCATGGGCCATATTTCGCTGGCCGCGCCGGTCGCCCATATCTGGTTCCTGAAGTCGCTGCCCTCCCGCATCGGCCTTCTGCTCGACATGACGCTGAAGGACCTCGAGCGCGTTCTGTATTTCGAATCCTACATCGTCCTCGACCCCGGCCTGACGCCCCTGAAGGATCGTCAGTTGCTGAGCGAAGACGATTTTCTGCGCGCGCTCGACGAGTATGGGCAGGACAGCTTCACCGCCCTGATCGGCGCCGAGGCGATCCGCGAAATGCTCAAGGGCATGAACCTGGAGAAGATCGCGGAAGGCCTCAAGATCGAGATTTCCGAGTCGAAGAGCGAGCTGAAGCCCAAGCGCCTCGCCAAGCGCCTGAAGATCATCGAGGCGTTCATGCACTCCGGCAACAAGCCGGAATGGATGATCCTGACCGAAGTGCCCGTCATCCCGCCGGACCTGCGCCCGCTGGTTCCGCTCGACGGCGGTCGCTTCGCGACCTCGGATCTGAACGACCTCTACCGCCGCGTCATCAACCGCAACAATCGTTTGAAGCGGCTGATGGAGCTGCGCGCGCCCGACATCATCATCCGCAACGAAAAGCGCATGTTGCAGGAGTCGGTGGACGCGCTGTTCGACAACGGCCGTCGCGGCCGCGTCATCACCGGCGCCAACAAGCGTCCGCTGAAGTCGCTCGCCGACATGCTGAAGGGCAAGCAGGGCCGCTTCCGGCAGAACCTGCTCGGCAAGCGCGTCGACTATTCCGGACGCTCGGTCATCGTCGTCGGTCCCGAACTGAAACTGCATCAGTGCGGCCTGCCGAAGAAGATGGCGCTCGAACTGTTCAAGCCGTTCATCTATTCGCGCCTCGACGCCAAGGGCCTCAGCGCCACCGTCAAACAGGCCAAGAAGCTGGTTGAAAAAGAGAAGCCGGAGGTTTGGGACATCCTCGACGAGGTGATCCGCGAACATCCGGTGATGCTCAACCGCGCCCCGACCCTGCATCGCCTCGGCATTCAGGCGTTCGAGCCGGTGCTGATCGAGGGCAAGGCGATCCAACTGCATCCGCTCGTCTGCTCGGCGTTCAACGCCGACTTCGACGGCGATCAGATGGCCGTGCACGTTCCGCTGTCGCTCGAAGCGCAGTTGGAAGCGCGCGTTCTGATGATGTCGACCAACAACATCCTGCACCCCGCGAACGGCCAGCCGATCATCGTGCCGTCGCAGGACATCGTGCTGGGCTTGTACTATCTGACGCTCAATCGCGACGGCGAGCCGGGGCAGGGCATGATGTTCGCCGCGATGGGCGAGATCGAGCATGCGCTGGCCGCCAAGGCGATCACGCTGCACAGCAAGATCAAGGGCCGCGCCTGGACCTACAATGACAAGGGCGAGAAGGTGTCGAAGATCTTCGACACCACTGCCGGCCGCATGATCCTGGGCCAGTTGCTGCCCGACCATGTGAAGATCCCGTTCGACGTCGCCAACAAGCTGATGACGAAGAAAGAGATCTCGGCGATGATCGACACCGTCTACCGCAACTGCGGTCAGAAGGAGACGGTGATCTTCTGCGACCGTATCATGACGCTGGGCTTCCGCGAGGCGTTCAAGGCCGGAATTTCGTTCGGCAAAGACGACATGGTGGTGCCCGACACCAAGCCGCAGCGCATCGCCGAGACCTCGGCGCTGGCGAAGGAATACGAGCAGCAGTACAACGACGGCCTCATCACCCAGGGCGAGAAGTACAACAAGGTCGTCGACGCCTGGGCGAAGTGCTCGGACAAGCTCGCCGAGGAGATGATGGCGGGCATTTCGGCCGTGCGCAAGGACGAGCACGGCCGCGATCGGCCGATCAACTCGATCTACATGATGTCGCACTCCGGCGCGCGCGGCTCGCCCACGCAGATGCGCCAGCTCGCCGCCATGCGCGGCCTGATGGCCAAGCCGTCGGGCGAAATCATCGAGAGCCCGATCATTTCGAACTTCAAAGAGGGCCTGTCGGTTCTCGAATATTTCAACTCGACCCACGGCGCCCGTAAGGGCCTCGCGGACACCGCGTTGAAGACCGCGAACTCGGGCTATCTGACGCGTCGTCTGGTCGACGTCGCGCAGGACTCGATCATCACCACGCCGGACTGCGGTTCGACGGGGGGCATCAAGATGCGCGCCATCGTCGACGCCGGCACGATCGTCGCGTCGCTCGCCTCGCGCATCCTCGGCCGCTTTCCCTCCGAGCCGATTCTCGACCTCGACGGCAAGCCGATCGTGCCCGCCGGCAAGATGATTGTCGAAGAGCACATGCCGGCGATCAACGCCGCCGGCATTCAGGAGGTGAAGATCCGTTCGGTGCTCACCTGCGAGGCCGCCAACGGCGTCTGCGGCGCCTGCTACGGCCGCGACCTCGCGCGCGGCACGCCGGTCAACATGGGCGAAGCGGTGGGCGTCATCGCGGCGCAGTCGATCGGCGAGCCGGGCACCCAGCTCACGATGCGCACCTTCCACATCGGCGGCGCGGCGCAGCTCGCGGATCAGTCGTTCATCGAGTCCAACTTCGAAGGCACGGTGCATATCCGCAACCGCAACGTCGCGCGCAACTCGAACGGCGATCTGATGGCGATGGCGCGTAACGTCGCCATCGTGGTCGTCGACCGCAGCGGCGCCGAACGCGCGGTGCATCGCCTGCAATATGGCGCGCGCCTCAAGGTCGACGAGGGCGACGATATCAAGCGCGGTCAGCGTCTGGCCGAATGGGATCCGTTCTCGCGTCCGATCCTCACCGAAGTCGACGGCATCGTCGGCTTCGAGGACCTGATCGAGGGACAGTCGATGTCCGAGCAGATCGACGAGGCGACCGGCATAGCCAAGCGTATCGTCACCGACTGGCGCTCTTCGCCGCGCACCGCCGGCCTCAAGCCGTCGATCGTGATCAAGGGCAAGGACGGCAAGCTCGTCAAACTGGCGCGCGGCGGCGACGCCCGCTATGCGCTGCCCGTCGAGTCGATTCTGTCGTTCGAGCCGGGCAATCAGGTCAACGCCGGCGACGTGATCGCGCGTATCTCGATCAACTCCGCCAAGACCCGCGACATCACCGGCGGTCTGCCGCGCGTCGCGGAACTGTTCGAAGCGCGCCGGCCGAAGGATCACGCGATCATCGCCGAAATCTCCGGCACGATCCGCTTCGGCAAGGACTTCAAGAACAAGCAGCGCGTGACGATCGAGGCGTCCGAAGAGGGCGCTGACGCGGTCGAGTACCTGATCCCCAAGTCGAAGCACATTCACTTGCAGGATGGCGACGTGATCGAGAAGGGCGAATACATCGTCGACGGCAATCCCGCGCCGCACGACATTCTCGCCATCAAGGGCGTCGAGGAACTGGCCGCCTATCTGGTCAACGAGATCCAGGAAGTCTACCGGTTGCAGGGCGTGTTGATCAACGACAAGCATATCGAAGTGATCGTGCGCCAGATGCTGCAGAAGGTCGACATCACCGATCCCGGCGACACCGACTTCCTCGCCAACGAGCAGGTTGACCGCACCGAAATGGACGCGGCCAACGAGATCATGCAAGCCGAAGGCAAGAAGCTGGCGACCGGCGTTCCGGTTTTGCTCGGCATCACCAAGGCGAGCTTGCAGACGCGCTCCTTCATCTCCGCGGCTTCGTTCCAGGAGACGACGCGCGTGCTGACGGAGGCCTCGGTCAACGGCAAGGTCGATACGCTCGAAGGCCTCAAGGAGAACGTCATCGTCGGCCGCCTGATCCCGGCGGGCACCGGCGCGGCGATCACCAAGCTCAGGCAGATCGCGACGATGCGCGACAACCTGATCCTCGCCCAGAAGGCCGAAGAATCGGGGGCGCAGCCGGCGCTCTCGCTCGCCGCGCCTACGGTCGATTCGGTCTCGCGGCCGCGTTCGCGAGCGCCGTTGCGCGAGTAAGCGCGCTGCGAGCCTTCTGAAACATGAGAGCCGCCTTCGGGCGGCTCTTTTTTTACGCCTTGAAATTTCACCAGTTGTGCGTCGTTCCGCCTCGAGCGCGTCGCGCTTCGGCCGCGAAGTGACGTTTTGTTAACCGTGATCGTTCAGGACGCATAACGCATCACGAGGCTCGAAATGACGACTGCGCTTCCCGTTCCCGCCTTAACCGCCCCCGTATATGGCGCGCCGAACCTGGCGCCGATCGTCTCGCCGATGGCGCCCGTGATCGCCGGCGCGCGCGCCCGGGGCGTCGCCGACGCCCTCGAGTGGCTGGGACTTGCGGCGGTGCTGTTCGACGAGCAGGGGGAGGCGCTGCACGCCAACTCGGCCGCCCGTCGTCGCCTCGGCTCGGCGCTGCGCCTCGAATCCGGTCGCCTCGTCGCCGCCTCGCCCGAACTCGACCTGGGCTTGCAGTCGGCGATCCGCGGAGCGATCTGCGGGGGCCGGACGCGGCTGGCGCTTCCCGCTGCGGACGGAAATGACCTTGTCGTTTTGCGAATCGAGTCGTTCGAGGGCGCTGCGGAGGACCCGTTTCAGCTCCTGAAGGCGGTCGCAATCCTCGAATTCGCGGACGGCGGCCCGTTTGCCGGCCTCGCACAGGCCAATTAAGCCGCTGGAGATTGGATTTTTGTTACCGAACCCTGAAAGTAGGGGCATTCGGGGGTTGACGGGCGCGGGACGCTTGCCTATGTTCCGCGCGCTTTCGACAGGCTGTAGAGCTTGGTTGTTCGGCGCGCCCAGCGCTGAACCTTGCCGCTCTAAACGCTGACGATCTCATCGACGAGCGACCATACTGTCCGATTCTCTCGGGCGGGTTGAGAGACATGACCGCGGGTCTCCCGTGGTCCTCTGTGTTGCGAGCGCCCAAAACCCGTGAAACGGGTTTTTGCGGCGTTTTTGGTTTCGCGCGTGGGCGAGGCAGGAATTTGCATTGAGGCGCCGCTCGAGGGTGACGCCGTTAGGAAACGGGACGAAAGGGCAGATATGCCGACTATCAGCCAGTTGATCCGCAAGCCGCGGGAGCCGAAGACCTACCGCGAGAAGGCCCGCCACCTCGAGGCAAGCCCTCAGAAGCGCGGCGTTTGTACGCGCGTGTACACGACGACCCCGAAGAAGCCGAACTCGGCGCTGCGTAAGGTCGCCAAGGTCCGCCTCACCAACGGCTACGAAGTGATCGGCTACATCCCGGGCGAAGGTCACAATCTGCAAGAGCACTCGGTGGTCATGATTCGCGGCGGCCGCGTGAAGGACCTTCCCGGCGTGCGCTATCACATCCTGCGCGGCGTGCTCGACACGCAGGGCGTCAAGGACCGCAAGCAACGCCGTTCGAAGTACGGCGCCAAGCGACCCAAATAAGCTGGCGTCCGAAGTAAATTCAAGAGATCTAGGAGCAGGCCATGTCGCGCCGCCATTCCGCCGAGAAACGCGAAATCATTCCGGACGCCAAGTTCGGCGACGTCGTCGTTGCCAAGTTCATGAACACCATCATGTACGACGGCATGAAGTCGGTTGCCGAGCAGATCGTCTACGGCGCGTTCGAGGGCATCGAGGCTAAGGTCAAGAGCGACCCGCTCGCCATCTTCAAGCAGGCGCTCGAGAATGTCGCGCCGGCGATCGAAGTGCGTTCGCGCCGCGTCGGCGGCGCCACCTATCAGGTGCCCGTCGAAGTGCGTCCCGACCGCCGTCAAGCGCTGGCGATCCGCTGGATCATCACCGCCGCGCGCGATCGCAACGACAAGACGATGGTCGATCGCCTGTCGGCCGAATTGCTCGACGCCTCCAACAACCGCGGCGCCGCCGTGAAGAAGCGCGAAGACACGCACCGCATGGCGGAAGCGAACCGCGCCTTCGCGCATTACCGCTGGTGATCGAGCCCTCGAGACGAAGGATCTGAGATCATGGCTCGAAGCCACGCTATCGAGGACTACCGTAATTTCGGCATCATGGCGCATATCGACGCCGGCAAGACGACGACGACCGAGCGTATCCTTTATTATTCCGGCAAGTCCCATAAGATCGGCGAAGTCCACGACGGCGCCGCCACCATGGATTGGATGGAGCAGGAGCAGGAGCGCGGCATCACCATCACGTCGGCGGCGACGACGACGGTTTGGAACGGCAAGCGTCTGAACATCATCGACACCCCCGGCCACGTCGACTTCACCATCGAAGTCGAGCGCTCGCTGCGCGTGCTCGACGGCGCAGTTTGCGTGCTCGACGGCAACCAGGGCGTCGAGCCGCAGACGGAAACCGTCTGGCGTCAGGCCGACAAGTACAATGTGCCACGCGTCGTGTTCGTCAACAAGATGGACAAGATCGGCGCGGATTTCTATCGCTGCGTCGAAGAGATCAAGACCAAGGTCGGCGGCCGTCCGATTTGCATCCAGTTGCCGATCGGTTCGGAGTCGAACTTCAAGGGCGTCATCGATCTGCTGCGCATGAAAGCGGTCGTCTGGGAAGACGAGGGTCTCGGCGCGAAGTATCACGACGAGGAAATCCCGGCGGACCTGCTCGGCAAGGCCAAGGAACTTCGTGAGGTTATGATCGAGGCCGCCGTCGAGCTCGACGACGACGTGATGGCGACCTATCTCGACGGCGTAGAGCCGGACATCGACACCCTGAAACGCCTGATTCGCAAGGCGGTCAAGCACATCGCCTTCGTCCCCGTGCTCTGCGGTTCGGCGTTCAAGAACAAGGGCGTGCAGCCTTTGCTCGACGCGGTTGTCGATTATCTGCCTTCGCCCGTCGATCGCGGCGGCATCAAGGGCATCGACGTCAACACCGGCGAAGAAGTTATTCGTATGCCGAGCGATTCCGAGCCGTTCTCGATGCTCGGTTTCAAGATCATGGACGATCCGTTCGTCGGCACGATCACCTTCTGCCGCGTCTACTCGGGCAAGATCGAGTCGGGCACGACGGTGTTGAACTCGACCAAGGACAAGAAAGAGCGCGTCGGGCGCATGTTGCTGATGCACGCCAACGACCGCGTCGACATCAAGGAAGCCTTTGCCGGCGACATCGTCGCGCTGGCGGGTCTGAAGGATACGCGCACCGGCGACACGCTCTGTGACATGCAGAAGCCGGTGATCCTCGAGAAGATGGAGTTCCCCGAGCCGGTCATCGAGATCGCGATCGAGCCGAAGTCCAAGGCTGACCAGGAGAAGCTCGGCATCGCGCTCTCGAAGCTCGCCGCCGAGGACCCGTCGTTCCGCGTGTCGACGGATCAGGAGTCCGGCCAGACCATCCTCAAGGGCATGGGCGAACTGCATCTCGACATCAAGGTCGACATTCTGCGCCGCACCTACAAGGTCGACGCCAACATCGGCGCTCCGCAGGTTGCGTACCGCGAGAAGCTGACCAAGAAGGTCGAAATCAACTACACCCACAAGAAGCAGACCGGCGGCACCGGCCAGTTCGCCAAAGTGGTGTTGGTGTTCGAGCCAGCGGAAGCGGGCGCCGGTTCGTCGTTCGACGCCAAGGTCGTCGGCGGGGCGGTGCCGAAGGAATATATCCCCGGTGTCGAAAAGGGCATCAACAGCGTCATGGGCTCGGGCATCCTGGCCGGGTTCCCGGTGGTGGACGTCAAGGCGACGCTGATCGATGGCGCCTACCACGACGTCGACTCCTCGGCGCTGGCGTTCGAAATCGCGGCGCGCGCCGCGTTCCGCGAAGGTCTGCAGAAGGGCGGCTCGGTGCTGCTCGAGCCGATCATGAAGGTCGAAGTCGTGACGCCGGAAGAACACACCGGCTTCGTGATGGGCGACCTGCTTTCGCGTCGCGGTCATGTGCAGGGTCAGGACATGCGCGCCAATGCGGCCGTCATCAATGCGATGGTGCCGCTGGCGAACATGTTCGGCTACGTGAACCAGTTGCGCTCGGGCACACAAGGCCGCGCCAACTTCACCATGCAGTTCGATCACTATGAGCAGGTGCCCCAGAACGTCGCCACGGAAATCCAGGCGAAGTTCAAGTAAGCGTCCGACCTCAGTCAAACATACAAGAGATCACGAGAAGGAGTCCGGCTATGGCCAAGGAAAAATTTTCGCGTAACAAGCCGCACTGCAATATCGGCACCATTGGACACGTCGATCACGGCAAGACGTCGTTGACGGCGGCGATCACCAAGGTGCTGGCAGAAACCGGCGGCGCCACGTTCACGGCCTACGATCAGATCGACAAGGCGCCGGAAGAGAAGGCCCGCGGCATCACGATCTCGACGGCGCACGTCGAGTATCAGACCAAGAACCGCCACTACGCGCACGTCGACTGCCCCGGCCACGCCGACTATGTGAAGAACATGATCACCGGCGCGGCGCAGATGGACGGCGCGATCCTGGTCGTGTCCGCCGCCGACGGTCCGATGCCGCAGACCCGCGAGCACATCCTGCTCGCTCGTCAGGTCGGCGTTCCCGCCCTCGTCGTCTACATGAACAAGGTCGACATGGTCGACGATCCGGAACTGCTCGAACTCGTCGAGCTCGAGGTTCGCGAACTGCTGTCGAAATACGAGTTCCCCGGCGACGACATTCCGATCGTCAAGGGCTCGGCGCTGATGGCGCTCGAGAACAAGCAGCCGGAAATCGGCCATGACTCGATCCTGCGTCTGATGGAGGCGGTCGACGCTTACATCCCGCAGCCGGAGCGTCCGAAGGATCAGCCGTTCCTGATGCCGGTGGAAGACGTGTTCTCGATCTCGGGTCGCGGCACCGTGGTGACCGGCCGTATCGAGCGCGGCATCGTCAAGGTCGGCGAAGAAGTCGAAGTCGTCGGCTTGAAGCCGACCATCAAGACGGTCGTCACCGGCGTCGAAATGTTCCGCAAGCTGCTCGATCAGGGCGAGGCGGGCGACAACGTCGGCTGCCTGCTGCGCGGCACGAAGCGTGAAGACGTCGAGCGCGGCCAGGTGCTGTGCAAGCCCGGCTCGGTCAAGCCGCACACCAAGTTCAAGGCTGAGGCGTACATCCTCACCAAGGAAGAGGGCGGCCGTCATACGCCGTTCTTCACCAACTACCGTCCGCAATTCTACTTCCGCACTACCGACGTGACCGGCATTGTCAATCTGCCTGAGGGCACCGAGATGGTGATGCCGGGCGACAACGTGACGATCGACGTTCAGCTGATCGTTCCGATCGCCATGGAAGAAAAGCTGCGGTTCGCGATCCGCGAAGGCGGTCGCACGGTGGGATCCGGCGTCGTCGCCAAGATCATCGAGTGACGATTAGGGCGACTTGGGGCCGGGCGAGGCATTTCGCCTCGTCCGCTCCTGGCAGGGATCTCAACACATGAATACGCAAAACATCCGCATCCGCCTCAAAGCGTTCGATCATCGCGTTCTCGATGCTTCGACCAAGGAGATCGTCTCGACCGCCAAGCGCACGGGCGCGCGGGTGCGCGGGCCGATTCCCCTGCCGACGCGGATCGAGAAGTTCACGGTCAACCGTTCGCCGCACGTCGACAAGAAGTCGCGCGAGCAGTTTGAAATTCGCACCCACAAGCGGGTTCTCGACATCGTCGATCCCACGCCGCAGACGGTCGACGCTCTGATGAAGCTCGATCTGGCTGCAGGCGTCGACGTCGAGATCAAGCTCTAAGGCCAGGTTGGCGAGCGCCTCTTCCCTAAGTGAATGCGCTCTCGAAGGAATTAGCCATGCGTTCAGGCATCATCGCAAAGAAGCTGGGTATGACCCGCATCTTCACCGACGCGGGCGATCACGTGCCGGTCACGGTGCTCTCTCTCGAGGGCTGCCAGGTCGTCGCGCATCGCACGCTGGAGAAGAACGGTTATACCGCGCTTCAAGTCGGCGTCGGCCGTGCCAAGGTCAAGAATGTCTCGAAGGCCGAGCGCGGGCGTTTCGCAATCGCGCAGGTCGAGCCGAAGTTGAAGCTCGCCGAGTTTCGCGTTCCTGAAGACCAGCTGCTGCCGGTCGGGGCTGAGATTACCGCCGATCATTTCGCCATTGGACAATATGTCGATGTCACTGGCGTGACGCTCGGAAAGGGTTTCGCCGGTCCGATGAAGCGGTGGAACTTCGGCGGCCTGCGCGCCACCCACGGCGTTTCGGTCTCGCACCGTTCGCATGGTTCGACCGGCGGCCGTCAAGACCCCGGCAAGACCTGGAAGAACAAGAAGATGGCCGGCCACATGGGCACGGAGCAGGTGACGACTCAGAACCTGCGCGTCGTTCAGACCGACGTCGAGCGCGGACTGATCCTGGTCGAGGGTTCGGTTCCCGGTTTCGCCGGCGGCTGGATCCAGGTTCGCGACGCCGTGAAGAAGGCGTTGCCGGCCGATGCGCCAATTCCGGGCAAGTTCCGCACGCCCGCTGCGCCGGCTGCGACCGAAGCTAAGGGAGCCTGACGGCCATGAAATTCGACGTGACGTCGATCGACGGAGCGGCCACAGGCTCGCTCGAACTCAGCGACGCGGTGTTCGGCCTCGAACCCCGCGAGGATTTGATCGCTCGCATGGTGCGTTGGCAGCTCGCCAAACGCCAGTCTGGCGACCACAAGACGCTCGGCCGCGCCGACATCGCGCGCACCGGCAAGAAGATGTACAAGCAGAAGGGCACCGGCGGCGCCCGTCACGGCTCGGCGCGCGTGCCGCAGTTCCGCGGCGGCGGTCGGGCGATGGGCCCGGTCGTGCGTTCCCACGAACATGACCTGCCCAAGAAGGTGCGCGCTCTGGCGCTGCGCCATGCGCTGTCGGCCAAGGTTGCCGCCGGCGAATTGATCATCTGGGAAACGGCGACGCTCGAAGAGGGCAAGACCAAGACGCTGCGCAACGTTTTCGCCAAGAACGACCTCAGCAACGCGCTGATCATCGACGGGGCGGAAGTCAACGCGAACTTCGCGGCGGCGGCTCGCAATCTGCCGCAGATCGACGTGCTGCCTGCGCAGGGCGCCAACGTGTACGACATCATCCGCCGCAGGAAGCTGGTGCTGACGAAGGCTGCGATCGAAGCGCTGGAGGCGCGGTTCAAATGAGCAAGGATGCGCGCCATTACGATCTGATTATTCAGCCGATCATCACCGAGAAGGCGACGATCGCGTCTGACAACAATCAGTTCGTGTTCAAGGTCCGCCGCGAGGCGACCAAGCCGCAGATCAAGGCGGCCATCGAGAAGCTGTTCGACGTCAAGGTCACGGGCGTCAACACGCTCCTGCGCAAGGGCAAGAACAAGGCGTTCCGCGGTGTTCGCGGTCGTCAGCAGGACGTCAAGAAGGCGATCGTCACGCTCGCCGATGGCGACCGTATCGACGTCACCAGCGGCGTTTGAGGGCTGAACCACCATGGCTCTGAAGACATTTAAACCCTCGACGCCGGGCCTTCGCCAGCTCGCGCTGGTTGACCGCTCCAGCCTCCACAAGGGCAAACCGGTCAAGGCCCTTACCGTCGGCAAGTCCGAGAAGGGCGGCCGCAACAACGCGGGCCGCATCACCGTTCGCTTCCGCGGCGGCGGTCACAAGCAGTCGTATCGCATCGTCGACTTCAAGCGGCGCAAGGAAGGCGTCGCGAAGGTCGAGCGGTTGGAATACGATCCCAACCGCACGGCGTTCATCGCGCTGATCCAGTATGCGGACGGCGAGCAGTCCTACATCCTCGCGCCGCAGCGGCTCGGCGTCGGCGACGAAGTGGTCGCGGGCGCTCAGGTCGACGTGAAGCCGGGCAATGCGATGCCGCTGGGCGCGATCCCGGTGGGCACGATCGTGCACAACGTCGAGCTCAAGATCGGCAAAGGCGGCGCGATGGCGCGCTCGGCGGGCGCATACGCGCAGATCGTCGGTCGCGACCAGGGCTACGTTTCGCTGCGCTTGAACTCTGGCGAGCAGCGCCTGGTTCACGGCCAGTGCTTTGCGACGGTGGGCGCGGTTTCCAACCCCGACCACATGAACGCCTCGCTCGGCAAGGCCGGCCGCAATCGCTGGTTGGGTCAGCGCCCGCATAACCGCGGCGTCACCATGAACCCGGTCGACCATCCGCACGGCGGCGGCGAAGGCCGCACCTCCGGCGGCCGTCACCCGGTCTCCCCGTGGGGCAAGCCGACCAAGGGCAAGAAGACCCGGTCGAACAAGTCGACCGATAAATTCATCGTCGCCTCGCGGCACGTTCGCAAGAAGAAGGGCTGAGCGTCATGACCCGCTCCATCTGGAAGGGGCCGTTCGTCGACGGCTATCTCTTGAAGAAGGCGGACACCGCGCGCGGCGCAGGCCGCGCCGATGTCATCAAGATCTGGAGCCGTCGCTCCACGATCCTGCCGCAGTTCGTCGGCCTCACGTTCGGCGTCTACAACGGCCACAAGCACGTTCCCGTGTCGGTGTCGGAAGAGATGATCGGCCACAAGTTCGGTGAATTCTCGCCGACTCGCACTTTCCACGGCCACTCGGCCGACAAGAAGGCGAAGAAGTAGCGCCATGTCCCAGTCCGCCAATCCCCGTCGGCTCGCCGACAACGAAGCCAAGGCGACGATCCGCATGTTGCGCGTCTCGCCGCAGAAGCTCAACCTGCTCGCGCAGCTGATCCGCGGCAAGAAAGTCTCGAGGGCGCTCGCCGACCTCGAGTTCTCCAACAAGCGCATCTCGGTCGAGGTCAAGAAGGCCCTCGAATCGGCGATCGCCAACGCCGAGAACAACCACGAGCTCGACATCGACGATCTGATCGTCGCGCAGGCGTGGGTGGGCAAGGACATGGTCATGAAGCGGTTCTCGCCGCGCGCCCGCGGTCGCGCCGGCCGTATCGAGAAGCCGTTCTCGAACATCACGATCGTCGTGCGCGAAGTCGCGCCCGAAGCGAAAGCGGCCTGAGGAGGGGACGATGGGTCAGAAAATCAATCCAATCGGTCTGCGCCTCGGCATCAACCGTACGTGGGACTCGCGCTGGTACGCGAGCAAGGCCGAATACGGCAAGCTGCTTCATGAGGACATGAAGATCCGCGAAACGTTGATGGCCGGCCTCAAGCAGGCCGCGATCAGCAAGATCGTGATCGAGCGGCCGCACAAGAAGTGCCGCGTCAACATCTACTCGGCGCGTCCGGGCGTGGTGATCGGCAAGAAGGGCGCGGACATCGACAAGCTGCGCAAGCAGATCGCCAAGCTGACGAAGTCGGAAGTCGCGCTCAACATCGTCGAAATCCGCAAGCCGGAAGTCGACGCCACGCTGGTCGCCGACTCGATCGCTCAGCAGCTCGAGCGCCGCGTCGCGTTTCGTCGCGCCATGAAGCGCGCGGTGCAGTCGGCGATGCGTCTGGGCGCCGAAGGCATCCGCATCAACTGCTCCGGCCGCCTCGGCGGCGCGGAAATCGCTCGGCTCGAGTGGTATCGTGAGGGACGGGTGCCGCTGCATACGTTGCGCGCCGACGTCGACTATGGCGTCGCCACCGCGCATACCGCATACGGCACCTGCGGCATCAAGGTGTGGATCTTCAAGGGCGAGATCCTTGAGCACGATCCAATGGCGCAGGACAAGAAAGCGCACGAGCCGGATCATACGCCTTCGGCCCGTCCGCGCCGCGAGGGGCGGGATCGCGATCGTGAGCGGGGCGATCGCCGCGGCCACGGACGCGACGCGGCCTGACGAGAAATTGAAGGTCCACGACCATGATGCAACCCAAGAGAACACGATTCCGCAAGGCGTTCAAAGGCCGGATTTCCGGCAACGCCAAGGGCGGCTCCGCGCTCAACTTCGGCGAGTTCGGCCTGAAGGCGCTGGAGCCCGAGCGGGTTACTGCGCGTCAGATCGAAGCCGCCCGTCGGGCGCTGACTCGCCACATGAAACGCGCCGGCCGCGTCTGGATCCGGATTTTCCCGGACGTGCCGGTGTCGAAGAAGCCCATCGAAGTGCGCATGGGTAAAGGCAAGGGCGCTCCGGAACTCTGGATCGCGCGCGTCGCCCCCGGCCGCATCATGTTCGAGGTCGACGGCGTCCCCGAGCAGATCGCCCGCGAGGCGTTCCTGCTTGCGGCGGCCAAGCTGCCGATCAAGACGCGCTTCATCCAGCGCATCGCCGAGTGAGGAGGACAGGACCATGAAGTCGAAAGCCCGGCTCTCCGATCTCAAAGTCATGACGGTCGACCAGCTCGACGATGAAGCGTTGAAGCTGAAAAAGGAGGCGTTCAATCTGCGCTTCCAGAAGGCGAGCGGTCAGTTGCAGGACACGGCGCGGGTTCGCGTCGTGCGTCGCGACGTCGCTCGTGTGAAGACCCTCGCGGCGCACAAACGCGCCGACAAGACCCAGGGCTGAGGAGACACATATGCCCAAGCGCATCCTCCAGGGCGTCGTCGTCAGCGACAAACAGGCGAAGACCCTGGTTGTTAAGGTCGAGCGTCGTTTCACGCATCCGTTGCTGAAGAAGACCGTCCGCAAGTCGAAGAACTATCACGCTCACACCGAGACGGCGGCCTTCAAGGTCGGCGACACGGTGTCGATCGAAGAAACGCGGCCGATTTCCAAGCTGAAGCGTTGGCGCGTTCTCGAAGAGGCCGCCAAGAGCTGATCCCGAAAGGGGTGGGCCTTAGCAATTCATCCGGAGGCGGTTCGCCTCCTTCAGAAGTAGTCCGGTCTCGAAGGGCTCGGAAACCTCTCTGATAAGAAAGGCGTTCATGCCATGATTCAGATGCAGACCAATCTCGACGTCGCCGATAATTCCGGCGCGCGCCGCGTGATGTGCATCAAGGTGCTCGGCGGCTCCAAGCGTCGCTACGCCTCGATCGGCGACATCATCGTCGTGTCCATCAAGGAAGCCATTCCGCGCGGTCGCGTGAAGAAGGGCGACGTGATGAAGGCGGTCGTCGTTCGCACAGCCAAAGACATCCGCCGGGCCGACGGTTCGGTTATCCGTTTCGACTCCAACGCCGCGGTGCTGATCAACAATCAGTCCGAGCCGGTTGGCACCCGTATCTTCGGACCGGTGCCGCGCGAGTTGCGCGCCAAGAACCATGTCAAGATCATTTCGCTCGCGCCGGAGGTGCTGTAATGGCCGCCAAAATCAAGAAAGGCGATAACGTCGTCGTTCTCGCCGGTCGCGACAAGGGTCGCAAGGGCGAGGTGAAAGCCGTAAACCCAACCGACGGTCGCGCGGTCGTCGCGGGCGTCAATCTCGTCAAGCGCCACACCAAGGCGACGGCGCAGTCGGAAGGCGGCATCCTGTCGAAGGAAGCCACGATCGATCTGAGCAACCTGGCGATCGTCGACCCCAAGGACGGCAAGCCGACCCGCGTGGGTTTCAAGACTCTCGAAGACGGCCGCAAGGTCCGCTTCGCCAAGCGTTCCGGAGATTTGATCGATGGCTGAGGCTAAAGACAAGGCCGCCAAGCCCGCAAAAGGCGACAAGGCCCCGAAGGCGAAGCCCGAGGCGATCGCCAAGGGTAAGAAGACCGCCGCTTCGGAAGTTGCCGCAAAGGGCAAGGTGCAAGCCGCGCCGAAGGATTATCTCGCGCGCCTGAAGACGGTGTACGACAACGAGATCGTGCCGAAGCTGATCGCCGAGTTCGGCTACAAGAACAAGCTGGAAGTGCCGAAGATCGACAAGATCGTGCTCAACATGGGCGTCGGCGAAGCGGTCAACGACACCAAGAAGGTGACGTCGGCGGCGGCTGATCTCGCGTTGATCGCAGGTCAGAAGCCGGTCATCACCCGCGCTCGCAAGGCGATCTCGACCTTCAAGGTTCGCGAGAACATGCCGATCGGCGCGAAGGTGACATTGCGCAAGACCCGCATGTATGAGTTCCTCGACCGTCTGGTGACGATCGCGCTGCCGCGCGTTCGCGACTTCCGCGGTCTGGATCCCAAGTCGTTCGACGGCCGCGGCAACTTCGCGCTCGGCATCAAGGAACACATCATCTTCCCCGAGATCGACTACGACAAGGCGGAAGCGATGCTGGGCATGGACATCGTCGTATGCACGACCGCCAAGTCCGACAACGAGGCGCGCGCCCTGCTGCGCGCCTTCAACTTCCCGTTCCGGCAGTGAGCTCACGTTAGCTCAGACGCGGAAAATGGAGGCCATTGATGGCAAAGAAGAGCGCAATCGAGAATAATCAGCGCAAGGTGCGTCTGGTGAAGAAATTCGCCGCGCGTCGTCAGCGTCTGCTGGATACGGCGAACAACGACACCCTGACGATGGAGGAGCGCTTCGAGGCGCGCCTCAAGCTCGCGGAACTGCCGCGTAACGGCGCCAGGGTGCGCATCCGCAATCGTTGCGAGGTGACGGGGCGTCCGCGAGGGTACTACCGCAAGATGAAAATGAGCCGTATCGCGGTGCGCGAACTAGGCAACAAGGGCCTGATTCCCGGCCTGGTCAAGTCGAGCTGGTGAGGAGGCTGCACTAATGGCTGTCAACGATCCGCTTGGCGATATGCTCACCCGCATCCGCAACGCGCAGATGCGCCGCCGCTCCAAGGTCTCGACCCCCGGCTCTTCGCTCCGCGCGAAGGTGCTCGACGTTCTGGCCGCCGAGGGCTTCATCCGCGGCTACTCGTCCACCGACTTCGGCAATGGGCGCACGGAGTTCGAAATCGAACTCAAGTACTTCGACAATCTGCCGGTGATCCGCAAGATCGAGCGCGTGTCGAAGCCGGGCCGTCGCGTCTATTCGGCGGTCGACGCGATGCCTCGCGTCGCTAACGGCCTGGGCGTGTCGATCCTGTCGACGCCGAAGGGCGTAATGGCCGACCATGCTGCGCGTGAAGCGCATGTGGGCGGCGAAGTCCTCTGCACCGTGTTCTGACGGCCCGCTCGAGCAAACGGAAATTCAAGCCATGTCTCGTATCGGCAAGAAGCCCGTCGCCATTCCCGCCGGCGTCACCGCCAAGCTGGAGGGGCAACATATCGCCATCAAAGGCGCGAAGGGCGAACTGAACTTCACCGCTCCCGACGAAGTGTCGGTCAGCATCGACGGCAACGTGATCCACGTGAATCCGCATGGCCAGGACAAGCGTTCTCGCGCCATGTGGGGAACGGCGCGCGCGCGGGTGAACAACCTGATTGTCGGCGTGACCAAAGGTTTCGAGAAGAAGCTCGAAATCAGCGGCGTCGGCTACAAGGCGGCGATCGCGGGCAAGAACCTGCAATTGTCGCTGGGTTACAGCCACGACGTGATTTACCCGATCCCGGTCGGCGTTGCGATCACGACGGGGAAGCCGACGGAAATCACCATCGTCGGCATCGACAAGCGCCAGGTTGGCCAGGTTGCGGCGGAAATCCGCGCCTTCCGCGGCCCCGAACCTTACAAGGGCAAGGGCGTCAAGTACGCAGGCGAATTCATCTTCCGCAAGGAAGGCAAGAAGAAGTAAGGGGCGCCGCCATGGCCAAGTCCAGCGATTCTACCGAGCGGCGCAAGGCGCGCATTCGCCGCGCGATCCGCGTCAAGGCGAACGGGCGTCCGCGTCTGTCGATCTTCCGCTCGTCGGAGCAGATTTATGCGCAGGTGATCGACGACGAGAAGGGGGTCACGCTGGCCGCCGCCTCGACGCTCGAAAAGACTCTGCGCGAAGAGTTGAAGACCGGAGCCAATGTCGAAGCGGCTCGCCGCATCGGCAAGGAGATCGCCGAGCGCGCCAAGAAGGTCGGCGTCGACAAGGTCGTGTTCGACCGCGGCGGCTACATGTATCACGGGCGCGTCAAGGCGCTCGCCGAGGGCGCGCGCGAGGGCGGCCTCGACTTCTGACCTGAACGTCGGCCCGGAGCGTCGGGC
>Ga0302320_10002855_pt1 | contig 40420 bp, 34 predicted proteins | sample Bog_T0_3_FD_202130 | JGI IMG/M metagenome (GOLD analysis project Ga0302320, IMG submission 202130) | Peat permafrost microbial communities from Stordalen Mire near Abisko, Sweden - Bog_T0_3 | ecosystem: Environmental > Terrestrial > Soil > Wetlands > Peat | place: Sweden: Abisko, Stordalen Mire... | reverse complement strand
TCGATCCAGCAAAAACTATCCCGTTGCCGCCGAACTCTCGAACAGATTCAGCCCGGCTGTACCAGCCCGAAAGCCCGGAAACGGAAAAAAGCCGCTGTATAGTTATTTCGCGGACACTACACTAGCAAGATCATGAAAAGCGCACCGTAAATGATGCTCATGGCACCAGAAAAAAAGGTGACGAGCCATATCGGTACGAAAAGGCCCACCGCCGTTGCGATTCCAGAAAGGCCTGGAAACAATATGCATTGAGCATACTGGAGATTCGATCCCTGGCCTTCGAGCGGCGATTGGCTGAGCACGTACCTGTCCTATGCTCAAGACAGGTCTGATTAGACAGATTCAATGAAGTTTTATCTGGTACTGAGCCTGGCCGTCCTGCCGGGAGCCACGGAACTGCTGGGGCAAACGGGGACGCCGCTCACCTTCAATCGCGACATTGCACCGGTGGTTTATCGAAGCTGCGTCTCCTGCCATCGGGCGGGCGGATCAGGGCCGTTCCCTCTGGTTAGTTACGCGGATGTTCGCGGTCATCTGCGCGAGGTTGTGGCGGCCACAGCCAAACATCACATGCCCCCCTGGCTTCCGGAGGACGGCTTCGGGGATTTCGACGATGCCGCGCGGCGCCTTACTCCAGGCGAAATCAAGCTGTTTTCAGACTGGGCAAACTCCGGCGCCCTGGAAGGTCGACCAGAGGACAAACCCGCGCCACCCCAGATCAGTACGGCGGCGGAATATGACGGTTGGACGCTGGGCAAGCCGGACCTGGTGATTCAGGCGCACCAGCCTGTATCCGTTCCCGCAACCGGCCCGGATCTTTTCTGGAATTTCATTTTTACGCCGGCCATTTCTTCGACGCGCTACGTTCGTGCGGTGGACATCCGTCCGGGCGGTCCCCACATGGTTCACCATGCCAACCTGGTGATCGATCGTTATCAGGTTTCGCGGAAGAAAGAGAAGACTCCGGGTGCGGGTTTTCCTGGTATGGATCTCGATCCCGGCGGCAGCGTCTTCGATCCGCCCGGCCATTTCCTGTTTTGGAAACCGGGCAGTGGGCCGGATGTCGAGCCCGACGGGTATGCCTGGCGTCTCGAACCGGGCAATGATCTCATCCTGAACGCTCATCTGCGCCCGGCCGGCATGCAGATGATGGTTCAGCCGACTATCGCGCTTTATTTTACTGACCAGAAGCCCAGCCATGCGCCGATTCTGATTGAGCTGGACCGAGACGACAAGCTGGATATTCCGCCCGGCGTCCGCGACTTCGTGGTTTCAGACGACCTGCGTCTGCCCGTCGACGTCGACGTCCTCGCGATCTATCCGCATGCTCATTACCTGGGCAAATTGCTCGAAGGTTATGCCACTTTGCCAGATGGCAAGCGCCAATGGCTGATCCGGATTCCCGATTGGGAGTTCGACCTGCAGGCCGTCTTTCGTTACAAGAAGCCGGTCTTCCTGCCCGCTGGCACTGTAGTCTCCATGCGCTATCACTACGACAATTCGGCATTGAATCCGCATAACCCGAACAAGCCCCCGCGCCGCGTTCGCGCAGGCAACAACGGAACGGATGAAATGAGCCATCTGTGGCTGCAGGTATTGCCGCGCGGGCCCGGTGACCGGCGGCGCGAGATCGAAGAAGCCGTGATGCAGCGCCGCATCGAGAAAGATCCGCGCGATTCGGCGGCGTTCCTCGATCTGGGTGAGATCCGTCTGTCAAGACTCGACACGCAAGGCGCGATTACGGCTCTCGACCAGGCGGTTCGAATTGCGCCGAACGATTCTCAGGCGCACAACATCCTGGGGGCGTCTTTGTCGCGGGTGGGGCGGTCTATCGACGCCATCGGCCAGTTCGAAACGGCCCTGAGGCTGGACGAATCGAATGTGAACGCGCGCTATAACCTGGTGATTGCATTGATCAAAGCGGGCCGGATGGCGCAGGCCGCACAGCAGATGGAGAAGGTGGTCGCGGCTTTTCCGAAAGACGCTTCGCTGCACAATCTGTGGGGCGAGTTGTTGGTGCGGGAGCGGAAAGTCGATGAGGCTGTCGCGCAGTTCGATGAGGCAATCCGGCTCGATCCCGAGGGTAACGCAGGCAAGGCGGCTCAGGCGAATCGCGCCGAGGCGTTGGCTCCAATACCGGCTCCAAAATAAAAAAGACAACAATCATGGAATTCACAAAATTCGGAAGCACCGGAATTACCGTGTCCCGTCTGTGCCTCGGATGTATGAGCTACGGCGGCGGCGACATTCCCGCCTGGGCCAGCGGCACGAAGGGCTGGCACGTCAGCAAAGAAGATGCACGCGAACATTTCGCGATTGCCCTGGAAGCCGGCATCAACTTCTTCGATACGGCGGATGTTTATTCTGTCGGTCTGAGCGAAGAGATCACGGGCCACTGGCTGCGTGAAATGGCATCGCGCGACGATATCGTGCTGGCTACCAAAGTTCACGGACCCATGGGGGCTGGCCCGAACCGCCGGGGTCTCAGCCGCAAACACATTCTGGAGGCTTGCGACAATTCGCTGCGCCGCCTCGGCATGGATTACATCGATCTGTATCAGATTCACCGCTGGGATTCCGAGACGCCGATCGAAGAAACGCTGGACGCGCTGGATTCCCTGGTGCGGGCGGGCAAAGTCCGCTATCTGGGGGCCAGCAGTATGGCCGCGTGGCAACTCTCGAAGGCCCTCTACACATCGCGCGAACGCGGGTGGCATCGGTTCGTCAGTATGCAGAATCACTACAACCTGATCTATCGGGAAGAAGAGCGCGAGATGATTCCGCTTTGTGTGGATCAGAGAATGGCGATCATTCCGTGGAGCCCTCTGGCCCGCGGTTTCCTGGCCGGCAGCCGCAACAAAGAGGCGGCTGAGCAGAACCGGGGTGAGACGGCGCGCGCCCGCACCGACACCTTCGCCAAGAGCATGTATTTCACGGACGGCGATTTCGAGGTTTCGGGTGCGGTGACTGCTATCGCGAAAGCACGCGGCGTTCTACCGGCGCAAGTGGCATGTGCGTGGGTGCTGCAGGCGCCGGGCATTACCGCGCCCATCATTGGGGCCACTAAGCCGCAGCAACTGCGGGAACTGATCGCGGCGGTCGATATCAAATTGACGGCCGAGGAAATCACCGCTGTCGAAAAGCCCTACCGCCCGCACCCTGTACTGGGCTACGTGCCTCCGAAGCCGAAATAATGGACAATCGGAGTGTGAGCGGCACGGTAACTACGAGAACGATCCATCCCAGCATGAAAGCGGTGTGGCCGGCCTATGTGCTGACCGCACTGATCTACTTCGCGGCGGTCTGGGCTTACTTCGCATACAACCGTTCGCAGCCTGACAACCAGGCGCCCGGGTGGATTCTTGCCATTCCGCTCGTTTTGTTTTTGTTGCCCTTGAGGATGCATCTCGAACGGCGGTCCATCACGTTGCGTTTCGAGGATGGCGACCATCTCACGCTGGAGCGCGGGTTCTTTTCGACCACGCGCCGCACGGTCGACATGGCAAAAATCCAGGATGTTACCGTCAGGCAGACCTTCGGTCAACGGCTGATGGGGGTAGGGGATTTAGTGCTGGAGAGCGCGGGCGAATCGGGCTCGATGTCGATCGAAAATGTGGATCGGCCGCGCGAGATTGCGGACACGATCATTGCGGGTTCGAAGAAGTCGGCTAACGAACGGGCTCGTGGCGGCTTCTGAAGCGGCCGGGAACCAAATAGTTCCGCGCCCTCGTCCCCCGAGAAGCATTCGGTAAGATTGTTTAGTACTGAACTAATCCCCCGAACCTGATGGCGCGTTTCTTCATAGACCGACCTGTTTTCGCGATGGTGGTGGCCATTGTGATCGTGCTTCTGGGCGCGGTTGCGATTCCGAATCTTCCTATTGCCAGCTATCCCGAAGTGGTGCCTCCGTCCGTCACCGTCACTGCGAACTATCTGGGCGGCAGTGCGCAGGATCTGGAAAAAACCGTCGCGCAACCGATCGAAGAACAATTGGTCGGCCTCGACGGCATGCTCTATTACGCTTCGAGTTCAGCCAACAACGGCGCGATGACTATCACCGTCACGTTCAAGCTGGGCACCAATCCCGATATCGCGGCTGTCCAGACTCAGAACCGTGTGGCTATCGCTCTGCCGCGCCTGCCTCCGGAAGTGCAGCAGCAGGGCGTCATCGTCAAGAAGGTGACCAGCGCGTTTCTGATGGCGGTCAGCCTGGTCTCGAGCGACAGCCGTTACGATGCCGTTTTTCTCAACAACTACGCGCAGCTCCATCTGGTGAACCAGCTCGGCAGTACGCCGGGAGTGGGCGATTCGCGGCTTGGATCCGGCCTTGTGTATTCCATGCGTGTCTGGGTGAATCCGGACAAGATGGCCAAGCTGGGAATTACGGCCAGCGATATTCAGAGCTCCATTGCAGCGCAGAACAAGCAGAATCCGGCGGGTACGGTGGGCATCGCACCTGCTCCCAGAGGCACCGATTTTCAATATACGGTAACCACCGCGGGTCGTCTGGCCGATCCCGAACAGTTCGGCAACATTGTGATCCGCGCACTGCCTGACGCTTCCCTGGTTCGGGTGAAGGACATCGGCCGCGTCGAGTTGGGCACCCAGACTTACAACGCATTCAGTCGCCTGAACGGACGACCGGCGGCCAATGTTTTCCTGCTTCTGGCGCCGGGCGCCAATGCTGTGGCGGCAGCCGACGCGGTGCGCGCTCAAATGAAGGACATCGCGGCCAGTCTGCCTGCCGGCATTGAATATCTGGTGCCTTACGACGCCACCATGTTCGTACGCGCGGCGATTGCAGACGTTGTGCAGACGCTGCTTGAAGCGGTCGCTCTGGTGCTGCTTGTGGTGTTCATTTTCCTGCAGAACTGGCGCGCCACGCTGATTCCGCTGCTCACCGTGCCGGTTTCCGTGGTGGGAACTTTTGCGCTGTTCCCACTGCTCGGGTTTTCGATCAACATCACCACGATGTTCGGCCTGGTGCTCGCCATCGGCATCGTTGTGGATGACGCAATCGTGGTTGTCGAAGCAGTGCAGCGCCACATTGACGAAGGCATGAAGCCGCGTGAAGCCACCATTCAGGCGATGAGCGAAGTCTCCGCGCCCGTGATCGCGATTGCATTTATTCTGGCCGCGGTATTCGTTCCCGTGGCTTTCCTCGGCGGCATCAGTGGACAGATTTACCGGCAGTTTGCGCTTACCATTTCGGCGTCAGTGCTGCTGTCTGCGTTCAGTGCGCTATCGCTCAGCCCGGCATTGAGCGCTTTGCTTCTGAAACCGCACAGCGGGCATAAGAGCATCGCATCACGGCTTTTCGACAAATTCAACTTTGGCTTTAACTGGACCACCAACCGCTATCTCAGCGGCGTCCGCTTTCTGATTCGACGGTCGGCTCTGGCGTTGGTTGGCCTTGCGGTCTTCTGGTTCTCCGCCGGAGCTCTTTTTAAAAAGCTGCCTACCAGCTTTCTGCCGGATGAGGACCAGGGCGCTTTTTTCACTTCTATTCGACTGCCCGACGGCGCCTCTATGCAGCGCACCGATGCGGCTTCGAAAAAAGTAGAAGACCTGGTGATGAAGGTGCCGGGTGTACGAAGCTATTTCGTCACGGGCGGTACCGATAACGCCACCGGCACATCGGGCTCAAACGTCGCGACCATCATTGCTCAGTTCAAGCCGTGGGATGAACGTAAAGCGGCTAATGAGCAGATTGGCCCGGTCATAATTAATGCTCAGCGCCTGTATTCGAACGTGCCCGAAGTTTCGACGTTTCCCTTCGGACTGCCGCCAATTTTAGGGCTGGCGACTACGGGCGGATTCCAGTTTGTTCTTGAAGATCGAGCCGGCGGCGATGTGCAAGCGCTCTCTCAGGCGGCTGAGGCGATGATGGCGGCGGCTCGCACTCGGCCGGAATTGCAGAACCTGTTCAGTAATTTCCGGCCCAATGTCCCGCAGTTCAGCCTCGATATGGATCTGGAGAAATTGCAGACCATGGGCGTTCCGGTCAGCGATGCATACAGCGCTCTGCAGGCGTTTCTCGGTGGCTTGTACGTCAACGATTTCAATCTCTACGGTCATACCTGGCAGGTGATTGTGCAGGCGGAACCCGAGTTTCGCGACGGTCCGGACGATATCAATCGCTTCTATGTCAGGTCGGCTACTACAGGCAGTATGATTCCTCTCAGCACGCTGGCCACGGTCAAGCAGATTACCGGGCCCGAGGTCATCTTCCGCTACAACCGCTTCCGCGCGGTCACGATTCTGGGCAGCCCTGCACCCGGCTATAGCAGCGGCGAAGCAGTCAAGGCGATGGAAGAAGTGGCTTCGAAGAATCTGCCCACCGGCTACGGTTACGAATGGACCGGCACCACCTATCAGGAGAAACAAGCGCAGGGTCACGAAGGCTTTATCTTCGGCTTCGCCTGTCTGCTGGTCTTTCTATTCCTCGCTGCCCTTTACGAGAGCTGGACGGTGCCTTTCGCGGTTCTGTTCGTTCTCCCGCTGGGAATATTCGGCGCGCTGCTGGCGGTCTATTTGCGGAATTACCCGTACGATATTTATACCCAGATCGGCATCGTAACTCTAATCGGTCTTTCGGCCAAGAACGCGATTCTGATTGTCGAGTTCGCACGGACGGCGCATGAAGAGCATGGGCTCTCCGTGATCGACGCGGCGATGGAAGCGGCGCGCCTCAGATTGCGACCCATCCTGATGACGTCGTTCGCGTTCATTCTGGGCGTGGTGCCGCTGCTCGTGGCTACCGGTGCGAGTTCCGCTTCGCGCCGCTCTCTGGGTACGGCGGTGTTTGGCGGAATGCTGGCGGCCACCATACTGGCTGTTCTCATTGTTCCCGTCCTGTTCGTGGTGGTGGAAACTGTGGTCGAGCGTTTCCGCGGAAGTCCACGTCAGGCTGCCGTGCCGGAGCTGGTTCAGTGAGATTTATCGCTGCGTTGGCCGCGTTCCTGGTATGTTGTGGCTGCACCCTGGGGCCCAATTATCAGCGTCCCGCAGTGCCGCTTCCCGCGCAGTTCCGAGGTGCATCGGAGCCGGCCCAAACCGCGTCTATAGCCGATCAAAGCATCGCCGATCAGAAATGGATGGGGCTGTTCAATGACCCCATTCTGGTCCAACTGGTCAATGCGGCTATCGAACGCAATTTCGATCTGAAGATCGCCGCGGAGCATGTTCTCGAAGCTCGTGCGCAACTTGGTATCACACGCGCCAATCAGTTTCCGTTCATCGACGGCCAGGTGAACTTCGTGACGCAGGGCAGCTCATCTCTTTCGAGTCCGCTGATCCCGCCTGGGACGAATCAAAAGTTCAGTTACACCAGCGGTCTCGCGACTGTGTCATGGGATGCCGATATCTGGGGTCGCCTGCGTCGCCTCACGGAGTCCGCCCGCGCCCAATATCTGGCCACCGAAGAAGGCCGGCGCGCCGTTTTGGTCTCTCTGGTGGGCGACGTGATGAACGCTTACTTCACGCTGCTGGAAGAGGATCTGGAACTCTCGATCGCGCAGCAGACACGCGACACCGCCAACAACAATTTGCGCCTCGTAGGCATTCGTCACGATCGCGGCGCCGCCAGTTCGCTGGACGTTTATCAGGCGCAGCAGTTGCTCTTCACGGCGACCGCTCAGATCGCCAGCGTACAACGCGATATCGGTCAGACGGAAGATGCGCTCAGTCTGCTGGCCGGCGATGCGCCCCACGATATCGTGCGCACCGCGAAACTGGATCAGGTTCTGCTCCCGCCACAAATCCCTGCCGGTTTGCCTTCGGACCTGCTGGTGCGCCGTCCGGATATTCGGTCCGCGGAAGAAAATTTGATTTCGGCTAATGCGCGCATCGGTGCGGTTCGTGCCAGTTATTTTCCGGATATCTCTCTGACTGGTTTCCTCGGCTCAGAGACGCGCGACCTCACTTCATTTCTGGCGCCGGCAGCGCGCGAGTTCAGTGTTGCCGAAGGAACGCTGTTTCCGATCTTCCACGCGGGCCAGATCCGCAACGCCATCCGGCTCACCGAAGAGCAGCAGAAGGAAGCTCTGGTGAGCTACCGGAAGACGATCTATTCGGCGATGCGCGACGTGTCGGATGCACTCGTCAATCACGACGATACGCGCCAGCAGAGAGGCGAAGAGGAAAAGCTGGTGGTCGCTTTGGACCAGACGGTCAGGGTTGCGACTATGCGTTACCAGGGCGGCCTCGATAGCTATCTGCAGGTTCTCGACGCCCAGCGCAATCTGTTTCAGGGCCAGTTAACTCTGGCTCAGTTGAAGCTGGGCGAGACTCTGTCGGTGGTTCAGCTTTACCGCGCGCTCGGCGGCGGCTGGCAGTAATCTAATTGGCAATAGCCTAATTCCCGATGGCAAACAAAATGGCATCGTTGATGGCGTAAACGGTGCCGTCCGAGCCAATCACTGTAGGTGTATAGGCTTCACCGCGTCCAGCGGTCAGTCGCAGGCGTTGCAATAGCGTGTTGCTCGTGAAGTCCCAGCGATAGACCACGCCATCCTCGCTGTTGATGATGGCCGCCCTGGTCTGGGGATCAATGGCGGCCGTGTTGATGCACCATTCGTGTACGGCGCCGGGCAGACTGGTGGAAGGGTCCGCCGTCACGCCCGTGACGGTGATTACTTCCTTCATCACAGTGACGGATGAGGACGAGTATTCATCGGCCATGGTCGCGAATGGGTCCAGGATACCGACTTTATTGATGCCGGTTCCCGTTCCGATGTCGGCGTAATTGTTGTATTTGGTCAGGATCAGATACGCAGAGGTGCCTGTGTATCCCGGCACCGCGCTTGACGGCACCACCGAGGCCGTATCATCCCATCCGAACGAGCCCGGCGTCCTGAGTTGGGTCAATGTGGAGTCGAAATGCAGCAGCCATCCGCGATCGTTGTGCGAAGTGCAGCAGGGACTCTCCAGCACTCCATAGTAAACATCGCCGTCGGGCCCGACCATCGGAGCCGCCGAACTGTCTGTCGACAAAGTGGCCAGACTGCCGCGCGGGTCGAACAATGATGTATGCGCAACGGGCGCCAGGGTGGTCGCATTCAGCGAGGTCAGGTACCCGGTCGCATATTCGCTGCCGTTCGAGGTTGCCACATAGATCGTCTTTTCGTCATTGCTGACCGCGGGGGCGCAGTTGGTCAGGATGTTATTGGCGGTACCGTCCCCGCTCAGCGATACCGCGCTCACCCAGACGCCTTCGCCGCTGAAGTTGATCCGCGCGATGCCGCTCTGCAGGTTGGCCGGGTTCTGGCCCGTCACCGTGAAGCCGAAAAAGATGTTGCCGGAACGGTCGGCCGTGAGCGGAGTCGAGATCTGAACGCTGTTGTTAAAAGCGCTCTGGTTGGCGTTGTAAAGTGCGGTTCCGTAGAACGCGATCCGGCCGCTCGGTCCGGTGGCCGAGTCGGGAAGATCGCGGTATAAAACTGTGCCACCGGCTCCGGCATAAAACAGCCGCGAGCCACGCGACAGCACAGGTCCATAAGCCGGCGTCCACGCGTGAATGGGCAGCGTGTAATTGCTGGGCAGGGTGTAGAGCAGAGATCCATTCGCGCCTTTGAAAGCCTCCAGCTCAAAACCATCGGTAGCGCCTGTTTTCACCGGCACGATGACCGTATTCGCTGCCGTGACCACGGGCGATCCATAGTGGATAAAGATGTCGCCCGAGCCGCCGCCAGGCGGACTGAAGTCCACCGGCGTCTGCCAATGAATAGATTTCAGCGCCTGCGCCGCGTGGGCGGAAACCGCGGTGTGTTGCGCGTCGTGTCCGTAGCCGCTCCAGGGATTATCGGCAGTCTCTTTATCCACCACACACGGCGGTGCGCTGCCCGTCTGCGGCAAGGCATGCCGGGTGCCTCCGTCGCAGGGCGGTTCGTGCCTCAACTGCGGATAAAGTTGTGGCGCGGTACAGAGCGCCGCGAGGGCCAGAATGAGCTTCATGAAATTTCTATTGAACCTGAAAATATGCGGGCAGATCTTTCTTAGTGTCGCGCAGTATCTCGATCACCGCCCGCCGGTCGGCGCGGGAGAGCTTCTCATACCGGGTGCTCGCGTCCTGCCCGGAGAGGACCGTCCACATGCGCTGGTAGATAGCGGCTTTCGTCTCTGCCGGCAGAGCGTCGAACGTTTCCGAGTAAATGGTGTAGCTGCACGGATACCGCATCAAACGCCGGTCGAGATCCAGTTGTCGCAGTGCGCGTCCCGCACGATCGCGAGGACCAGCGCTGGAAAAGTTCTCCGTGAAGCCGCTATCTCCGCGAATCGGACCGGGCAGGGGAGGTTCATCGATAAACAGAAGTGAATCCACCAGTTCGTTGATGTTGTCGGGGTGAGCCAGCAGGTTCCACATCCGCATCTGGTGGGCGAAGACCATCAGCGCCACGACATCGCTCGAGTTGGCGAGGGAGAATTTCGGATCGAGTACGGGCTTAATTTCGCGCCTGGCTTGCTGGTCGAATACCGCATTGCCTTTATGGACTGGGGGCACCGAGCTTCCGGTTACATACCAGCCGCCCCAAAGTTTATCGAAGGGAGTCCGGCTGTCGGTATCGAGAGCGTTGGCAGGCGCCCCGTCCGGGGCTACCGTGGCGCTACGAAGTTGCGTCGTGCCGGATTTATGGCAATTGACGCAATCCTCGCGGTTACGGATCGGTTCATCAGGCCGTTGCCGGAGAGCGTAGAAATGAATTCCGCCACCTGGATTCTGCGCGGCCAATTCAATAAAACCACCACGCACCCAACCGACCGTCACCGAATCGTTGAAGAACAGCACCCGCGGATTCGAAGGCTCGATACGAAGCGATTGAATGCTGGTCTTCGAGAACACGGCCATTTGCGACTCGACTGGGATATGGAGCGCATCAAGAATCGCCGGCAGATACCCGTAGGCCTTGTCGAAGCGCAGGGACTGGCGATCCTGCTCCAGCCGAGCGCGCAATGCCGCGACGGGGTCTTCGCCGAACGCGAGCATTGCGCTGATCCAGGCTAGCGCGATGATTCTGGAGAGGACCACAACTTACGTTTTACCCCGGACCAAGCCGCGAGGCCGAGAAGCCCTGCCAAAGCCAAGTGTGCCGCGGAGGGTTCCGGCGTTACCACTACGGAAAAATTCAACAGTGGCGTCAGCGCATCCGTAGAAGGGGGGAGCAGATTGTCGTTGTCGTCATACGAATCAAACCCGTTGACGCCGCCCAAAATTTGTACAGTTCCGGTATAGTCTCCCGCGGGGGCACCCGGTGCTATATCAATCCCGAATATGGGTGAATCTCCGTAGGAATTGAAATCATACGATGGGTCGCCGATCAGAAAAAAGGGAACGTTGTCGGAGAACGTATTATCAACCGTCAGAAAACCGCTTGCGCCCGGGGCTGAAAACGTGACCGTGATGTAGTTCAGATAGAGATAGGGGTCGATTGTATCGTTGTCGAACAGTGTTCCGCTGAAGAGTACGCAATTGGGGGGCGAGCATGAATCGGCATCCGCTGCCGTATTTGTCGGAGATCCATATCCGATGTTGGAATCAAGATCAAAGCTCAGCAGCGAATCGGCATAAGCCGGGGCCGACAGGCTGACCAGAATCGCGGCGAAAGAGAGCACCAGAGAACGCATGGAATTAATTCCCCACCGCGAAGAGAATCGCGTCGTTAATGGCATACACCGTTCCGTCCGGACCGATCACCGTCGGTGTGTACGCTTCGCCTCGGCCTGATGTTAACCGGAGCCGCTGCAATAGCGAATTAGTCGTAAAATCCCAGCGGTAAACGACACCGTCTTCACTATTGATAATCGCTGACTTCGTGAAAGGATCGATCGCGGCGGTATTGATGCACCATTCATTAACCGAGGGCAGCGAACCTACTGGTGTGACCCCCAGCACCGTGATTACTTCATTGAGCACAGTGACGGAAGTTCCGTATTCATCCAGCATCGTTGCACCGGGATCGAGAATGCCGACTCTGTTCGCGCCGTTACCGCTTCCAATCCCAACATAGTTGTTGTATTTGGTCAGGATCAGATAGGAAGAAGAGCCTGTATAACCCGGAACTGCGCTGGAAGGCACTACGGATGCCGTATCGTCCCAACCGAAAGAACCCGGCGTCTTCAGTTGCGTCAGGGTGGAATTGAAATGCAGCAGCCAGCCCCGGTCATTGTGCGAAGTGCAGCAAGGGCTCTCGAGAACTCCATAGTAAACATCGCCGTCAGGTCCCACCATCGGAGTTGCCGAACTGTCAGACAAAAGGTAGGCCAGGCCGCCTCGTGGATCGAATAACTGCGCTTTCCCAGTCGATGCCAGCGTGGTGGCATTGGCTGCGGTGAGGTATCCGACGCCGTACTCGCTCGCATTTGAAGTAGCGATATAAACTGTCCGCTGATCATTGCTCAAAGCAGGTGCGCAGTTGAGTGCGATGTAGTTGGCAGAGCTGTCTCCCGAGAGAGAGGTCGCGCTCGCCCACGTTCCTGTACCGGTGAGGGACACCCGGGCGATTCCACTCACCAGCCCCTTCGGATTTGTTCCCGTAACGGTGAAGCCAAAAAAAACGTTGCCCGCGTGGTCCGTCGTCAACGGTGTTGAGATCTGTACTCCCGCGTAGCCCGATGGATTGGCGGTGTAGTTGTTGATCCCATAAAAAGCCACCTGACCGCTGGCTCCCGCCAGGCCGTTGGGGCCTTTCGCCGCATTCGGCAGGTCCCTGTAATAAAGCGTTCCACCCGCTCCCGCGTAATACAGCCGCGTTCCCATGGAAAGCGCCGGTCCATAAGGCGGTGTCCAGCTATGCGCAGGGTAGGAGGGCGGAGTGTAGTCGGTCGTCAGCGTGTAAAGCGGAGTGGGTGAACTTCCCGATGCCCCATTAAAGGCGTTGAGCAGATATCCGCCCGATGCCGTTCTTACGGGAAGAATCACGGTGTTGGCTGCCGTCACCACCGGCGATCCGTAATGGATGTACAAATCGCCGCCGCTCGGGGGATTCTGATCCACCGGCGTCTGCCAGTGAATTGCATTCAAAGCCTGCGCCGGACCGGCCGACGTCGCGGTGTGCTGCGGATCGTGCGCATAACCGCTCCAGGGGATGCTTAATGCTTGCCCAAAAATCAGCCCGGAACTACCGGCCAATAGCAGCGCCACGAGTAAAAAATGCTTCATGGATCGAACTCCTCCGGAAGTACTATGCGGACTACCGCCGCTGTATGAAAACAGCCAATTATAAGCTATTCTGGCGAGATTTTAATATCGTGTTACGATATTAAATCAATGCAAATTGACCTACCGTCTACAGTCGAGTACCAGTACCTTGCTGAATTCCGCAGGCAGATCCGGCAATTCCTCTTTTTCAGCGAAAGCGCAGCCAGAGAGCAGGGCATTGAACCCCAGCAGCATCAACTTATGTTGGCTGTCGCAGGACTTCCGGACGGCGTGCGACCCACTATCCGTGAACTCTCCTCGCGCCTTTTCATCCATCACAACAGCGCCGTAGAACTGGTGAACCGTCTGGAATTGGCTGGCTTGGTAGAGCGCATACCTGAACAGGAAGACAGGCGGGAAGTCTTGATACGGCTGACCCCACGCGGTGATCAGGCACTCCACCATCTCGCCGTCGCTCATCGCTCGGAACTGGAGCGCAGCGGGCCCGAACTCGCCCGCGCCCTCAACGCCGTATTAGAAAGGAGGGCAGGGAATTGAGTACCGCCCATAAACCGAAAAAACTAAAAACCGAACTTCTCAGCGACTTCACCGCCACGAGCCGGATGATCCCCATTTCCCTACTCGCCTGCATTATCGGGCTGGTCAGCGCCGCCCTGGCCTGGGCACTGCTCCGCCTCATTGCGTTCTTCACCAACCTGTTCTATTACGGTCGCCTCAGCGTTGCGCCGGCATCTCCCGTGGGAAATCACCTGGGATGGTGGGCCGTCCTTGTGCCGGTGGGAGGCGCCCTGATTATCGGCTTAATGGCGCGCTTTGGGTCGGATAGGATACGCGGTCACGGTATTCCGGAAGCCCTCGAATCGATCCTGATTCACGGCAGTAAAGTGCAACCGCGGCTGGCCTTGCTCAAGCCGCTTTCTTCCGCCATTTCAATCGGTTCCGGGGGGCCGTTCGGCGCGGAGGGTCCCATCATAATGACCGGCGGCGCTTTCGGCTCCCTCATCGCCCAGTTCTTCCACCTCACCAATGTCGAGCGCAAGACACTTCTGGTCGCGGGCGCAGCGGCCGGCATGTCAGCGACCTTCGCGACGCCGGTCGCCGCCGTGCTTCTTGCGGTGGAACTACTCCTCTTCGAGTGGAAGCCGCGCAGCGCCATTCCCGTAGCGCTCGCCAGTGCTACCGCGGGGGCGACCCGCCGTTACATTCTTGGGCCCGGACCTCTGTTCCCCGTGCCGCCGCATGAGATTGTCATCGGACCCGCCGGTCTGGCGGGATGCGTCCTGGTGGGTCTATTGGGCGGCCTGCTCGCGGTTCTGTTAACCACCGGCATATATGCGATGGACGATCTGTTCGCCAAATTGCCCATCCACTGGATGTGGTGGCCTGCCATCGGCGCCATTGCCGTCGGGCTCGGCGGGCTCGTGTTCCCGCAGGCTCTCGGCGTCGGCTATGACACCATCGCCGCGCTGTTGCAGGGCGATGTGCCGCGCACTGTCATTGCCGGCGTGTTGCTGGTCAAATCCACCATCTGGATCATTTCCCTCGGGTCAGGAACGTCGGGCGGAATTCTCGCGCCGCTCCTCATGATGGAGGCTGCGCTGGGTGGTCTCGAAGGGATGATTCTTCCCCACATCGGAACCGGTTTCTGGCCTCTGGTCAGCATGGGCGCCACGCTCGCAGGAACCATGGGTGCACCGTTTACCGCTGTACTCTTTGCGCTCGAACTCACGCACGATATCAATGTCCTTCTACCGCTTCTGGTGGCCGCCATGCTGGCTCATGCGACTACCGTCCTGTTGCTGAAACGCTCCATTCTGACCGAGAAAGTAGCGCGAAGAGGTTTTCACATCTCGCGTGAATATTCCACCGATCCGCTCGAAGGTCTGTTTGTGCGCGAAGTGATGCAGCCCGGCAACGGCGTAGCAGGTAGCAGCGCAAATTCTGCGTCACCCGATGAATCGTTGCGCACTGTCGTGTTCCGCATGGCGGAGACCGGCTCCACGTCAATGCCTGTAGTCGATCGCCAGACCGGCCAGACTGTAGGCATCGTTTCCCTCGGGGACCTGTTGCAGGCTCGTACGCGAAACCTCAAAGACGAGCGCCACCGCGAGTGTGTTTTTGGTCCGGGCAGGGGTCCCGAAACAAAAACGCGTGTAGCATGTTGAGCATGCGGTTGCCCATGCGGTTGTTTCGCCTCTGTTTTTTCGCGGCTCTCCTTTGCGCTGCCGTGTCTTTCTATGCTTCCACTGCCCACGCGCAAACTTCCGGAAGTGATGTCGAAGCCGTCGTCACCACTGAACTCGGCACCTTCCGTTTCGAATTCGCGCCGGAGAAAGCGCCGCAGCACGTCGAACAGTTTCTGGAGCGAGCCCGCCAGGGCTACTACGATGGCAGCGCCTTCCATCGGGTCGTTGCCAACGGCATGATTCAGGGCGGCGATCCGCTGCTGAAGAATTCCAAAACAGCGAAAAATCTGTGGGGTTCAGGCGGCCTCAATCTCTTGCCCGCCGAGTTCAGCGACATGAGGCACGATCGGGGTGTCGTTTCCACCGTCAGCATTCCCGGCAAAGCGGACAGCGATGGCGCTCAGTTCTTCGTCTGCGTCGTGCCGCAACCCAGCCTCGATGGAAAATACTCCACTTTCGGCCGTGTAACGGAAGGCATGTCGGTCGTCGAGAAGATTTCCCAGCAGAGTCCCGTGAGCGGCGATGGAGTGCTCGACAAACCGGTTCGGATCCTCAGTATCACGATCGAGAAGAAAAAAGAAGAACCCTTTGCGACCACTCCGGTCAGCCAGTTGAAACGCATCGTGACGCTCAAAACCACCCTCGGAACCCTGAAAATCCAAACCGAACCCGATTGGGCTCCGGAGAACGTCCGTAATTTCCTGAAGTTAAGCGCCATGGGCTGGTACAACGGAACCGAATTCCACCGGATAGTGAAAAGTTTTGTGGCTCAGGGGGGAACGGGGGGACCGCCGGATGCCCGCTGGGTCCGCACCGTCAAAGGCGAGTTCCGCCCGGACGTTAAACATGTTCGCGGGATCGTTTCCATGGCCCGTGGAGACGATCCGGATTCTGCGTCTACCTCCTTCTTCCTGGTCCTCGGGGATTCTCCTCATCTCGATGGACAATACTCGGCTTTTGGCCGTGTCGTGGAAGGCCTGGAAGTGCTGGATGCCTTTGAAAAAGAAGAGCTTGATGGCGAGAAACCGAAGCGGCGAGTCGAAATTATCGAGGCCTCCGTCGAATAAGGCCCGCGCAAGGTAGTTGTCCAAGTAGTACTTTACGTGCGGCAACCAAAATACCTTATGACTTCCTCATGAGTTTATGATTAGGCTGTTAGCTGAATCGACGAATTTATGGGAACGGCATATGCATCTGGCGCAGTCCGACCGCTGGAAGCAGCGTCCGCAACGCCCAGGCAAGTACGTACCCCGCCTCCGCCGGGCTCAAGGCCCCGAACATCGCTCGCCGGAATTGCTGAGATTTTCGGTGGCGCCTGCATCTTCGTCGTCGCGACCTACTCAGCCTGGCACCTCCGGCTGACGCTGCCTTCGGTCTCGTTTGTCTATTTTTTGATGATCGTACTCGCCGCCGTGCGCTGGGGCTTTTGGGAGGCCACTGTCGCGACGGTTGCTGCCGTGGCTTGCCTTGACTATTTTTTCACTCCGCCTTTATTCAGTTTCCGCGTAACCGGTTCGGCCAACTGGATCGCTCTGGGTGCGTTTGAATTCGCCGGCCTCGTCGTAAGCCGCCTTTCCACCCGAGCCCAGGAACAGGCCCGAATCGCCACCCAGGAACGCAATAACATGGCTCGTTTATATGAGTTGAGCCGCAGTATTCTGCTGCTGGATAGCCATCAAGCGCCGGGTCCGCAAATTGCCACGTTCATTCACAAGGCTCTCGAGGTCGATTCGGTAGCCCTTTATGACCCCCTCCTCGCACGGGCTGACGAAGCCGGACAGTCTTCCCCGAGCCTTCGAGATGCCGTACGCGAAACCTGGATTCGAGATACCAATCAGGATGCAAGTGAAGAACAGCCCGATTCGCACACCTGGAGCCGCATTTTGCGTCTCGGCACCAAAGGGATTGGCGCTATCGTATTGCGCGGTGCGGACCTCAACCCGCTGGTGGTGGATGCCGCCGCCTCCATCGCCGCCGTCGCCCTCGAACGTTCGCGCGCTCTGGAAAAAGAAACCCGCGCCGAGGCCGCCCGGCAAAGCGATCAGTTGCGAACAGCAGTGCTCGATGCCCTGGCTCACGCATTCAAGACTCCGCTGACAGCCATTCGGGCGGCGAGTTCGGGACTGCTCGAGACGGGGTCATTGGGGTCGTCTGAAACCGAACTTGTAACCATCATTGACGATGAATCGGACCGGCTCAACGATCTCGCGACGCGCTTGCTGCAGACCGCTCGCCTCGAAGGCGCCACTGTTCCGGTCCGCCGCGAACACCGCCGCGTCACCGATGTAATCGATCAGACTCTCGGCACGCTTATCAAGGATCCGGCCGGTCCACAGGAAATCAACGGCCACCGCATTGACGTTCGTGTATCCGGGCTCGATGCGATGGTCTATGGCAATTGCGAACTAATCGTGACTGCCCTCACCCAATTCATCGACAATGCGGTCAAGTATTCGGACGCCGGTTCTCCGATCTCGATCTCGGCCGATGTCACTCCGGTTGAGGCGATATTCTCCGTTCACAATTTCGGCCCGATCATTGAGCCCGAAGAGCGCGAACGTGTTTTTGAGCGATTCTACCGCAGCCGGGGGACGGAGCATCGGGCTCCCGGTACCGGCCTGGGCCTTTCCATTACCAGAAAAGTGGCTGAGGCTCATCAGGGGAGAGCGTGGGTGAAAAGCAATGAAAAGGAAGGAACTACTTTCTTCCTTGCTCTCTCCGGGGCTGCGGCGGGTAGAAATTAATGACTGCCGCCCGAGCTCATATCCTGATTGTTGACGATGAACCGGCTATCCGCCAGGCCCTGCGTGTCACCCTGCGTTCATCGGGCTTTGATGTCGCCGAAGCTTCTACCGGGGAACAGGCCGTCGAACTCGTCCGCAGCGAAGGATATGATGCGGTGCTCCTCGATATGAACATGCCGGGTATGGGCGGCATGAGTGCGTGCCGCGAGATCCGCCTGCGGGCGCCGTCGCTGCCCATCCTGATGTTGACCATCCGCGACAGCCAGGAAGACAAGATCGAGGCTTTCGAAGCCGGTGCGGACGATTACGTCACCAAGCCATTCCACATGCGCGAGCTCATGGCTCGCGTTCGCGCCGCCGTACGGCGCACCCAGCTCTCCCGCACTGAACCAGACGATTCCCTCTCGATCGCTGAGATCACGCTCCACCCGACCCTGCGCACTGTTTACAAGGCAGGCCAACGCGTTCATCTGACACCCAAGGAATTCGAGCTTCTGCTTTATCTCATGAACAACGCCGGCACGCCCATCGCTCACCACCGCTTGCTCACCGCCATTTGGGGTACCGAATACGGCAGTGAGCTCGAATACCTGCGAACTTTCATCCACCAATTACGCAAAAAGCTCGAAGACGACCCATCGAAACCGGCTTACGTTCTGACCGAAGCCTGGTTTGGGTATCGCTTTCGCTCCGTAGAGGAGTAGCCTCGCGGTTTTTTCATCGATAATCCATGTGTTTGAGATGTGGCGCAGGCTCGGGGGTCCCTCTACCCTGTTCATTTCAATATTAAAAACACATACAATCATCAGTTTTGATAAACGTTTTTTTTATGCGATGGGTTCCGTGCAAACGGAACTGGTCAGCAGTGTATCCGCTGGTTACTCAGAGTCAGTCACGGTATTGGCAATACTCATAATGCTGATGATGTTAGTCAATCCAGTGCCGCCAGGGGAGCTCTCAATCGATTCTTTTTATAGCTCGAATAATTAGTCATCCCTCAGCAGTTCCTCATGCGTTTCTGATGTCCCGCCTTTTAAGCTTGCACTGAAACCGAAACTGACGGGACTTATGAACATCGCACATATAGGCAACGCGATCCTTCGTTTGGCGATCCGCCAGAACCTGGTCAGTTTTCCCGCACAGGTACCCGCTTTCATGAAGCAGCGGCAGTCCGGAGATACGCAGGAACGTATCGTGCAACTGTACTTTGTGCGCGGCTGGCCGATCAGAAGTATTTGCGATCGTTATCGAATTAGTAAAGCCATGGTGCAGAAAATGCTTTCCGAATGGCGAATGCGCGCCATCGCGGGTGGTTATATACAGGACATTCATCCGGAAGTAATCGATGTAATGGCCGCGGAACTGGAAGTCAGGCACCGCGAAGCGCTCGTTGGCCTCTTAGATACACAGTTCCACCAGGAACAGATTCATCCGAACCAATTTCATCCGGAGATGACAGGGGCGGAAGTTGCAGCGCTTGCGGAACTCGCGGAAGCAGCCATGGATTCCTCAAAGATCTCATGGCCCATTCTTCCCGGCCGGGCTCGCCCTGACTCTCCGGTTTCTGTCGCAGGGGGACGTTAAGTCATGGCGATCGGACAGGCATACTATCCACCGCTGCAGAGTCAAAAAGTGGCCCAAACAAACAGACCTGAAGGCAAATTGCTGATCGTCGATGACGAATCATCGGTGCGGCGGGCGCTGCACAGCACACTGTACAGTCTTGGTTTCGACATCGGCGAGGCTGCCAGTGGCGACGAGGCCATAGCCCTGTGTCGAATTGTGCGTTACGATGCCGTCCTGCTGGATGTCAACATGCCCGGCAAAGGTGGAATTGAAACCTGTGCCGAACTCCGTCGTCTGTTGCCTCGCGTCGCCATCCTCATGCTGAGCGTGAATGACGATCAGGAGCGTAAAGTCGAGGCCCTCGAAGCCGGCGCCGACGACTATGTCACCAAGCCGTTTCATATGCGCGAACTCACGGCGCGCATTCGCGCTGCTCTCCGCCGCGCTCGTACCGCGGCTGCCCAGAGCGAAGAGATTATTGTGATCGGTGAGATATCGCTGAACCCGGCGCGCCGCCTGGTGACTAAATCAGGCCGCCCGATTCACCTCACTCCGAAAGAATTCGACCTGCTGCACCACCTGATGTCTCATCCTGGCCTGCCGATTACGCATGCCCGATTACTCCATGTAGTCTGGGGCGCTGAATACGCAAGTCAGGTTGAGTATCTTCGAACCTTTGTCCGGCAACTGCGCAAGAAACTGGAAGACGACGCAGGCTCGCCTCGTTACGTTCTTACCGACAGCCACATTGGATACCGTTTCGCGGATCCTTCCGAATGGCCGCAGAAGCCGGATACCCCCGGTCTGCTTATGCGGGATCCCATCTCCGACCTCCCTGTGCTCTGAAGCGCGCCGTTGGTTGTTACTTGGTGTAATATCCGGAGCGAGCATAAGCCCGGACGTCCGATGTTTTTACCGCTACCTTGATCGAGTGCCATTTGCCCGTATCGTTTCTGCCCGCATCGTTTCTAACCGCATCGGTAACGGCGCCGGGGACATAGCCGATCAGATACTGATCGCGCATCACGCGTCCCATCCGGCCCGCTACCTCGAGGGCTTCCGCGCTGTCGTGAACCACCATCTGAATTCCGCCCGTCTTCTTCGACAGTTCTTCCAGAAAGAAGATACCGTCGCGCTCTTCTTTGAGTTCGATCGGTTTCTTGTTACGTGGCGGATCGAAAACCGAAATTGAATAGATCTGCAGGTCGGCTTCGACGGCCGCGGACATCAGTTCACTTGCCGTATAACGGCTGTGGTTGTCCATACCGTCGGAGATAACCAGAATCGCTTTGCGGCCCTGATGCGCCGAACGCGTCTGCGCCAGCGCCGCATAGATCGTGTCCACCAGTGCCGTGCTTCCACCTGACTGCGCAAACAAGGCTTGACTTAGCAGCGTATCGAAGTTTCTGGTGAAGCCGGATTCCCGGTTAGGACGCGCCCCGACCGTAAATAGAAACGCTTCGTCTTCGGGATTGCACACATCGAAGAACGTGCGCAGAGTGTTCTTTGCTTCCCCGAGAACTCGCTGCATGCTGCCGCTGGTGTCAAGCACAACGCCGAGAGAAACGGGCACGTCCTCTTCGCCGAAGGCCGTAATCTGCTGCGGCGCATTGTCCTGCGTTACGGCGAACGCCTCGCGCCTCAATCCGCTGACGAGGGCGCCTTTCCGGTCCATCACCGTGGTGGGAACAAGCACCACCCGTGCATCCGAGTTGAAGCGGGCATTCGTGGGCGTCAGGGCATTGCTGGGAATAACGGTGCTTTCTCCCGCCTGCCCGAGGGCCAGGGATAGTGAGAGTGCCAACGCCAGTCCAACTGCCAGTAAAGGTGCGCGACTTACTAAGTACGCTCTACCGATGATACGCATAAGTGCTCCGACATTGAGTGTGACTCTGTAGTCGTGAGCAAGGCATGAGTGAAAACTGAAGGCTTCCCTGATGTCGGCGCAATAATTTTTATGGTGTCAATAGGCTAATTTCATAACACCATCATGTAACCGGAACACCTCGGCAGCATTTAACATGTAAGTATGGATGTCATTCGCAGTTGTGATCCCTCGGCCCGTGATTTCGGTCGACGTCGTTTTCTGAACCGCTTTCTGCTGGGCCCGATAGGGTCGGCTGCGCTGCTTGCTTACGCGCCTGAGATGTTTGCCGCATCGGATTTCTGGAATGCGAAAGACCCTTCCACCTGGACGGAAGAAGAGATCAGCATGTTGACAGTGAAATCTCCCTGGGCTAAAGCCACGGTGGCCATGTCCAAGGGCACCGATGATCTGACCAGCCGCGAGGCTGGGCCATCGTCGGGGAGAGGGGGAGGAGGCAATTTCCGCCGAAGGTCCAGCCCGAATTTGATCATTCGTTGGGAGAGCGCCCAGCCGATTCTCGATGCCCTCCACGCATCAATTCCCGCGGAGTTCGAAGGCCATTACGTGGTGAGCGTTACCAATCTCACGGGCCCGGCTCCGCGCCCTGCGCGCGGTGGTGAAGCGGCGCCTGATGAAGACCTCGAGCGATTGCAGGTTGGCGCATTGCTTACGGCCAAAGGTAAAGATCCAGCCGAAGCGGGGATTGCCCGTCGAACCCGTATTGGTTCGGTGCTTTTCGGGTTTTCCAAAGATTCTCTCAGGTTGACTTCGAGCGATCGGGAAATTCTTTTTACCCTGGATACCGGCCCCATGAACATTATCGCCAAATTCGACGGCAAAGACATGACTTACCACGGCAAACTGGCTGTCTAAGGCGAACTCGAAGTGGCTTAGTCGGTGGGCCGCGGAAGCTGCGGTTCACCCCGGATTTGCAGGTCGTTAATAGATGTAAAAAATCCGGCTACGACAAGGCAGGCGACCTGCGCCCGCGCTACTTATTGTTGGTGGTTTGCAGGTGCCCGTCGAAAGGCTCCGGCACTCGGGTGTCGACGCAGGGAGCGGCGCCGGCGGGTGATGCCGGAACGTCGAACATCATCGTATTGGTCCGGACCGTACCAGTCCAGAGTCCGCCAAAACTGGCCCAGCGGTCGGACAATTTCGCCTCCAGAGCGGGGTCGAGTTCCTGGTGTTCGAACTGCAGCCGGATATATACCCGATGGCCTCTGAGATCGGGATCGTGACGAAACAGAGTCTTGTGGTTCACAGGCAGCTCAACCTCCTCCTCCACCAGCGGAAACTCCGTGGTCTTGCCAGCCGGAATGATGCGGAAGACGTCATTGGCCGGACTGACCGGGTTCTCCGGATTGACGTTGGCCGGGAGCATTTTCATCTCCGTTACATATGTATCTTCAAAGGATCGGGAAGGCTGCGGTGCTACCTTCATGGCTCCTGGGTGCAGGGACGTATACACGGCGAGTTCACGGCCCAACGGCAGAATCATCGGCCGCGTTCCGGTGTTGCGATAAACGATCTGCATTTTCAGTTTCAGGACGAGGTAAGACGGCGGAATACGCTCCACCTCAAGCGCCCGGGAATGAGCAAAACAGTAATTCGCCGCAGTGATCCTGGCGAGCGCCTCTGGTTCTCCGAGCTCGGTTCCCCGCAGCTCCGCGGCCTTGAGACTGGCGGCGGGAAGACTGGCGCCGGCACAAAGGCAAATCGCGATGGCCGATTTCAAAAATCCGATTTTGCTGATCATAAATTTAATTTATAGCTCCGGAATTCATAGCTCCAGCTTGCCCTGAAATTGCATCTGGGGCGGATAGAAGTACACCGCCACCGCGATTCTGCCAACCTGCGCATCGAACTCGATACGGGGGTCATCCGCGGTGATATGAGTGGAACGCGGAAAAAAATAAACCACCGTGGCTATTCCATCGCCGTTCTGAATGACAGCGACGCGGGAGGGCTTGACTTCCTTGCTCCCGTCCTTGCCCTCGATCTTCAGTGTGGAAATTTTCCTGAGTTCGCCGGGCAGGTCTTTCCACTCATACTTGTCAATATTCGCCAGTTTGAGGGACACGTCATACACTGCAATCGCATATTCTTCGCCATCGATATCTGCCACACCCGGCTCCGAGCTTTTGAATTCCGCGCCGCGGATGGGAAGCGCGCTCTCCCACCTGATGGGTAGCTTATCCGCCAATGTCTTTGGACCCCGGGTGGGATGGGGCGAGGCGCCTTTAGCTCCCACAACACTGAAATCTTTGAGGCGATCGAGCTGCATGCCCTGGCCTCCGCCCTGCGCGCCGATGTTACCGCCATCGCGACGCTCAAAAGCAGTCAGTCCGGGCAGGAGTGTGGGCGGGGCCATTTTGGCCCAGGGCGACTCGAAGAGAACCTGCGCTGCGTCCTTCTCGTTCCATTCCGCCACACGTTTCGTGGCCCATGCGGGCGGTGCGTCGCTGGGCTCCGCAGCCGCGAGGAGAGTAAGGGAAAAAAGAATTACGCCGAATTGCAGATTTCGGAACATCTGTAATGCACCTCTGTAATACAAATCCGTATAACACCTTATAAGACCACTGCACGTGGCAAGGCGCCTTGAGAGCGCTCTGCCACGTGCAGCCGACAACAGTTACCCTGCGATCGAACTACAGGTGAACCATCAGAGCGAAGATGAAGCGCCTCTCTGATTTTCTGAGGTCCGGTTGCCACAGCGATCCGTCCGAGTTGTAGACCAACGAGCCCGGAGCGCCCTGGTTGCCGCCGGGAGGAGTAATGCCGCCCGGTCCTGTGAAGTACGGCACGTTGGCTCCGCGCTGGGTGAATCCAGCTTGCCAGGTGACGAACTGACTTGGCATCCAGTCGACGCTGGCCTGGAAGTCATAGGCCGCGAAGTTCTGTCCCGGGTTGCCGAATTTAGTGAAGTAAGGCGATCCGCTGATTGCGGTTGCTCCGTTAACCGGAGGCAACAGCACCAGATAGCCGCCCGGATTGGAAATCCAGCCGCCACCGAAGGTGAAGGCGTACTTGTCTTTGTCGAACCAGAAGCGCTGGTAAGCCATGGCTCCGATAAAGTTCTGGGCGTATACCGGGTTTCCCGCGTACTTGCCGGTCGTGTGGTTGGTGAAGCAGGCCACCTGGGGGGCCGGCGTCGTTCCGGCCACGACCACTTGGCCGCCGCCGGTTTCGCATCCGATGTCGGCGGTGAAGGTCATCGCCGCGCGGTGCATCAGCTTGTTGGGATTCTCATATTCCTTCCACTCAAAGCTGTCGTCCTCGTGGAGGCGCGTGCGGTGAGTGTTCAGGGTATCCTGGCCGAGTGCGTAGGTGTTCCACACGAAGTCCAGGTTGCCGGTCGGCCGCCACAGGATCTGGCCGCCGATACCGGGCTTGCCATTGAACTTGCCGTATGACTGCCAGCCGTTGATGACCCAGGGTTCGATCTTCAGCTTATTCGTGGGGAACCACTGAGCGCGGGCGCCGTTGAAGAACCAGGGCGTATTCGACGAGACGTAGGAGGGCTGATACGTCCAGTTGTCAAAGCTGTAGTAGCTGAAAAGCCCGATAAAAGACATGAAAATCCCAGCCTGGATGTTGAGCCCATGCTGCACGTCCATGTGATAACCGGCATAACCTTCCGAGATGTAGCGATAGGCGTTCGCCAGATCCCATTGGCCGACGTTCGGGCTGGCGTCGTTGCGCGGCACGGCCGTGGCATCGCCGCCGATCTGCATCAGGACTCTGCCCTGCATATGATCCCAGTGGAAGTCGCCGCCGAAGTTCAATGCCTGAAGCACGACTTCTCCGGTTCGGGTACCTTCCGTGGTTCCATCGAGAGTGTGATCGATCGGGTGCCACAGGTCATAGATGTAGTTGGTGTCCCAGCGGAATTCTCCGGAGAAATACTTGCCGTCGAAAACCGAGTCATGATTGCGCGGGACCGCCATCATCCAGGTAAAGTCCGCAAAGGCGAACGGGGTCGCAAGGTCGACGGGCGCTGCGGCGGGAGCGGCGGGAGCAGCCGCAGCCGGAGGAGCACCAGCCGCCTGGGGCGAAGGAGTGTCGGGGCCGGGAGCGTCGGCGCTGGGTCTGTCGAAAGCGCTGGCCGGTGGAGGGGTCAGCGAAGCCGTCGTGACCTCGTTGTCTGTCGGCTCTTTAGTGGAGGCCGAACGCTGGGGAACAATGTCCCGCTCCAGCCGCCTGATGAAGCTGGCGTTGGCAGCGTTAGTCGCTGATGTGTTCGATGCCACGGTCGGGGCGTCCGCTGCAGGAGCCGCGGGTACGGCTACAGGCGCCGGTACGGGGGGCGCCGGTGTTGCCGATGAGATTACAGCGGGAGCCGGCGCCAGACTGGGGGCCAGGATATCCGCTCTTGTGGCTCGGCCGGTTACTACTTCGACCGAAGCTACGGTTATGTCGCCGGACTTTTCAGTCTGGGCGACGAGTTTGTAAATTCCGGGCACAACGTCGGAAAAGGAGTAGATTCCATCGCTGCCGGAAAAGGTTGTACGGATCGAATTGCCGTCGAGCTTAGTCGCCGTGATCATGGCGCCGCCAAGAGGCGCCTTACCTGGATCCCTGACGACTCCAGCAATCGTTCCGAAGGTTGTCTGTGCATTCAGCGCTGCTGCTGAAAAAAGCAACACGGCTGATATCAGAAACGTTCGTTTATTCATAAGGTAGAGGTCCACCGTGGAGTCGAGTGTAAAAGGACTGAGATGAGGAAAGCATATGTTTTACATGGGCACTCCATTCATTCAGGATCATAATTTCGATGAGTTCCATAGAAATTTTTCATGATTACCCTAAGTGAATTTATTCGATTCCGGACTTGAAATAACGCCTAAATGCTTGTTTCTAAAATTAATAGAATCGCCGCAGCACATCCGTGCAAATTGTGGCGGCATAACGAAACAGCGCAAAAAGGCAATTTATTTCAAACAGTATAAGATGAGGAAATAATGAGGAAATCTTATAGGGATCAGGTGGTCCCCGAGCCTCAGGAAATAAGGACGATCAGAAAAACCAGATCATGTCGCCGGACACGATGAACTGATTCTTCTTCGTGCCGTCGTCATAGGCGGGGATGCTATACGCCCGTTCGAAACGCACTTCCGGACGGAAGACAAGGCTGGTACCGATCCAGTGGTTCCATGAAATTGTGTGCTCGGTATATTTGTCTTTGTATCCGGTGCGCTGACCTTTAATGTCGTCGAAGAATTCGTTGCGGATGGAAAGCGTGTCCTTCTTGCCGTACTGCCTTTCCACGTAGTTCAGGATGGCGTACTCAGGGGCATAACAGGTCTGCTCTCCGGGTGCGCACCAGGCGCCGTTGGCCCCGGTCTCGGTCGGGACCGAGCCGAATATACTCGGTACGTCTTTCTCGTACTGATACCAACTCTCGGTATCGAAGTGCCACTTCTCGTTGATCTTGTGATACCAGGTCAGGTAATAAGCGGCCAGATTATTGTACGCGTATTTCGAACTGTTAATCGAATTTGCACAGGCGTAAATATTGTCTCCGCCGTTGGACCAGGTATAGCTGAGGCACACGGTTCCCGTCGCCTTGGCGTCCTGCGTCCAGATGGAAGAATCGCAGCCCGCCGAAAGACCGGTCTGGAGCATCCAATGATTGCTCAGCTTAGTGGTGATGTTGATGCCCTGTTGCGTGTAGCAATCGTAGACATAGGTGAGCGAGTGGCTATAGGTGTAATTGTTCGGCGCCAGCTGAGCTTCAATGTCCGGAAGAGAAACATAGCGGCCGATCCGGATATTCATACCGTCCGCGACCTGCGGGATGTAGAGATCGAAATACGCCATCACCGGATCCACGCCATATTCGCGGTTCTTGTTCAGCAATTGATTGCTGAAGATGCCGTTCGAAGTAGTAAACCGGTAATCGATGCCGTAAATTGTAGTGAAGCGGAAGCCCCAATCAATGTGGTCCGTCTGCACCGTGTCCGGTACGCGCTCCACATACAATGCGGCCTGATCGAGCGAAATCGTGTTGGGCTTTACATAGTAGGCCGCCGGTGCATTGGAGAAACCCGGCTTGTTCGAGCTGCTTACATTGAAGCCGGTGTCCACCCACCCGTAAATCTGAATTTTGCTGTTCAACCACTTCTCGCCGTGCGGACCGTTGTCGAGCGCGGTCATCAATGGCGGTAGCATCGTGTTGGGCTGGCCCATAACCGGCGCACCGCCGTAGGGCCAAACCGTAAACGGATAGGGAGGGTTTGATTCCGGAGCGGGATAACCGCGGAATGCCGGGTCGGGCCCACCAATCGCACGATCGTGCCAGTCGTCGGAATATGCGTGGGCCAGCCGCTTCCAGAAATTGCCCGGTGCAATGTTCGATGTGGGGCCTGTGCCCATGGGGATCAGCGTAATATCCGCCATGTCTACCGTCTGTCCAGCGACCACCGTCACAGAAGAAACCGTGAAATCTTTAAACCCCGCCTTCTGCGCCATTACCGAATAACGGCCAGGCAGGACGTCTTTCATTGCATAAGTACCGTTGGCCGCGGAGGTAGCCGTGCGCGCTGTATTGTCATCCAGTTTTGTGGCTGTGATGGTTGCGCCCGCTACCGGTATTTTGCCCTGGTCGCGCACCACGCCCGCTATTCCACCGAACTCCGGTGTTTGTGCGTTTGCTCCCAACGCGATCCCAAAGACTACGATTGCGGTTGTCACAAAATAAGCAACTCTGATACTCACGTAGAGGTGAGTTTAGCTGGACTGATATGAGGACCGCATAACGCGGAAATTAGGAAATCAATATAAACCCGATGAAAATTTCAATGGCTGCGATAGAAATTCTTCATGGGACGATCATGCTGGTCGCCATTGCACCGCGAACTTATTTAGATGCAAAAGGTTAGGCGAATGTGTCCCGAATCAGGAACGGGGTCGCCATGAATGATTCGTTCCGTCATATCGGCCCGTCCACGCGATTTCTATGACGAAAACCTCAGGGTAAAGCTGGGAACTTTTTAACCGCAGCATCACGGGTCCGCCACCGTCGAGAAGGGGGTGGCGCGTGAGATCCATCTTGCCGCGGCCGCTAATTCTGTGCAAGGTGAACTCATCGGGATTGGGCGGCAGAACGCCGGTGCATTCAAAACGGCGCCATCCCAGGGGTTCGCCAGTGAGACTTCGCAGGTCTGCCGTTGGCCCCAGAACATCGATTTCGGCCGTTCCATTGATGATCACTTCGAGGGTGCATTTGCCGCCGCCGCTGCTGCCTGTGTCGACCGTGATCGTTGCTTGCCGGAGAGCTTGTTGGGCAGGAGTCTGCGTCCGCGCCGGGACGGCAGCCAGGGAACCGATAAAGATGAGCAGCGACGTAGCTGCCAGGGGAAAGCGTTGCATCCCGCCCATTGGGCGAATCCAGATTTATTATACGCTTTTCCCTGGCAGGCATTTGTACACCCTGTCTTTAATAGAACCAGATGACGTCGCTGGCGAACATGAACTGGCTCATGCGGTTACCGCCGTCAAAGGCCAGGTTGTCGAAGGCATGTTCCCAGCGGAGCTCAGGACGGAGGACGATGGTGCTGCCGATCCAGTGATTCCACGAAATGCCCGTCTCGTAGTAGCGGTTTTTATAGCCCGTTCGCTGACCGCGTAGATCGTCGAAAAACTCGTTCCGAAAGCTGATGAAGTCGTGAGATTTCAACTGGCGGTTGGTGTAATTGAGGACCGTCCACTCCGGCGCAAAGCATGTCACCTGGGTGGCGCTTTTGCACCACGCCCCATCCGCATTAGGGAGTATCAGTGCCTGTCCCGCGGGATTGAATATGTTGGGCGTCTTGCTTTCATATTGGTACCAGGATTCTGTGTCTGTATGCCACTTCTCATTGATCTTGTGGTACCAGGTCGCGTAGTACGCCGCCAGGTTGTTGTAAGCGTAATTGCCGCGGTTGATGGAATTGGCGCACAGATAGATCTCGTCGCCGCCGGCGCTCCACGTGTACTGGCCGCAGGCATTTCCCGTCCATTGCGCGCTGGGTTTCCATGCTGCTGTATCGCAGCCTGGGGAGAGGCCGGCCTGTACGGTCCAGTGATTGTTCAGCTTAATGCTGGCATTCGCGCCGGTCTGTGTATAGCAATCGTATGTATATGTCAGTGAATGGGTATAGGTGTAATTGTTCGGTGCCAGCTGCGCTTCAATGTCGGGCAGCGAGATGTAGCGGCCAAGGCGCAGAACCATGCCGTCCGCGACATGCGGAAAATACAGATCGATATAGAACATGACCGGGTCATAGCCGTATTGGTTGCCGAGCGTGCCATCCGGTTTGGTATGCAGTAACTGCTGACTTAAATAGCCGTCTGCCGTCGTAAACCGGTAATCGAGGCCGTAGAGTTGCGTTAAGCGGAAGCCCCAGTCAAAGTGATCTTTCTGTACCGTGTCAGGCGTCCGTTCTACATACAACGTCAGCTGATCCAGCTGAATCGAATTTGGTATCTGGTTGTAAGCCATTGGGGCGTTAGCGTATTTTCCGCCCACCGATTGATTGCTCGAGCTCAGGTTCATTCCGGCGTTCGCCCATCCGTAGATCTGTATGTTTGCCTTCTTCCACCACTCTCCATGCGGACCCGTCTGCAGCGCCGTGGTCAATGGATACTGCGTGGCATTGTTGTAGCCGATCCACACAGTTCCACCGATCGGCCAGACGCTGAAGGGATAGGGAGGATTGCTCTCCGGCGGGGGATATCCGCGATACGTCGGGGCTGCCGCTGGTGCCCCGGGCGCTAGCGTGGGCGTAGGAGCCGGGTGCCAGTCGTCGGCGTAGGCCTGAGCGAAGCGTCCCCAGAAGCCTTTCGTTACGGAGCCGCCCGTCGCGCCCGCTCCTGCGGGAGCCATCGTGATATCGGCCATATCTACTGTCTGCCCGGCTGCTACTGTCACCGAGGCTACCGTAACCTCCGCGTAGCTGCTCTTCTGGGCCACGATCGAATAACGCCCAGGCGGCACGTTTACAAATTGATAGGCGCCGTCAGCGGCGGAAACCGAAGAACGCGTTGAGTTGCTGTCGAGGTTCGTGGCTGTCAGCGCCGCTTCGGCAATGGGACCTTTCGACTGATCTCGAACCATGCCCTTTATTGCTCCGGCGAGGGGTTCCTGCGCCATTCCGGAGGTCGCAAACCACAAAGTTGAGGTGCAACAAATGAACGCAGCACGGGAAAACAATTGTTTTGTCATAGGAGTGACTTCGAGTTGAGTGTAGATATCAGCCGGTAAGAAATGTGTAAGAACAGTCTTAGTAGTTCGTTCCCCTCCATCGAATAAATCAGATAGGGTGAATAGAAAAAGTTCATTACCTGTAACAACAAACGAGTACAGGCTGAATACAAATATCAAAACGAACGAGTAACAAGGGCTTGAAGAAAGGGAAGGATTTCGAGGGGTGGAAAGAGGTGTAGGTGTGGAAGTAATAGGTCGCGGCTAAATCAGGCGAGCGTAGTTTCTGATAGTGCTTCGGTCCGAGACGCCGCGCCATCCGCTGTCTGCCTCACGGCCGTTCCGTGATCGTAACTCAGCGCCGCAACGATGTCCCGCACTTCAGGCAGAGACAAGAAAATCAGCAGACACATCAGGCTTATCACTATGATTGCGTTCATAAATATTCGATTTCCCTTCGACCGGTTTTGGCACATCGTGCAGCTTCCATGCGGGGGCCGCTGCGGGACACGGAGTCGGATGTTTTGAACTGCCTTTGAGCTGATCTCAGGTTGAGTGTACGCGGGCACGGCCTGGAAACGTATAAGACTAGTGTGAGGTTTTCCTTACGCCCAGATGATAATTTTCATCGGGACAATAGAAAGACTGAATTGACGGTTCGCTTCCCCGGTCCGGCCAAAACAAGCTCGGCCCAGCTAAAATAGCCAGATGGTGCGTCCTGAAAGACGCGATGTTCTCGCGGATGAAAGATCCGTCCGGGTAAGCGCCGGAGTGCCCGGTAGCAGACTCCAGGCGGGAGGAGAGATCCGACCGTACGAAGCGGAGTGTCGAAAGCCCTTGAAAGAGAGGGGAGCAAGGAAGCGGGCCGCAACATTAAGTGAACGCTGCAGCCACGTCATATTTTCAGCCGAAAGGTGTTTGAAAGGGCCGAGCCGGTCATTTCGCGGCGAAGGCAACAGACAGCATTCCGTAAAACCGGATGGAGTGCTGGACCTTTCCGGGGTAGTGGGCGGCGGCACGTTTCCAAAGAGCATCGCGGAACAGGAGAGACCCTCCCCGGCAGCCGAGTCAGGCAAAGACCGGGCACATAAGGCCGGAAGGTTGAAAGTGTCGGGAGCCGGGAGGGAGTCCGAGGGGTTCGTAGTACCGAAGAAGGCGTGCAACACAACGCGCCGGAGGGAAGGGACCCTGCTTTGATCGGGCCTGTGAGGAGGTAAGTGCGAGGGCATGTCAGCAATGACCAATAACCCCGTAGAAAAAGTACGACAACTCCAGCGCAGGCTGTGGGTGTGTGCAAAGACGAGTAAGACGCGGCGGTTCCACGCGCTGTACGACCGGATTCACAGAAGTGACGTTCTGTGGGAAGCGTGGAAGCGAGTGCGCAGTAACAAGGGAGCGGCGGGCGTGGATGAAACCACGCTGCGATCCATCGAGGAGCAGGGAGTGACACAGTTTCTCGAAGGGATACAGGCCGATCTTAAGGCAGGCCGGTATCGTCCTTCACCGGTGAAGAGGCGATGGATACCGAAAGCAGACGGGAAGCAGCGGCCATTGGGGATACCGACGGTACGAGACCGGGTGATCCAAATGGCGGCGAAACTGGTGATCGAGCCGATTTTCGAAGCGGATTTTCATGAATGCAGTTATGGATTCCGTCCGAAGAAAAGCGCGACACAGGCGCTGGAAGCGATCCGCGAAGCGGGCAACCGGGGCCACAGTTTTGTCGTCGATGCGGACATTCAGGGCTACTTCGACAGCATCGACAGAAGCACGTTGATGGCACTGGTGAAGGAGCGAATCTCGGATCGAAGGGTATTGAAGTTAATACGCCAGTGGCTGGAAGCGGGAGTGATGGAAGATGGCACAGTGAGAGAAACGCTGGCGGGAACACCGCAGGGCGGAGTGATCTCGCCGATGCTGGCCAACATCTACCTGAATAAGCTGGATCGTATCTGGGCGGCACGATGTACGTCGCTTGGGGTACTGGTCCGGTACGCCGATGATTTCGTGGCCATGTGCCGGACGGAATCGGCGGCAAAGGAAGCACTTCGGAGGATCGGGCTGGTGATGAACCGGCTGGGTCTGACACTGCATCCGGAGAAGACGCGGATGGTGGACTTGAGACGTGGGAAGGAAAGCTTTGTGTTTCTGGGCTGCACGATTCGAAAGAAGCGGAGCATACAACGGAACCCGCGCATGCATTTTATGCAGCGGTGGCCGTCGCCTAAGGCCACGAAGCGAGTCCGGGAAGGCGTGCATGAGTTGACCGATTCGCGCCACAGCGGGAAAGACGTGAAGCAGATCATCGCGACTCTGAATCCTGTACTCCGGGGATGGGGCAACTACTTCCGGTCGGGGAATGCCGAGCGGAAATTCAATCAGCTGGACAGTTATGTTTACTATCGGCTTGCTCAGTGGATGAGCAGACGTGGTGGGCAGAGAGTTCAGCGGATGGAGAAGTGGACCCATGACCGTTTCGTCGATATGGGTTTGTACAGACTGAGAGGAACCGTGAAATACCCGACGCAAGCCACACCAGTAAGATCATCGTTAAGCCGTGTGCGGGAAAACCGCACGCACGGTTTGCAAGGGGGAGTCTAGAAACGGACTGGCGAAAGCCAGTACCGCGCTAGACTTCTACCAATGCGTCGAGCAACCCTATTTTGCTTAAGTGCCGGACTTCTCCTGGCTGCTGTCCTGTTTGCGGCCGATCCCTGGACCGATCGCGACGTCGTCCAGCCTGAGCAGTTGGCGAAAGACCTCAAAACGCCACTCGTAATTCACGTCGGCTTTGATGTTCTCTATCGGTCTTCTCATATAGCCGGTACGCAGTATGCCGGCCCCGCCACCGCGCCGAAAGGAGTTGCCGATCTTAAGAAGGCCGTCGCTGGTCAACCCAAAGATCGCGACATCGTTCTCTATTGCGGCTGCTGTCCTATGGACAAGTGTCCCAACATCCGCCCCGCCTTCGAAGTGCTCCATCAGATGGGCTTCACTCACGTGCGAGTGCTCAGTATCCCCGTCAATCTCAAAACGGATTGGATCGATAAAGGCTATCCGACCGACAAGCGCGTCGAATAATCAAACTGTAGCGCCGTCATCACTCATTATTGGATGTAAAGGGTTCCACGCAAAGTGCTTTTTGCGAGGCTGTCAGGTCGAGGGTCACTGCTACTGATGTCTCATCTTCGCCAGTTTCGCTCTGAAGTCCGGCCAGAATTCCGGCAGCAAATTACCGAGCGCCGAACTGATCAGGCTGGTACCCAGGCGCGATTCTATTTCCCCGGTTGTCCGGCTGTTCGGTGGATAATAGGCATTCGAAAGCCCGATCCCCATCCCCATCCCCAGGATGCCCGAGAAATTGAATCCGTCTTTGCCCGAATCCCGCCGCGTAATCAGCACGCGTGACATCGCATAAGCGACCCGTCGCTTGATCGAGTTGCTCGGGCCCATTCGGAAATAGCGCGGATCTTCGTGGAACCATGACGCCAGCACTGCATCGGCGAAAAAGTTCTGCGTCGTCAGATCCGCTTGCGCAGCGCCGAACCTCTGCAAGTAGGGTTTAAAGCCATCGCCATACTTGGGGTCATCATTGTGCCATTGCGAGAGGCCTGCGCCCGCTGCCGCGGACGCGAACGAATAAGGATCCACGGATTCTTTGACGAACAGCAGCCACTTGTCCTGGACCCGCAGCCGTACGAAAGGTCTCGTGGGGTCTGAAACGGTCTGAAAGTTGGGAATGATTCCCAGAATGCGGTCATTGGAAAAGGGTGTCGCAGGCCGCACAACTCCGCCCGTGTCCGGCGCGTCCCCGGGTGGCGACGACTGAGCCTGAAGCAGCAGCGGAGCAGCGAGGCAGATTAAAATTCCGGCCTTTCGCGCACTCACTGTTGGAAAGACCTATTTTGGCCTCGCCTGGTTACCTTGCGCGTTCCGGGTTCTCCGGCTCTGTCATTTATAAGCGACAATGTAAATGACCCGTGTCGAAACCCTTCCTCATATATCTGACCGTTGCCGTGGTGGCTGTATCGCTTCCCATAGTCCCACCTTCGTTCGCTCAATCTTCAGGCCGCGAAGTCACCGTAGCCGCCGCTGCCAATCTGAACGACGTCTTTCAGGTGATCGGACCCCAATTTGAGAAGGCTACCGGCATCCACCCCGTATTCAGTTTCGCCTCCACAGCCCAGTTGGCGCTCCAGATAGAACACGGTGCTCCCTATGATGTCTTCGCGGCTGCCGATGTCGAGCACGTGGGGGACCTTGAAAAAAAAGGCCTGCTGCGCTCCGGTTCGCGTGCCGTTTATGCGACCGGAATTCTCGCCCTCTGGATCCCGCCCGGTAGTTCATCCGTAGTGAACCGCCTGGAAGATCTCCTCCAGCCTTCGGTCAAAGTGATCGCCCTGGCCAAACCGGAACTCGCGCCCTATGGATTTGCCGCCCGCGAAACGCTTCAGCGCGCCGGACTCTGGGATCGTCTCGTGCCGAAGATCGTTTACGCAGAGAACATCAACATGGCGCGGCAATATGGAGCATCCGGGAACGCCGATGCTGTATTCACTGCCTATTCATTGGTTCGAAAAGATACTGGGAAAATAATTCAGGTAGACGAAGCCCTGCATAATCCCATCGATCAGGCTCTGGGCATCGTGGCCGCATCCCCTCACCAACCGGAAGCCGCTCAATTTGTGCAGTTTCTGTTGCGCGGCAAAGGCAGAGACATCCTCGGCGATTCCGGATATAGCCTGCCCGCGTTGGCCGCTGCTCATCGCTGAGCTTTGCGCTGAACACGGCAGCTTAAGCTGAGCAACTGAATCGTGCCGGAATCGTGAACTGGAAGATCGATCCCTTCCCCGGTTCCGAATCCACCCAGATCTTTCCCCCCAGATTTTCCACGATCTTCCTGCAGATAGCCAAACCCAGGCCCGTTCCGGGAGACGACGTCGGATGCAGCCGCTGGAACGAATCGAAAACCTTATCGCGAAACGCCGGGTCGATCCCCATGCCATTGTCTGCGACGGAAAACAACCACTCGTCGTCGCGCTTTTTGGCGGAGATTCGAATATGCGGCGCCGCGTCAGCGCGCCGATACTTGATCGCATTGCCGATCAGGTTCTGGAAAAGTTGCAGCAGCCGGATTTCTTCTACGTAAAGATAAGGCAAGGCCTCGCTCTCCACCGTCGCGCGTGCCTCTTCTCCGGCCGTTTTCAAATGATCCAGAACTTTTTCCCGCACCTTGTTCAGGTCCACCGGCTCAGTGCTGCTGCCGCCCGTCTGGCTGGCTCGGGCATATGCCAGCAGATCATTGATCAATTCATCCATGCGCTTCACGCCCTTAACGGAGTAGCCGAGGAACGCATCCGCTTCCGCGTCCAGCCGTCCTTTGTATTTCCGTTGCAGCATTTCGCTGAACACGCTGATGCTGCGCAGAGGTTCCCGCAGATCGTGAGCCGCCGAGTAAGCGAAATGCTCCAACTCCTGGTTGGCGCGGTCCAACTCCCGATTTGCCGCAGCCAGTTGATCCGCCATCGTGGCTCGCAACTCCGCCGCTTCTCTTTCCGCCCGCGCCCGCATCGCGTCCAGTTCTTTTTCGCGGATCTCGTCCACGATCCGCCGGTTCTCTTCTACCAGAAATTTCCGCCGCAGCAGCGCTCGGATGCGCGCTTTCGTCACTGCCATATCGGCGGATTTTGAGATGTAATCGTCTGCTCCCGCATTAAACCCGGCCGTCATGCGGGTCTTGTCTTCATGCGAGGTCAGCATGATCAGAACGATCTCTGCCTCGGGTTCACGATGCCTCTGACGGATGCGCCGGCAAACCTCCGCTCCGTCAATTCCGCCCATCTCGAAATCCACCAGCACGCAATCGAAGGTGGTCTCGCCCAGCCGGGTCAACGCCTTCGCCGGGTCTTCAATCGTCTCCACCTGGTAATGCTCTTTTTTCAGCTCCTGCTCGACATAGTGAAGGTAAGTGGGGCTATCGTCAATCGCCAGCAATCGCGCCCGGCTGAAGCGATTTTCCACCGCCACAATAGCCGACGCTCCTTCTGATTTCCTCAGCAGAGCCTGTACTCGCACCCGCAGAATATCCGGATCGGCCGACTTGACTACGAAGTCATCCGCGCCGCTGTCGAGCCCCTGCATTTGCGCCACGTCACTTTCTTCGGAAGTCAGCATCAGAACCGGAATGGCCCGCGTGTTTACATTCATGCGGATCTCGCGGCAGAAATCGTTGCCGTTCATTCCCGGCAAATGATAATCGAGGACAATCACGTCCGGGGACGTCGCTTCCAGCCGATCCAGCGCAATCTCCGCACTCGTGAAATGAACCACCTGTAACCCATCCGCTTCGAAGAAATGTCGGAGCCGCGCCGCTTGCGTGGGCGAGTCTTCCACCAGCATCAGTAATCGGCTCGTCCTCATTGCAGCACGTCCGCCTGCTCTGCTATCAACTTCTGAACTCGACCCGCAATCGCGCCCAGCGGCAGGGATTCGTTCACAGCGCCCATTTGAACCGCCGCCCCCGGCATCCCGTAAACCACCGCGGTCGATTCATGTTCCGCAATCGTGAAAGATCCCGCTCGATTCAGATCCCGCAGCCCCAGTGCTCCATCCTCGCCCATGCCCGTCAGAAGGATTCCGATGCCGGCCGCACCCAGCGTACGTGCCATTGACGAGAAAAGTGCATTGGCCGAAGGCCGGTGACCTCCGATCGGCGGGCTGTTTTCAAATAAAGCCGAACCGCCCCGCACAATCAGGTGACTGTCGTTGCACGGCGCCACATACACGTGTCCGCCCACCAGCGGCGTAGGTCCCGTGGGTACCGAGACAGGGAACGGAGTCACGCCGCCCAACCACTCCGCGAAGCCTTTTAGAAATGCCGGCGCCATATGTTGCACCAGCACGATCGGCAGGGGAAAATTCGGCGCCAGACCGGACAGCAGTTGCACTAATGCACTCGGGCCGCCCGTGGAAGCTCCGATGCCGAGTAACTTGAATCCCGAGCGTTCTATTTTCTCCGGTATATAGGCCGTCTCCGGTGCCTGACGAAGCCCCACCGTCTGCCGCTGCCGCACCACTCGCACGTCGCTCATAATTGCCAGCTGCGTGCAGAGTTTTCCGGCCAGCGCGGTGTAGTCCGCATGCGAAGTCGAAGCAGGCTTCTCCACCGCCGATAGCGCACCCGCCCTCAGTGCCTGCATCGTGAACGCCATCTCCTCTATGCCTATGCCGGAGACCACGACAATAGGCGTAGGGCGCTCGGCCATGATTCGCCGCGTGGCCTCAAATCCCTGTATTCCCGGGAGCTGAATGTCCATCGAAATCACATCCGGCGAGAGGCGGTCCAGCACCGCCAGCGCTTCTTCTCCGCTGGTGGCGATGCCCGCGACTTCCAGCCTGACGTCAGCAGAAATAATTCGCCGCAGATGCTCTCCGACTACAGGTGAATCCTCCACGATCAGAACCCGGATCCGCCTCATAGAATCTGCCGCACGGTGCTGAGCAGCTCTTTCTGGTCGAACTTACGCTTGACAATGTAAGCATCGGCGCCCAGCGCCAATCCTTTTTCCTGCTCCTCGCGGGTCTCGAGGGATGTGACAAGAATCACAGGAATATCCTTCAGTTCAGGATTTTTTTTCATTTGCTCCAGTAGTTGAAAGCCGGTAAGACGTGGCATCATCACGTCGCTGATCACCAAATCTACCGGTTCCATCCGCAACTTCTCCAGTGCTTGCAATCCATCGACCGCAATCTGCACGTTATAGCCATGAGCTTCGAGAATGCCTTTTTCCAGGGATCGCGTTGTTAACGAATCGTCCACCACCAGAATCCTGTGAGCTTTTTCCTGCTTCTTCTCCGGCACGAAGGCACTGGCGGAACGGGGAGCCTCCATGCGCAGCTGCAAAAACAATTCCGCCACATCCAGCATGACTGCGATGCCGCCTTCTTCGAGGGGAACCGCCCCTGCCGTTAAGCCCGCATGTGACGGAGGTAACCCGGAATCTTTAATCACAGCCTCCCGCTCATCCACCAACCGATCCACTACCAGGGCCACCCGCTCCCCGCCCGCCGCTACTACTGCCACCTCCCAGCTCGGCTCTGTTTCCTCAGTGACCGAATCGCCCTCGCGCCTCATTTGCAGCAGTTCCGCCAGTCGGGCCAGCGGCACCGCATTCCCCGCCGCCACAATCGATTCCTTCCCGGCCACGCTCTTAACGTCGGCTTGCTTCACGCGGCAGATCTGCTCGACAAAACCCGTCGGAATTCCGAAAGTGTGTCCGCCTGCGTTCATCAGCAGTACGTGCTGTGTCGAGATGGTAAGCGGGACCGTGATTGAGATCGCGGTGCCTGCGTATTGACCCGCGGCGATGTTGACTTCACCTTGCAGCCGTTTCACCGCTTCCTGAACAATGGATAGACCCAGGCCGCGGCCCGAGATGCTTGTGATCATCGTGGCTGTAGTGAACCCTGGTTGCAGCGTCAATGGACCGGACTCCGACGAACGCGATTCCTTCACCAGAGCTTTGCGGCTGATGCCTCGGCCGTCATCCTCCACAACTACATTCAGCCGGTTGCCGCGCGGCTGCACTCGCAGGAGGATTGAGCCCGTTTCCGGTTTGCCCCCTTCGCTTCGCTCCTGCGATTTCTCGATTCCATGAGACACCGCATTCCGCAGCAGATGCATCACCGGGTCTTTCAGCGATTGCAGAACCACCCGGTCTGCCTGCCATTCGAGACCTTCCGAGCGAAACTCAATCTGCTTGCCTTCCTGTTGGGCCAGATCGCGCACCATCGGTCCGAAGCCTGAAAATACGCTCTCGGCGGGTGTCATTCGAACTCGCGACGCGCTTTCGTGCAATTGCTGCGCCTGTTGATGAAGCTCTCGGACTCTATTCCCCTGCGCGGCGGCCGATACGCTCGCTTCCCTCCGCAACAATCCCAGTTGTGTGTCGATGTAAGTCAGGCTATGCCGCAGCGGCGCGATCCGGTCGTCCTTGCTCTGCTTATCGGTACTCCGCAGATACGGTTCACATCGCCGGCGGAGCCGCTCCCATTCTTTGCCGATCTCCTGAATCCGATTCAGATGCTTCGTGGCTTTGCTCTCGTTCGCCGCATCGGCTGCGGTGGCTGACAGCAGTTGCGACGACGCGCGGATCACATCGTCCAGATAATCCGCATTGACACGAACCAGATCGGATACCGCGGGAGTGCCGGAATGCGCTCCCGTATATTGCTCCGCCGCGGGAGGTTCCGTCCGTCCATCTCCCACCAGCGCTTCAATCTTTCCCGACAGTAATGCGATATCCGGCTGAGCTCGTTCCGCCAATGCCGCTGCGAGAATGTCCTCCGTCGCATCCATCGCCTCCAGCAGCACACGGCGCGTTTTTGCGTCAATCGCCAGCGTTCCCCGGCGGAAGAGCGCGAGTACGTCTTCCACCCGGTGGATCAGCCATTCCGTTTGTTCCAGGCCGACCGCCCGGGCCGCACCCTTCAGCGTATGTGCGCGCCGGAATAATTCTTCCGTCGCTGCCGGATTGCTCTCCGCCGTCTGGCCTGCAAGCAACTCGATCAGCGCGCGAATCCGCTCGACGTGCTCGCCCTGCTCACTCGAAAAAATCGGCAGCAGTGAACGATCGAACGAATTCACACCCGGTATCTCCCCACCACTTCACGTAACTGATGCGCGAGTACATTCAGATTGGCCGCTGCCTTTTC
>Ga0302320_10002853_pt1:35000-40425 | contig 40425 bp, 34 predicted proteins | sample Bog_T0_3_FD_202130 | JGI IMG/M metagenome (GOLD analysis project Ga0302320, IMG submission 202130) | Peat permafrost microbial communities from Stordalen Mire near Abisko, Sweden - Bog_T0_3 | ecosystem: Environmental > Terrestrial > Soil > Wetlands > Peat | place: Sweden: Abisko... | reverse complement strand
CCCGGAAGTATTCCCACCTCGCTGCGTGTCCCAAATCAACCCTCCTCATTCCTGCTCCTGAGTCGGGTTACATCTTAAATGGCTTGACGGCCTCCCCTCCGGTAACATTATGCATGGCTCGATACGCTGCCTTGACTTCCAACAACCGAGAAGTTTAAGATTCGTGCGACTAGGTCTACACAAACGTCACTTACAGGACGGGCTGCCATGATGCGTGGCGATTTTTCATCTGCGAAGACTCGGCTTACGACTCGGCTGGTGCTGGGAGCATTGTTCGTGTGCGCCAGCGCATCCATTTGTTTGCTTGCCGCCCAGCAAACGCCGCCCGATGTCCCACCGGATGCCACTCCGCAGATTCAGCAGCTCAGTCCCAGCCAGGCCCTTCCCGGCGCGCGCGTGACCGTAGTCATCCAGGGAGGCAATTTTTCCGGTGGCGCTTATGCCTCGTCAGCTTCTGCCGCCATTCACGTTGATTCTTCGAAGCGGGTCAGCGCCACTGAACTGGATGTCCAGTTGACTGTTAGCGATTCGGCACAGCCGGGCACGGTGAGCTTGCTGGTCAGCAACCCGGCCAGCAGTTCCGCGGAGTCAGCGTTCTCGATTGTAGCCACGCAGGCTGCCCCGGTGCCGACTGCTGCCCCACAAAACCCTGAACCTCCCAAAACTGAACCTCCGCCCGCGCCACCCACGCAGGCCGCAACACCGCAGACGCCCTCAGCTCCGCCCACGGCGCCACCGGCGCCGGAAGCCAATCCTGCTCCGCCGGCAGCGCCGCAAACACCTGTGGCACCTCCCAGCGCACCCCCCACTCCGGAAGCCAACCCAGCAGCGCCTGCCACGCCGCCCGCGCCCCAAGCACCGGCTGCGGCTGCCGCGCCGGAAGTCACATCGGTAGTCCCTCCGCGGGTAGCGCAGGGCTCTGATGTGGACTTGAGGGTAAATGGCAAGAATTTTGCCCAAGGCGCCAAGGTGAGCTTCTCCAATCAAGGGATCCGCGTGACAAGTGTCAGTTCCCCCACAAGTACGCAACTGATCGTAAGCATCCGGGTTACCGGCGACGCCGCCCCGGGCCCAACCAGCATGTTCATCGTCAATCCGGACGACAATGAGGCGGAGGGCGCCTTTGAGGTTACAAAGAAGGGCGGCACCACGCCTTCAACCCCGCCCGCTCCGGGAGCTCCTGCCACCCCGCCTGACGCTGCCTTCACGCAACGTTATGATGCTTTCCACCTGGGAAATCCCACCGAGATCTTCCACGTCCACGGCAAGGTAAAAGGCTCTCTGGTGATTTCAGGCGGAACGGTCAAGTACCAGGAGGATGGCCAGACGCTCTTCAACTTTTCGGCGAGTGAAATCGATGAAGCCAAGACGGCTGGCATTGGCGGGTTCAATATCAAACTGAAGTCAGGAAAGACGATTCACTTTGCCGCGGCCTCGCTAAAGGGCTCTGACGCGCGAGCCATTGTTGAGGCAATCCACAAAGTGATGCCGCATCCGGCAGCGGAATGACGTCACATATGGCCCGTGCCTTCGCTTGGATAGTAGTGAGCAGGTAAGCGCGCGTCGTTTCATTGTAGAATCCCCGCATGAATTCTCCGGCGGCGATGGGTGGCGGGATTCGAAATGCAATCTGGGAGGCTGGACTGATTGTTGTCCTGCCCCTGACCTTCACCCGGGGTTATGCGGAACAGTTTTCCACGCCGAAGTTCTTCCTTACAAAACTCACCATCATCGCTGGCCTTGCGGTCTGGGCATTGGGCAGAATTTGGACTCCAACGCAGCGGCAAATACGGTTTCCTTTGGGTTGGCCTCTGGTTGCTTTCAGCCTCGCGGTTTTGGTTTCCTGCCTCGCAAGCCCCGTCCCGCGCTTCAGCCTGATGGAAGCGGAATATGCACTTTGTGGGCCTGCCTGGGCCGTGCTGCTCGTTATGTGGGAACGAGGCGAAGGGTGCGTTCACAGAATTGCGGCATTGATGGGGCTTGCCGGCGCTCTGGTGGCGGGCGTCACATTGCTTCAGAGGCTGGGATTTGACCCTGTGCTCCTGGGCGGCTATCAGGTGGACTGGGGATCGATGGTCGCGCGCATGCGCCTTTACTCAACCTTCGGCAACCCTAACTATGTGGGCGGGTACCTGATCGGCACCATCTTCGCCGCGCTCGCGCTCGCCGCTGCATCGAAATCGCGCTGGGCCCAATGGGCGTGGTCGGGTGTTGGCTTGATGATGCTCGCCGCCATTGTTGTAACGGGTTCGCGCGGCGCGTGGTTGGGCCTGGGCGCGGGCTTAGCTGTGGCCATGATGCTCTTGTTGCTCAACAATGGTCCGTCTGGAATGTCAATCCGCACTGTCCCAAGCGTCAGATCCGTTGTCGGACCTTCTGCATTTTGGCTCCTCGCGCTGTTGCCTCTCTCATGGGCGGAGCGCATTGCAGCCCGAGTTGACGGCAGAGTTTACCTGTGGCGTTTCAGTTGGCCAATCTTCTGGAAGCATCCCATCGTGGGCACGGGCTGGGGCGCTTATCAACTTCTCTACCTGGATCTGCAGGCGAAATTCCTTTCCGCTCATCCTGATTATCTAGCGTACTGGACCAACAATCGGCTTCTGCACAACGACCTGTTGCAATTGCTTCTGGAAACTGGAATCGCTGGCCTTGCGGCCTTCATCTGGATTCTGTGGAAGTTCGGGCTGGAGGTGCAAAGAGCCAGTCTGCGTTCTACTCATGCCTGGGGGCGCTACGCGATTGCCGCCAGTGTGGGAGGCGTCACGGCAATCCTCACAGACTCACTTTTCAACTATCAGTTTGCCGTGCCACCCACCTATATCCTGCTCTTCACGTTTCTTGCGATTCCCACTGTTCTGCTAAGTGGAGAGGTTGAAGGGGGAAGTAAAAGGCCGCCATTAGAGACTCCTTTAACACGCCGCAAGAATCAACTGATGCCTTGGAAAATCGTGGTTAGCATGGCAATTCTCGTCGCGTCGGGTTGCTTATTGTGGCAGCAGACGCGACTGCTGAGGTCCGAGCGGTTCTATCAACTGGCCACCGACTTCGAAGGCCGCAATGATCTTTCTGGCGCCGAAAGCACGTATCGCCGCAGTGTGGATCTTTATGAGCTGAACGGGCGGGCGCACTTTGGCCTGAGTCGAGTGCTCTATTCCCGTGGCCGTTGCATTGAAGCCCTTGTCGAGATTGTGAGGGCGGAGCAGACCTACGCCGATTCCCATCAGGAGGTTCTGCGAGGGCTCATTTTGGAACAGATGGGAAATTCAAGCGGCGCGCTGGAGGCCTATCGCCACGCCGTTTGGCTGGACCCAACTTTGACCACCGTGCAGGAGGAAGTCAACCGCCTCAGCAAGCGTTAAAGAGCGGTCATTGACTTTGCCTGTATATCGCGCTTAAATGGCGCCGGACTTAAGGGGAGGCAATCATGATGACGCGACGGAATCTGCTGAAGACTTTGGGAGGATCGGCAGCTCTTGCCGCCAACTCCCGCCTCTGGGCGGCGGGTCACCTTGCGTGGGATAAACCCATTGGCCTTGAAACCTATACCGTCCGCGAATTGCTCAAGAAAGACCCGGCGGGAGTCCTGAAGCAGGTCGCAGCCGTGGGTTATAAAGAAGTGGAATTCAACCCCGGAATCGAGCCAGGACTATTCAAATCCTGCCTGCGGGATGCCGGCCTCACCGCTCCCAGTGGCTACTTTGACGAACCTGACTCCGTCGATGCCTGGAAAAAGACCCTGGATTTGGCCAAATCATACGGAGTGCATTACGTCGTGGTGGGAGACAACCCCCGGCTTGACGCCGACGGCTGGAAACGTCGCGCTGACTTGTATAACCAATGCGGAAAGCTTGCGGCCGATGCGGGGATGCAGCTCTGTTACCACGCGCACTACAACGAATATGCACAAGTGAATGGCACATCCGGCTACGACATCATGCTGACGCATTGCGACGCGAAGCTGCTGAATATGGAGATGGATGTCTTCTGGGCCACTTATGCCGGGGTTGATCCACTGCACTACTGGCGGCTGCATCCGGGCCGATTCCCGCTGTTGCACATCAAGGACCTCTACAAGGGCGTTGCCGTGAATCCGCATGAGGACCCACCGGAAAAGGGGCCCAATCCGTTCGCGCCCGTGGGCCAGGGAAAGATCGATTGGGCACGGTTATTCGCCCACGTGGGGGAGGCCGGAACCAAGCACATCTTCGTTGAGCAGGACTTCTGCAACATGCCTCCGCTGGAGGCCATCAAGATCAGCTTTGACTATTTGAAGAACCTGCGCCTCGGGTGAGAAAGACAAAGTACAGAAGGCAGCAGGCAGAATGCCCTCTGTGTAAACTTCGAATGTTGGGAGCTCAGGGCTTTCTACCCTGCACCTCACACATCCAGGCCAATGGACCGCATCAAGTCCAGCGCGTTGCTGGTCTCCACGATTCCGGGGTGAAGACGGTAATCAAAGACCAGCTTTCCATCTTCAAGCCGATCTTCAAAATGGGCGTTGGCGGCGCGCGCACCCAGCCCCTCCGCAATCTTTGCCAGCGCCAGGTCGTGCGTGGTCACCAGCCCGATCGCTCCACGTTCCACCAGCCGTCGCACCATTGCCTCTGAACCCAATCGGCGGTCCGCTGAGTTCGTCCCTCCAAGGAATTCATCGAGCAGAAAGAGCACCGCTGTCGGCTGCTGCGTGAGGTCCACGATCTGCTTCAATCGCCTGATCTCCGCGTAGAATCGCGAGATCCCACCCTGCAGCGAATCGAGCACGCAGATGGAAGCCCCCACAGCGATGGGGGAAAGTCGCAACCGCCGGGCACGCACCGGCGCGCCGCATTGGGCCAGGACGGCGTTGATTCCCACCGCGCGGATGAAGGTGCTCTTTCCCGCCATGTTCGGCCCGCTGATGATCAGAACCCGCAATCCGCTGCCGAACGCCAGGTCGTTTCGGATCGTGCTGGCACTTGGAAGCAGGGGATGGGCAAGGCTTTCCGCCTCAAAGCACGGTGACCCCGGGGCGAATTCCGGAAAGACGTCTTCGGGATGCTCATAGGCATAATTGCCGAGAGACGACAGGGCCTCAAACTCACCCACGGCCGCAAGCCAGTGGCGCACTGCCGGGCCCGTGCTTTTTCGCCATGCGTCCACCGCACAGGCGCACTGGAAAGTCCAAAGCACAAAAGGGTCGAGAGCCTTGACGATCAGATTACCTTTTGAATCCAGGTACTCCATGCGGCGGTTGAGGCTCGCGATCCAGCGCGAAGGCGGCCAACCCTGCGAATCGAGGGCCGCGCGCAGTTCCACCAGCCGGGGTGAGGTGAACTTTTCACGCTCCAGCCGGGCCAATACGCCCGCCAGAAGTCCAAGGTCATGGGCGGCGCTTTCCACGGCGCTGGAGACGGACTTTACGCGCTCGCGATAGGCCAGGTTGAAG
>Ga0302320_10002853_pt1:0-30000 | contig 40425 bp, 34 predicted proteins | sample Bog_T0_3_FD_202130 | JGI IMG/M metagenome (GOLD analysis project Ga0302320, IMG submission 202130) | Peat permafrost microbial communities from Stordalen Mire near Abisko, Sweden - Bog_T0_3 | ecosystem: Environmental > Terrestrial > Soil > Wetlands > Peat | place: Sweden: Abisko... | reverse complement strand
CGCCCTCCGCCAGAGCGGCGAGACCCTCGGGATCTTCGCCCAGCGCCACCAGCGCCTGGTCGCGCCTTTCGGAATAGTAGCCGTGGCGCAGGTTCGCGGCGCGAGCGCGCTCCCGGCCTTCAGCAGTAACGGGGCCGCGCGACTCGCGGGCGTTCAGGCGATGCGCGGCTAAATTCTTTTCAGTCATCACGGGTTCTTTCACAAGCGACATGGAAACCTCCAAAAAGCAGGTGTCAGAAGAGCAGGTGTCAGGTGCCAGGTTTCAGGTGTCAGGAAAGGCAAAGGCCGTGTCAGAGAAGAGAAGCCGGGAAGTCACACTCAGACCGCGGGCAGGGGTTCTGCATTCCCTGACACCTGGCACCTAATGCCTGGCACCTGCATTTCTATGGTTTGCGCCGGCCCGCTGGATCGGGCCGCGGTCTTGCCGAAGGGCCGGCAGGGGCCAGCCACTAGCCCATAGTGGCTATCCATCTTGCCAATGTCAAGAAGAAAATGAGCCTACATTTGAAAACAGGGGAAGGAGCCTATGAATGCGGACGGAAAGGCGCTTTGCCGGGCGCTATTCCCCGATGACGTGCGGCTTCGAGCCATGGAAGGCTTGTAGCGCGGGTGTCCCCACCCGCGCTTTCGCCAAGGGGATTGGGTTTCAGCAACGGGCAGGCGCGGGTGTCCCCACCCGTGCTTTCGCCAAGGGGATTGGGTTTCAGCAACGGGCAGGCGCGGGTGTCACCACCCGTGCTTTCGCCAAGGGGATTGGGTTTCAGCAACGGGCAGGCGCGGGTGGGGACACCCGCGCTACAAGCCTTCCATGCCGCCAGCAGGTGCAAATAAATAACGGGAAGGCCCACCCTGTCTGCGCGAAGAGGTGGCAGAGCCAGATGAGGTGAGGGGGGGCATTCTCGATCGAATAATCGCTTGCATTTCGCTTCCGACAGGCGTATTACGGAGGTATGCAAACCGACGGAGACGAGACAACTCCACCGGGCATGCAGAGGTTAGTCGATTAAGCACACCGCTCTTGCGGTGCGGACCGGTGGCAACGCCCCGCGGACGCTGCCACGGCATTAACGACGAAGACCTGAAACGGGGAATCCATCGTATGACGGATTCCCCGTTTTCGTTTGTGCGCAGGCAAAATCCAAAAATGGTTGAATCTATACCGAGCGACATAGGTCATCGGCTGTAGCGGCGGTCTCCGACCGCCGCCGTCGATCGGAGATTGACGCTACAATTTACGTAGCGCTATGTAGGCTTTGCTTCTTGCACTAGCCGGTCTTTTCCATCTTTAGGGCCAGCGCCTTCACCTTTTCCGCCAGCGCATCGAGCCGTGCCAGGCGGGCGATGGTCTTCTTGAACTCGCTCATCGGGCGGCAGGGGGTTCCCCAAACCACCGAGCCGGCGCGGACGATCTTGCCCGGAAGCACGCCCGCCTGGCCGCCCACCACCACGCGATCCTCAATGCGGGCATGGTCGCCAACGCCCACCTGCCCCGCCATCACGACGTAATCACCTACTTCGCTGCTGCCGGAAATTCCCGTCTGCGAAACAATGATGCAGTGGCGGCCGATCTTGACGTTGTGGGCGATCTGGACCAGGTTATCAATTTTCGTGCCCTGCCCGATCACGGTTTGGCCCAGCGAGCCGCGGTCCAGCGTGGTGTTGCTGCCAATCTCCACGTCATCCTCGATCACGATTTTTCCCAATTGGGGAAACTTGATGTGCCGCCCTTCGGCAAAGACGTAGCCAAAGCCATCCGACCCCACCACCACGCCCGCGTGGAGGACCACGCGATTGCCGATTTGCGCGCCTGGGTAGACGGTGACACGGGGATGCAGAACGCAATCCGCTCCCACACTAACGCCCTGGCCAAGAAAAACTCCAGCGCCAAGCCGGGTTCCCGCACCCACGGTGGCTCCAGCTTCGATCACCACGTTCGGGCCCACGGAACAGTCAGGAGCCAATTGCGCGTCTGCCGCGACCACCGCCGAGGGATGAACCCCGGCGGGTGGGCGTGCAGCCGGATGCAAAGCCTCAGCGGCGCGAACCAGCGCCAGCTTGGGATTGCGTACAGCAATGGTTGCGTGCCCCGCGACGGAGGCGCCCTCCGGCACCAGCAGGCACCCGGCGTGGGAGGCCGCAGCCTGCTCCAGCGCGCGCGGGCCCTCAACGTAGGCAAGGTCGGCAGCACCCGCGGTTTCAAGCGCGGCCACGCCCGTAATCTCCAGCCCGGCATCGCCCGCGGGAGATCCCTGCAGAAGTTCGGCAATCTCGGAGATGTTCATGGGAATCCTCGAAGACAGAAAGACGAAACTCGAAGCTCGAAATTCGAAACTCGCAGCGGGTCTCTAATTTCGAGTTTCGATTTTCGACCTACACCTTCAAAACGGATACAGCGGCGGTTCACCGGGTGGACGGGTCTTCCAGCGACGGTGCACCCAAAGCCACTGGTCGGGATAGCGGCGCGCATATTCTTCAATCAGGTGGGTGAAGTTCGCCGTGTTGGCCAGAATCTCCTGCTCCGGATCGTCGCGCTTGAGCCATTCCACAGCGTCGAAGCGCAGGCGGTATTTCTTGAGTTTCGCATCCCAGATCACCAACCCCAGGACGATGGGCACACCGGTTTTGCGCACCACTCGCGCCGGGCCGGAGGTGGTGCAGGCCAGGTGGCCGAAGAAGTCCACGAAGACGCCTTCATTGGCCAGCATATTTTGGTCCGTCAGCACGCCCACGGCATGGCCCTGGGCAAAGGCGCGCAGAACGCCCCGGGCAAATTCACTTTTGTCGATTGACTTGCCGCCGCTCTGGCAGCGATAGCGTTTGATGAGCTGATCAATAAGGGGATTGTCCAGTTCGCGCACCACGAAGTGGCAGGGATAACCGTAAAGGCCGTGGGCAAAGGAGCCCAGCTCCCAGTTGCCGAAATGCGCCGTGAGAAAAAGCACGCCGCGGCCCTGGCTTTGGGCGCGCTCGTAGTTCTCAAACCCATCGTAGATGATCAACTTTTCAATGTTGTCGCGGTTCCAGCGGGGAAAATGGGAATAGTCGGCCAGCATGCGCCCGAAATTCTGGAAGAGGCCAAATATAACGCGGCGCCTTTGCCGCTCAGTCCACTCCGGAAACGCCATCCGCAGATTGAAAAGTCCCACGCGGCGCAGGCGCGGCCAAAGCCAATAGCTCATCGCCGCCAGAACGGAGCACACGCCGCGCGCCAGCTTGTGAGGGAGCCAGCCGAGCGACTTCAGCACCACCAGCGCAGCCCAGTATTCCAATCGCTGTTTGAAGGTCGCCTGCCGGGTTGGGGCCTGCTCTGCCGGCGCGGATGTTTGAGGACTGTTATCAGCCACCACAGGTTTCATTCGTTGCTCTAACGGAAAATTGCTTACCCTTTCGATCCTCCCGCACCCCACCGTGCCGTTGCCGCGCGAACCTTAGTCGGCGCGAAGAGAGAGGTTCTGAAGGAAGAAGTTGAGGGTCTGATTCTCGAATTCCCTTTTCTCTGACTCAATGGCCAGTCCGGACGCCGAGTGCTCCAGCACCAGCAACTGTTTGGGCTCAGGCGCCCGGTTATAAAGCTCTTCAGTCATTGCCGCCAAGGGGGGATCATCGCGTCCGGAAATAAAAAGCTTGGGCACGCCCGCGAGTTTAGGCAGATCGGCTTCCACAGGGTATTTCCCGCTCCCAACACTGGCAATGCGAAACTCCGCATCGGTGAGAACGTGAAAAATCCCGCTGGATCCTCCCAGCAAGTGCTCAATCTGTGATCCAAACAACATCTGGGGAGTCGTGTAGGTGGTGTCGACCACAAGCGTCTTCACCTTGGGATTGGCCTCCGCTGCCGCCAGAGCGGCATAGCCGCCCACAGAGGTTCCAAAAACCCCGACCCGGTTGGGATTGACGTCAGGCTGCCGGGTGACAGTTTCAATCGCCGACATCAAATCGGACGCCTGGCGGGGCCCCAGGTCAGAGAAGCTCTCCCTGGCTCTGGGCCCGTGGAAGTTAAAAATGTACACGTTGAAATGGTTCTCACGCAAGATGCTGCCCAGTGACAGGAGATCGGAGCGATTCGAATCGTAACCGTGGCAGAGAATGATGACGGGCGCGCCGCGCAATCCGAGCAGCAGCCAGCCTTCATGCTCGCCGCCGGACTTGTCAGTAAAGCTGAGTGGAATGTAGCTGTTCAGCAGGTAGCTTTGCGGAGTGACGGATTCCTGCTGGCTGTTCGTCGTGGTCACATAATAAGTCAGTCCTGCCCCAACTCCTGCCAGCGCCAGAAAAATGACGAACAACAGGACAATGATCCCCAGAAGGATGCGAAGGACAAATTCCCCTCTGATTCTGGATGGGCCGGGAACCGCGTAAGATCTTCGACGCGCCATACCTCTGACTCTTCTCTGCTCGTTGACTCCGCGCCCAGGCAGTCAAAGGGGTCGCAGACACAAAATGCTATCACAACCGGTTTTTACCACGACAAGAATGTTTCAAATGGCCGTAATTTTCCGGAGTGCGCATCCGCTGCCTAAGGGTAAACCCTCAATGCATATTTTACCAGCAGGAGGTGATCTCGCGGACCTGGTATGCACCGCCCCCCCCCGCCAGGTCGCACGTCCTCGGAAAGGCCACAGCGCTCTATTTTCCCCCGTCTGTCGCTGCTACATTCTGCTTAAAGGCATTTCGCTCCCTCTTATGACCATCATAAAATCAATGGATTTGACGCCTGAGGCCCTTTTCCGTTATCGTAGACACGTGATGGATTATCCACTTTCAAACCCGAACCGGCCCCCTGCGTCCGTGTTCCGTTGCAATTGTGCGATGTGGCAATTGGTTGCCGCCTGTACGAGCTGCGGGATTATGGGATCGACCAGATAATCGTTCTGCCATCAAATCTTCATAGAAATTGAACATTGGCTGTAGCCAATTGAGCCCAGACTCCAAGAGTGGGAGGTCATTTATGCAAGCCACAAGTCCATCGGTTAAGCAGTACCTGCTGGCAAGCGATTTTGACCAGACGCTGAGTTTCAACGACTCCGGACTGGTCCTGAGCGAATTGGTGGGAATTCCAGCCAGGATTTTTGAAGCAAAAGTCGCCACGCTGGCCGTGCAAAACCTGGTGCAGCAGGGGGGCGAATTGGGCTATCTGCTGCTCCATGATCCTGAATATCGCGCCCGCGTCCGCAAGGAGCACCTGGTGCAGGCGGGAAAAGGCGTGCGTCTGAAAAAGAATATTCGACAGCTTTCAGAGTTGCTCGCCAGCGCCATTCCGGGCTATCGCTTCGATTTCCATGTCATTTCCGCCGCCCCGCAGGAAGTGATTGAATCGGCGCTGGAAAACATTATTCCGCCCGATCACATCCACGGCACGCAGTTGCAATATGACAGCGCGGGGCAGGTGGAATCCATTATTCGCGTCAACGCCGGCTACGGCAAAGTGGCGGTGCTGGACGACTTGCAGAAGAAGTTCCAAGTCGGGCCGGAACGGATCATCTACGTCGGAGATGGCGGGTCAGACATTCATGTGATGCTGCACGTCAACCGTCGCGAGGGCTTTACCATTGCCGTGTCGCAATCGCGGCACATCGCTCCCATTGCCACACGCACCGTCTTAAGTGACGATGCCCTTAGCATCATCGTCCCCATCCTGGAGGAAATCGCCGGCTGGGATACCATCCACATTCGCACCTTCTTTGAAGCGCAGGGCCTGTTCATCCAGGAATGGGACCGCGTCCGCGCCGACTGGCTGACCATCGCTTCGCAACCTTCACCGGCGAGAATCCGGACTGAGCAGTAGGCAGAAAGCGGTAGGCAGCGGGCAGAGGGAGGGCCTGGTCCCCAATTCGGGATGATTCTCAAATACCAATCAGGCGAGGAAATCAGAAAGGGCGACCATGTCCTTTTCCACGGCAAACCAGGCCTCATCGAACTGGTCGCAGTTGAATTGACAGGCGACCCAGCAACGGATTGGCACATGCAAGAGGACGGCGGGGGAATCATGATTCTTGAGGATGTCCTTGGCCGCACTTTCATTCCCGCAGATGCGATTCCTGAATGTGAAGACTTGGAATTTGTGTCTAGAGCCGACGCGCCTTAAGCCATTGCCGCCTGCTCCGCCCATTTGGCTAAACGGCGGGTGCTTGGATCACCCTTCGGGGCTTACAACTTCGATTTTTCCTTAATTCTGATTTCACCGTCTTGACCCCTCACCCCACAACAAGCAAAGCGTGGGGCCCCCTACCCTCCCCGGCTGATGAAAGCGCCGGATGCGGTCCACCCTCTCCCCCAAGGGGGCGAGGGCTGGGTTTTGCGTTTTGACCTTTGCCCTTTGACCTTTGCGTTTTGACTTTTGCCTTACTTTCAAAGATTCCCGGCATCGGGGAACCTGCTTGGTTTTTCTACCAACCGCTTTCTGCTTTCTGCCTACCCCCTTCTGCCTTTCGCTCTCCGTCTACTTCCCTCCGGGTGGCACGCGGTCTTGCTCCGTCTTGATTCGAATCAGGCTGTAGGGGTGCTGCTTCACCGTGTCGGTGAATTCCTTCAGGTTTTCACTGGTGGCGCGAATGTTCTCCAGCGTTTCATCCAGGTTGCCCCGGTTCGCCCCGAGCGTATCGTCCAGGTCGTTGATCAGCCGCTCCGCGTTGGCCAGCGAAGTTTGCAGCCGCACCAGCGTTTCCTGAATCTGCTTGCGGTTTTCCTGCACCATGCCATCCAGGTGGCCGGTCAGCTTGTCAGCCTTGTTGATGGTGCCATTAATGTTATCGACGGTCGGGCCCAGCTTGGCCATCACCGCATCGAGGTTGGCCAGCGTCTTTTCAACGTGCGGCCGCGAATCCTTCATCATGCCATCGGCGTTCGCCATGATGGAGCTGAAATGCTCCTTGTTCTCCGGGCTTACCACACCATTCAGGTTCTGGATTAATTCATTGGAATTCTTGGAGAGGATCAGGACTTGCGCATCAAGGTCGTTCACCAGTTTCGTAGCATTCACCGTGATGTTATTCACGTTATTAAATACGTCGGAGAGCTGCACAATCTCCATGGCCGGAATTTCGCTTCCCGCGGGCAGCAATGGCGCATTGCGGGTGCCGGGGGAAACCTCCACGTAATTTTCTCCCAAAAAGCCCAGTGAGGAGATGCGTGCCACGGAGTTGGCTTTGACCGGCGTCTTGGGATCCACCTGGAGCACAACCTTCACCCGCGTGGAATCGTTCGGGTCGAGCGCCGCGGATTCGACGGTGCCAACCTTGAAGCCGCCGTAACGGACAAGGCTTCCCGGCTCAAGACCGCCGGCAAACTTGAAGTAGGTGGTATACTCCGCCTTCTTCTTGCGCAGCAGGTTCACGCCGCCCACAAAAACCAGCGCCACAAGAAACAGCGCCGCGGCCACAACCACCACCACTCCCACCTTGATTTCCTCGTTGTTACGAGCCATAAGTCCTATCCCTCGACAAGGAGGATTTAGGATTCAGGAGTTAGGATTTAGGGAGCCACCACTGCAATCCTGCGCTTGTGGACCCTACCTCCCGTTTCCTGGCACCTAAATCCTGAATCCCAGATCCTAAATCCTAAATCCTAACTCCTAGATCCTGAATCCTAGTTCTGCGTCAGCGACCGCAAATACTCCTGCGCGTCCTGCTCATCGCCCTCGGGAACACGGTTCATAAACTGCACTACGCGGGGCTGCTTGCTGGTCCGAATCTCTTCCGGCGTTCCCGTGGCAATCACTTCGCCGCGGTCCATCACGGTCATGCGGTCAGCAATCAGAAAGGCGCTGGGCAGTTCGTGCGTCACCACAATGATGGTCATGCGGAAAGCGGCTTTGAGCTTCAGAATCAGCGAATCGATTCCCGCCGCGGTGATGGGATCAAGTCCCGCCGAAGGTTCGTCGAAAAGCAGAATCTCCGGGTCCATGGCCAGCGCCCTCGCCAGCCCGGCGCGCTTCTTCATGCCGCCGCTGAGTTGCGCGGGCATGTAGTTTTCAAACCCGCTCAGCCCCACCAGGTCCAGCTTGATGCGCGTCATGATGCGGATGGTGGAGTCTTCCAGTTGCGTCAACTCGCGCAGGGGCAGCGCCACGTTCTCTTCAATGGTCATGGAGTTGAAGAGCGCGGCGCTTTGGAACAACATGCCGATCTTGCGGCGGAACTGGTTGAAGCGCTCCTCTGACATGGGGCAGATATCCTCATTCTTAATGAGGATTCGGCCGGACGAGGGATTTTCCAGGCGCATGATGTGCCGCAGCAGCGTGCTTTTGCCCGTGCCGCTTCCCCCCAGGATCACCATGGTCTCGCCCTTGGGGAAGTCCAGATTGACGTGGTTCAGGATGCGCCGCTCACCGTAATGAGTGACCAGGTCCTCCACGCGAATCATCGGGCCATCAAAATCATTCTCCATGCTTAACCTGTGAAGTAGAAGATCGCGGTAAAGACCACATCCGCGAGGATAATCAGGAAGATCGAAACCACCACGGAAGAGGTGGTCGCCTTGCCCACGCCTTCCGCTCCGCCTTTGACGGAGAAGCCTTCATTGCACCCAATCGTGGTGATGATCAGCCCGAACACGATGCTCTTGATCAGGCCCGTGGTGATGTCATGCATGGCCAGCGCATCGCGTGTGGCGGTAAGGCACATGGTAAAGGTCTTATCCAGCTGCGACATTTCAAAAATCGCGCCGCCAACAATTCCCGAGACGTCGGAGAGAACGGTGAGGCACGGCATCATCACCAGCATGGCGAGGTACTTGGGCACGACGAGAAAGCGAATGCTGTTCAGCCCCATGGCTTCGAGCGCGTCAATCTCTTCCGACACCTTCATGGTGCCAAGCTCGGCGGCAAAGGCGGAACCTGAGCGCCCGGCAATAATGATGGCGGTCAGCAGCGGTCCCAACTCACGGGTCATGGAGACGCCCACCAGCGCGGTCACAAAGTATGTTGCTCCGAACTTTGCCAGCTGATAAGCGCCCTGCAAGCCCAGGACAATGCCGATAAAAAGGGAGATGAGTGCAACGATGGGAATGGAATCCACGCCCGCCACCACCATCTGGTGAATGGCGCTCCGCCACTTCACCTGGCGGCCCTTGAACGGCGCGACAAAGGTCCAATAGGAGGCCTTCGCGCCCAAATCATAGAGGCCGAGCAGGTAGCGGAGAAAATCCAGCGTGTTGCGCCCGATAAAAGAAAGAACGCCAGTCATAGGAAACCAGTGTCTGGTGCTTAGTTCCTAGTGGTTAGTGACATGTGACATGTGACATGTGACAAGCCGATGGCGCATGATTTTGCTTGTCACATGTCACTCGCCACATGTCACTGTTTTTCTACAGTCCGCCGAACGGTTTGACGGTACCAATCTTTTCCAAAGCTTCTGCTTCATTTTCAAAGATGGTAAAAACCTTGTTGAGCCGCGCCAATTCCAGCACGGAACGGGCATTGGGGCGCAATCCATAAAGGCCAAAGCGTGTCTTGGTCTGCCGCGAGAGTTGCAGGCCTTCCACCAGCGTGGCGATTCCGGAGCTGTCAATGTAGGTCACGCCTGCCATGTTTGCCAGCACGCTGGGCCCGTCCGCCTTGATCTCTGCCAGCAGGGCATCGCGTAGACTCGGGGACGAATAGAGGTCCACATCGCCCGTGGGGTCGATGATGGAGACCTTATCCAGATTTCGCACTTGAACCTTCATTGTAGCAAGCTCCCTTTCCTGGCAGAAACTTAACCAACTTCAGGCGGTTGCCTTCTTTGAAATCGGGGTCGTACGAGCACTTGTCCATAAAGCTGTAAATGAAGAATGTGCCCAGGCCGCCCGGCCTCACCTCATCCAGCGGGCGGGGGCGAATCTTCTCCTCGCACACTTTTGGACCCCAATCCTCCAGGACATATTCCAGGCGGTCGGGAAAAGTATGGACTTCCAGCGCCAAACGCGTGTCGTGCCGGCCCTTGTAAGTATGCCGGATGATATTCGCGACGGCTTCATCAATGGCCAGGGCCAGATAATCAGCGTCGGCTTGGGATACGCCAGCTTCCTGAGCGGTGAATTTTACCACACCGCGCAAAATATTCAGCAGACGGGGCTGGCTGCAAATGGAAATCCTGATCATGCCTGAACCCCCGTTGTTTGGGGAGTCCAGGTTACTGCCAGCACTGTCAAATCATCTTCCGCGGGCTCCGGCAAAACCCGGCCGATTTCAGCAAAGACACCTTCCACCACCTGGCCGGCGCTGGAACTCTGCTGACGAAAGATCTCCGCAAGCTTATCCATCTTGAAAATGTTCCGGTCGGGGCCCAAAGCTTCCACCACCCCATCCGTAACCAGCAACAAGGTATCGCCGGAAGCGAGTTGGATTTTGCGATCCGCCAGCAGGGAATCCTTCTCGATGCCGAGGGGCAGGCCCTCGTCTCCGTATAAAATTTCTACTTCATGGGTAGCCCCGCTGCGGCGCAGCATGGGGAGATGACCACCCGTAGCATAACAGAGTTCGCCCGTTTTTGCTTCCAGCACCAGATAAGTAATGGTGACGAACAGGCCGCGGGTGGCGCGCGACAAAAGTTGCTGGTTCAGCCGCTCCAAGGCTTCACGGGGAGTGGAGGCTCGGGCGGCCGCGGCCCGGAAATCGCTGATCAACCTTGCCAGGTAGAGCGCAGCGGCAATTCCCCGCCCCGCCACATCGCCAATCACGATTCCCTGGCGATCGCCGCCGAGATCGATGAAATCATAAAAGTCGCCGCCCACCACCTGCGCCGGCAGGGTGCGGGCGCTGGTGCAGAACCAGGGCGAGCATGGAAAAGTAACGGGCTGAAAGCTGTGCTGGATCTCCGCCGCCAGCGTCAGCTCCTGGTCAAGCTTCTGCTTTTCCAGCAGCTCCTTCTGCATGCGGTCGCGCTCTTCCGCCGCCAGTGACAATCGTTCCACCATCTGGTTAAACGATTTCGCCAGCGCCTCAACCTCATCATGGCTGTGGATGTTCAGGCAGATGTTGAGATTGCCCGCCGCGATTTCCGAAGTGCTCTCCGCCATCAGTTTCAAAGGACGGGTGACGCTGCGGGCCATGAAGTAACTCAGCAGCACGGCCACGCCCGCCGCCGCCAATCCTGAAAACAAGGTGGACTTCAGCCGCTCGCGCGTTTCCGCTTCCAGGTCAGAAGCGCGCTGGTCCGCGCCCAACACCGCCACCACCTTCCCCTGCCGGTCATGCAGAGGGTGGAAGGCAGAGAACCACTTGCCGTCGGAATCCTCGTAGACCTGCGTGGTGATGGGAACGCCGCGCTCCACCACATCCCGCGCGTGAAGCGAGAGCACGGAATCCGGCCCAGGGTCGAAATTCACCCCCTGCCCCAGCAGGAAACGCGGGTCGCCATCCGGCTTCACCTCCAGAATGTAGATGCGGTCCACCTCCGGGCTGGCAATCATGAGGGATCGGAAGACCTGGGTAACGGGGGCAGTGGTGGCAGAGGTGCGGCCTTGCGCCAACTCCTCCGCCTTCTCACCGTCAATCAAAAGTGCGCCGCTGGTGACCACCTGGGTCAATTCCCGGCGCATCGTGGCGGCAAGGATATGCTGCTCCTTGCGGTATTGCAGCATTCCCGCCAGCAATACGGCAAAGAGGGCAAGTAGGATGTTGGCCGTCGCAATTTTCCAGGCCAGCGATGGGCGGGCCAAAGACATACTTTCGATGGTACAGTTGCCCCCGGCTAAATGCAATCCCGATGAGGGAGTCCGAGCGGAAGGAATTTTGCGATAAGGCGTGGGTGAGTTTTCCAGTCAGGCCGATCTAGGGAGGGGACGGAAAACCAAACCAAAAGGCAAAGGGCAAATGTCAAAGGGCAAAAGTGAGTGGGAAACATTCCTCCCTCTTCCAGCCACGGAAAGCCACAGTACTTGAATCAGGGAAGCAACGAACCCCGGTCATATTTACGTTTTGCCTTTTGACATTTGCCCTTTGCCTTTTGACTTGCTTTTTTGTCCAGCTCTTTTGTCGTGAGCTTCCTCACTCCACCCGGGGTGCTGCTCAACACATCGCTAATAATCATCCTGCGTCTTGTAATCGCACGCCTCGCGGCAGTCAGCGCAATAGAACTGGCCGTCCTCGGTGAGGCGAACCCGGTAGTCCGTCTTGCACAGCGCGCAGTACTTCACGCAGCTACACATCTTTTCAACCTGGTTGCAAACCAGGCACTTGAATTCCTTGAAGGGCATAACCAACGCCTCACTTTCAGAATCGAAACTCCGCCGCGTCTATTGTCCCGCCAAGCGGCGATAAAATCAAACGGGGCAAGGAACTTGCCGGGCATAAAATCTGCGCGATTTAGCTGATGTCGCATGATTTAAATTGCCTTCCCGGTCTAGGATTGCGCGGCGCAACTACAGGGAGTCCATTCTCCTCGTCATTGGGCGCAAGACCATCGGGCAGAGGCTGGTACCGATCAAATTGCAGTGAACATGTCCCGCTTGCTCCCGTCAGAGAGCGGAGGTCGCTTGGATACCCAAGCATCTCCGCCAATGGAGCGGTAGCCCTCGCAATCTGGTTGGCTCCACTCCTCTCAATTCCCTCAATGCGCGCCCTCCGGTGGGTCAAGTCGCTAACGACGGACCCGAGGTAAATCTCCAGCACGACCACTTCCACGGCCATAACCGGTTCCAGAAGAACCGGTGAAGCTTGCAGGGCCGCTTCCCTGAAGACTTCCGAGGCGGCCAGCTTAAATGCCAATTCGCTGGAGTCCTCCTCGTGGTAGCTACCGTCAACCAGCGTCACGTTAATATCCACCAACTCATACCCGGCAAGAATTCCAGCCGCCGTCGCCTCCCTCGCACCCTGCTCAACCGGGTTGACGTACTTCTGGGGAACCACGCCTTCAGGCGCATCATTGAAGAACTGAAAGCCTGAGCCCGCTTCACGAGGGTCAACGCGGATCACGACGTGGGCGTATTGGCCGCGCCCGTCTGACTGGCGAATGACCTTGCCTTCCGCCTCTGCGACTTTGCGGATGGTCTCGCGATACACCACTTGCGGCTTGCCAATGGTGGGGATTTCCAGCCCAAGTTCGCGCCTCAGACCCTCGACAATCTCATCCAGATGCGGCTCGCCCGTCCCATAAATGAGCGTCTCACCTGTCCGGGTATCTCTGGCAAATCGAAATGCCGGGTCTTCGGCCTCCAACTGACCCAGCACGAGGTCAAGATTCTCCTGGCCGGAATTGCCTGGTGGTTCGATGGCGCGAAATAGGATCAGCTCAGTGTTTCCCATGGACCGGATATTATCATCCGGCGCCCCCTCCGCCCACACGCAAAAAAAGCCTCACCTTCGCAAAATAAGTGCGCATGAAACAGAGACGCACTACACTGTTATCCATGCCAAGATTTGCAAACCTGCTGCGTGTGGCTTCGGCGTGGGAGGCGGAATTCGACCGCAACAAGCAACTGCATGGCGCGAAGATTCAATGCCGGCGGGGCTGCACGGATTGCTGCCACCACCTGTTCCGCATCACGGAGCTGGAGGCCGCGCTGATCTCCACCGCGGTGAAAAACCTGCCGCCGGAAAGGCGCATCCCCCTGCAAGAGCGGGCGCGGCAGTATGCGCTTGACCGGGAAAAGCTCCTCTCAGACCAGCAGGTAACGGACGCGTGGGGCAACCTGCCGCCGCCCGGTCTGCGCCTTGCCTGCCCGGCGCTCAAAGACGGCGCCTGCCAGATTTACGAACATCGCCCCCTGATCTGCCGCAAGTACGGCATGCCGCTCTACAATCCGGTAAAGCCTGACCGCGTCTTTGCCTGCGAACTGAACTTTCAGCCCGGCGAAGAGATCGATGACCCGCAACTGGTGCAGATTCACACCGGCCTTTACCATCAGGCGGTGGACGTGCAGGCGGAATACAACCAACAGGGCGGCCGCCGCGACCCCAAACCCATCAACGTGGCCCGGGCGATCCTGGAGGATTTTGAGGAGTACCTGCCCAAGCAGCCCCCTCCCAGCCCCAAGTCATAGCCTCCGCTGCCATCCGATTTTCCTTGACGGCCATAGCGTAGATGGATATACTTTCAGGTCGTAGCCGTGAGGCGCCGCCATGTCCGCTCGCTGGTCACCCGCCGTTCCAGACTCCAAGCCAATCGAATTCCGCTGCGTGATGGACTATATGTCCTCGGCACGGCACGGCGGATTGGCACGCGGGACGAGTGTCGTGAGTCAGGAGTTCGTTGCTTATTCTGGAACCCCCTCACCCCCGACCCCTCTCCCCTCTGGGGGAGAGGGTGGACCGCATCCGGCGCTTTCATCAGCCGGGGCGGGCAGGGGGCCCCACTCTTTGCCTGTCGTGGGGGTGAGGGGGTCGTCTTGGACAATTACTTTCATTGCGGACTTCTGACTCAGGACACTAGGGGCCCGGGGTTAGGGGTTAGGGGTTAGGGATTGGCGGCGACCGGGATTCTAAATCCTAAATCCCAGATCCTAACTCCTAGCTCCCCGATTCTCTCCTTGACGGGATATCCCGAGAAGTTTATGAAAACAAAGGAACGGGAAAATTCCATCGATGATCCCATATCCGGGCGGGGGCGACGCATATCAGCAGGAATCCATTTCTCAACACTATGTCGCGTATCCCATATCCATTGTCCCTTGTCCCGTGTCCCTTGTCCCATTCTACAAATATGAAGGTGCATCCGGCGATGTTTATGAAAACAAAGGAACGGGAAAATTCCTCGCGCCCTACGCCCGGAAATAGACCTGGGGCTTCGGCGGCCGAACGCTGTGGCAGCAGAATGGCCCTGACCCTAACTTCCGGCTCCCCGATTCTCTCCTTGACGGAATATCCCGAGAAGTTCATGAAAACAAAGGAACAGGGAATTGTCATTGAGTATCCCATATCCGGGCGGGGGGGGGACGCATATGAGCAGAAGTCCATTTCTCAACCTTCCGTCGCGTATCCCGTGTCCCTTGTCCCGTGTCCCGGACATTGAAAAGGGCAACGTGGCATGATCGCCAAATTGGCAGGGATAGTTCCCATGCTTGGCTCAGGCAATGGGTCAGCTACCCGTTGCCTTGACCCGCCTAAGACGACTGTGTTAGCTTGAAATTCGGTTCAGATTCGCGCCTAAAGATGAGGTAATCGGCTTGATTGCTGCAGCAGGAGCTCCGCTAAAACTAACCGCGTTAAACGCCGTCCATCATGCGAGCAACGCCAAGATGGTGGACTTCTGCGGTTGGGACATGCCGGTGGAATATTCCGGCATCACCCGCGAGCACCTGGCCGTGCGCACCGCCGCCGGGCTCTTTGATGTGAGCCACATGGGGGAGATTGAGGTTCGCGGCCCCCAGGCTTTGGACCTGCTTCAGCACGTCACCTCCAATGATGTCTCGCGCCTGCAGGATGGCCAGGCCCAATACAGCGCGCTCATGCTGCCCAGCGGCAGTTGCATTGACGATTGCGTGGTCCACCGCTTCGGCCCGGAGCACTACTTTCTCTGTGTAAACGCCGCCAACACCGACCGCGATTACGCCTGGATGGTGCAGTGCAATTCCTTTGGCGCCGATATTCTGAATGTTTCCGCCCACTACGCGCAGGTGGCCTTGCAGGGTCCGCGGGCGCTGGAAATTCTCAAGAAGCTCGCGGCAGCAGACCCGACGGACTTGAAATACTACTGGTTCCGGCAAGCCCGGGTGGCGGGCGTGGAGGGCATTCTGGCGCGCACCGGCTACACCGGCGAGGATGGCTTTGAGTTCTATTTTCCAACCGCTTCTTCCGAGCACATTTGGAACACGCTGCTCGAAGCGGGCAAAGACGAGGGCCTGATTCCCGCCGGCCTTGGCGCCCGCAACACTTTGCGCCTGGAAGCGGGCTTTCCCCTCTACGGCCACGAACTGGATGAGCAGACCACGCTGATTGAGGCGAACCTGGGCTGGATCGTAAAGCTCGAAAAGGGCGACTTCATCGGCCGCAGCGTGCTTCAGCAGCAACGCACCGAGGGAACCCCGAAGAAGCTGATTGGTTTTGAGATGATTGACCGTGCCCCGGCGCGCGACGCCTACCCCGTCTGGGTCGAGGGCAAGGCGGTGGGCAAGGTAACCAGCGGCTCCCCCGCTCCGTATCTAAAGAAGAACATCGGCCTGGCTTATGTGCCACCGGAATACGCGCAGGTGGGCCGCGAGATCCAGATTGAAATCCGCGGGCGGCAGGCGAACGCGCAAATCATCACATTGCCTTTTTATCGTCGGCCAAAGTAAGGTAGTGGCACGCCATGACGTGTCCTTGGATCAAACTAGTGTCCTGGCATCCAATATAAAAGGAACGACGCCCGAACCGGCATGATGAACTCAGCCAAGCCAAGGCAAATTTAGAAGGGAGCTAACCTCCACATGTACCCTCCAGAATTCCTTTACACCAAAGACCACGAGTGGATCCAGGTGGACGAGTCCGTGGGGACCATCGGCATCACCGATTACGCGCAAAAGGAACTCGGTGATGTTGTGTTTGTGGAGCTCCCCAAGCCCGGCGACCATGTGGGATCAGGCGAGTCATTCGGGACCGTCGAGTCCGTCAAAGCCGTATCCGAACTCTACTCCCCGGTCAGCGGCGAGGTGACCTCGGTCAACAACAAGCTCCAGAACAACCCGGAGCTGGTCAACTCCGATCCTCATGGCGACGCCTGGCTGATTCGCGTGCAGCTTGAGGACCGCCGCGAGGTTGAGAAGTTGATGACGGCGGAGGAATACGAGGCCTACATCGCCCAGGAAAAGGCCCATTAATGCGCTATTTGCCGAACTCCCCGGCGGACCGCCAAGCCATGCTGGCGGCCACCGGCCACGCTCACATTGATGAGCTGTTTGAGCAGATTCACTCTGATATCCGGCTCAAGGGAAAACTGAACCTTCCCGGGCCGCTCTCCGAATCCGAAATTCTAGACTTCTTTCGCCAGGCCGCGTCGGAAAGCAGCCGGGATTACGTCTCCCTGCTCGGCGCCGGAGCTTATTCGCACTACTCCCCCGTGGTGGTTGACGCCCTGCTCTCGCGCGGCGAGTTCTTTACCGCCTACACCCCCTACCAGGCGGAGATCGCCCAGGGCACTCTGCAGGCGATGTTCGAATTCCAGACCATGATGACGCAGCTCACGGGCATGGAGGTGTCGAACGCGTCGCTGTGGGATGGCTCCACCGCCACCACGGAAGCCGCGCTGATGGCCATGCGCGTCACCCATCGCCAACGGGTGGTGCTGGCCAGAACGTTGCACCCGGAATATCGCCAGATCCTCCTTACCTACGTGCAAAACCAGGACGTAACGCTGGTGGAAACACCCTACGAAGCGTCTGGACAGATTGACTTGACTCAACTCGAGTCGGCCGTTGACACCAAGACTGCCGCCGTTGTGGTGCAATCGCCCAACTTCTTCGGCGCGCTGGAGCGCATTCCGGAGATCGCCGCCATCGCCCACCGCAAGGGCGCGCTGCTGATCGTCGCCATTAATGAGCCGCTCTCTCTCGCCGTGGTCAACCCCCCCACGGATGCGGACATTGTCTGCGGCGAAGCACAATCGTTTGGCGTGCCGGTGAGTTACGGCGGTCCTTACGTCGGCTTCCTGACCACGCGGGAAAAGTTTCTGCGCCAGATGCCCGGCCGCCTGGTGGGACAGACCGTTGACACCGAAGGCCGCCGCGGCTTTGTGCTGACGCTCGCCACGCGCGAGCAGCATATCCGGCGCGAGAAGGCCACCTCCAACATCTGCACCAACCAGGCGCTTTTTGCCCTCGCGGCAACCATCTACCTCACCCTGATGGGTAAAGCCGGCTTGCGCCAACTGGCGGAGCAGAATCTCTCCAAAGCGCATTACGCCGCCGGGGAATTGCGCAAGATTCCCGGATTCTCAACGCCCTTTGCCGCTCCGCACTTCAACGAATTTGTGGTGAAGGTTCCCGGCGACGCTGAGCGCCTGCTGGAAAAATTAAGGAACGAGAAAATCATCGGAGGCCTGGATTTGGGAAAGTACTATCCCGAACTCGCGAACCATCTGCTGGTCTGCTTCACGGAATTGGTGAGCCGGAAGTCGATTGATCGGATGGTGGAGGAATGCCGCCAGTTTTCCGCCTAGCCTGCAACCGTGGAGGCGCAGAGGCGCGGAGACGAAAACCAAAAGACTTTTCTCTGCTCCTCTGTGCCTCTGCGGTGAAAAAAATTTATGTCAATGCCAAATCGCATCCGTGCCGCCCGGCCTCATGTCAATCGCAATGAGAACTTGATCTTTGAGCGCAGTTCGCCCGGCAAAGTTGGGGTTGAACTGGCGCCGCTTGACGTCCCCGCCGTCTCTCCCGCTGAGGCTTTTGGCGCGGAGATGGCACGCGACAAGGTTGCCGGCTTTCCGGAAGTTTCCGAACTGGAAGTCATCCGCCATTTTACGCGGCTCTCCTCGTGGAATTACGGCGTTGATACGGGGCTGTACCCGCTCGGCTCCTGCACCATGAAATACAACGCCCGCATCAATGAGCGGGTGGCGCGTTTGCTGGGCATTGCCACCGAGCATCCCTACGCCCCGCAGGCTCTCGCCCAGGGATGTTTGCGGATCCTGCATGAAACCGCGCGCTGCCTTGCGGAAATCACCGGCATGGACGCCGTCTCACTTCAGCCCGCCGCCGGCGCGCAGGGCGAACTCACCGGCATCCTGATGATTCACGCCTGCCTGGCCGACCGCGGCGATGCGCGCAAGTTCATCCTGATTCCCGACTCGGCCCACGGCACCAATCCCGCCAGCGTCGCCATTTCCGGCTACCAGGTTCGCCACCTCAAATCGAATGAAGAGGGCTGCATTGACATCGCGGACCTCGCCCGCGCCATGGATTCCGACGTGGCGGGGCTGATGCTGACCAATCCCAACACGCTGGGAATTTTCGAGACGGAGATCGCCCGCATCGCGAACATCGTCCACGCCCGCGGCGGCCTGGTCTACATGGACGGCGCCAACATGAACGCGCTGGTGGGAGTGACGCGGCCCGGCGACTTTGGCATCGACGTGATGCACCTGAACTTGCACAAGACGTTCTCAACTCCGCACGGAGGCGGCGGACCGGGCTCCGGCCCCGTGGCGGTGAAGCAGTTTTTGAAACCCTACCTTCCCGCCCCCATCGTGGAGAAGTCGGAAAATGGGACATTTTGCCTGAATCATGACCGCCCCAAAAGCATAGGCCGCGTCAAGGCCTTCCTGGGGAACTTTGGCATGGCCGTGCGCGCGCTTGCCTACATGCTGGCCAACGGGCCGGAGGGTCTGCGCCAGACCACCGAAGACGCGGTGCTGAACGCCAACTACATCCGCACCCAGTTGCGCGACCAGTACGACCTTCCCTATGACAAGCCCTGCATGCACGAGTGCGTCTTCTCTGACCGTCGCCAGGTCGCAAAGGGCGTCCACACCATGGACATCGCCAAGCGCCTGATCGATTACGGCTTCCACCCCTACACCACGGCGTTTCCCCTGATCGTGCCCGGCGCGCTGATGATTGAACCCACCGAAAGCGCCAGCAAAGAGGAGCTTGACGCGTTCATTGACGCCCTCCAGGCCATCGCCGAAGAGGTTGAGCAGGACCCCGAGTTTGTGTTGAAGGCTCCCTACACCGCACGGGTCACCCGCCTCGATGAAGTCGGCGCCGCCCGCAAACCGATTTTGCGCTGGAAACCCTAGAGCGCGCCAGTCCCCCAAAATCCCTGCCATTCGAGATCGATTCGATCGCGGCACCACTCCGCGTGCCCGCCTGCCTTGAGATTCCCCAAAGTAGACATGTGAGCTGAATTGAACAGACAAGGTAGTTAGTAACGGGTAAAACATTGAAGGCTTAGGGCTGAAGTTTGTTATTTCAAGTTGGCGGGAATGGGATGGTGGATCACGGCGAGGGCAACCCGGCGTCGAGACCGGAGCCTAAACTCGCACCTCGCGCGGGTCCTCTTCGGCCTTAGTGGATTGGCTAGGAATCTTGGGGGCTGAAATAGGCTGAGTACGCTTCCTTCCGTTCGTCTGGTGAGGAAGGTGTCACTCATGATCGGATCGGTCAGCGAGGAGGATGGCAAATTGAGCACATCAATTTCCTGGGTCAGTGACGTCGTTAGGAAGTTCCAGCTCCGTCAAACTATTACCGATGACCGCAGGCTCGATCTCCATCGATTAATGGTCCATCGCGCCAATCTGCTTGGAAGAATGCATGTTATTTGCGATTCCATCCACGCGCAGGCGGGAATGGGTTGATGTGGGTGGAAGAGTATACCCAGCCTCATCCATTAGCTCGCAGGTACGTCTACACAAAAGATGGGGTCGAGTACAGCATGGCACTGGTGTTTCTGCCCAAAGGATCAACGCTGGTATTTGCGTCTTTCAAAGAGGGTCGATGGCGCGGGAGGATGCGGGGTCTTTGGGGATGGCGGTCGCAGGAAGGAAGCGACTCCGTTAAATGCAAGCTTCTGATCAATCCCGCCACTGTAAGCGATGATCACATGCAACAGTGGTTCACTTACCTTCTTTCAGGCTTGCGGCATTCGTTCAAACCGGATTGAAACACGCTGCGAGAGGGAGCGAAATGGCGACCAAGTCCCTATCGAAATGGAAGATGCAGCTCGCGTTCGGGTCAGCCCTATTGACCTTGCTGGTCGTCGGTGCGATTTCATATCGCGCCATGGTTGTGTCCAGTGAAAGTGCCCGATGGGTGCGGCATACCCACGAGGTACTTGAGAACCTCCAGAACCTCCGCTTTGAGATGGAGAGTATCGAATCAATCTACCGCGGTTTTGTCTTGACGGGCAAGGAATCCTTTCTCGACTCCTACCAAGCCAGCATCTTAAGCGCCAATCGGAACGTAGCAGCCATTCGCGATTTGACGTTCGATAACCCCGAACAGCAGAGCCAGCTTCCCGCCCTCGAAAGGCTGGTGGCGGAGAAGATCCAATTCGCCGGGATGGTGATCAGCCTGCGCCGGACCAGTGGCTTCGAGGAGGCAACGGATCTCACTCAAAACGGGCAGGGCCAGCGGATTATGGATGAGTTCCAAGGGGCCGTTCGATCAATGCAGAGCGAAGAACTGCGATTGTTGGAGCTACGCAACGCGAATGCGGCGCGGCGCTCAAGGCAGAGCAGGGCGGCCTTAATCATCGGAACTCTCCTGGGCTTATTGATCACGGCGGCCGCTGGGTGGAGCGCCCAGCGCGACAACACCAGAGGCCAGCTTGCTGCTGCGGCGCTCCAGGAGAGCGATGAAAGATACAGGATGCTCCTGGACGGAGTCCCCGACTATGCGATTTTTCTGTTGGACCCGCGGGGTCAGGTGGTCAGTTGGAATGCCGGCGCCGAACGAATCAAAGGCTACCGGGCGGGAGAGATTATCGGCCACAACTTTTCCTGCTTCTTTCCTCCGGAAGACATCAAGCGGGGCTGGCCGGAGGAGATACTCCGCCTGACGGTCGCCACCGGACGGCACGAAGAAGAAGGCATCCGTGTGCGAAAAGACGGTTCACGATTTTGGGCAAGAGCCACCCTAACAGCACTGCGCGACCACGCCGGCAATATCTGCGGGTTAACCAAGATCAGCCGCGATCTCAGCGAGAGCAAAGAGTCGGATGCGAGATACCGAGGGTTGCTGGAAGCGGCGCCAGACGCGATCGTTGTGATCGACCAGGGCGGAGAAATCGTTCTTCTGAATCTTCAGGCCGAAAAACAGTTTGGATACGACCGCGACGAGCTTGTCGGGAAGAACGTAAAGAGCATCATTCCGGAGGGCTTCGCGGAACGACTGATCGCCGACGCGCTCAGGTCCGCGGAAGACGCGCTGGCGCAGCAGATCGAAACCGGGATTGAGCTCACAGGCCGGCGGAAGAACGGAAACGATTTTCCCATCGAAATCATGCTGAGTCCGCTGAAAAGCGCCGATGGAATCCTGGTGACGGCAGCCATTCGCGACATCAGCGTTCGCAAGGCGGCAGAAACGCATCTGGCCCAGATGGAGGGCCGGTACCGCGGACTGCTGGAGGCGGCGCCGGATGCGATGGTGGTGGTCAACAAAGCCGGAGTGATTGTTCTCCTCAACGTGCAGGCGGAAAAACAGTTCGGCTACAGCCGCGATGAACTCCTCGGAAAGAATGTGATGAGCATTATTCCCGTGGGCTTCGCGGAAAGGCTGATTGCGGACGGTCTCCGCTCCGCGGAAGATGCGTTGGCACAGCAGATCGGGACAGGGATTGAGCTGATCGGGCGGCGGAAGAATGGAAGCGACTTCCCCATTGAGATCATGCTGAGTCCGCTGGAAAGCGCCGAGGGAATCCTGGTGACGGCGGCCATCCGCGACATCAGCGCACGCAAGCTGGCGGCCTCGCAACTTCTGCTGAAAATCGAGGAACTCAATCGCTCGAATGAGGAATTGGGGCAATTTGCCTACATTGCCTCCCACGATTTGCAGGAGCCGCTTCGCATGGTGGCCAGTTACACGCAGCTTCTCTCCCGGCGCTACAAGGGGAAGCTGGATTCCGACGCCGATGAATTCATCGCTTTCGCTGTGGACGGGGCCAACCGCATGCAGCGATTGATCCAGGACTTGCTGGCCTTTTCGCGCGTCGGAACAAAAGGAAAAGAGTTGCTCGATATCTCCAGTGAAAAGGCGCTACAGCAAGCATTGGGGAACCTGCAGGGCGCGATCAATGAAAAGGGCGCTCTGGTAACGCACGACCCCCTTCCCGCCGTCCACGCCGACGAAGTGCAACTGATTCAGTTATTTCAGAATCTCGTCGGCAACGGCATTAAGTATCAAAGTGCCGGGATCCCCCAGGTCCATATCTCCGCCGTCAAAAAAAGCGGGAATAAATGGGTCTTTTCCGTAAAGGACAATGGACTGGGAATTGAATCGCAATACTTCGAGAAGATTTTCGGTATGTTCCAGCGGCTGCACAAACGGGAGGAGTTCGCCGGCACCGGCATTGGATTGGCCATCTGCAAAAAGATTGTTGAGCGGCACGGCGGCCAGATTTCAGTGGAATCACAAATCGGGCGCGGTTCCACCTTTCGCTTCGCCCTGGCAGAAAGTGAAAGCAAATCGTAATAGAAAAAGGAGGCAATGTTATGTCCATTGATGTTCTCTTGGTTGAAGATAGTCCGGGCGACGTGCGGCTGACGCAGGAAGCCTTCCGCGAAGCGAACGGGGCCATCCATTTGCATGTGGCCACTGACGGCGTGGAGGCGATGGCCTTTCTGCGGCGGGAGGGCTTCCACGCCCTTGCCCCCCGTCCGAATATTATCCTGCTGGATTTGAACCTCCCGAAAATGGATGGCCACGAAGTGCTGGCCCTGATCAAGGAGGATGCAAGTCTGAAGATGATCCCCACGGTCATCCTGACCACGTCCGAGGCGGAAGTTGACATTGTCAAAAGTTATCAGCTTCAGGCGAATTGCTACCTCAACAAACCCGTGCAGTTGGATGTATTCGAGGGCCTGGTGCGGAGCATCAATGACTTCTGGCTGACCAAGGTCAAGCTGCCGCAGCAACTGACCACTTGACGGCAAAGCTTGAACCGCTGTGCACGCGGTGCGCTCCATGGCTGAAACCGGCACTCCCTCAGCAGCCCTCATCTGGGGGGGGAGGCGCCATGGGATTTGCAGCGCGTTGTTCCTGGCGGAAGAGGTGGTTCATATGGGCAAAAAGTCGAGCGATGCACTCCTCCTGGTGGAAGATAACCGCGGAGACGCTCGCTTGCTGCGCGAGATGCTGAGTGAGCAGGACTCGCACCAGACCGAATTGGCGCACGTGGAATCCATAGGCGAGGCCGTAAAATATCTTGCTGAGCATGCGGTAGATATCATCCTGCTTGACCTGGGGTTACCTGATGCCCAGGGACTGGAAGCGGTACGGCGGATCCGCGCTGCCGCGCCCCTCATTCCCCTGGTGGTGCTGACGGGCATGGATGACGAGTCGCTGGCCGCGCACGCCATGCAGGAAGGCGCGCAGGACTATCTCATCAAGGGTGAAATCTCGGCGCGCGGGCTTCTTCGTGCCATGCGCTATGCCTCTGAGCGCAAGCGGTCAGAGGGACGACTGCAAGAATATGAAAAGGCACTGGAAAGCCTGGACGAGATGATCGTCGTGGTGGATCGGGATTACCGCTATGTCATCGCGAATCGCGCCTATCTGAATTATCGGGGCCTGACGAGCGAACAACTCATTGGACAATTGGTCTCAACTTTTCTGGACAAAGATATCTTTCACGAGGTTGTTAAGAAGAGAATGGATGAGTGTTTCCAGGGTGAAATTGTCAAATATGAAATCAGAAACAAGTATTCTGAGATGGGAGAAAGGGACATTTTCGCAGCATACTTTCCCGTTGAAGGCAGCGCGGGCATCAATCGAATCGTTTGTGTTTTGCAGGATATCACCGCCCGCAAGGAAGCGGAAAAGCACCTGATACAGATGGAGAGCAGATACCGTGGGCTGCTGGAAGCAGCTCCTGATGCCATGGTGGTGGTGAACCAGGGCGGAGAAATTGTCCTCTTCAATGTTCAGGCGGAAAAACAGTTCGGTTACAGCCGCGATGAACTGCTGGGACAGAGCGTGAAGAGCATCATCACCAGGGGTTTCGCGGAGCGGTTGGTCGCGGACGCTCTGCGATCCACGGCGGACGCGCTGGCGCAGCAGATCGGCATGGGAATTGAACTCACGGGAAAGCGCAAGGATGGAAGCGATTTTCCCATTGAGATCATGCTGAGCCCGCTGGAAAATACCGACGGAATCCTGGTGACCGCCGCGATCCGCAACATTACGGAGCGTAAGCGGGCGGAGGCGGAACGCTTACACCTGATGACGGCCATCGAGCAGGCCGCGGAAGGCGTGGTGGTGACAGACGAGCAAGGGGGAATTGAGTATGTCAACCCGGCGTTTTCAGCCATAACCGGATATACCCGTGAGGAGGCTCTCGGCCAGAACCCGCGCATCCTCAAGTCCGGCAAACAGGACGCCGCTTTTTACGCAAACATGTGGGCCACCATCAATGGTGGTCAGGTCTGGCGGGGGGAGATCATCAACCGCCGCAAGGATGAGAGCCTCTATACGGAAAAGATGTCCATCACGCCGGTTCACAATGAGCAGGGAGAACTGACGCACTTCGTCGCCATGAAAGAGGACATCACGGCGCGAAAACTGTTGGAGGATCAATTTCGCCAGGCGCAGAAAATGGAGGCGGTGGGCCGCCTGGCCGCCGGGGTGGCTCACGATTTTAACAACCTGCTGACGATCATAAATGGGTACAGCGAATTGATGATCGAACAGTTTGTCGCGGATGATCCCCGTCGAACCTACACGGCCGAGATCAAGAGCGCTGGGGAACGTGCGGCGGGCTTGACGCGGCAACTGCTGGCCTTCAGCCGGCAACAAGTTCTGGCCCCTCAGGTTTTGGATTTGAATACGTTGATGGCCAACCTCACCAAGCTGCTCATGCGGTTGATTGACGAGGACATCGAACTGATTTTGAAAGTGGGCCAATTGCCCAGCATGATCAAGGCGGATCCAGGGCAAATTGAGCAGGTCCTGATGAACCTGGTTGTCAACGCTCGCGACGCCATGCCGCTGGGGGGCAAACTGACCCTCGAAACCTCCAATGTCCAGATGACCGAGGCCTATGGCACTGCCCATTACTCAACGCCCGCTGGCTCCTATGCCCTACTGACGGTAAGCGATACTGGTTGCGGCATGGATAAGGATACTCAAGCGCACATCTTCGAGCCTTTCTTCACCACGAAAGAGCAGGGAAAAGGCACCGGGTTGGGTTTGGCAACGGTCTATGGAATCGTCCAGCAGAGCGGAGCATATATCTGGGTTTACAGCGAGCCAGGGGTGGGGACGACTTTCAAAATATATTTCCCAATGGTCAGTGGCGGCGCCGAGGCAGCTGAGGAAGTCTCGCTAATGGTGGGTGGAACAGAAACCGTCCTTCTAGTCGAAGATGATGCCGGTCTTCGCGGACTCGCCCGAATGGTCCTGGAAGGCCAGGGCGGATACAATGTCCTGGAGTCGGCCGGCGGCAATGAGGCGAAGCTCATCGCGGGACAGCATCAAGGGCCGATCCACCTGTTGTTGACCGACGTGGTGATGCCGGGGATGGGCGGACGTGAACTCAGCGAGGAACTCGCGATCCTTCGCCCGGAGATGAAAATTCTCTTCATGTCCGGCTACACGGATGACACGGTGGTGCGCCATGGAGTGCTGGAGGAGGGAATGGCATTCCTCCAGAAGCCTTTCACCGCTGAATCCCTGCTGCGCAAGGTGCGCGACACCCTGGATTCCCGGTCGCAGGGCCAAAAGGCCTCTTTTGCCGCCGACAGCGGGACGGTTTGAGTTGTGGCCGGACGCATCATGACCACCGCACAGGTTCCTGCCCGCGAATTTGGAGTGAAACCAGAAAGTGAAATTCATAGCGGGGGGAATGCAATTGCCCGACTAGAGTGCGGTAGCAGCAGCTGCCGCCTTCTGCTCTTGCCTCATACCACAATCGCACCAGACTTGGAGCCAGAAACGCGGTAGCCGCGCTGCTTACGACGTAAGGTTCCCTGTCCTTTAGTGCGGCAATCAGAGGTCTGGCCGCGCGAGGGTCGGCGATCCTGCCCAACGCTTCAGCCGCATTTCCCCGGAGGTTACTGACCGGGTCCTTTAAGGCGGCGATAAGTGGCTCGACCGCTAAGGCCCCTGCTCTCCCCTCAACAGGGCAAAGGAATTCCCCTTCCCCCATGCGGGTTTCATTGCCTTCGGGTTTCGTTGGGAAGAAACAGTAAAACATCGAGGTGGGAATGACAAGCGATGTGCTTTTCCACCTTGGGCAGGCGGAGGAAGACAGCATCAGGAAGCCCTGAAAGAACCGGCGGACACGGGCGCGGGGTAGTAGCCATGGCGGGCGAAAATCCGGTACCGGTGCTTGGAATTCTGGGCGCGGCCGGAGAGACGGACTTCGACGGCGCGGAAGGCGTGATCACGGCTGGTGTTGGAACTCTGGTAGCCGAGCGTATAGCGCTGTTTCAGCCGCGCGATGACGGCGGCCATGGCCTTTTGCGCCGATCCCACGGCGGCCATATCAATGATCTCGCCACCCGTTTCGTCCATGATCTTGTTGACCCAACGAGCGCCGGGAACCCAGCCCGGCTCATCCACCGTCCCTTCCAGGCGGTCACGTCCAACCCTGACGCTGTAAACGATGGTCTGGGTCTCGAGCGCCAGCCGAATCACGTCTTCACCGTTAAACTCTCCTTTTGCCGTAGGCTGGTTGTCCGAGATTATGATGACCGCATGGCGCCGGCCGCGGGCCTCCTGCCCCAGATAGTCGATCGCATGGTGAAGGGCATCAGCGATGTTGGTGCCGCCCGTGGAACCAATGCCCATGATGCCATCGGCAATCGATTTGCGGTCCGTCGTCAGATCGACGAGCCGCTCAGGGTGCGCGGCAAAGGCATACAGGGCGATTTGATCCTCCGGCTTGAGCTGCGAGAGCGTGTCGTAGGCGGCGTGGTGCAGTTCACCCAGCACCGGCGCGATGCTGCTGCTGCCGTCCACCACCAGCGCCACGGCCAATGGCAATTCGTCACGCGAGAAGTATGAAACGCGCTGCTCCACGCCGTCTTCAAACAAGTGGAAATCTTCCGGCTTCAGATCATCTACGATTCTGCCCTTGTCGTCCCGGACCGTCGCCTCAACCAGCACCATGCTGACGTCAACCTTGAGCGTGAATCCGCCTTCGCCAGGCGGCGGCAGTTGGCCGCCGGGCGCACCTGGGCCTTGCGCCCCCAGTTCTGCACTGAGCGCGAACGCCCACAAAGCAAGAGTGCCAATCGCTACTGCCCGTTTCATGGCTCAATTCCCTCGGGAGCACCTCCTCGGGAGGCGCCTCGGTCAGACGTCAGATGGTACCGAGAGTTAGTATCGTGCATGCTTGGCCAATCGGCCACCAGTTTTCACCAACATGCGTGGCAAGCTGCTGAGCCGCCGGCATCGATTCTCTTCGCGAGCACCCATCGTCGACACTGGGCTGGCAATGCTTGCAGGCGATTACGCTCAACCGGAGCCACCTGCATCGATAGGGCCGGCGCCGCCCACAATCCAATCTTGCTCTGGAAATCTCAAACCCGAAACATGGATGACCGGGACTGGGGGGATTCGCTGCTCAGGTCAGAAAACGGCGACAGGCACGACACCGTTTCCCGTTCGCAAGGCTGCGCTCGCCATGCGCCAGCCGGCCCCTGCTTTTCCGAATTCGGAATGTTTTTTTTGAGCCGCAAAATTATAGGCCTTTAGGTTGACCTTTTTGAAATAACGCGGAAAGGGCTATGCGAGGGTGGGCACTGACAGGTCGCCGGGCGCAAAAATCGCGTTTTGCGCAAGTCAAATTGTCCCGCGAAATTGTCATGACTTTTCTTCCGGAAAAATAGTCCAGACGGAAAGCCTGGTGGGGAGGTGCCAGGTGTAAGGTGCTAGGTGTCAGGCGGCGGGTTTCACCCGGGGCGTTACCGCAAACGGTGCGACGTCGGCGGTGGATATTTGAGTTGAGGCGCGGTCAACCGAGGAGGGCGCGGTGGAGGAGGGAGCCGAAGAGGTGCTCGGCCTGGCGCAACGCCTCGCGCTGCACCGCACGCAGGCGCTCCACTCGCTCCACCAGGGCCGCGAATTTCTGCTGGAGGGGGAGCGGAGGTAACTGGAACGAAAATGTTTGAATCTCAGTCGGGGAAATGTGGGGTATTGTCGTCTCGGTCGGCCGGCAGTGATGGGTAAAGCCGGTGCGCAGAGTTACGCGCAGTTTGCGTTACTCTGCGGCTTTTGTTTGGGTCGTACTGAGGTCCGCGGAGCAGTGCAGAGAGCGCAAAACTCAGCACTACCTTGCTCCGAGGGGAGAGGGCTAGGTCTTTGGGGCGCGCTTGCGCCCCGCGAGTATATTTTTTGCCCTCTCCGAGGGGAGAGGGTCCCCGAGGGACGAGGGGGAGTGAGGGGTCACTTCTTGACGCTTTCCCCTTCCCAAACGTGGACCGCAACAAGCATTCTCACCCGCCGTCGCGGGCCGGATGAGGGGCGGGGCCGGCGCAGGGCAATCGCAGCCCTGCGATTAACGCCTCCGACCCTTTCCAATTTCAATTCCGTTTGTCCCAAGCCCCAGAGTTTCACTCTGCGCCAGCCCGCGACCAAGTGAAGAGGACCCCAGATCCAAACATCCCACAACCCCGTTTCGCGGGACCTGAATCAGTTGGGTCATATATCCGGTTATGCGACTTATCGGCAAACCAGTAAGTATGATAATTTCCGAGTGGCCGACAATACTCTCGGCATTGAACGCATCAACGATGCCACTCGCTTTCACGGGCACTTGATCCGGGATATTGCTAAGAGGGATAATCTTCAATGCTTCGCAGGCACGACTGTCTTTAGACGGTGAGGAGAAAAATGTTTACGGTTACTGGAATTACGGGCAACGTGGGTGGAGAAGTGGCCCGGAACCTTCTGGCCGCTGGCCAACGCGTCCGGGGCGTGGTTCGTGAGATCCGCAAAGGCGCGCCCTGGGCGAGCCGGGGTTGTGACCTTGCCGAGGCGGACATCAACGACGCGGCCGCGCTCACTGCGGCGTTTAAGGGAGCTGCGGGTATGTTCGTCCTCGTTCCACCGAACTTCGATCCGTCGCCTGACTTTCGCGAGGCCCGGGCCATCGCGGCCGTACTGCGATCCGCGATCGATGCCGCGCGTCCGGGCAGAGTCGTGTACTTGTCCACGATCGGCGCGCAGGCGACGAAATCAAACTTGCTCACGCAGCACTCCATCATCGAACAGGTGCTTGGAGAGCTGACGATTCCAATTTGTTTCTTGCGCCCTGCCTGGTTCCTGGAGAATTCGAGTTGGGACGTTGCTCCGGCGGCCAAGAACGGCACGATCCCGAGCTTCCTGCAACCTCTTGATAAGCCGGTGCCGATGGTGGCTACCGCCGACATTGGGCGCTTAGCTGCCGAACTGCTTCAGGAAACGTGGAGCGGGCACAGAGTGGTTGAATTGGAAGGGCCGCAACGT
>Ga0302320_10002852_pt1 | contig 40446 bp, 30 predicted proteins | sample Bog_T0_3_FD_202130 | JGI IMG/M metagenome (GOLD analysis project Ga0302320, IMG submission 202130) | Peat permafrost microbial communities from Stordalen Mire near Abisko, Sweden - Bog_T0_3 | ecosystem: Environmental > Terrestrial > Soil > Wetlands > Peat | place: Sweden: Abisko, Stordalen Mire... | reverse complement strand
GGGTGACCCACCTGGCCGCACATTGCGACCTTACGGTTATTACAGAGGAGAGTTTCCGGGACGACATTGCCGGAGATCCCGTGGCGTCCGATCTGAAGAGCCACCTCCGCTTCGAGTATCTGGATATCGGCGAGACGGCCCGCAAGCGTTGCTGGAATCAAGGCGACTGGCGGTATTACCCAAAGTACCGGGAATGGCAATGGCGCGCGTATGAACTTGCCCATACGCTCATAAAGCGCGAAGAGTTCGATCTCGTCCATCACCTGAACATGATCGGGTACCGCGAGCCCGGGTATCTGTGGAAGTTGCCGCTGCCGTTCGTGTGGGGACCAGTGGGTGGCCACGAACAGATGCCGTGGCGGTTCATCCCGGCTCTCGGTTGGCAGGCAGCACCGTATCAGATTACCCGCAACGTGCTGAATGCGATCCAGGCGAGAACGTCAATCCGCGTCCGGAAGGCTGCGAGAGCGGCCGTGGAGGTTATTGCGGCGACCCCGGCCAACCAATCTGCTTTGCGGGAGATTCACGGAGTTGAGTCAACGCTTATCGTTGAAACGGGGACGCATGCGGTTGCTTCGTCGCGGACGCGACCGCCGTTTGATGGAACGAGGCCGCTTCGAGTGTCCTGGTGCGCGAAGTTCCTCGCCAGCAAAGCGCTACCGATCGCTCTGAGGGCCGTGGCTCTTGCGAGCCGGGAGATCCCGTTGGAACTGACCATCATCGGAAATGGCAGGGAGGGCGTTCCGTGGCGCCGCCTGGGCAGAGAGCTGGGAATCGACGGCCATTGCCGTTGGGTGGGCGCGGTCGAACATGAGGAAGCGCAGCGGATGATTGCCGAAAGCGACGTCATGCTGCTTACGAGCGTGCAGGAGGCCACGACTACCGTGGTCATGGAAGCTCTCTCGGCCGGCGTCCCCGTGGTGTGTCACGACATCTGCGGCTTCGGCGCCGTTGTTGACGAAACTTGCGGGATAAAGATCCCGCTTGTCAACCCTAAGTCAAGCGTTAGAGGTTTCTCGGAAGCGCTCGTCCGGCTGGGTCGCGATCCTGACTTGATTGCGCTCCTGGGCCGAGGCGCACTCAATCGTGCAGCCGACTTTACGTGGGAGCAGAAGGCGGAGACCCTGGTGCAGATCTATCGGGCCGTCCTGCAAACGCCAAGTTCCCCTCGCGCCTATTGTGGGCAGGGGTCCATGCGGGGTTAGGATGCACCAGAGTAATGTTCACCCTTTTGCAAGCGTTGTACGGAACTAGAAAGCCTAATGGGCGATAATTCACAACGAGCTGAGATCCGTGCTCTAACGGGAATCAGGGCATTTGCCGCATTATGGGTCGTAATGATTCATCTGGCCTATGCCTTGCCCACGTCGCTAGACGGTGTGCGCTGGTTCGCAAGCCTGGGATACCTAGGCGTCGATCTGTTTTTTGTGCTGAGTGGATTTATCATTTCATATAACTACTGGCCCAGTTTCGTTAAGCCTTCGGCCTTGGCATATCGCCGGTTTCTGGGTCTAAGATTGGCCCGGCTGTATCCCGTGCACATGTTTACGTTGTTGGCGTCAGCTCTGCTGATGCTTTCCGTGCAGGTCGCTGGTCTTAATCAGCGCGTTGCTCAAGCGTTTGTTACGCATAAGGACTTTACGGACTGGACTGGAACGAACTTCATAGCCAATCTGCTTATGGTCCAAGCGTGGGGGCCTTATCACGTCGTTTCATGGAACAACCCATCATGGTCTGTGAGCTGCGAGTGGTTTGCCTATTTGATCTTTCCGCTGCTAGCCCTGCTCCGGCCACAGCGGTTGCCCGCAGTCGTAAGCATCGCCTTGGCCGGCCTGCTAGTGTCTATAGTTGCTAGTGTTGCTCAGGCGGGCGGACAGTCCCCGTTTTTCATGCTTATCAGAGTCTCTTGCGAGTTCATGGCGGGCTGCCTTATTTACCATGCCTACATCCGATACGATGGCCGGGCGGCCTCCTCGCGAATGCTTTGTTTTGGAACATTCGCACTGCTTGTCGGGGTTCTCATTCTCTTATGGAACCAGCGAGGAATCGCGTCTGACTGGGCGGCAGTGACGTTTCCACTGCTTATTTTGGGAATTGCCGTGTCGTCCGGCGCGGTTGCGAGCACGCTCGGGTCGAAGCCTGCTGTGTATTGGGGGAGAGTATCGTATTCGCTCTACATGACCCACGGTGTGGTTCTCTGGCCGCTGAAGGCGCTCGCGCCGATCCGCGAAACGGCCACGACTTTGCACAGGTCCGCATTGCTGGGCTTCTACTTGATCGTTATCGGCTCGATAGCGGCAATGACCTACCATTTTGTTGAAGAGCCTGCCCGGAAGTGGTTGCGGAGGCGAGTGGGCCGTATTTCCCGATTGCCATCCGATAGGGCGCCGCATCGGACGGGCACGGACTGCGTCACAGTCGACGCGGCCGCAAACCAATAGCCGCAATTGACGCTGTGCTCGGGTGATTGAACTTCTGCCAAGTCTGGATCGATGGCCCTGCCTGCGTATTTGCGGGGTGAATGAATGGGCCGGCGATGCGGCCGAGCGGGAAAATCCAGTTCGCTTTACCAACGAGGATTCACATGAGTTCGCTGCAAAGCCGTAAGGATGTGGTGCCAAAGGCGCTGCTGTTCCTTGATGAATCGATGGGGAAGATCTGGCCGTTTCCACGCGGCAAAGGAATGTTTTGCAGCGCGCTCGACGCGCTTTGCGCGGTCGGGCTGTTCCCACCCGGCTGGCGAGAATACAACGGGATGAGCATTTGGGTGGATCCGCGCAACTATCTGTCACGGTGCCTGATTCACGAGGGCGTCTACCAACCGGAAGTCTCCGAAGCCCTGGCGACGTGGCTTCCCCAGGGCAGGGTGATGGTGGACGTCGGCGCCAATGTTGGCTACATGACTATGCTAGGTGCCCGGCGGGTTGGCCCCGCTGGCCGCGTGCTGGCCATCGAACCGAATCCATATATGGTTGAAGCCATGCGCCGCCATCTCGATAAGAACGGGATCTCCAACGTCAGCATCGTTCAGGCGGGCTGCTCCCGGGCGAGAGGATCCTTCCCGCTGTACCTTTCGCCAGACAGAAACCCGGGAATGACATCCCTGTCGGCGAAGAATGCGCACTCTCAGCGCAGCATTCAAGTGGATGTCGTTCCGCTGGACGAGTTGGTGGCCGAATTCAACCCTCCGAGTCTGGACGTGCTGAAGATCGACGTCGAGGGCGCCGAACTGCAAGTGCTGCAAGGCGCGAAGGAGACTCTGCGGCGATTCCGGCCGGTGATCCTGATGGAACTGGATCCACGTCTGCTATCGAGCTTTGGGACCAAGCCCGAGCAGATCCTCGAACTGCTGGCGAGGCTGGGGTACAGTCACGGGGCGCTCTCGGAGCACGATATTATTGCGCGGTGCTGAATGCGCGGGGAATCCGGGAACTGGCTGGGGCTGGGCAACACGCCGTCCGAGCGTTCAACGTTCGCTCGATCCAAGACAGGTGGGAGCGAGCATCAAGCTGTCCCAACGCATTCAAGCTTCCAAAGTCGATCGATGGAGTCGAATTTGGACGGGCTGGGGTTGGCCGCCAAGGAGAAGCAGGATGAATCGTATCGCACTATTACTTTTTCTCGCGCCGTGCGCATTTTCGCAATCTCCCAATGATTCTGGATCTGCCTCGTCTTCCCAGACCAACCAACGAATCAGGAGTGGGGCGGTGGCGACCGCCGAAGAAGCCGCCGACGATCAGTCCCCGTCGAAGCAGATTGAGGCCACACTGTATGCCAGCCATTTTTCGGGCGCGGACGCTGGAGCCAAGATAGCGGCTTGCGTTGCGGCGCTTCCGGCGAGGGGCGGAACCTGCGACGCACGCGGGTTGAGCGGGGCACAGTCCATCTCGGCCGAAATCAGCGTCCCCGCGAATGCGGTGTTGATTCTCGGCCACGCAACCTTTACGGCTACCGCAGTGCCGGTTTTCACTCTACATGCAAATAGCCAACTGATCGGACAAGGGGCGCTGGCAATCCCGACCGAAGGGACCACCATTGTTCTCTCCGGAATAACCGGGGTTGCCGTTAAAGCCGCGGGCCTGAACGCGAGTACGGGTATCGTGGTGAAGAATATCCACGTAAAAGGGACGTGGGCAGTTAACAGCTCCGACGATGGCTCGATTGGATTTGACTTCCAAGGCATGGCGAACGGATGGATCGCCTATAATCGCGCCGAACATTTTTATCGCGGATTTAGAAGCGGATTTCCTACTTGGAAATGGAATTGCGACTGCTACAACTTATATGTTGACAACCAGGTGGTGGGCGCCAGGATTGGCGTAGACTTCCAACCATCGACTAACAAAGCGACGTGGATCGGCGGGGGTGTGCAGCCCTTCGGAAAAGGAGGCGCCGGGTTCAGGCTGGAAGGTTTAAATATCGTGCTGATTTCTCCGGACGTAGAGAATTTTGCGGGGGGGACAGCGTTCGACATTCTTACGTCGGCGCACCAAATTCTGTCACCCTACATAGAAGCCGGTGGAACGGCTATTACCTTTGAGGGTAAGGCAAGAAGCAATCAGGTAACCGGTGGCACGTCCTCCAGTTTATCGGCGGGCGCCGTGATGTATGCCGATGGCGCGGACATTGTCACGAACGTCGTGAAGAACATGCAGAACGGTCCGGCATACGCCAACGTGGAAGGCGCATTCACGTTTCGATTGGGACAAGGATCCGAGCCCAACTTCTATGAGCTTGTGCCTCGCTCAGGGTTCGGTGCACAGTTTCAATTTGTTAAGGGAAGCCAGGCGGAGAAGGCCTATGGCCGAACGGGGCCAGCGCCACTGGCGTTTGGTTCCCTGTCCGCCAAGGGCGGATCGACGTTGCAGGGAACACTCCATGTGATTTCTCTTGCGAACCCCGCAGCGCCGACGGTTACGCAGGTGGGGGCACCTGGGTCAGCGACTTACAGCTACAAGCTGATCTGCTTCGATTATAGCGGGGCGGCGAGCGCGGCCAGCGCAGCGGCAAGCATTGCGACCGGGAACGAAGTGCTGGACAGCACGAATTACAACACCATTACATACACATGCGGCGAAGGCTATAAGACGATGCGCGGACTGAAGTTGTTTGGAGCGGAATACGTGTCGGTCTACGGGGACGGAAACAACCGGGCGCCGAACGGAGAGTTTAAGGATACCGGGCAAAGCGGGACTGAGTACGTTGTTCCTACTCGCAATACTACCAGCGACACTACGTTGGACGGGACCCTGACGGTTAAAACGGGCGGTTCCGCAAATAAGGCGATGTGCTGGAAGGCGGACGGCAAGACTTTAGGTTATTGTTCCACGGCGCCGGATGAGACCGGGTCCTGTTCGTGCAAGTGAGGCGGAGTTCTTAGCGAGAAGCGGGCGATTCGGGCGGATTGTTCCAGCATTGACATTTGCATCCAAGATCGTAGGGAGTTTGTCGAAAGACTACGGAACCGGACCTGTGGGTCCGGCGCACGAGGAAGAAGAGGCCGACCAGGGGGGCGGCCGCAGACCTGGGGGTCCGCCCTACAACGGACACGAAACTCTGAGTCGAAGGAGACGTAGAACGCGATGAAACGAATATTGGTGAATGGTGCGGGGGGCTTCATTGGCGGCCACCTGGTGAAGCGGCTGAAGCGCGAGGGTTACTGGGTACGCGGCGTGGACATCAAGCGGCACGAGTTTGCCGAATCGGCCGCGGACGAGTTCATTCAAGGCGACCTGCGCGACCAGGCGGTGGTGCGCGAGGTAGTACAGGGCATCGACGAGGTGTACCAGCTTGCGGCGGACATGGGCGGGGCGGGGTATATCTTCTCGGGCGAGCATGACGCGCAAGTGATGCACAACTCGGCGACGATCAACCTCAACGTGGTGGATGCGGGGTACCGGGCGGGGGTGAAGAAGTTCTTCTACTCGTCGTCGGCGTGCATGTATCCGCAGTACAACCAGTTGGACGCGGACAACCCGAACTGCGCGGAGGATTCGGCGTACCCGGCGGCTCCGGACAGCGAGTACGGGTGGGAGAAGCTGTTCAGCGAGCGGCTGTACCTGGCCTACCAGAGGAACTACGGGGTGGAGGTGCGGATCGCGCGATTCCACAACATCTTCGGGCCGGAAGGGACTTGGACCGGAGGGCGGGAGAAGGCTCCGGCGGCGCTGTGCCGGAAGGTGGCGGAGACGCCGGACGGCGGGGAGATCGAGATCTGGGGGGATGGGCTGCAGACGCGGTCGTTCCTGTACATCGACGAATGCCTGGAGGGGATCCGGCGGCTGGTGGAGTCGGAGTTCACGGGGCCGGTGAACATCGGGTCGGAGGAGATGGTCACGATCAATCAGTTGGCGGAGATGGCTATGGAGGCGGGCGGAAAGAAGCTGTCGATCCGGCACATCGAAGGGCCGCTGGGGGTGCGGGGCAGGAACTCGGACAACCGGCTGATCCGGGAGAAGCTGGGGTGGGCTCCGTCGCGGCCACTGCGGGAAGGGTTGGAGAAGACGTACGCGTGGATTGAAGGGGAGATTCAAAAGAGCGCGAATGAGATGCAAGCGGCTGTTCCGTCGGGAGCGACGGTTTAAGGGGCTTTCCTGATCGAAGCGGAGCGGCCTCCGGGACATCTTCGGATGGGGGCCGCTCCCCGGTCACGCTTCAGCAATGCCCGGCTGATCCGCAAGTTTGGGTGCGGGTGACAGGCGGAGCCGGGAGACGTCGCGGGGTTGGTCGCGGTGCTGCGGCGGCTGGCTGAGAATTTCGGTGAAGTGGAAGCGGCCGGGGCGCGGGCGTATGCGGCGTTCCGGGAGTTTTATGACCGGCCGGCGGGGGTGGGGCGGATTTGCCGGATTGTGGAGCAGGTCCTGAAGGATGCAGGCGAGCTTCCGGTTCCGGCGTAGACATGCCCGGTCGCCGTTCAGCCACGCCCGGCGGGTTATTGCCCAGCAACGGTCCACAGGCTGCTGCCCAGGGATCCTCCGCGTATTACCAGTCAGCAACTGTCGAAATTTCCTCTGAACGCGGGGAAGATGCCGGCATGAATGCCGGCACGGCACGCTGAAGCGTGCGCCACACGGCGCGCCGGCTCTATGGATTCGATTGCGGTTGAAGGCAGTGATCGGGAGTAAGCCGAAAACATGTATTCACTGATAGTTCTATTTGTCGTCTCGCTTCTCGCGGCACTGGCGGTGACGCCGGTGCTGCGGAATTTGTTCAGGCGCTGGGGCATCGTAGACGTCCCGGACGGGAAACGGAAGACGCACTCCAAGCCGGTGGCGACGCTGGGCGGGGTCCCGATTATCCTCTCGTTCCTGGCCGCGTACGGGCTGCTGCTGCTGACGCCGATGGGCGGCGGAGGCGTGGTGCGGGCGGCGCTGCCGGAGGTGTGGCGGCTGCTGCCGGCGGTCGCGGTCGTGTTCGCGGTCGGGATTGTGGATGACATTCGCGGGCTGAAGCCCTGGCAGAAGCTGCTGGGCGAAGCGGTGGCGTGCGGACTGGCCATCGCGGCCGGGGTGCACCTGACGGGCGTGGCGGGCTTCCACTTCCCGCCGGTCTGGGCACTCCTCGGGACGGTGGTCTGGCTGATCGGGTGCGCCAATGCGGTGAACCTGATTGACGGAATCGACGGGCTGGCGGCGGGGATCGCGCTGCTGGCTACGGTGACGACATTCATCTCCGCGCTGCTGCAACACAACATGGCGCTGGCGTTTGCAACGGCTCCGCTGATCGGGGCGCTGCTGGGGTTCCTGCGTTATAACTTCAATCCGGCTTCGATCTTTCTGGGCGACAGCGGGAGTCTGACGCTGGGGTTTCTGCTGGGCTGCTACGGAATCCTGTGGAGCCAGAAGGCGGCGACGATCGCGGGGATGACGGCTCCGCTGCTGGTGCTGGCGGTTCCGCTGGCAGACGCGGGGCTGGCGATTGTGCGGCGGTTCCTAACGCAGCAACCGATCTTCTCGGCGGACAAGGGGCACATTCATCACCGGCTGCTGGCGCAAGGCCTGAAACCGCGGCGCGTGGTGCTGCTGCTGTATGCGGCGGCGGGGGTGTGCGCGTGGCTGTCTCTGCTGATGGGCCTGCTGCATGAGAATTTCACCGAACCGATTCTGTTCGTGGTCGTGGTGGGGGCGGTGCTGGGCGTCAGCTTTCTGAAGTATGCGGAGTTCGGGACGGCGCGGCGGATGGTGCTGGAAGGGGCGTTCCGGCGGCTGTTGAATGCGCGGATTTCACTCGAGGCGGTGGAGAAGGGGTTGCAGGCGGCGGACTCGGTGGAGCAGTGCTGGGAGCAGATGGTATTGGCCTACCGGGAATTCGGGTTTACGTCGCTGGAACTGCGGGCGGACGGGCGGACGTATCGGGATCCGGATCGGGATGCCGCGAAACGCGGAGCGGGACCTGGGGCCGAGAGGCGTGGAGTTCCGGGGAATGGGACGGGCGGGAGCGGGGCTTTGGGGAACCGGACGGGCGGGAACGGGACGGCGGGGAACGGGACGGCGGGGAACGGGACGGCGGGGAACGGGACGGCGGGGAACGGGACGGCGGGGAACGGGACGGCGGGGAACGGGACGGGCGGGCATGGGGGCTGGCAGGTGAGGGTGGATCTCGAGAACGGGAATTATGTCGTGTTGCAGCGGGATGCCGGGATGCATAACCACATCACGCTGGCTGCCGCATTCGCCGAGCTGCTCGAAAAGACGCTGACGGCGAAGCTGGCGGAGTTCCAGGCGAGGGAGCAGCCAGGGGAAGCGTCTGGAGTGGCGGCGGCCGGGGCGGTTTAGCTCAGAGTTCAGGTGGCCATTCGTTTTTGCCGGTTCAAGGGAAAACCCGATTTAGCGATTTTGGCCAATGGTTCCGGACTGGGGACCAGCAGCATTCTCGCCGCCACGGTGATGCGGGCGCTGGCGACGATGTCGGGCCGCGCGCTGAGCGATCATGCGCTCTCGGACGAGGTGATGCAGCTCGAACAGCGGATGACGACGGGCGGCGGCTGGCAGGACCAGGCGGGCGGCATTTTCCCCGGAGCGAAACTGCTCATCACCGGGCCCGGCCTGCGGCAGCGCATTCGCGTGCAGCCGGTGGACTGGACTGAGGAGCGCCGGCAAGAGTTCAGCGAGCGTCTGGTGCTCTATAACACCGGCATCCAGCGCATGGCCAAGGACCTGCTGCGGCAGGTCGTCTCGCGGTATCTGGCGCGCGAGACCGCGACGGTGCAGGTGCTGCACAGCATCAAGACTCTCGCCGTGGAGATGTCCTACGCCATGGCTGAGGGTGACTGGAAGCACCTGGGAGACTTGCTCGATCGCCACTGGCGACTGAACCAGATCCTGGATCCGCACACGGCTAACGCTCCAGTCAATGCGATCCTGGAGCGCGCCCGGCCGTGGATCCACGGAGCCAAGCTGGCGGGGGCGGGCGGGGGCGGGTTCCTCATGCTGCTCGCCCGGGACGCCGAAGCCGCGGAGGCGCTACGCAGCGAACTCGGGAAGGGAGCGGCGACAGGCGGTTCCGTGGTGGAGTTCCGGATCGCTACGGACGGCTTGCGAGTCAAAAGCGAGGGGGGATTGCCGCCGGGGCAGGACGACCCCAATCAGCCCCGGATACTCCGTTTGTTGCCATGCAATGATTGCGCCGGACGCGCCATAGAACTCAACGATCTCCTTGCCAACGGGGCCGTCGGCGGCTGCGGAGTTTTGCTGGTCCGACTAATCCCCAAACAGGCACACTGACCGCCATTCTCTGATCCGCGCGCACTTCCCTCCTGCGCGGCTGCATTCCCCCGCCATGCTGGAATCGACGTTGTGACCCACCGGGCCGAAGGTGCGCCCGGCATTTCCTGTCGTCGAAGTCAGCCCATTCCGCCGGATGAATCAGGCTTGGGTGGCGCTGCCAGCGGGCGGAGCCATCTCTGTCCCACTTGGTGGCTTCGCAGTCAGCTTGGATTTGAGGCCAATCGCTATCTAAAAATGCATAGGAGCCCCCCGGCTTTGCCGGGGTGGCAGTAGCAGTTTGACATTTCCGGGAGTCCATCGGAAAACTCCAAGACGTGAGCCGCCAAGCGCACGAAGAGGAGTTTTCACGATGGACAAGTATGAAAGTTTAAGCCACACGAAATGGGAGTGCAAATACCACGTGGTGTGCATCCCGAAGTGCCGCCGGCAAGTGCTCTACGAGCAGATCCGGCGGGACCTGGGAGAGCTGTTTCATCAACTGGCGCAGCAGCAGGAGAGCCGGATCGAGGAAGGGCACTTGATGAGCGACCACGTGCATATGATGATCGCGATCCCGCCGAAGTACGCGGTGTCGCAGGTGATCGGCTACATCAAGGGCAAGAGCGCGATCCACGTGGCACGGGTGTATGGGGAGCGGAAGAGGAATTTCGTGGGTCAGCACTTTTGGGCGCGAGGGTACTTCGTGTCCACGGTCGGGCGGGACGAGACGGTGATCCGCGCATACATCCGCAGCCAGGAACAAGAAGACCAACGATTGGATCAGATGAAGCCTGGAGATTGATCGGCCACCGTTGAGGTGGCTAACAGAAATCTGGGGCCGCGTTAGCGACCCCACATAGCCGCTTTGAGCGGCTCACATCCTAAAGCCCCCGGCTTTGCCGGGGGATACTTACAATGCAAAACCGAAAGGCTTTACGATTTCTATTTTCAAGCCATTGATTCTAAATGGGATATTTTAGTTCCATCTTCCAGGTCTAAACCCACCGCCTTTCAGGCGGTCCGCTTTCAGCCAACTGCGCGTTGGTGGGGCGGACCCCCAGGTCCGCGCGGGTCCCCCAGGACCCGCTTCCGGACGGCGTCACAGAGGCCGCGCCGAGGCAAGACGACCAAACGGCCGACGTGGGCGTCGGCCCCCATTTCCGGAGGTGGCCTGGGGGTCCGTCCCACCGCGAATCACGCCCTCACGTCAGGTTCCGGCGGCTTCAGCCGCAACCCGACTTTCAGTCGGAACCCAAACCACCGCCTTTAGGCGGTGGTTGTTTAGAAAATCCTAAGACCTTTCGGTTTTCGATTTTCCTTCGTTAGAAGGTCGAGAGTAGGAAAACCCGGGGTTTCGATTCGGTCGCGCGCAGCCGCGAAGCAGGCAGATAAGCGTCCACAGCTCGACCGGTTCCTTTCTTGTGGCGTGTCGCGGGGCGGACGATTTCGGAAACTGACCCACTACCGGAAATCCCCTTGGATGCTCAACAGGAGTTGAGCGTTGGGATTCAGCTCTTCCGGCGATTTTCGATGAGCAGGAAAGTGATATCGTCCGTTTGGGCGACATCCTGGGTGAACCTGTCCAGGGCGGTTAGCAGAGCATACTCCAGGGCTTCTACGCCTTGCGGAGCGGACGAGCGAATCAGCGCGCGGAGCTGCTCCTCGCCAAACTGCTCGCCCACGCGATTCTCCGCATCGGTGAGGCCGTCGGAATAGACCACAAGCGTATCTCCGGGGCCCAGGCGCAATGGCGACGATTGGCACGCCGAGTGAGGGAACATGCCGAGCGGCATGCCTCCGGATGTGAGTTCCTCCAACTCACCGCTCTCCGCGCGGAACAGGTAGGCTGTGTTGTGTCCCGCGTTGATGTACCGGCCGCGCCCCTGCTCGTCGAGTTGGAAGAGGAACAGAGTGACGAACTTACTCATCGGCGTTTTCTCGCACAGCAGCTTATTAACGCCGTTCAGGACCGTTTCCGGTTCAGCCGAGGTCCGGAACTCCATATTCAGCGCTCCCAGCGTGAACGAGCTGAGCAGTGCCGCGGGCGTCCCCTTTCCAGATACATCCGCGAGCACACCGGTGAGTTCGTTGACTCCGGTGGGGATGAAGTCGTAGAAGTCGCCGCCCAGGTAACGCGTGGCCCGCGAGAAGGCCCGGATCCGGTAGGGTTCGAGGCTCGGCAGTACAAGCGGCAGCAGCGCCCGCTGTGTCTCTTCCGCGATCGAGAGCTCCTGCTCCATACGCTGGCGCTCGGCCAGCGTTTCAACCAGTTCCAGCTTTTCGAGTACGTGTCCGGCCTCGACTGCCAGACGCCGCAGGAGTTTTTCATCCAGCCCGGAGAGCGCGTTCATCTTCGCCTGGCTGTCCAGGTAAAGAATGCCCCGCACCGTCGGCGCATGGCTCTCTTGCGACATGGCCTCGAGCGGCAGGCAGGCCACGGCCCTCAGGTTCATGGCCACTATGCTCACCTGCGCGGCTAATTCGCCGCGGATTCCCTGCGTCATGAAGACCGGCTCCCCGGTGAGGGCCACTTGTTCCACGACGCTGTGGCTGGTTCGAAAGTCCTGCTCCAGCAACAGCCGGCCCGATCCATCAAGCCCCAGCGAATACTCAAATCGGTCGCCTTTTTTGCGCATCACGAAGCCGCGCGTGCCACCGCTGATCTTGAGTGCCGATTCGAGGATGTGGTGGAAGGTCCTTTCGGACGAGAAGGACTTGCCGAAGAAGTAGTGAATGTCGAGCAGGCACGAAATCTTCTCGAGCTGGGAGTGTGCTCCGGACTCCCCGGGCAGAACGCTGGCGAGGCGGCGGACCGACGTTTCGAGCTCCGCGCTGTCGAGGAGGCCGGAACTCATCGTGTCTGCGTCAGGCCCAGTGAGGAAAATGAGTTCTACTCCTTCCGGACCGATCCGGATGTGATCGCCAGATCGCAAAGCATGGCGCTCAATGCGCGAACTGTTGACGAATGTGCCATGAGTACTCTTGAGGTCGGCCAGCATCCAGGCTTCACCTTCGCGGACAATCTGCGCATGCTGCCGGGAGGTCTGAAAGTGACGGAGGACAATGTCGGCGGTAGGGAGCCGGCCGATTGAGATGCGTTCCGCGCCTAGAGGAAACACCACGGGATGGCCCGGCATCTCGGACCACTCAAGGCGCGGCTGGGCGGCTGAAGGCTTGTCCAAGACAGTAGAGTAGCATCCCCGAATTGCGGCCAAGGCGCTAAACTTCGCCAGCCGTGTACAAGCCGCGGATCCGCGGGGCGCCAGGGAGCTTTTCTTCGAGTACAGGATCCTAGCTCAGGCAAGCAATCTAATCCGGTGCCCCCATCCGATCCCCGTTCGAGCTAATTGCGGGCCGGTATCTCGCTTTCCCTCATAACTACGGCAACTTCGCCGATCAGTTCTTGTTGGCGGCGATCCAGGCAGCGAGAGCTTTGAGATCGAGGGAGATGCGGCGGCCGCACTGGACAAAGGGGAGTTGGCCGGTGTTGATGAGGCTCCGGACCGCGGGCACGGTCCGGCCGATGGACTCGTCCGCCTCGCGGGCGGATCCTGAGCGGCGCGGCGGAACGGCAATGCCGCGCTTGACGCACAGTCCGGTAGACCTCAAAGGCAGGGCGGGCGGAAGGAGCAGCAGGCTCTCCAGGCTGCAGGAATCAGAACAACGACCGCGTCTTCAGACCAACTCTACACCGCGACCACATCCGGCGAGGAAGGCAGCGCCGATGTTAACATGAAGGTGCAATGGGCAGCAGGCGTAGCGCAAGCAGGAGCGCAATTCACCTCGGCGCGCGAGTGGTTGTGCAACTGACAGGTCAAGCGGTGTCCAACACAAAGCAAAATGTCGCTTCTTCAGCATGCCTGTAAGTCATTGAAATAAAAGGTCGCCGGCGTAGCTCAGCAGGTAGAGCACCTGACTTGTAATCAGGGGGTCGCCAGTTCAATTCTGGCCGCCGGCTCCAGTTTTCAATAACTTACGAGTCTACCAATGGCGAATATACTGCGAATGAAAGCCCCTGACTTTGCCAGATTCTGCCCTCTTATTGCCCTGTGGGTCGATATCGTGGTCAAATCCATGAGATTGAACTAGGTGGGCGATCCGCACCGAAACGTCAGGTCGACGTTTCGAGCTGATTCTCCAGGGCACGAGGTTTCAATTGCCCTCTTACTGCCCTGGCTAAACACCCACCACCTAAAGGCGGTGGGTTGGGTTCCGACTGAAAGTCGGTTTGCGGCTGAAGCCGCCTGAACATGATGCGAGGGTGTGATTCGTGGTGGGGCGGACCCCCAGGTCCGCGGCCGACGCCCACGTCGGCCGGAAGCGGGTCCTGGGGGACCCGCGCGGATCTGGGGGTCCGCCCCACCAACGCGCAGTTCGCTGAAAGCGGACCGCCTGAAAGGCGGTGGGTTTAGACCTGGAAGATGGAACTAAAGTTCTGCCAGCATCCTGCCGATTCTCTGGGCATGTGTACGACGATCGAGAACCTGAAGGCTGACCGGGCCCACCCCCAATTCGAACAGGATTTGCAGGGCACGTTTCGGTTCTGACAGAATTGCAGGCGAGATGAACAGCCTCTACTACGGCGACAACCTGTCCGTGTTGCGGGGCGAGATCCGCGACGAGAGCGTGGATCTCATCTACCTCGACCCTCCATTCAACAGCCAGGCGAACTACAACGTGCTGTTCAAGAGCACCGCCGGAGAAAAGTCGAAGGCTCAGATTGAGGCGTTCGAAGATACCTGGCACTGGAACGAACACGCGGAGAAGGCTTTCGACGAGGTGATGCAAGGCGGCAACACCAACGCCGCCGAGATGCTCCGTTCCATGCGAGCGTTCCTGAAAGAGAACGACGTGATGGCGTACCTGGCCATGATGTCGGTACGCCTGATCGAACTCCATCGCGTACTGAAGCCGGCCGGGAGCATGTATCTGCACTGCGACCCGACGGCCAGCCACTATCTGAAGATTCTTCTCGATTCCATTTTTGGGGCCCGCAACTACCAGAACGAGATCATCTGGAAACGGACCACGACCCACAGCGACAGCAAGACCTGGAGCCGCGTAGCCGACACGATCTTCTTCTACACAAAGGGTCCAAAGTTCACGTGGAATACGCCCCGACAGGCTCATTCGGACGAGTACCTGGCATCGAAGTATCGCTACGACGACGGTGACGGCAGGATCTACCGACTTGACAACATGACCAGCCCGAATCCACGCCCACGCATGATGTATGAGTGGAGCGGTTTCCCCTTCCCTCCTAAAGGGTGGAGGTATTCCAAGGAAACCATGGCAACTCTGGACGCAGAAGGACGGATTTGGTACCCAAGAAGGCCGGACGGCACCCTGGACACCACCAAACGTCCGCAATTAAAGCGGTACATCGACGAGATGGAGGGCGGTGTGATGGGTACGATTTGGACAGACATCTCCCCCATCAACTCCCAGGCACAGGAGCGTCTCGGTTATCCGACGCAAAAGCCGCAGTCGCTTTTAGAGAGAATCATCAGCGCAAGTTCAAATGAAGGTGACGTCGTGCTGGACCCGTTCTGCGGGTGTGGCACTGCGACCCATGCAGCCCAAAAGCTCAAACGCCAGTGGATCGGCATCGACATCACACACCTCGCGATTTCTCTGATTGAGAAACGCCTGAAGGATGCCTTCCCCGGAATCCAGTACGAGGTCCACGGAACGCCCAAAGACGTTGACGGGGCGAAGGACTTGGCCGCCCGCGACAAGTACCAGTTCCAGTGGTGGGCCGTTTCCTTGGTCAACGCCGTCCCATTTGGCGGGAAGAAGAAGGGCGCCGATTCCGGAATCGACGGCCTGATCTACTTCAAGCCGGAGGGGAAGGTGACCGAGAAGGCTATCGTCAGCGTCAAGGGCGGCGACAACGTTAGCGTCCCTATGATTCGCGATCTGGCCCACGTGGTTGACCGTGAGAAGGCGAAGATTGGCGTGTTCATTACCCTGGCGGAGTCCACCGGTCCAATGCGAACCGAAGCCGTCAAGGCCGGCTTCTACGAAACGCTGTACGGGAAGTACCCAAAGATCCAGATCCTAACGATTCAGGAGCTTTTCGAAGGCAAACAGCCTAACATCCCGTTGATCGACTCATCGTCATTCAAGAAGGCCGCCAGGGAAACCGTGGGACAGCAGGACACCTTACAGTTCTGAGAAGAGTAAGGAGGCACACGTCAAAATGCTGAACTATTCCTCTGCAACACTCGGATTGGGCCGTTCTATATTGCGTTGATCAACGGTCGGTATCACCCCGTTCAGGACAAACACCAGGTCGCTCATCGCGCTGCTAACGGCCTCATGGCCGGAGGATCTGCCTACTGCGCCACCCGGTAGCTGGCCTGGAGCAGGTCTCCGGGTTGAGGCACCGACCCCGCTTGAAACGAGATCGACGATCCAGTCAAAGTGAAGTCAACCCCCAGTTTTTGGAGCAGCCCATTCCGGAATAGCAGCAGGCTCGTCGTGGGGATTGGCGTCATCGATAGAGTGAAAGCCGCGTTGGCGCCATTCAGGGCGCCGTTCGGAGTCTCCAGATCAATGAACACCAGGTTGGCGCCGCAAGGCCCGAGGGAGCCGTCGCCGCGCACGCACTGGTCCGGCGCCCCATTCATGCCGGAGAGGTCGCCGTTGCTGTCAGGAATCAAAATCCGGCCTGGCAGGTAGCCTGCCCCCTTCGCGGGGCGTTCCGCCAGCGAATCACTCAATCCCGCAACGTCTGAGATTTGAATCGATGTGTCGGCGGGCGGCTGGGTGACTGGCGGTGTTGAGGTTCTCACCATCCGTATTGGCAGTGGCGTGGTGCTTGGAGGCACGGACCATGTTTCGGTGTTTGTGAGTTTCCCGTCCACCAGATACATTACCGTATAGCTCGCCGTCGTGAGCGCGGTTGTGGTTGGCACCAGTTTCACTCGCACCAATCCGCCGCTCACAGGTTCCCGCAACGTGTTGGCCGGAATGTTCGAATTGTCGGAGGCGACAAACGCCGTCCAGGAAATGAGTAAGGTCCCATTCACTGGCGTGCCGTCCGCGCGAAACAGTTGATCCTGAATCGTCGTCAGGGGAGGGGTCGCCCACGCCGCCCCCGCCCCTATTCCGAGCAGCGCAGCCAATACCACGGCCGCCCGGATCGCCGCCTTGTGAATGATCCTCATCTCGTTACCTCGTCTCCTCGCGCGATATGCCATCGTCTGGGTCATTAACCCTGCGGCACCACGCTACTCCCGATGGGCAAGCCAGTCGATGAGAGTCCGGGACAAGGGCTTGACGGAACTGGCATGAAATCAGCGGTTTGGCCCAGGTACGCTATTTTTCACAGCGCCGTGAACGAAGTTCGTAGAAGATGCCCGGATGGTGGGGCGGACCCCCAGGTCCGCGGCCGACCCTGGTCGGCTAGCCAGTTGCGAGGATCCCGCAGTGCTGCGCGGAATCCTGTGTCCTGCGGTTCTGCCCGCCGCAAGTGCAGTCTTGTTACTTCAGCCCGCCATCGCGTGTGATCACGTCCGCCCCGAGAAATGGCCTCAGCACTTCTGGCACCACCACGGTGCCGTCCTTCTGCTGATAGTTCTCGATGATGGCGACCCAGGTCCGCCCGATCGCCAGCCCGCTCCCGTTCAGCGTATGTACGAATTCGTTCTTCTTTCCCGTCCGATACCGAATCCCCGCCCGGCGCGCCTGGAAGCTCTCGAAGTTCGAGCAGGAAGATATCTCCTTGTACACGCGCTGTCCCGGGAGCCACACTTCCAGGTCATACGTCTTCGCCGACGAGAATCCCATGTCGGTCGTGCACAACAACATCCGCCGGTACGGCAGCCCCAGCTTTTCAAGCACTTCCTCGGCGCATCGCGTCAGACGTTCGTGCTCGGCGTAACTATCCTCCGGCTTCGTGAATGCTACCAGTTCCACCTTTTGGAACTGATGCTGACGGATGATGCCGCGCACGTCTCGTCCGTGACTGCCCGCCTCGCTGCGGAAGCAGGAGGTGGATGCGGTCAGCCGGATCGGCAGACGGTCGAGATCCAGCGTCTCGTCGCGGAACAGGTTCGTCACCGGCACCTCGGCGGTCGGCGCCAGCCACAGGTCCCAGCCCTCACAATGGAACAGGTCCTCCGCAAACTTCGGCAACTGCCCGGTTCCGAACAGACTCGCGGAGTTAATCAGGAACGGAGGCAACACCTCCGTGTACCCATGCTCCTTCGTGTGCAGGTCGAGCATGAAGTTGATCAGCGCCCGTTCGAGTTTCGCGCCCAACCCGTAATACACCGCGAACCGGGCGCCGGTGATCTTCGCGGCCCGCTCGAAGTCGAGAATGCCAAGCTCCGGCCCCAGGTCCCAATGCGATTTGGGTTCGAAATCGAACTGCGGGATCGTGCCCCACCTGGAGATCTCGACGTTGTCCGCGTCCGATTGACCCTTCGGCACGGACTCGTGCGGCAGGTTTGGAATGCCCGCGAGGGTCAGCTTGAACTCCTCGTCGATCGCCTTGACCTGCTCATCCAGCGACGTGATCCGTTCCCCGATCCCGCGCACCGCGGCCTGCAGCGCCTCGGTGTCCTCGCCCGCTTTCTTTCTCTTGCCGATCTCCTGCGACTCCGCGTTGCGTTGCGCCTTCAGGGTCTCGATCTCTGTGACCGCCGCACGTCGCTTCGAGTCGGCAGCCCGAAACACCTCGACGTCGAGTGTAAAACCTCGGTCTGCCAGCCGTCGCGCGACCGCCTCAAGATTGGATCGAAAATAGCTCAAATCATGCATAAAAATGACTCTTTTTGACTAAAAACAGCCTGTGTCGGAGCCGCGACCGTGAGGGAGCGGTGGGTTGATCCCGTATCGCGATGGCAATGGATTCATGGAATGATCGCGCGCCACTATCGGCTCTCTCCGGGAACCCATGCCAGTGGTGGCATCACGCCCTTATAGTCGGCTCTCGGCCGGATCAATCGGTTGTTCGCGTACTGCTCCAGAATGTGCGCCGTCCAGCCCGCCATCCGGCTCACCGCGAATACTGGCGTGAAGAGGTCCACGGGGATGCCTAGTGAGTAGTAGGTCGAGGCAGAGTAGAAATCGACGTTCGGGTAGATCCCGGGCTTGAGCCACGCGATGGTCACTTCGATCTGGCGCGACGTCAGGTACAGCCGCTCGTGCCCGGTTCTCTTGCCTATCTCCTCGCTGAGAGCGCGCAGGTGCGTGGCCCGCGGATCCTGCGTCCTGTAAACCCGGTGCCCGAAGCCAGGCACTTTCTTCTTCGCGGCCAGCATAGCTGCTACTATCTCGGCTCCGCGCTCGGGCCCGCCGGCTTCCAGTAGAAGCTTGATCACGTCTTCATTCGCACCGCCGTGGAGCGGGCCCTTCAGCGCGCCGATCGCCGCTGTCACGGCCGAGTAAATGTCGCTCATCGTCGCTGCCACCACGCGTCCGGCGAACGTCGAAGCGTTGAACTCGTGGTCGGCATGCAGCGTGAGCGCAATGTCGAACGCCCGCTCGCTGATCCGGTCGGGACGCCGCCCGGTCAGGCAATACAGGAAGTTAGCCGCGAAGCCCAACTTCGGATCGCCCTCGACTACGTGGAGATCCTTGCGGACCCGTTCAAACGTCGTCACGATTGTCGAGGTCTGCGCTACCAGGCACAGCGCCCGATGCAGATTCGCCTGGACCGAGCTCTCGCGCGCCGTCGGGTCCAGTGAGCCGAGCAGGCTCACCGCGGAGCGCAGCGCCTCCATCGGCTTCACTTGCGGGATGCTCTTCAGGAATTCGACCACGGGGCGGGGTAGCCCGCTCTCCAGATAGAGCGACCGCCGGATCTCTTCGAGTTCCGCGGGCTTGGGCAGCCGCCCGTGCCAAAGCAGAAAGACGACCTCTTCGAAGCAGGCGTTTTCAGCAAGCGTGTGGATATCGTAGCCGTGATAGGCCAACACGCCCGCCTGCCCGTCGATGTAACAGATCGAGCTTTCGGCGGCGATGACGCCTTCCAGTCCTGCACCCGCTGCACCCATGATCCTCCATTGTACGGCCCACTCAGCGCGCACCGGCTCGAAGCCCTGCATAATTTCAGCTCTCCGCCGGGCGGCGGGTGCTTCGATTTCCATGTCGGACACGGACGCGCGAACGCCGGACCTGCGTCGCCACGGCCGCCGATTATGTACTGATCCGGATTTGATTCATCCGCTAAACTGGCAAAGGGAGATTGGATTCGATGGCGATTTCTGCCCGCAGTAGCCTACGCGCAAATGGAGCGGCTCAGCGCTATCACGGCCTGAATCGTGAAACCCTGATTCGCGCCTTCCGCATCATGCAGACGTCCCGGCGCATCGACGACCGGGAGATCTTGCTCAAGCGGCAAAACCGGATCTGGTTCCAGATCTCCGCGGCCGGCCACGAGTGCATCCAGACTGCCGCCGGTCTCTTGCTCAAGCCCGGCGAGGATTGGTTCTTCACCTACTACCGTGATCGCGCGTTGGCGCTCGCACTCGGCATCACGCCGGAGACCATGCTGATGGCCAGCGTCGGCGCGGGGGCAGACACATTCTCGGGAGGCCGCCAGATGCCCTCGCACTGGTCGGACCCCGATCTTCACATCTTCACGGGATCGTCTCCGACTGGCACGCAGTTCGGGCCGGCCGTCGGCTCAGCGGGTTCGCGGCGCTTCCTGAAGCCCGGTTCAGATGAACTGACGCTGGTCACCACCGGCGACGGCGCCACCAGCGAAGGCGAGTTCTGGGAGTCGCTCAACGTTGCTTGTCTCGAACGCCTCCCGCTGCTGTACCTCGTCGAGGACAACGGCTACGCCATCTCGACGCCGGTGGAGTGGCAGACCGCCGGCGGTAGCATCTCGAAACTTGTGGCGGGTTTTCCGCGGCTGTTCACCGTCGAATGCGACGGTAACGATTTCATGGCCTCCGTCGGCGCCCTCACTCAGGCCATCGACTGGGTTCGCGCCGGGCAGGGTCCGGCCATGGTTCACGCGCACGTCACCCGGCCCTATTCGCACTCGCTTTCCGACGACGAACGTCTCTACAAAACCGAGTCAGAGCGCGACGCCGAAGCGGCTCGCGATCCCCTCGTCACCTATCCCAGTTGGCTCATCTCAGAAGGGCTACTGGATGAACATGCCTACAAACGCATCTGCCACGAGGTGGATGTCGAACTCCAGGAAATCACCGACCGCGTGCTCCATGCCGAAGGCCCCGCACGTTCGGCCGCGCTTGAGTTTCTCTATTCTCCCTCAGTCGATCCCTGTGGGGAGCGTTTCGAATCCGATCCCCAGTTCGAGGGCGAACCTCGCACTATGGTTGACGAGATCAACCTGACGCTGTCGGAGGAGATGGCGCGCAACGAGCGAATCGTCATTTTTGGCCAGGACGTAGCCGATTGCAGCCGCGAAGAAAACCTCAAAGAAGTGAAGGGCAAGGGCGGCGTCTTTAAGACCACGCACGGTTTACAGGCGCGCTATGGCTACGACCGCTGCTTCAATACGCCCATCGCCGAAGCGAACATCCTTGGCCGCGCGATCGGGATGGCCGCCCGCGGTTTGAAGCCAGTGCCCGAGATCCAATTCTTCGACTATATCTGGCCGGCAATGCTCCAGATTCGCGACGAACTGGCCACGATTCGCTGGCGCTCGGCCAATGGCTGGAGCGCTCCGATGGTCATCCGCGTTCCCATCGGTGGCTATCTCAACGGGGGCGCCATCTACCATAGCCAGTGCGGCGAGGTCGCTTTTACGCACATCCCCGGACTGCGCGTTGTCTTCCCCTCAAACGCTCTCGACGCCTGCGGATTGTTGCGCACCGCGCTCCGCTGCGATGATCCTGTCTTGTTCCTCGAACACAAACGGCTCTATCGCGAGCCCTACAATCGCACGCCGCACCCGGGTCCGGATTTCACGATTCCCTTTGGAAAGGCGCGCATCGCCAAACCGGGACATAGCCTGACGCTTATTACCTACGGGGCAACGGTCCAGAAAGCGCTGCAGGCGGCCACCCAGATCGAGAGCCGCCGTCAGGACGCCTCAATTGAGGTCATCGACCTGCGTTCTCTCGCACCCTACGATTGGGACTCGATCGCGGCCTCCGTGAAGAAGACATCACGCGTTCTTATCGTTCACGAGGATTCCCTCAGCTTCGGTTACGGAGCCGAGATCGCGGCTCGCATAGCCAGCGATCTCTTCGAACACCTGGACGCACCCGTGCGCCGCGTAGCCGCCATGGACACCTGGGTCGGTTACCATCCTGATCTCGAGGACGCGATCCTGCCGCAGACCGAAGACATCGTGAGAGAGGCCGAAGCGCTGCTGGGCTGGTAAGTGGGGCGGCTCTCCAGAGCCGCGCGGGCCCTCCAGGGCCCGCAAACTAATCACTCTTCCGTGCAGCAGTCCTCACGCCCGGTCTTCCCGCCCGCGCGTGCTCCCATCGTGCCCGGATTGCGCAGCCAGTCGAACCACTGCGATGGACTGAGTTGTATCTCGACTACCGTCGCCTCTTGCGCCTCAATGGTGGTAATCATCATGCGGAACCGGCCCGCCTGTCCCTTGATGAAAATGCCGGTGTATTCCCTGCGTCCCGCTGCCTGAACCTGCACCATGGGGCGCCAGGACTCTCCCAGCGCATTGCTCACGACGTTGCGGAAGTCCCGCATCTTGTCCGGCGAATAGCTCAGATCTTCGAAGGTCGCCAGTTCGAAGCCATGGACGCCGGAGGGCGTCGACGCTTTCACAAACAGATTGGCAAGGCCCATCATCGGGATGTGCGTATGGTGGGCGCCGAGGTGCTCCTCAATGGCTCCCACCACTGCCTGAAAGTCCCGCTCGGCCCCGGATGCGGGCCAGCAGAACGCACCGAACAGCAGACCGATGGCCGGTAAATACCTGATTCTCATACGTTCCTCCACGCCCTTCGCTGAGCCACCCGGGCCGGGTCAGTCGTCGTCCTTGTCTTGCTTCTTTTGCTTCTCTTCCGTGTGGGTCTTGGGAATGCCAAACTGGCCTTCCAGCAGACCGAGGTGCTCCTTGTCGATAAATCCCGCGATGTTCACGATCGTGAGTTCCTTGGGCTCAGTGGCCACGATAGCCAGCCCGGCGACGGTGCCATTCTGCGAGAAGAAACAAACCTGGGCATTCTCACGGTCCTTCTTGCTGCGCACATTCACGATGCAGGACCAGCCGGGACCGCGGAGCTGAGCGCGCAACAATTCCACATCCGCGTCGGAGTACTCGCCTTCTTTGGCGAATGTATAGCTGCGGACGTATATTCCTTTCAGGCCGCTCACGACCTTCTTGGCCGCCTTCTCGTCCGAGTCCTTATCGGAAAGAAACCTACTGGCCAGGCCGAGCGTAGCGGGGTCCAGCGTGACGTCCACGACCTCCTCCGCTTTGTCGGCCAGTTTGGAGAACGAATCCGGGATCTTGAGCAGCATCTGAGCTTGTGCCGCTCCGGCTGCCACTACAAATAAACACACTGCGAGTTTCATAGTCTCTCCCTCAATCTCTGGCGACCTGTCGTGTCTTGGGCACGCTGTTGCGTGCTATGCGGGGATCAGCTCCGGACCGCTGATAGCGGATGTTTAGAATCCGCTAAATCCCGGCGATCTGGTAGAGTCCCATGTTCTAAATCTGTCTTCCGCGACCGCTCACTCTCCGGCTGCGCGGTCGCCGGACGACGCCATCACCTTCTCACGCATGGCCTGAAGCTCTGTTCCGGTCACGCGCAATGCCTGCATCAGCTTCGCCTTTGCGGCTTCGCCCTCAACCCGTTCCTGACGTTCGCGTTCGTAATGAACTCCCGCGACGACCATCAGGCACAGCACACTTGCGAACGCCAGGCGCGACATCATCGGAAACCGCGGCAGAGCCAATTTGAACCAGCGGGCGAGTCCCGTTTCACGCTTCGACTCCGAGGACAGGCGTGCCATGAGGCGGGCTTCAAAGCCCACGGGCGGCTCCTCGCGGCGCAAGGCCTTCTTCAACTCGTTACTCAACTCGTCGTCCAAGCGGCTCATCCCAGACTCCCTCCCAGCGCCCTGCCGAACTTCTCTCGAAGCATCGCCAAAGAACGCTGCAAATGGCTTTTTACCGTGCTCACCGGCATCTCTAATTCTCGCGCGATTTCCTCCGGGTCCAAATCCTCCTGGTAACGCAGGATCATCACCATCCTCGCCTTCTCACTCAGCGAGAGAATCAGCTTGCGCAGTTTCTCCCGCAACATCGGATCGCCGGGCCGCTCTTCACTGGCTGGTTCGGCCAATTCTTCCAGGCCGATCTTCGGGTCCAGGCGATGGCTCCGCGCATAGTCGATCGAGCGGTGGCACGCTACGCGGCGCAGCCAGGCCGTCACGTGGCCCGGTCCGCTCAAGCGATCCTTCTGCCGGTACAACTGCAGGAATACGTCCTGAGCGACTTCCTCGGCCGACTCCCGGTCATGCAGGTAATGCAATGCGATGCTGAACACCATCGACTGATGCTCGCGAACCAGAGCGGAAAACTCGCTCACGGCCGCCTCGGGCGACGCGCCGCAATCGGGCGCCGTTCCGTCTTTCGCTCCGTCCGGCGTCTTGCCTGGCGTTCCACTCGAAACTGTCACACCCGGCAACTTCACCCGTTTTCCTTGGCCTTCACCAGCTAATACGGCGGCACCCCGCACCGGGAACGCAAGAATATCAACTCTCTTTGAAAATACCTGGAAATTAGGGTGGGGCGGTCCTCCAGGACCGCGCGGGCTCTCCAGAGCCCGCTCCGGACCAACTAGCGGGGCCTGGAGGCCCCACGCGGCTCGGGAGAGCCGCCCCACACGAACCTAGCCCAGACGATTCAGCGCGTATGCGTACGCGCCGATCGAGACCGCTTCGCTCGTGCCGAGGCGCGAAAGGCCGACGGCGGTGCGCTGAACGGGGTCGTAGAAGACTTTGCGCGTCGAGCCTGGCACGGTGAGTTCGCGCGCCGAGGATTTCAGGAACTCCGCGCGTTGCCCTTCGTCCTCGAAGTTGAAGGTGTGCGGAACCAGGCGCGGCATCGGATTGCCGTCGCGCTCAAACGCGCCGTTCATGGCGTCCACCAGGGCGGGCAGGAACAACGGCGCCGCCGCCGAAATGCCTCCGCCCACCACCACGAGTCCGTCCACCAGGGTCAGCGCCTGCGCTACCGCGTCGCCGGCTACCTCGCCCATCTGGCGGAAGGCTTCGCGCGCCGCGGCGGCGTCGCCTTCAGCCTCGCCCAGGCCAATCGCGCAGATGGTCTTCGGCTCGGGGGCCTGCTCCAGCGGAATGCCCACCGCCCGGGCATAGACTTTGCGCACGGCGCGAATCGACGCGCCTTCCTCGGCGTTCATCCGCGCGTCGAGTTTGTGCCGCAGCAGCCACGCCTCGCCGCCCGCCGAGTTGTCGCCGATCAGCAATTCGCCGTTGATGACAATGCCGCCGCCGAGGCCCGTGCCCAGCGTGATGCCAAACAGGTTTCGGAACCGCTTCGGGTTCCCGGCGCGTTCCAGCAGACCGTTCACATAGGGCAGGAAGCCTGCGATCGCTTCGCCGCAGACGAAGAGATCGCCGTCGTTGTTGAGGTACACCGGGATGCCGAATTTCTCTTCGAGCATCGGTCCGAGCGCCACGCCGCCGCGGAAGGCCGGCAGGTTGCCGACGTTGGCGACGATCCCGGCAGGATAGTCGGCGGGCCCGGGGAAGGCGAAGCTGATGGCGACCGGAGCCGCGGGCAGGGAAGCGCGGATGCTCTCGAAGCCGCCTACGATGTTGGCCAGGCAGCGTTCGAGATTGTCAGCCTCCGAGGGGACGCTGATAGGGCCAACCAGAAGTTCATTGCCGCGAATGGCAGAGAACTTGAGGTTGGTGCCTCCCGCATCCAGCGTCATCACGATGCGCTTGTCGTTGTCGAATCGAATGGACATAACAGGAATCACTCCCAAACTGCGGCCAGTGCTGTGACCGCGAAACCGTTCAAAACCGAACGCGCTTCAATGGCGCCAAGCACGGCATCGCCAGACCACTACGCCTTGGTGCTCTTCAGATTCGCGCTGGCGGTGTAGGTGATGTACAACACCGCGAGCAGCGGCACGACGAAGCCGGTTTGCACGGACTTCGTCGCGTCGGCCACCAGGCCCATGATGGGCGGAACGATCGCTCCGCCGACGATGGCCATTACCATCAGGCCCGACAGCTCGTTGGCGCGCTCGGGAATGCGATCGATGACAATCGAGAAGATCAGCGGGAAGATGTTTGCGAAACCGAGACCAATCAGGAAGAAGCCCGCGGCGGCCAGCGTGGCGCTCGGCAGGAACATGCACACCAGGCCCAGCAGCGAGAGCACGCAGGTGATGACAAAGAACGTCTTCGGCTTCATCCAGTTCAGGATCACGCCGCCCGAGAAGCGGCCGATGGTCAGCGCCAGGAAGAACACGCCGGTACCGAGCAATCCGATCCTGGTCGTATCGACCATGAAGCGGTCGTGCAGGTAGATCGGGATGCCCGAGCTGAGCGAAACTTCCGCGCCGACGTAAAGGAACAATGCGAAGATCATCATCGCCACATAGCCGTTCTTCAGCATCTCGAGCGACGACGCGAACGTCGCGGGCTTGTGGCCGTCGCCGCGCTCTTCTTTGACCTCCAGCCCGAGATTGGCGAACAGCGCAACCAGCACGGCGACGCCGAAGATCGGGAAGATGGCGAACATTGCCTCTTTGCCGACGTTGAAGTAGCGCGCGGCGAGCACCGGAATCAGCGCGCCCGACAGCGAACCGATGGCCTTTACGAACTGGCCCAGCGACAGGTTCCGCGAGTATTTGCCCTCGGCCGAGACGTCGCGCATGATCGGGTTGCCTGCCACCTGGAGGACCGTCGCGCCAGCGCCGATCAGCAGCACGGTAACGAGGAAGAACTCAAACGGGTACGGCATCACGTACTTGAGCGCCGGCAGCACGAGGCCGCCGAACATCACGGCGAGGCCTAGCAGCAGGACGATCTTCTTGCCCTTGCGGTCCTGGAAAATGCCCATGGGCACGGACAAGACGCCGAACATAATCATTCCGACGAATGGAATCAGTTGGGCCGCAAAGTTCGAGAGGCCGAAGTACTCTTTCGCCTGGCTGACCAGCGGCCCGGCGGCATCGCCGAATCCCATGGCGAGAAACGCGAGGAAAACTGGGAGTGCGCTCGTTTTCTTTTGCGGCATTTGGTGTGGTTCGTCCATTCCTTTGTGCACAGCCGGCGACTGGCGCGCCCGTCCCGGGAATCAAAGCCGGAGAGCGTGCGCATGCGCCTGGCGTTCCATCGGCATATCCGAAGCTCGCGCTCGCTCAGTGCGTGTCGAACGCCAGACAACCAAGCCCTAATGTATCGAATTGTCCCCAGGCGCGCATCCGCCTTCGCTGGACGGGCAGACGTCGAGGCGCAGTGGGAGGAAGATGCCATTCGGGTGCTGTCCCGCTCCGACCGGTTCCGGCACGATCGGCCCATCGCGAACCGGCGGTGCGGAGGCGAGGTGCCGGCTATGAGCCGATCCAATCGCGTCCCAGCAGATTGAACGCCGTGGCTCCCGCCTTGATGGAATCGCCGATCCGTCCGCAACGCAGCGCCTGGAAGGCCAGTCGGCCGTAGTATTGGCGGAGTGCGGCGGGGTAGCGCCGGAGGATGTCATACAGCCCTTCGCACACGATGCGAAAGTTGACGAAGTTGCGATCGTAGAAGACCCGGGTCAGTTGATCGGGTCGCCCATCCTGCATCCAGACGGCGACGTCGCTGGGGAGATACGCGGTCTCGAACGTAAAGCAGATGCGATTGAAGAAGAGCATTTCTTCGTATTTCTTGATGCGCGGATCGAACTGAACGCTATCAAAGATTTTGCGGTGGAACAGCACGGAGCTGGGGTGAATCACGTTGAAGGCGCGCAGGTTGATTTCGGGCGAGTGGACGTGGTCGGCCGGGAGGTAATAATGATCCTGGCCAGCGGCGTTGCGCACAACGACCCGGGAAAAGACCAGGTCAACCTCGGGGTGTTCGAGCAGGTAGTGTAGCTGGCGTTCGAGCTTCTCGGGGAGATACCAGTCATCATCGTCCAACATGCAGAAGAACTCCCCCGCGGCTGCGCGGAAACCCGCGTTGCGAGCCTCGCTGATGCCTTTCGAGACCTCGTTGCGGATGATGCGCACTCTGGAGTCGGGGGTAGGGAGAATGGCCGGGACATCGGAGCCGTCATCCACCACGATGAGTTCCAGCGCAGGCCACGTCTGATCGAGAACGCTCCGGATGGCACGCGGCAAAAGTGTAATTCTGTTTTTTGTGGTGACGATGACTGAAATCAGCGGCGTGCCGTCCATATGTAGTCACACCATGTACTCATCGACAGCCGCTTGTCAACGAACTTGAGCTCCCCTTGCCGGGAATTCACGCCGGTATTCGGATTCTTTGCGTCCCGGGCCGCTCGTTTCGTTCGCGGCTGCTCAGAATATGCGGATGCTGATTCCGCGGCGCTCGTGCGCGGAGTCACCGCCAGCACAGAACCGCGATTGAAAGGAGCGGCAATCGGGCGCGCCCACCGCTCTCTGGCGTTGACCGCTCTCTTCATTCGCGGTTCGGGGCCGGCGGGGATAGCGGTCGGTTTTCATCATTGGGGCTGACCGGTCTGCCGGTCATGGAGGAATTTGAGCCATGAGGCGGAAAGCGCGGAATCGCAGCCGCGGCCGTCAGAGGGAAGCGTGCTTGTCCCGACGCGTTACCCCACGTTCAGAGAACGAGCTGGAGACCTGATAAGCAGATGTTTACTTCAGGACACTAGTGTGCCGAGTTGTAAGTTCGCCGCATAAATCCAGGTGGGGCGGACGTCCACGTCCGCGCCGGACCTCCAGGTCCGGCTCTTTCGGACACTAGGAACGCCAGGAAGAAGGCCGACGTGGACGTCGGCCGCGGACCGGGAGGTCCGCCCCACCGCCGCGCACTTGTTCAATGAACTTCTACTTCAGGACACTAGCGCTAAGCCGCCGCCTCAAATCGTAAAACTGCAGGCGGCATTCCCAGCAATAATACAACTGGGCTCCAAGCAGTTTCTGTATAACCCGGAGAAAACCGTCTTCATAGCCCTCCACGTAATCCCTGTTACGCAGGACTCTAAGTTGTACTTCGCCGCAGCGCGGACAACGCGCATGAAAGGTGATCCAAGGCCTCCGCAAAAAGTTGGGCGCGGACAGCCTGGGGAGTTGTTTTAGATAGGAAATGCCAATGCGATGATGACAGTCGTAGCACTCAAAGACCGCTGCGTATTTCCATCGATCGTCAGGAGTTCTGCGCTCCCGGTGGATGTGCCTGGACTTACACTTTGGGCATTGCATCTGGCTGACTTCCTTTTCGCTGCCGCGTCCAAACCGCGGAAGGCCAATGCTGGAAACCAACTTAACAATGTACCCCAATGGATTGCCCCGGGCCATATCCTCAGTCAAGTGTGGGCGCGGTCTGAGCCGGATCGGCCTTGGCGGCGTGTTACGGCGCCGGTTCTGCAGGCGTCCTGCCAGTTGTGCTTCGGCTGCGGGCAACTCTTTCAGTATGGCTGCACCGCCTGCTCTCGCCTGACAACTTTGGCGATGGCCACGACGGCCCAGACGATGAACGCCGCACTCGAGACACAGCGGTCGATGGATCCGCTCGCGCCGCCAATGACAAGCACGAACAGCGCCATGCCCAGAATACCTCCGAGGGAGAAGAGCATTCTGCTCTTCCTTCCGTTGATGACGTGAAGCAGCAGAAAGATCAGCATCGCCACAGCAGCCATGTAGAGATAAAAGCCGCCCAGTGCAAATTTCTTCTGCGCGAGTACAATCGGCACTAAGAGAATCAGAACGAGTATGAACATGCCGAGACAGGCCGTCCGCACGTGCCCTGGCGTGTCGACCGCGGCTGCGCGCGGAAGTGCCACGGCGGCTAATACCAAAGCTGCCGACACAGCCACGTAGAGTCCCAACTGCGTCACAGTTCCTGCGGGCGCGCCTTGTGGTGGCTTACCCGAGCTGAAGAACGGAAGCAGCGAAATGCCCGCGATGAGCGCGAGCAGTGCGTAGTAGGTCTTCCTTCCCAACCAGGGCAAGTCGAGCTCCTTCGGGCAATGGTACAAGACGATGGTCAAGGGAAATACCACCGCGTAGAGCGCGTGCCAGAGACTGATGGTCAACGCCCAGGGCAAAGCGATTCCACCCACAACGCCGTAGCCTTCGAACTCGTGCACCGGCATGTGTTGAGTCAGGAGGAAAGTCTTGGCCCATAGCCCTTCGTTGTAGATCCCATAGATCAATCCCAGCGAGCACAAGCCCGGCACGCCGAGCCGCCAGCGTAAGGCTGTCTCGCGGATCAGCAGAACCGGGATGCCATAACCGAGAGTCACAAAGAACGGATACAGCCATGGCTGCACGGCGAACTGGAGCAGAGTCACGTTGGTCGAAAGCAACTCCGTCAGCAGCGGAGCGATCAGCACGAGGATGAGAACCGGCCGCCAGCGGATGACCATGTTGATTCCTGTGGTTACGTCCTCGACTGCCGGCCGCCTTCAGCGCGACCAGTTGTCGATGCCCGGCTTGAGGTGGAACGGGAAGACGGCATTGCGATCGCAGATCATCCGCTCGCCCGTTGTGTCCAGCCGTGCGACTTGTATTGATGTTCGCCGCGTGGCGTAGGGTTCAATGCCTGGCACAGGCGAGGCGGGCACGGCGACGCCCGGAATGCGCTGCGGGTGTGTGAAGTAGAAGATGTATGCTTCGTCGCCCTGCACGAGCACGTCGGCATGCCCGCCTTTGACCCCGTCCTCGGCGCGCGTGCCCGGCTCCCGCAGGATGTTGTCGCTCTGCCGGGTCCAGTGTTGCGCGCCGGCCGAGCGAAAGACGCCGAGCCCGTCCCAATGATCGGTGACCATCCACCATGCGCCCCGCCAGGGGAAAACATTCGGCCCCTCGTGGCCCGCGCCCTCGATGATGGGTCCGACCACCTTCCACGTGTACAGGTCCGCGCTATCGGCGGCCCAGGTATGCGAAGCATGCGCTTCGTCCTTGAACCACATCCGCCACTGGCCGTGCGGGATGCGTTCGACGCAGGCGTCGATCACGCGCTCGGACGAGAGCTTGAGCGGCCCGTGACAGCGCCAGTGCCAAAGATCCGGACTGGAGTAGTGGACGATGAGTCGCTTCCCGGACCAGTCGGTAGGCACGCCGGGAACGTAGCTGGAATACATGTGGTAGACGCCCTCGTGCCACAGGATCTCCGGCGCCCAGAACGTGTTCCGGCCGCGTTCAAACTCCAGACCCGGCAGCACGCCGAGATAGCGCCAGGTCTGGCCGTTGTCGAACGAACGCGCGACCCCGATGTCGCAACCGTGGCACCAGGCCACTCCCGGCACATCCACGTTGGCGCGTCGCTGCGTGTAGAGCAGCCACCAGCATTTCTCCTGGCGATTCCAGATGATGACCGGGTCCGCCGCGCCGTCGTAGATCGGGTCGCGAAACAACGGTGCCGCGGCAGGTCCGTCCTGAGGCTGTCCAAACAGCGGGAAGATCGAACCGGCCGCTGTGCCTGCCAACGCTCCGGCCATCCAGCGCCGTCGGGAAAACACGGGTGTAGCCATGGTTTCCTCAGTCTAGCCTTGCGAAGTGGGCGGCGCTCCAGCCCTTTGTTCAAGAATGGGCGGAGGCTCCAGCCGACGCCAGTTTGCCGTTCAGTAACCGGCCGCAGCGCTCTCGACCGCCATCACGCCCACATCCCCCCCGTTGTGCAACATAGAAGTGGACGCCGGCGCGATTCGCTGGCAAAGTGGCGGGAAGCCGAGCGCATGGGCACGCCAGGCAAATGGCCCTGTTGTGGGGCAGCTTGGTAAGCTGCGGCCGATTGACAATCGGCCAACTGGCACGTTGGCGCGAGATGGCGGCGGTAGGCAGCCGCCGCGCAGGCTGCCAGCCTGCCCCACGTCGCGGGCAGCGGTTCCATTTCTATGTCGCGCACCCCCATCCCCCTTCAGCTCCCCATTCCTCTGACATAATCAGAACACTGGAGCTTATTCTCTGATGCCGGACAACTCATCTCGCCGCAATTTTCTGGCCGCCGGACTGGCGCTGCCCGCCTCGGCGCTCGCAGCCACCACCGGTCTCCCCTCTCCCAAGCCTGCCGCGCCCACGGGCACTGCGAAGCCCAGCCTGCAGTTCCGCACGCTCGGCAAAACGGGACTGAAGGTAACCTCCATGGGCTTCGGCTGCATGGTGACCTCCGATCCGGTCGTCATCGCTCAGGCCGTCGAGATGGGAGTCAATTTCTTCGACACGGCTCGCGTCTACCAGGGCGGCAACAACGAGCGCATGGTGGGAGCGGCGCTGAAGGGTAAGCGCCAGAACCTGATTCTTTCCTCCAAGACTCTGGCGCCGACCAAGGAAGGCGCACTCGCGCACCTGGACACGAGCCTCAAAGAGTTGCAGACCGACTACCTGGACATCTGGTACCTGCATTCGAAGAGCAAGCCCGAGCACGTCACCGACGAACTTCTCGAAGCCCAGCGCATCGCCAAGCAGCAGGGCAAGATCCGCTTCGCCGGCATCAGCAGCCACGTCGGCCACCGGGAACTGATCCCGGCCGTTATCAAGAGCGGCAAGTTCGACGTCCTGCTCTGCTCCTACAACTTCACGATGGGCCACACCATCGACGACCTGCTGGAGCAGACACGCGCCGCCGGCATCGGCGTGGTCGCCATGAAGGTCTTTGCGGGCGGCTACAAGCCGATCCCGGCCGTCAAGAGCGATCCCGAAGTGATCCAGAGGCTGCATCGCGAAGGCGCGATGTTCGCCGCTCTCAAGTGGGCGATGAAGAACAAGCATGTCGACACCACCATCCCGAGCATCACGGATCTGGATCAGCTCGACGAGGACTTGCGCTCCATGTCCAGCCCGTTCACGCCGGCCGACGAGCAGGTGCTGACCGCACAGCTCGAGTTCCTGCGCCCGCGCTATTGCCGCATGTGCAACTCCTGCGATGGCGTTTGCGCTCAGGGGTTGCCCGTCGCCGATGTGCTTCGCTTCCTGATGTACGCCGAAGGCTATGGCCAGTTCCCGATGGCGCGCGAGAACTTCCTCGCCATGCCGGAAGAGCTGCGCAACGTGCGCTGCGGCGACTGCAGCGACTGCACCGTGAAATGCAAAAACGGCGTGCATGTGAAGGAGCGGCTGCAGCGCGCGCAGGAGATTTTCGCGTAGCTGCCTGCCGTGGGAATGTGGAAGGCGGAGGAACCTCCGCCTTCCAGGCTACTTCGTGGTCAATCTGAATTCGTGAATGCCGTCAGGCCTTTTCGCTCACGGTCCTGTGGCGCACTCCATAGACCGGTTTCACATCTTCTATAGCCCGCTGGTTCTGTGCCCGGAGCATCGCCCCCAAGCACAGAGCCGCGAAGGCCACAGAGCGGCCACGTGTCGCTCTGCGCAAAGGGCCGCTCTGTGCTGGCTATGTGGGTAAGCGCGCAGGCCACGGTTTATAAGATTTTGAAACAGATCCAGGCCGTGTCTTTCTGGATGGCGGTGGCTCTGCTTACGACCTTCCGCTTAGAGCCCGACGCCGAACAGCAATTCGGCCTGATTGGCGTTGAGCTTGGGGATCGTTGACGATGAGATGTTGCCGAAACGTGTCCAGCGGAGTTCGCCGGAGACTTTCAGGATCAGCACCTTGAATTCCACGCCGCCGCCGAGGACAATCCCCTCCTGCCATCCGCTGTGCGTGCCGATGCTCGTGATCGGGGTCGTAAGAGTGACAGATCCCGGCAAGCCTGTGGAATAGCGATTTGCCAACCCTCCCTCCACAAACGGGCGGAAGAAGACGCCTTTTGCTCCAAATCTCTTCTTGGCCAGAATCGGGATATCGAAAGAATCGAAGTTGTACTGGATGCTGCCTTCGCTTAACGGGATGACCTGCGAGAACGTGGACGCCGACTTCTTGTACAAGAGATCTGCTTCGAGCGAGAATCCGATGGGCAGGTGCAATTCCACGTAAGGACCGATTGTATAAACATGGTCCTGCGCGGTGTTCTGAGTGGCGTGTCCGGAAGTCGGGGAGTCGAAAGTCTCCGTGAAATCCGTAAGTCTTTCGCCGCCCTTCAGTCCGAAGCCGATCGGCAGTTGAGCCTGCAGCGGAACCGCCAGGCAAGCGAGAACAAACAATCCCGGAAATGTTCTCTTCATACTTCCCATCCTCGGAGCGAATCGCCCCCGCGTCAAGCGGAGGCAGGTTCGTAATGTCCGTGAATTTACGTCCAATTATGGTGTGGGGCGGCTCTCCGACTGATGTGGGGCGGCTCTCCAGAGCCGCGCGGGGCCTCCAGGCCCCGCAAGTCTGCCAGGAGGCGGGCTCTGGAGAGCCCGCGCGGCGCTGGAGCGCCGCCCCACCACTTACGATGCCGTCATCGTCGCCGCGTCCCACAGGCAGACGCGCTTTTCAAAATAGCTCGTGTTGCACAGCAGGGCCGGACCCGTGGCGCGGAAGCCGAATTCGGCATCCTCGAAGAACGGCTTCCTCGTGCGAACCGCATCGATGAAGTTGTGCATATGAATCTGGTGCGCATCCTTCACGACGGTGAAACGCTGCTCCGACGGGCCTCCGAGCGAAGCCGGAGTCGGCGGCAGCTTGGGATACTTCTCCGCGTATTCACGCAGGATCTGCTCCTCGATCTTCTTCGAAAACGTGTCGGCGGTGTTGCCCGGCGCCTTCTCGCGAGGCACGCGCGTCACGGTCACGTTCGAAAAAACGTCGGTCGTGATGGTGCCTTCGCTGCCGATGAAGCGGTAGCCGAAGTCCTCGTCGGGCTTCGAACTCTTGAAGTTCACGCGCAGCATGAACTGGAACTTTGGATGGTGCTCGCTCTGGTCGTAGTCGATCACGCCGATCTGCGTATCGGGCACGTCGCGTCCGTCCGTCCAATAGCGCAGACCGCCGGTGGAATAGATGCGCTTCGGCCCGATCGCGCCCGTCGCGGTGTGTAGCCCGGTGAACAGGTGGACGTAGAGATCGCCCGCGACGGCAGTGCCATAGTCGCGATAGTTGCGCCAGCGGAAGAGCCGGATCGGCTCGAACGGTCGCTTCGGCGCGCTGCCCAGGAACCGGTCCCAGTCGACGTTTTGCGGTGTGGCATCGGGCGGAATGGAGTATTGCCAGGCGCCGAGCGCGGAGTTGCGGTCGAGCCAGGCTTCCACCATGTTCAGTTCGCCGATCGCTCCGGAAGAGAGCAGCGCGCGGATCTTCTGAAAGGCGTGCGCGCTGGCGTACTGGCTGCCCATCTGGAAGATCTTTCCGCTCCTTTTCGCGGCCGCGATGACGCGCTTGCCGTCTTCGATTTTCTGAACCATCGGCTTTTCGCAGTAGACGTCTTTGCCCGCGGCGAGCGCGTCGATGGTGATCTGGGCGTGCCAGTGGTCGGGAGTCGCGACGATCACGGCGTCGATATCCGGCCGCGCGAGGATCTCCCGGTAGTCGCGCGTGGTCGCGATGCCGGGATAGGTCTCTTTCATCTTGTCGAGGCGGGAATCGCAAATGTCCGCCGTCGCGGCGATCGCAACGCCCGGGACGAGCACGGCGTCTTTCGCGTCGCCCTGTCCCATGCCGCCCGCGCCGAGCAAGGCAATCCTGAGTTTGTCGTTGGCCATCATAATGCTCTGTCCTCCCGTTTACGCTTCCACGACCCGCATGTTCACGGGATCCCATTGCTTGATGCGGTTTTCGTAATAGCTCATGTTGGCGAGCAGCGCCGGACCGCAGGCGCGCAAACCGAACGTTGCGTCCTCGATCACTGGTTTGCGCGAGCGTACCGAGTTGAAGAAGTTCGTGTGATGCGCGAAATCGTCCGAGTAGCCGCGAGGCGGCAGGTACTGCTCATCTTCCGAGGACTCGAGGTTTTCGGCGGTCATTACTTTTTCCGGGTACTTCGCGCGGTACTCCGCGATGATCTTATTCGCCGTGGCGCGCGAGAAGCCGTTCGGGGTCATGCCGGGTTCAGTCTCCTTGGGCGGCTTTGTGATGGTGACGCCACGCTCGACCCGCATCACGCCTTCACTGCCAGTGAACTTAAAGCCCGAAGTCTCGCCGCCGCCGCAGACGAAGTTCACTCGCAGCGCCAGGTTGAACGCGGGATGATTCTCCGTCTTCTCGTAGTCATACAGGCCCACCATGATGTCCGGAGCGTCGCGGTCGCCCTTCCAGAAATACAGTCCGCCCGAGGCAAACGCCCGCACCGGCCCGAGAGAACTGGTGATGAAGTGGATGCCCGTGAACAGGTGGACGAACAGATCGCCGGCGACGCCCGTGCCGTAATCGCTCCAGTTTCTCCACTGGAAAAGCCGCTGCGCTTCGAAGGGGCGTTTGGGCGCGCTGCCGAGGAAGCGGTCCCAATCCACGGTGGCCGGACTGGCGTCCGGTGGAATCGAGTAGCGCCACGCGCCTAACGCGCTATTGCGGTCGAACCACGCCTCCACGGTGCTCAATTCACCGATGGCGCCGGAGCGGAACAGTTCCTGCGCCTTCTGGTAGACCACCGAACTGGCGCGCTGGCTGCCGACCTGGAGAATGCGGTTGTACTTCTTCTCCGCCTCAATGACTTTGTGACCGTCCTGCCACTGCTTGACCATGGGCTTCTGAACGTAGACATCCTTGCCCGCGGCCATCGCGTCCTGCGCGATCTTCGCGTGCCAATGGTCGGGCGTGGCGATGATCACCGTATCGACGTCTTTGCGCGCGAGAACTTCGCGATAGTCGCGCGTGGTGAAAATGTCGCTGCCCCACTGCTCCTTCGCGCGAGTCAGACGGCCCTCGTAAACATCGCTCACCGCGACCAGTTTCGTCCCGGGGACGCTGATCGCGGTTGATGTGTCGCCGGAGCCCATGATGCCGCAGCCGATAGTTGCAAACTGAATCTTGTCGTTGGCCGATGTCTGGGCCAAAGCCTGCGAGGAGAGGATCGCTGGGAGCCCTAGACTCGCCGCGCCACCGGCCTGCAGGAAATGTCGCCGGGTAGATGCCATGCGTTACATTCTATTCGCTTGGAGCATCCTCTGGCGGCAGGCTGCATAATGGATTGCACGGGCAACCACTTACGCTGCTTGCCCAGCCCGCCGCCACAACTGGCGCCAGGAGGAGGAAGTCTATGAGTACAAATGACATCCCTGCCAAAGCGGAGATCTCTGACGCGCGCGCCGTTTCCGATCCGGAACGCAGAAAAGTTCTGGCTGGCCTCGCCGGCTTCACCCTCTATTCGCTCTCTGCCGGAGCCGCGCAAACGCATGATCTTCCCGCTCCAGCGGCGCGCAACAACGCCAGCGAGCCGAAAGGAGAGTCCACGGCGGCCGTGGCGCTCAGCCCGCGCGAGCAGCCCTTTGATTCCGGCTGGCTCTTCTATCGCGGGGATGCCCCCGGCGCCGAAAAGCCAGGCTTCAGTGACGCCTCCTGGCGCACGCTCGATCTCCCGCACGACTGGAGCATAGAAGACCTGCCCCCGCGGCCCGGGACCGCAGGGAAGAACGCGCCCGGGACGAGCAGCCCAATTCAAAGCGGTCCTTTCGACTTCGAGTTGAGCCAGGGTAAGGAATCGACGGGCTGGGTGGTAGGCGGAACGGGCTGGTACCGTAAGCACTTCTCAGCCGCGAAGTTGCCCGCGTCTACCTACGTCGAGGCCGGATTCGACGGCGTCTATATGAACGCCGAGGTCTGGCTGAATGGCGTGCTGCTGGGCAACCACCCTTACGGTTACATGGGCTTTGCCTTTGACCTCACTCCGCATCTGAAACGCGACGGCGACAACGTGATCGCGGTACGCGTGCGTAACCAGGGCAGGAACAGCCGCTGGTACTCGGGCTCCGGCATCTACCGGCACGTCCATCTGAGCGTCAAGCGCCGCGTCCGCATCCCACAATGGGGCATCCAGGTGACAACGCCGGATGTGAGCAAGGAAAGCGCCATGGTAAAGGTCCTCACTCGTGTCGAGAACCTCGGCGAGTCGAAGGAAAGCGTAGTCGTGCGTCTCCGGCTGCTCGATCCGGATGGGAATGAACTGGGCGTGCGCGAGGGCGTCGAATTGGTGGAAAAGGAGGACCAGGCGGAGGTTGCACTCGCGTTGGCGGTGATTGAACCGAAGCTCTGGTCTCCCAAGTCTCCGCGGCTTTACCGCGCCGAAGTAGAAGTCGCCTCCGGAGGTCTCGTTCTGGACAGCGTGTCAGTGCCGTTGGGCATCCGCTCTATCGAAGTGGATGCCTTGCATGGCCTGCGCATCAATGGCGAGACCGTCAAGCTGAAGGGCGGTTGCCTCCATCACGACAATGGCGTTTTGGGAGCCGCCGCCATCGACCGGGCGGAGGAGCGGCGCGTTGAACTGATGAAGCGAAATGGATTCAATGCCATCCGCACCAGCCACAATCCGCCGTCACCCGCATTCCTGAACGCCTGCGACCGGCTGGGAATGTTGGTCATCGACGAGGCCTTCGATATGTGGAAGGTCGCCAAGAACCCTGACGATTACCACAATTACTTCGCGGAGTGGAGCGATCGGGACTTTGAAAGCATGGTCCTGCGCGATCGCAATCACCCCAGCGTCGTGTTCTGGAGTATCGGCAATGAGATCCCCGAGCGGGCCGAGCCGGCGGGCGTGGAAATCGCCGAGCGGCTGTCGGAAGCGGCGAAGCGGCTGGATCCCACGCGGCCCGTCACGGCTGCGATCTGCGGCTTCTGGGAGAAGCCAGGTCGAGGGTGGGCCGAGTCGGCGCCGGCCTTCGAGCATCTCGACGTCGGAGGCTACAACTACGAGTGGAAGCAGTATGAGCCGGATCACGAACGGTTTCCGGAGCGCGTGATGATGGGCACGGAGTCGTTTCCCGCCGAGGCCTTCGAGAACTGGCGGATGGTGGAGAAGCACCCGTACGTGATTGGAGACTTTGTCTGGACGGGCATGGACTATTTCGGCGAGAGCGGGATCGGCCACACGTCCCTGAGTGGCGACAAGCAGGACCAGCTCATGCCGTTCCCGTGGTTCAACGCCTGGTGCGGCGATATCGACGTGACCGGCGGCAAGAAGCCTCAGTCGTACTATCGCGACGTGGTGTGGGGCAACAGTAAGCTGGAGATGGCCGTGCAGCGACCGATCCCGGCCGGGCGGGTCGAGGAACTCAGCAAGTGGGGCTGGTCCGACGAACTGCGGAGTTGGACGTGGCCCGGCGCCGAAGGCAAAGTGCTCAAGGTGCGCGTTTACTCCGGGGGCGACACTGTCCATCTGATGTTGAACGGCAAGCAGATCGGCACGCGGCAGGTATCGCCCGCAACCAAACTGAAGGCGGAATTCGAGATTCCTTACATCCCCGGGGAACTGAAGGCGGTCGCGCTGAAAGATGGCAAAGAAATCGCCGTTCTAGCGTTCAAAACCGCCGGAAGAGCCTCGAAATTGGCACTAAAAGCGGACCGCGCTCAAATCCACAAGAGCCGCAACGACCTCGCCTACGTCACCGTCGAAGTGCGCGACCAGGAGGGCAACGTCGTGCCGGACGCCGCGGTCCCCGTCACGTTCAGTCTGAAAGGCGCGGCGGAATTGGCTGGCATGGGCAACGCAAATCCGAAAGACATGGCGAGTTTCCGGCAGAGCCGGCGCACGACCTTTCGAGGCAGGTGCCTGGCCGTAGTGCGTCCCACAGGCGCGGCGGGTGACATCACGCTTCGCGCGGAGGCCGAGGGCCTCGCGCCGGCGACACTGATTATCGAGGCACGCTAAACAACCGCCGCCTCAAGGCGGTTGGTTGGTTTCCGGCTGAAGCCGCGAGAGTATGCCGCCGCGCCACACGTCCGAATTCGCATCATTTCCGTGCCGCGCACCCGCTGTATTGAGTTGGCCCGCATGCACCCGGAAAGCGCGCCGCTTCCGGGAGTTTTCTTACCGGACGTCCTTCCAGTTCAACTCCGCGTCAGAGCGGCGCACGTAGTTGGCGTCGAGAATGATGGGGTCCTGGAGTTGAGTGAGAGCGAGTTTGCCGATCGCTCCAGCCAGCGCGCGCGGAGTCGTGGTGGCCGCCCGCCCGGATAAGGCATCCAAAAAGGGCGCCAGGTCGGGCGTCATCAGTTCGGCGTCCGGGGGCAGGGAAGCGAGCCAGGTCGCGAAGGGTTGAGCGGTTGCGGGCCGGACGGCCTTCAGCCCGGCATCGTAGAGCGCGCCGAAGATCTCGCCGCGTCGAGCGTCGAAGAATGGAGCGCGCAACTCCGAGGTCCCCAGCGACGCCATGGCCTCCAGGTTGGAGACGGCGGCGGCCTGAACACCCGCGGTTTCCGCCAGACCCTTCACCGCGGCTAGCCCGACGCGGACTCCGGTAAACGAGCCCGGTCCCGCGCCGGCGGCGAATCCGGTCACCTGGTCGAAGCGCCAGCCGTGCCGTTCCATCAGTTGGGCGAGGCTGGGAAAGAGCACGTGCCCGAAGCCGTTCGGGCTATGCAGCAGCGTCTCCTCGACGACTTCGCCGTCATGGATGAGTGCGATGCTTCCGAATTCGCTCGTCGTGTCGATGGCGACGATGCGCGTCGAACCGGAGCCGAAACCGTTCGGATCGGAGCCGCGACCGTCAGGGAGCGGTGGTATTGGTATATGACTATTCATCCTGGAAACACACTACTAGTGTAGTGTCTGCGAAATAACTAGACAGGCACTTTTTTCTGCCTTCCCGACTTCGGGCTCGTGCAGCCGGGCTGGATCTGCTCCAAAGTTCGTCGG
>Ga0302320_10002851_pt1 | contig 40449 bp, 32 predicted proteins | sample Bog_T0_3_FD_202130 | JGI IMG/M metagenome (GOLD analysis project Ga0302320, IMG submission 202130) | Peat permafrost microbial communities from Stordalen Mire near Abisko, Sweden - Bog_T0_3 | ecosystem: Environmental > Terrestrial > Soil > Wetlands > Peat | place: Sweden: Abisko, Stordalen Mire... | reverse complement strand
CCAAGAATCTATCAATATGAGAACCTGCCCGAAGGTCCGACCGAGAAAGAAGTGCGACAGCTCCTGCGATCGGCGAAAGGCTCCAGTCAGGCAGCGTTGCGAACGCGAGCGATTCTGATGCTGTTCGCGGTCTACGGGCTGCGCAGTGGCGAAGTGTCGCGGCTGCTGTTGAGTGACTTCGACTGGCGTCAAGAAGTGTTCGTTGTGAACCATTCGAAAAAGGGAGGATCTCAGCGCTATCCGCTGCAGCGCGAAGTCGGCGATGCCATCCTGCATTACCTCCGAGAAGCGCGCCCGAGGTGTGCCTGCCGCCACCTGTTCATCACCCTGCATCCTCCGTATCGGCCGGTCGGGACATCGGCCCTATGGTGGGTAACGAGCTCACGAATCAAAGCAGCCGGACTGCGGTTCCGCCACACCGGCCCACATAGTCTGCGGCACGCGTGTGCAACTCGCCTGTTGCAGGAAGGCGCTTCATTCAAGGAGATCGGCGATGTGCTCGGGCATCGGGGCCTTGAATCGGTTGGTATCTATGCCAAAGTCGACCTCAATGCGCTGCGCTTAGTGGCGAACCTCAATCTGGGAGGGCTGCTATGAAGCTCTCCCAGGCGATTGACCTCTACGTCCAACGCAAACGAGATGCCGGCGCGCGGTTCAACGCTCCCGCGAAACAGTTGCGCTCGTTCCTTCGACACTGCGGCGATATCGATATCCAGCTGGTTACACTGCCGCAAGTCACTTCCTTCATCGACGGCTCCGGAGTGAGATCTAGCACTTGGTGTCAGAAGCGAGGGACATTGAAAGCGTTCTTCGAGTACTGGGCAGTGCGTGGCCGGCTGAAGACTCCTCCGCCGCTACCGCCGCGCGCTCCCAAATCTGCGCAGACCTTCGTCCCTTTTATCTACTCTCGGTCCGATTTACGCTTGCTGGTCGACGCTGTGCCACGATGCCAGCGAGTGTCGTCTTGCGTCATGTCTGGAGCCACATTCCGCACGCTGTTGTTGTTTCTCTACGGAACGGGAATGCGACTCGGAGAAGGTTTGCGACTACGGCTCAGAGATGTAGATCTGCGTGTCGGTCTGGTCACGATACGAGGCACGAAGTTTTATAAATCGCGCCTGGTGCCGCTTGGGCGGGATGTAAGGAAGCTGCTTCGGCAGCATCTCGCAATGCCGGCGCGTCAGAATCAACACTATCGACCGCTGTTCCAGACGAAGAGTTGCAATCCCATCAGACTCCAGGTGGTCGAAAAATGTTTCGTTCGCCTACGACGGATCGCGGGCATCTCGCGTCATGATGAATCGTCCTATCAGCCACGCCTTCACGACCTGCGGCACTCGTTCGCGGTTCATCGAGTGACGGCGTGGTACAGACAGAATAAGGATGTGGAACGCTTGCTTCCTGCTCTGTCCACTTATCTTGGCCATGTCGATCTGAGTGCAACCCAGCGCTACTTGACGATGACACCGGAACTCCTCGAACAGGCAAATCGCCGATTCGAACGGTATGTGCGCGGAGGCGACGATGAAAGATAGCCCCGCGCTGGCGCCCTGGATCAAGCGCTTCTTGCTGGAGTATCTTCCCGCAGATCGCAACTTCGCTCGGAACACACAGCACAGCTACCGTGATGCACTGCGGTTGCTGGTCATCTTCGCAGGCACGACGCTGCACAGAAAGCCGGATGAACTGTTGGTGGAGGACCTCAGCGCCGATCTGGTGAGAAGGTTCATGCGCCACATCGAGGAGAAGCGAAAGTGTTCGGTCTCCACTCGTAATCAGCGACTGGCTGCGGTACGCACGTTGGCGGCCTTTATCAGTGAGCGCAGTCCCCAACATCTACTATGGTGTGCGCAACTTCGCTCCGTACCATTCAAGAGATCGGGGCACAGGCCGGTCGGATATCTGGAGAAGAATGAGATCGATGCCCTGCTCGCCGCCCCTGACCGGACCAGACGGCTCGGATGCAGAGACCACACAGTGTTGCTGTTCCTGTACAACTCGGGTGCGCGCGCCGACGAAGTGGCCCAACTCACTGTTGGCGATCTGCGGCTGCATGCGCCCCAGGACAAATCACAGTCGTTCGTGCAGCTACGAGGCAAGGGGAATAAGATCCGATTCTGTCCGCTGTGGGCATCGACGACTGCTGCCCTGAAGGAACTGGTGAACGGACGCGCGGACCAAGAACGGGTGTTTCTGGGGCGTTCTGCGCAGCCGATGACCCGCTTCGGCGTGCACGACATCGTGACTCGCTACGCAAGGATCGCACGCGTCCAGCAGGCGGCATTACGCCACAAGCGAGTCGGGCCGCACACTATCCGCCACACCACCGCGACCCACCTGTTGCGGGCAGGAGTCGATATCAACACGATCCGCGCATGGCTGGGGCACGTCTCCGTCGACACGACCAATATCTATGCGGAAAGTGACCTGGAGATGAAAGCGAAAGCGTTGGGAATGTGTGAAACGAAACTGCCCCGAGATCAAAGACGCTGGCGGGACAATCCCGATCTACTGACGTTCCTCGGTCAACTCTAACCAACTTATGTGACGTTCGGTGTCGCTGAAGCCCGCTGTCTATACACCGCCAGACGCTGAGCGTCACATAAGTACGAAGACAACATAATCAGCGGAACTGCTTCCGGTCTGGAGTCCGACAGACTGGCAAACCACAAAGGCCACGGCCTCGGCTTCGGTCTCGCGGACTTTCTTGGTCGTCAGGGTGCGGCGGTCGCCGCGATGCAGCATTTCGTGGCCGATCTCGTGTACCAGCGTGGAAAATTCCTCGGCTGGCTGCATCCCGGAAAGCAGCGTGATCTTGCCGCCGTCAGACAGACCCTTTGCGGGTACGATGCGCTCGGAGTAGTTCAATTCCACGCCCTGCGATTGCACGAATTCGGTCAGCCGTTCACGGTATCCGCTCACGTCGCCCTGCACATCAGTCAGCGCGGGGAGTTCCTTGCCTTCGGTCTGGCTGATGTCGAACACGTACACGGCGCGGAAGCCCACAAGTTGCTGCTCTGGCTTGCGTTCGTCGGCTGAGTTGTGGGTATCGATGTCGGTCGCGATTTCGTTCTGGCGCGACCTGCGGTAAACGACCATCGGGGCAAGGATGAGAATGCCTTTTTCTCCGCGTTTGACGAAGCGGCCAAGCGAGTTCCACGTGCGGATTCCTGCGACGTTGGAAGCATCCGGCTTCTGTCTGGCGATCAACATGACATTGCCGAACGAGTAGGTATGGAATCGGGCCATCGCGCCGAGATACTGCGAGAGCACTTCGCTATGCCCGGATTCGAGCGACTGCACGAGGTAATCGACTGCGTCTTTGGTTCTGCTCTTGATGTCTTCTAACTTCATTGTTTTTCCCTTTCGCGCCGTTTCCGGCTTGTTTTTTTCTTCACTTGAGCGGCAGCGGGAAAAAACAAGCCGGAACGGGGCAAAGGACAGAACGGAGGCTGGGGAGGGTGGCAGGGCGGGAGTGGCGGCGCGGGGCGTGACAAACACGCTTTATCGTTTGGCGCGATGCCGGCGCATCAGCCCGAGCGACCGCGCGAGCCGCGGCCAAGCGGCGTCCACCCGGAGGCGGCGGAGTGGGAGAAAGATGGCATAGCCCCCTTTTGACGTTTGACGGTGCCTGAGTGAACCCACGAAGAATCGGTTAGAGGTGGTTTGAGGAGAATCTGAGAAGGCCGAGTGCGACGCCACTCCAAGCCTGTTTTGAAAACACAACCCAGGACCCGCACAGCACATAAACGCAGGTAAGGAGATAGGGCCTAGTATGTCGAATTACTTTGTCGGGCCGTCCTGAAAGAATAGAATGGCTCTGACTATTGGTCTGGGGCGTCTCTAGCATTTGTTTGCGGGCCGGTTGTAGGCGATACGAGCTGACTCATGAATTTCAGTGCAAGAAGGAATGGGTTGTTCGATCTGCGTACTGTAGAGGCATGCGTCTTTGATTTTTTTGGGACTCTTGCTGATGTCGATGTTGATCTTCCAGACATGTGGGAATACTTGAATACCATCGGTTATCGGTGTCCGCTGTCGCTCCAACAGGTTTGGGAATCAGATGCGTTTGACGGAATGACAACGCCGACGTTTGATGACAGCTCGAGCTATCAAGTCTGGCGACGTACGAATGTCGCAGCTATGGCTACACTCAGTGGTGTACCGGCCGACAGTCTCGACAGTGTTGTTTCAGAACTGCTTGATCGAGATACTAGGTGGACGGTAAAAAGCATCCATGGCGCAAGCAGAGTGGTTGACCAATTAAAGGCACTGCACCTCAAAGTTGGATTGTGCACAAATTGGGACTACCCTCTAGAGAAATATCTTGCACAAGCCAACCTCGCAGGCTTCGATGCTGTCACCGTCTCGGCTGTCGTTGGTGCCCGCAAGCCACACATCATTCCGTTTAATGACGTTATCAAGAAACTACAAGTGGAGCCTTCCAAGGCGTTGTTCGTGGGTGACCGATGGTCAACCGATATCGTGGGATCTATCAGGGCTGGGTTTCATCCTGTTTGGATAAGGAATGCCTCCATCCAACCCGAACTGGCGGAAATCGTGACGCAATTCACATCACTTTCCGAGTTTGCACGGTGGGTGGCAGAGCAAGCGTGATGTCCGTAAGAACACTTCTCAGTACGACGCAGTCGCTCCACTGCCAACATCCTTCGTTTACCCAAGAGTTCGTGCTCTATTCATCTCTTGCTGGTTTCCTCAATCACGTAGTTGGAACTGAGGGTTCTAGAATGCTCCGGTCGGCAAATGTTCCTCCCCGGAATTGGCTAGCCGACAAAATTAAGAGCTTTCATGATCTCGCTCAGACCAATACTGCAGCCGTCGATGGCGCTTGCGACCGACTTCGAGCGGGTGGCACCATTGTGCGTGTTTTTCACCAACCTAATTTGTTTGCGGCCTTAAATATTGCCGGACTGATGAAACTGGCAGACAGTGCGTGTGAGAGCTTGGAATCCAATCTTCTTATTCGTCCGGTTAGCCTATTCGTGGTTCTTGATTATGACGAGGCTGGTGACCAGCGTTTTCGGACACCATTTCTTCCCGCTTGGTCAAATGTGGGATTGGTTCGCTTAAGCGGTGCCGTTCCTGAGCGATTGAGAAAGTCTCTAGCGTGCACGGTTGCTACTCCCAATGTCGATCATGTCTCAGACTGGATGGTTAAGTTCGAGCTAGCTGTTAAGGGCTGGGGACGATTGCTTCGCCGAGAAGATCGAGCCGCTCTGTCGCCCGCGGATTTAGGGGAGGGCTTGGAGGTCACTCTTGAAGTCCATCGCGCACTGTTTTCTCGACACAGCTCGCTAACGGCTGCAAATGCAAGCGCGCTGTCTTGGTTATCTAATGTGGCCTGGAAACTTGATACGCTGTTCGTGCCAAGTTCATGGCTGCTCGAAATTGGACACAAGTATTTGGTCGAATTGTTAAGGACCCCAGATAACAGGATGGAGAAGGCCAACGAAGTATGTAAGCAACTCGCGGACGAAATGAAAGTGGACTACCCGTATGTTGGTCTGAACTTTCGCAATCGGGGAGCGTGGCGGATATGCCCTCGTTGTTATCGTCGTAACCCACTGCGCATACAACTAGAAGGAAGCCGGACTGTCGGTTCCTGGCAATGCACAAAGTGTGAGGTCGGTGGCATAGACGACGTTGACAGGTATGAGACGATACCATCTCCGACAGGGCCAGTTCCTCGAATTGTGCCTACGGCCATTGTTTGCAATCTCCTGGAAGTGTTGGCATATGGACTTCTCGTGGACATCCATTATTCCGGCAGCGTCGAGCATGTTTTTTGGTCGAGAGTTATCGGGTCAGTTTTGGGAATGCCCATACCGTCGGATTTTTTCTGGTATCCTGCCAATCTCGTCAGCTCCACTCCTGTTGACAACGCCCTGCGTTCTTTCGGGCACGAGGATAATGCGATGGAATCGACGGAGGTGAGAAATGCATTTCTTAAAGGGCAATTGCCGGCTACGTTTTATTCTGTTCTTTACCATCGCGACGCACTAGCACGGACCATTGTGGCAAGTGGTGAGCATGAGGACAGTGTAAACCTGGGACTGTTTTAAACTTTCAGCCCTGCAAGCGAGGTTATCGTGAATCAAAATGAACTCTGCGACCGGGTCCGCAAGATCATAAGCACAAATCGATATTTGACAATGGCGACAGCAGGCGATAGGAATCCTTGGATCGCCCCGTTAGCCTACTCTGTGGAGCCGGACTATTCTTTCGTGTATTACTCGGCACAAGATTCAACACATTCACTGCATATTCATCAAAATCCGACGGTGGCGTGCGCCATCTTCGATTCTCGTGCATCATCCGACGATGCCGATGGGATTCAGTTCTCAGCTAAGGTAGAAGAAGTCCACTGGAATCACTTGCCCGGGGTGATCTTGCGATACTTCCAGCAGTCGTTTCCATTGGAAGAAATCCGTCGTCGATGGGAGCGGCCTATTGAGGAGTTTGCAGGTCTCGCCATCCAGCGTTTTTACCGCATAATGCCCATGCATCTATACACAATTGATCTCACGGTACAAAAGGTGGACCGACGAGTTGAAATCGACATGAACGCTTTGAAAAGCATTCCACTACACCGATAGCTGGTGATGCGATGGTCGGCTGTGCCTGGGCCTCTGGCTTGCCTATGAGATCGCCGGTTCACGAAGACGAACGTAAGGCCCTGCTGACAAGCCGGGAGGCTCTTAAACCCGATTCATACTTTTTTGTGAAATACCGCCTCACACCGGCAGAGGGCTTGTCTCTGGAGGAAGCAGCAGCTAGGGTCTCAATAGTCAGTACCCTCAGGACGATGAGGCGCCTCACCTATGAGGCCGTGCGAGCACGCATACAGAATGCTGGCCTCATTACATCATTGGATAATTCCGGTTATGTCGAGGTGGCCTTCCCGCTCGCTCAGTGCAGCGAACGGGAAGGCCTTACCCATCTTCTGCTATTGATTACGGCGGGTGCCGAGTACAATTACACTCGCACATTTTGGATCGAGTCACTAGAATTGCCGGAAAACTTCGTTCGTCGTTACAAAGGACCTCGATTCGGCAAATCCGGCATTCAAGATGTCTTCAAGGCGTCGAGCCGCCCCATACTCGGATTGGTGATAAAACCTAGGACAGGAGTTGGACTTAATCAAATCTTGAACGTCTGCGACGAGGCCCTCAGAGGGGGAGCCGACTTTATTGTTGATGACTTGCTTTTGATCGATCCAGATGGAGAACTCAGTTTCGAGAACCGAGTCAAGCCGTTCGTCGCGTTAGCTAAAAGTGTAAGCAACGCAACCAAGCAGGAAAAGAAGTATTTTGTAAATGTTGGGATTGCCTCTCACAAAGCTGCAGAATACGCCTTGAGTGGCGTGGCGAGTGGAGTTGGAGCTGTATTGGTCAACGCATTCACAATGGGAATCGGAGGAGTTGAGCATGTCGTTGAAAGTCTCAATGGGGCCGTGCCGGTGATCGCCACGAATATGGGAAGCGGTATTATGACGCGCGGTTCTCTACTAGGAAGTGCAGCCGTGTTTCCCACTGGAATGTCTGAAGCGGTAGTCGCCAAGCTCAGTAGGATCGCTGGAGCGGACGCCGCTCATACCGGAACTTCTGCTTCCGAGTGTTACGGTGAAGATGCTTGGGGGCCGCCGGCCAGGGCGCTCCTACATCAACTGTTCGATCTTCGCCCGGCTATGCCCGTTGCCGAGGGCGACCTTACCGTCGCCAATTTTTGGCACAATGTCCGCAGCTTGGGACGGGACATCTTAGTTGAACCGACTTCTGGAATAGTGGACTTTCCCGGAGGGCCAAGAAAGGGTGCCGCTGCATTTCGTCAACTTGCGGAATCTCTTGACCCTGAAATGGACGCAGAGACTGCCGACAAAACTATCCGGCAAATCGCCAAGAAACATTCTTTCTCCGAGGCCTTAACTTTTTTCGGCTACAATCCTCGCGAATGGTCAAAAACATGACTGGAGCAGAACTAACAGACCACCTGAATCTCCTCGTAAATGTGAGCGCAGCGCTATTGGCAGTTTCTGTGACGCTTGTCGCATTGGTTCCTACAGTTGTGCAACTTGCCCGTCTCAAGACCCCAGACTTCATGGCGCAAACAGAACGTGAAGGGTCTTTACGGCGTGTCATGGACGGGCTTGCGCTCACCGTTGTAGGTTTCACGGCGAGCCTTATTTGCACTTTCGGAGGCACGTTTTATCCCTGCAAGGCCGCTTTGATAGGGGGCCTGATCTTCTTTGGTGTAAGCCTTGTTGTGCTGGCTGCAATGTCTGTTGCCGTTGCAATCGCAGCTCGCGACGTAATGTAAGAGGTTCGTCATTGCTGCCCACTCTGAATATCCGGCTCGGTCTCACTCGCCCCAATCGGGCAGACGTAGTCGTAGTTGGAGCTGGCTTGGCCGGCCTTGAGACTGGCCTTGAATTAGCCAGTAAGGGCGCTGCGGTAACCATCCTTGAAGCCGGGCCTATCGGACGGCTGAAGCATGTCAATGCCGTTATGTCTCCGGGCGAGGCACGTGAAGCATGGCTTGAAGCGGCCACTGCCGATCCTTGCTTTGTTGTTCCCTACGAAAGCGCCTGTCCGCCTCACTATACCGGTCATTCTGGATTACGCCAGAGTGTGGGGGGGCGATCTTTGTACTGGCATGGGGTTGTCCTGCCCATCGAAGAATGGGCATTGGCAGCATGGCCCGCCGACATTCGTACTGATTTGGTGAAGAGCTGGCAAGGCGGACCCTGTCTCTACGAACGTACACTCAGCCGTTTGGAGTCATGGGTCGGCGGTGCATTGAGCCCAGAGCGCTCGGAACTTGTCGAATTGCTGAAGACTGCAAACTTCGAGAATGCTCAGCCTATTCCCTCGGCAGTTCGGAGGGAATCCGATTCCGGAGCGTGGAGCGCTTATTCTGCTCTGAATTTGTTGATGACAACTCCGCGCGAAGAATCTGGTTACAGAGAAGCGGCCAGTGCTATGCAAATTTGTGCGGGCTGTAGGATTAACCGCCTAAATTATTCTCGTAGTTCGGATTGCCACGATCTCACGGTAGAGACGGTCGAAGGTATCCAAACCGTCGGTGCTGATATCGTTATTTTGGCCGCTGGAACTGTGGAGAATACCCGTCTAGTTGCTGGGTTATTGGGCCAAAATGCTCCGGCACATTTTCCGATCGTTGACCATATCGTTCAAGGGTTCATGGTTCGCGTCCGAAAAGAATTAATGTCCCTGCCACCGGGACATGACTTTGCAGCTATGGTTCCCGGCTCTTCCTCGGACCGCTCCAACCTGTTCGTGACAATCGAGAGCGCTGGCCAAGATTGGATAATCGACGCGTGGCAAATGGGAGAACAGTTGCCGTCGGACGTAAGCTGGATTCAGTGTTCAATTCAGGGGACTCCACTCGAATTTCCACTGATCCACGCTGATTTGTGCGCCTCGGATGAACGTTTGGTTCAACGGCAGCAACGGAATTTGGAGAACTTTTGGGTCGCGATCTCGAACGTTCTTGGGATCGCACCAAGTCGTCTCGCGTTTTCCACTTTCGGCGACTTGTCAACGACTTACGCAAATCTGATGAGAGGGATCCGAACAAATGCTGTGAGAGCGGGTTCCGAATGTCTGACGTATTTCTGTCCTTTAGGCACAGTCGATCATGAGAGTTGTACGCTAGCTTACGGTGGGTTCTTGGACAACGATGGAAGAGTGGAACAAAACAAATCTGTACTAGTTGTGGGCCCGTCAACATTCCCACGTAGCGGAGCAGCAAATCCATCGCTGACCTCACTTGCTCTGGCAACGCGCACTGCTAGTTTGGTATCGCAGTCTCACTGACTTCGGGATCGAGAGTTGGCAAAGGCTTTGCAAGGGAACGATCGACCTTTGTCAGATCTCGATAGCTTTGAGAACCGCGCGATCCACATCCCCGTAAAAGATCACGTCTAGTTTTTCGACCGTCTCTTCGGGAAGCGCAGCAAACTGCGACTTGTTCGAGATCGGAACCATTGCTCGAATTGCTCCGTTTTCGAGCGCTACCTGTAGCGGCTCGCTGATCGACGGCACTCCCTTGAGATTGCCCTGGATCGTTAAATCGCCCATCACCACCGTCCCAGCTTGAACTCGGCGGTTTTGGATTGCCGACATGATCGCCACATAAAACGCTACACCTGCCGAACACTCCACTCGCGCTCCCGAAAGGTCGACGGCCTCGGCACAGATGTCCTTTTGTGCCAACGTGGACGTGAGGCCGAGCTTGTCCTTAACCACTTGCAGGTAGCTGACCGCTCTATTCAGCGATTCCTTGAGCCCTTTTTCCAGACCGGAAGGAGTCCGCACTTTCCCGGTGCCAGCCGTGAGTGATACCTCAACTCGGAACAAGCTCACTTTGCCCTCGGAATCGGCTGCTACCGTGTACACGGAACCTGGAGGCAGCGGATCTTGTGAGATTGCACCTTTGCCACCTTGCTCGGGAACCGCAACGGTTCGTTCAGTCCCGTCTTCCTGGTCAATGTAGGAAAAGCTCGTTTTATAGAACTCAAAGGAGCCACGTTTCTTGAGTTGCTCCTTTACGCGACGCCGAGCTTCGAGTCCTAGCTCCAGATAGCTCCGTAACTCGTCTTTGGTGTTTCCACCTTGAGGGTGAAGCAGTTTGAGAAAGCCGCTCACTGTTTTCTTAACCGCAGTTGCGTCTCGCCCCTCGACATGCGACCCAAATCGAAAATCGTGCTCTAGGGCGTCAAAACGGTTTTCCTTCCTCAACATTCGGAACGCTTCGGCGAGGTAATCCGTTACGAATCCATAGTGCGTGGTCAAAATATCTTTTGAGTTTTTCGGGGTCTCCCAGCCTGGCATATAAAAATGCAGACGGTCAATAACCGCGAGATCAAATTCCTTTGGAAGCGGCTGAAACAGATCCGTGGTGGAGTTCTGAACGAGAGTCTCAACGGGCTGATTTAGGTTTCCAACGAAGACAAGGGATGCGTCGGCATGAACCTGCGTCACGCCTCGGCTGAAGCGTCCGTTGGCCATGTAGTCTTTCATGATTTGGATTGTGTCCGGATCGTTAACCTTCATGCCGCCGACCTCATCGAACGCAACCACGTCCCAATGACCGACAAGACCGACTTGTCGTCGCGCATTGTTGTAAAACAAATTAGCGCTGCTGGCCTTACCACCGGAGATCAGGATGCAATAAGGGGACATTTCGCTGAAGGCATATGACTTTCCTGTGCCTCGCGGGCCAAGCTCGATGAAGTTGTAATTCTTCTCAACAAAGGGGATGAAGCGGGAAAGCAGCAAAAGCTTTAGGCGTTTGTCGAACCGGCTCGGTTCAAGGCCCAGGCTCCGCAGCAAAAGATCAATCCATTCGTCGGTTGTGAAACTGCTCCGTCCTTTGCAGTATTCTTCGAAGTCGAAACGAGCGAGTTGAATGGGCTTTAGGTCGGAAATATGAAATGGGCTGCCCTTGCCGTTGTCTTCGCTGGCCCTGTATTCGACATCGACGATCGCCCAGATACCTCCTTCCAAGAGTCGATCAAACCTTCGATGAAATTCGTCCGGAATGTGAATCCTTGAAAAACTGAAGTTGTCCATCGAAGCCCAATACTTCATTTCGCTGGGAAGGAAGCGAACTTCGATTCGGTCGATGAAGCGATGCTTCCCGTGCTGTTCTACGAGAGACTGCGCTTTATTGGCTTCGTCATGACGGAAGTAGTTAGTCTTGAGCGTCTCTTTTACAGCGTCAATGCCGGCGCGAATCTCGTTTTCGTCATCTGATGCGCAGTACTTTCCCAGGAGGTACTCCAAGACGTACGAAGGAACGTTCTCACCGCCTTTGATCTGGTGAAGAAGATCCTTACGCACGGCCTTTCCCGCGAACACCTGGGTAAGCTTGTTGTCCAGCGAATCAGATTGCATATTCTGTCTATTACTCCATTATGGAACTCATCAATTTTAGGCGATGGAAGACCGCCCCCGTCGCCGCATCGGTTGCGCGAATCTCGACGTTCGCGCCGGTGAAGTCGTCTTGGATACGAACGGGCACCTGCGTCTCGACGCCCTTGTTCAGTGTCACGAGGCGAGTCGCGGGATCGCGCGCTTCGCAATCGGCTGCCTCACCGACGAGTTTTGCTTTAGCTCCTGAACCATCGTAGGCCTCAACCCGGACGGTCAGCGAATCCGAGAGCAAAGAATTGAACCAAATCTTGACACCCACAACGCGGCTGGTGAAACGGTCTGAGCGGTATCGTATCTCAACTTCTTCACGAGCGCCGGCCATAGTGCGTGTCCCGCGGGCCTTCAACACGACAACCGGGACAATACACTCCTGCAATGAAAGTCCCTCGTGAAAATATCCATGTCCGGCAACAAAGGCAGTCAGACCGCTCGGGACTGCATATTCTTGTACGGGACCAGTAATGCCCATGTGCTGCGCTTTCACAATTGTTACACCGGACGATCGGGAGACGCTGCTGCCAAGCAGGCTCCGCCTTTTTACCATCTTCCATTCGCCTGGCGGTTGCTGGGCGATGCTCCCCGCCGCAATCTCCGGGAGCAGTACGTGCCCGTGGTCAGCAACATAAACAAATCTTCCAAAACCCAATCCCGCAAGCCGATCCGTCGTCGTGCGGACATCACCGATAATGTCGCTCATCAATTTGCGAGCTAAATAAGGGCTCGGGCCTTCGCCTAATGCGTCGATCTCTTGGGTACGAACCACTACGAGATCGGCCTCCCCAATGCTCGATTGGAGCTTCTTTTGGGGCATTGATAGAAGATCGCTGAGAGGAAATTCGCGGAAGCGATCGCCGTAGATCTCTCGAATGAACTCCATGCGATCAGCCGAGTTGCGTAGTATTCTTCCTGCGATTGCGGGTACAATTTCACCTCGATCTTCCACCAAGCTGTACACTCCATCCGCGCTCGGCATCAACGCCGCCATCGCGCATGGAGTAGTGGTTGGTAGGATGGTTGTCGCCGAAGAGACGGAGACGGAGCCAAAAGATTCCAACGTGCCACCAAGGTCCCGTCCCATCTCGTACCGCATCGAATCGACCAGGAAATACACGACCTTCGCACGCTCTTCAAGTTCAGGGGCAACATATCTGTTAAATACCTGGGTCTGGCGGAGAATTCCTTCAGGCGGCCAGCCTTCGCGTTCGACTGCTTTCAAGAACACGTACTGCGCGGAACCAACGACCTCGGCATATTGCTGGCGACAAATTGCGATCAAGCCCCCAACTTCATCGTCCTCAGCGCACGCGGCGGCTCCCTGTTCAACTAGTCTCTGTTGGCGATCCGTTTGCCAGAAGCCATCGGCAGCGGTATAGGCCTGAATCAGATCGCGGACCGTGCTGGGAATCTTCGGTGCCTGGCTCTTCCATGCTTCGGCTGCGATCAAGAAATCAATACAACGCTCCGCCAGTTTCCAGATCAGTGCTCGCTCTGGGATATATCGCCATACCGACTGCCGGCGTTGACTGACCACTTGTCGAGCCTCTGTTAGGTTCCCAGCCTTGGCCAGTGACTCCAGTCTGTTGAGGTACGCTTTTTCCTCGAAAGGAAATGTGTCTCTAACGCCCAGATAAGGGAGACCGGAAGCAAGGTCTCCGAGGCGTAAAGCTTTTTCTACTCGACCCGCAAGGGTGATATAGCAGTCGCGTGCGTCGTCTGACATTCGCATTCTGTCGCACAAGGAGTAAATTGTCTGGCGGTACTCCTCCTGTGCCCGCGCGACATCAGTCAATTGATCGGGTAATGCGCCCTGCAAATCTAAGGCGAACTCCGAGAAAAGAACGTAGCGCCCAAGATGTTCCAAGATTGATTCCAAAGCAGTGACATGCGGAGGTGGAGCAAAACTGAGGCCGGTCTGAAGCAGTCGGAGCAACTCATTGCTGGCCCCGGTCACCGCCTCCAGTTGCTTCGCGGGTTCCTTGCCACATAAAAGCTGCGTTGTAACCTCAATCAGTGAATCGCTACCCAGTGCTTCCTGGATCAATGGGTAACGAATGCTTTTGCCCAGACCCTCGATCATCGAGAGTGTCGGACGGGCTTCAACAAAAAGACGATCAATTTCACGCTCGCGACCAGAGAGTGCTTGGCGGGCCAATGATTGGAACATCTCGGCTTCCTTGTCTCCGTATGCTGTTCCTATCAATGCGAAGGACTCGAAGAGGTCTTCGCGTCGTTGCTCCTCGGTCCGACCGCGCGGCCATGGGCAGTAGATCAATAGATTTGCGTTCTTGGCTTGGGCTGTCTGGTTCGCGTCATTCAACTGAGTCAGAATCTCGTCTGCCTGTCGGCGAGATCGGAGCCGGGACTCTTGGCTCAGAATTACGGTGCTATTGGGCGCTTTGAATGTTCGGGCAATCTCTCCGAATGCCTCTTCGCCGTCGTACCAGACGACGACGCGCTTCTCTTCGAGAAGATCGGTGAGACGCTTTTTGAGATAGGCCGCTAGGCTCACTCTTCATCTCCTGGGACGGTTTCTTCAACGGGTATTTTCTTCGACCGTTTCTTCTTTGCGGGCCTCGCTGCGATTTCGCACAACGATTCCAAATCATGCGCGATGGCAATCGACCGGTCTCTCTTGCATACATCCCGCACTCTATCTGGCCAAATGGAATAGGCCAAGTGGGCCCACTCGTAGTCGCCCGCTTCTAGCTTCTTCCAGCACTCCTGCAGGTCCTTGCGCCATTTCGGCAGCCGGAAAAGTTCCCAAAGGGGGGACGCAGTGATCAAAACGCCATCGTTGAGATTTGGCTTGTACGGGAGGTCGGCGATGCTAGCGATTTCGTCTCGAAACTCTCGCAATTCGTCGAGAAAGACTCCTGTCTGTTCAAATGCGCTCCGCAGGGACGAGGCTTCGCGGCCGGTAGCATGGGGAAGTTCAGATTCGATCCGCCGCAACTCCTTTTCCGTGTCGTCAATCTTGGGTTTCACATATTTGTTGAGCGCGGTATATAGCGAGTCATCGTTGAGACGGTGGTAGTAAATCCACAACGTGTAGGAGCCCGAGGCAGTTGAGAGCGGCCAGAAGATGGGAGCCTGACGCTTGCTTTTGGAATGGCGCTTCAGGTGTTCAGCGAAGAACAAGGTTGGTTTACGAAAATACTCCGTCAGATCCTTCACTTCCAAGATTTCGCACGCTTCTTGCTCAATGGCGTACGCTCGCTCTGCCCAAATCACTGTGAACACTTCTCTCACTCGGCGAAGAATGTGATTTGCGTTATCGAGGTCATCTACCAAAATGCCATCCCATGGAATTTCGATTGGGTAGTGCCACTGGCCAGCGGCCTGAAGACGTTGAACGTCTTCGTTGGTCAGAGGCAGACCTTCCTTGTTCTGGAGCATTCCCAGGGGACAAACTGGCAAATGCGCGAAAGCATTGGGCATCTCTGAGTTCTGCACGGCACTGGTCCCTAACCGGATATCCCAACGGCCAAACGCGCTGCCAAGGGTGTAGTCGATCAGGTCGGCTGTGAGTTTCACACTGTCGGCAGCGAGGACTTCCGCTCTGTCTTCTTCGTCCTCACCGGCTTTCGATTCAACATTGCTGGTTGATTCGGTCGCATGGATGGCGGCAAATGCCGCTTGGTCGGAATCATTCAGACCGTAAAGACTGAAGGAAAGCTTGTCGATTTCTGCTTGGATGGCAGCAACCGTTTCGTCGCTCTTGCGCACGCGCGCAAACCACGCGTCAGCACGCTCGGCAAGTGTTGTACCGGAAGTTGCGATCAAGCTGGGGCGAGCAAATGGATGGGCCGTCAACTTAGCGGAATCGAGCCTATATTTTTCTGCCCAAACTTGGCGGACATAGCCAGCAAGCTTCTCGCGGACTTCGGGGGGAAGCCTTGGAAAGGGGGTCTGTTGGACTAACCCGACCTCGTAGGACTGGGCGAGAGAAACACGTCCCAGTTGGATCGCGATAAGCGCATTGAAGACTGAGGAAGATAGAACGGCGCACACAGCTAAGAGCATCTCGCTATTGTCTTCATCACAGAACAGCGCCGGCCCCTTGCCCGAGAAGATTGCTTCAGTTGGTAAAAGCCGGAAACTTAGTCCATCGGCCCTGCTGGGCCACGTGATCCCTGGTCGAAAAAAGTGGTTGGATGAAGCTGGTCGAGCGAGCGGACGGTGTGACGTGCCAACAAAGCCTCGGTACGTCCCGCGACTCTCGTCCCAATCTACCATTAGGTGCAGGTCCGAATAGTATGGGCTATACGAACCACCTTTCGCGAATGAAACCCACCGCCTGTTCCGGCCCACCAGAGAGGGGACCACTTCCCAAGTTGTTCGAACGTATCGGAAATTCTCGCCAAGAGGATTCGTCACGCAAGCATATCTGCCATCCCCCTGGGTTGGCTCGAATTGCTCGAAGAGATTCCGAAAACTCTGCGGCACCCAATATGAGAATGGTGAGGTAGGTACGACTGAGAATCCACCTGGATCGCAAGTGAAGTTCGCTCTGCTCGTTGAATCTCCAATCGCAGAGGCGAGCACAGCCGCTTTATCATCCTCGGTGAGTGCACGAATGCAAAGAAGTGGAGGGTAAATAGGGGCTCCGGGCGGAACTACTGCTTTGACCGTTTGCCAAAGGGGAGCATAGCGAACCATGTCCCCAGCCGAACGGTGAATGAACCCGGCGGCGGCGAGTTGTGCGAGTTCAGCTATGGCTTGGTGGCGTTTGAGGTCGTCGCGGGCAGCTTGCCATTTTGGAAGACTGAAGCGTTCCTGGCCATCAAGAGCCACTTTTTGCAACACTGGCACGAGTGAGAGCGTGAGGTCTCGGGTCTCGGATACGGAGAGGCTTCGCAGTACATAAGCGGCGACTTCGACCATAGCGTCCAGTACGCCTATGCCAAGGTCCGCGAGCACGATGGGCCTGAACAGGCGCATGACGATGCGGGTTCGCCAGTCCTCGCTCTGGCCAAGAAAAAAGCCTGTACGGGAGCTAATGATGCCAAGATAACCGGACGGAACGAGCCGAGGCTGGAAGCACTCGACGAAAGCCTTATAAACGTCACCTCTTGTGTCGGCGTAGACTTCGTCGAGGTAAGGTTTCGAGGGCACGCTCGCCTCGCCGAAGGGTGGGTTCATTAGGACCGTGTCGTAGCGCTTGCGGCACAGGTCGATGAAACCGAAGCCCCGGGCGGTATCGTCGGCAAACAAGCGCCGCTGGAAGGCGCGACCATTCTCGGCTTGTTCGGCATACCTCTGGAGTTCGGTGTAAATGCGTTCCTCGGTTCTCTCCCAGAATGTTTCGTTCGTGATTCCCGAGAAGTCGAGATCTAATTCTCTTTGTTGGGGCCGTGCGGCATCGGCGAATAGAAGGCCTTGCTCTGGCTTCGGTCCGGAAAGCCACTTTTTCTTTGCGTCAGCCACGGCGTCTGCGATTTCTTCTTCGATCTTAAGCAGTGAACCCGCCTCTCCAGCGAGTTTCATCTTCTCAAACACCGCTTGAACCAGTTGGCCGATGACCTTCGGCTGGAGATCGTTCAAGAATTGATCGAGTAGCCCTTGCTCGCCGGGCATCGGCTCGGCGCACACAATGTTGCTGCGTTCAATCTTGGGACGCTGAGGGCTCTTTAGTCCAAGACGCTGGTAAGCGTGCTGGGCGCGTAACCAGAGTGCCAAGGCCGCGATCTGACAAGCACGCAGGTCAATATCGATACCGTGCAAGTTATGACGGAGAATGAGTTCTGGTAATGCGATTCTAAGCGTGTTCAGATCATGGTATTCATTGCGAAGAGTCTTGCCGGTGGCCTCGAAAATCGGTTGGTTCGTGTTTTCCCATGCTTCTTGATAAATGGTTTCCAGCAAGTCGAAGGCATACAGAAGAAAATGACCGCTGCCGACAGCAGGATCGAGAATCTTTATGGTCCGCGGATCTCTCTTTGCACGATGGGGGACATAAACGGGCTGCTTGAGGAGTTCGTCTTGACCCAGGCCGTCTTGGGTCGCTGCTGACGGAGCTTGCAGATTCTCGTTAAGGAAAATCTCTGTTGGACGACGTACAAGATATCGGCAGCTTTCTTTGAGGGCAGTTTCGCCCTGCCTCATCTCGTACCAGAGGCGCCCCAGCGTATTGTCCACAAGGAATTCGACCACGTAGCGGGGAGTGAAGAACTGGTTCCGGACAGCCAACTCCCGGCTGTTTCGCGGAGCGGCTGAAGCCTCACGCATTGCCTCCCGCTCTTCCTTTGAATTGAAGTACTGATAGATCCAGCCAATAGTCTCGTCTTTTCCCCAAAGGTCGGCCAAATCCGATCTATTAAGGAGCGAGAGAACCTGCTCAAGGCACCGTTCGCGCGGAAACACAAGCGACTGCGGGGCGTCGAGGTCAAAGAGCGCTCCGAGGTCCACTGACAGTTCTGCAAACATCCTTTCTAGAAAGATTCGATAGGTTTCACCACGTCCGCCAAGGACGCCTTCGGAAAAGCGCTCGTAAAGCGCAAAACCGTCAGACTCCAATCCCCTGCGAACGCATTCGATGACATGTCCGCGTTCTTCGCACATTCGGAGTGCCGCAAGGCGATTCAATATCGTGAATGCTGTCTCATGGGCAAGCCTGTCGAATGCGGCCTTGCTTCTTTGAGGCTCGGTTCCTGCCTCGGTCGAGGCGAGGTGTTCCTGCCAAAGCCGCAATGCACTCGCAACTTCGCGTCCCCGCTCATCGAGATGCGACAGGCTTGAAGCCGGAAGCGCGGTGCCATCCGGTTGAAGGCCATAAACAGCCTGAAGCTGGTGACGAATATCTTCCGTCAACAAGCGTCGGCAGTCGCCGACCATGCTGGCCAGCTTGTTTCGAGTTGGCTTATCAAAACTCATTCCAAACGCTTTTTGATACGAATGATCCGATTCGATTTCAGCAACTCATTGAGCTGTGCACGTAGGGAAGAAAGCCAGCCCTCAAGATCGGCTGTGCTTTTTATGACTTCGGGAATCATCAAATCAGCAAAGTCAACGAGTTCCTCCGTTGGAGGCTCCTTCGGTACGACCGGGGTAGGTGGAGGGGGCAGTCGTCGCTGAATCTCACCCGCTACTTCGGTTCTCAGGGCATTGATCGCAGATTCTCGTGCAAGAAGCAACCTAAGATCCGACACTTCGCGGCCCGCCACTGAGACTTCAGGAAGGCCATAGGGTGTGAGTTTCTTGGCGAGCTCCTCTCGATCGTCAGTTTCAAGTCGCGACCATTCTGGCTTAGCCTCAAATTCGCGGAGAATCGAGTGCAAGGAAGTCGTATATTTAATCCGGTGCTCGTTATAACGCATTCTTACCCTATCTAACGTTGAGCGGACCGCTCCGCGGAGAGCTGGGAGATGTTCTTGAATATTCTCTGCGACCAACGCTTCGCGTATAGCCGCAGCGTCGCCTGCCGACGTGACTCCCTGTCCACCTGTGGGGAAAAGACTGGCTAGCTCCGCCAGATCATTTTCAATATCTTTTGCTGCGCGTACTTCGGCCTCTCCTCCGTTGCTCAAAGCATCTGTCAGTTCACGGGCCCATTTTGCGTCACTAGGGAATGAGCTGTCATTGCCACCGAGCAGCGATGTTGCCCCGATAGCGTCCTGTTTGAGCAGATCAGCACAGGTCTCCAGTAAACGTCGTGCTCGGTCCTCGCCAGGAAGTCCGAGAAGACGCAAACGAGCCGGGAGCGAACCTATCTTTTCTAAAAGACCAGGGACATTGGCTCGGACGGCCTTGCTGATGTGATCTTCAAGTGGCAAGACGTCTACGCCAAAAATGTTCTGGAGGCGATTCGCCGCACGATCTAGGGCTTCAGCGGGTGGACGGGTGTCTCTTCTGGACACACCTATTCGGTTGAATGCTACCGTGGACTTTAAAGCCTCCTGTGCCAGCGGCCCGGAAGTCTTGATTGGACCGTTCGGCGTGTGAAGTTCGATTTCGCCAGCGGTGAGCAAGGCTGCGAACAGATAGCGGGTTGCGTCCTTGGACCAGCCATAGGGCGGGACGGCGAAGAAGTCTTGCAGGGCATTGCCCTGCAACCGACCGCCGCCAGATTCGTCCAGTTTCTTGTTAAACGCACGAAGCGTCTCGGCGAGGGCCGGGTGGTTGATGTCAGGCCTGGGGCTACCGCCTCTCGTAACCACCAAGTTGAGAGGATCAAGTTCCCTGGGCATGCGATCCAATCTCTCGACTCCAAGGAATTTGTAAGCCAAGTCAGTTGAGGGCCGGATCGGAACGAGCCGCAGATAAGGGAAAATTTCTGCCGCCGCGGTGGTGAGTAGCCCGCGGGCCGCGGCTTCAAGGGTCTGGCCAGATTCTGTCACGCCAGTCGGACGGCCCCGAAAGACAAAAGCTCCTTCTAGAAGTGCTGTCTGAATGAGCTTTCGCGCCCGCTCGCGAGATTTTTCTGCAGCGCGGCGTTCTGCGCGGAGAAATTGGGCGACGTCCCGATCAGCTTCGCGCTCGGGTGTGGTGTTGACTACCCAGTCGGAACGACTGGCGTCAACGAGTAGGTTGTCCAGTTCGTCAGAGAATGTGGCCAACCACACAATCGTGTCCTTTAGTTCGGGCAGCGAATTGGTCTCAGACAAGAGCGCGGTTCGGCGCGCAGCGAATGTGGCGGAGTCGACCGCCTCGATTCGAAACTGGATGTCAGCGTCTTCGCCAAGAATGGGCGTCTTTCCAAACCGCACGCCTGCTTTGACTTCTTTGACGTTCTCGATCTTTACAGAAGGGGATGGATCGAAGATCGCCTCAATCAGCTTGGAGCGAACGGTGTTCACTTCCGCCGCCGTGGGCATATAAGCATTTCTTTTTTCTCGCAAAGGCTTGACGCCTTCACTAAGAAACAGGAACCCTCCGGCCTGAGGATCTTCGATTATTCCGCACTCTTGCTTCGCAACTAGGCTCCGAAGAACTTCCCTCACTTCCGCCAGGAGACCCTGAGCGCCCAGCTTTGGATAAAGCAGAGCGGCAATGTTCTCGGCAGTTTTAGGGAAGCCTTCTATTGCTTGCAAGACACCGATGGTCTTTGCTACCCGAACGGCAAGTGGTTCGTTCGGAAGAGCCACGGCGACGCGATCGACAGCGCGCGGGACATGGGGTAAGACTTTGGCAATGTCGGCACGCAAGCTATCGTAAAAATCATCCGCACAGGCCAAGACGCCGACTTGTCGGTCGGCAATCTTTAGCGCTTCGGGGGGCAGCACCTTGCTTGTATCCACCAACAAATCTTGAATAACCCGGATTGCGGACCTCAAACCGATGCCGCCGGTGGAACGGGCCAACGTCCTGATCAGTTCGAGAAGAAGGTCGAAGTGTTGAGGCAAGAACGGGTACAGACGCGCGAACGTGGCGGCATCAGCGTCGCCTCGGTACAGGGTTGTGCCAGTGAGACGGGTAAAGTTGAGAAGCCCTTGGCCGTAGCGTCCGAATTCATCTTTGAGTCGCTGTTCGCTTTCCGGCGACTTGGTAAGTAAGCGACGGTACGTAATCTCCCGAATGTCTTGCGCGTCAAGATTGATAGGTATGGGGAATCGGTCGCGCAACTTGTTTAATTCGGCTGAATTGTGGGCGGCCTTTTCAACAATCTCGGCAAGTGTCTGCTGCCCGGTAGCAACGATCCAAACTTTGCCTTGGCCAAGCTCTTTCAAGTTTCGGGCTAGTCCGTCGAGGTTGAGTATTCGATCTCCGCTGGGAGCAACGTATTGGCCCGCTTCATCAATGAGAAAGAGTATGTTCTCTTTGCCGGACTTGCGGCGGACCAGTTCAATGATGCGTCTAGCGCGGTCGCGAAGGTCGGCCGCTTCCTCAAACCGAAGACCTCTGAAGCTCTCTGGGGTCGGAAATTCCTTCAGTTGTAGCGAAGGGAGGACTTGGGCTGCGCGCGCTACGCCAATGAGGGGATCGTTGTGAACTTTCTCCCAGTCATCGGCGAATTTCTCTCGATAGGCTTGCAGGAACTGGGCCGTGAGCCCACGGGCCTCCAGTGTTAGTTCCAGTTCAGCCAGCTTCTTTTCCTTAGAATATCCGGCCCACTGTAAAACCTTCCAATAGAGAACAGTTGATACCGGAGCTGAGCTGGTGTCAGCCAACTGTTCGCTTCCGAGGTCGAGGAACACGACTGCCGCCGGGAACTGTGTCGCAAGGGTTCGTAGGCCGGCCTTGATCTCGGTAGAACCGAGACGCTCGCAGAGAAGATCGAGAAACGGTCTGCCGCCCACAAGCCGGCCACGATCTAGACTGAACCCGAGATATTTTGTGAAAGAACTTTTGCCCGATCCGTAAAACCCCGCCACCCAAACGCCGATTTCAGTGACATGGCCGGATCGGACTCCGTCTCCAAATGTGTCGAGAAATTTACGGAAGCAACGCTCGACGTTGTCGGTCACTTCATATTCTTCTATTTCTGCCAAGAGGCGCTTCTCATCCGTGGCGTAATAGTCGATGACTTTCTCAATTGGCCGGTCAATCGGCCGTCTGGCAGAGAAAAGGCTCCGGATGCTCATTCCAGCCCCCCTAACAGGGTTGCGCGATAGTTCCCGTCAAATTCGTAGAAACCTAGAAAGTGCAAACCATACTGCCCAGACCGGCGTCCTGGATAGAAAATCACTGTGGGCACTTTGACCCTATCGTGGAGACCGCTCTCTAGCGAGCGGGCACGGAAGTAGGGATGCAAAGCAATGGCATCGGTCACAAAGATCATCTTTCGTGGTTGTTCATGACTTACGTGCGAGGCCAGAGATTCCACGAGCGCACTATCGGTGCGGAGAACATTAGCAATAGCCTCATTCATTGCTTCGGGATCGGCCTCGGGTTCAAGTGTTAGCCATTCATCCCAGCGACCAGAGGCGTCCACAATTTCCCAAATGAGTTTTGACAGCGAGACATGATCGATTGCCCAGCCTTCGTTTCTTAGCATCGACGACCAAATTGCGAGTTTCTGCTTGACTACAAGCGTTTCGGCGGGATCGTGGACGAAGTAGAAGAATGGGTCACTCTTTGCCGGGTTAAGGCTTTCGGGGTGCCGCAGATGCGTTGTCAGCGCATCGAACGTTTCATCTAGCGAGGGCATCTGCGACCTCCTCCATGCTGCCAAATTTCCATGTGATTCGAACGACAGAACCAGCAATCTGAGCGAGCCACCAGCCTTCACCGCTGAGCCTATCGAGGACTGACGCTACTTCCGTACGAGTTAGTCCGAAGAGCATCCAATCTTGGTGATCCACCACTCCGGCATCCGTAGATCCACCGAAATGTAAATCATAAGCAAGGAAAACTATTGTGCGATCAGTCGGGCGAAAATGAGCTAATTCGCGCCTAGTTCGGCTCACCGGCACCACAAGTCCAAAATCTGCCATCGTCTTTAAGATCCCCCTGGCTGCTTTGATCTTCACTTGCTCTGACCACGCTGCGGGTATTCGTGCATCTCGCTCAGCTTGCCGCAAAAAATCTACGACGTATGCCGGAGACAGAGTGAGTCTTCCTTCGGAGAACGCAGGCCAGTATAGATGAGTAACCGCATCGCGGATAAGGTCGTCATTACGAGATGCATATAGGAGACAGAGATCCGAAAATAACTGACCCGAATGGCTACCCTCCAACAGCCGCTTTAATAGTAACGCTGGCTGATTGTCGGGCCGGAGATAGCGTCGCGCGAACACGCGACGGACAATATCCCTGGCTCGGTACGCAGTCATTTTTCCTAAGAAATCTTCCCGAAGGACGCGCCCGCAAAATTCGTCGAGCGATTCGGCCGGCTGCCAAGCTCGGAGCAGGATCTTGGTTTCTTCAAGAAGAGCACTGCCTTTGGAAATGGTATTGGTGTATTGGCGAGCTTCAGACAGGATCATGTTCAAACGCCACCCGCCACATCGTCGAAGTAGGGGAACGCTCGACGATTGGTTTCGAAAGAGTGGTGGTACTCAACGGCTAGGCGTTCAATTCCATCTCTACCGATATTCGAAGTAGAACCAATCCTGACGGGCCCGTCAGCACGGGCTTCATCCCGACCGTGCGCCATTGTCGCGATCTGATGGATCAAATCATCCCGTCCTATTGACACTATGTCGGTCATTCTCGCGGTGAAGGCGGTCGTCGTTAGTTGGCTTGCCAATGCGTGCTCCGTGTTGGAGGGTAAACGAAATAGATGATACCTGCGTCGTCCGATTCCAATACGCTTGTCGTGGTCGTCACGCGCCGCGATCACGACCGAGTTCAACGCCGCCGCCGCGGCAGTCCGAGGGAAAACTCGGGTCAACGTGCGCAAGCCTATGTCGGTGAGGAATTGAGTGCGCCACCATTGGGGAGTCGCACGCTCTCCCAGCGCCGCCACGAATGTCCTAAGGAGAAGAAGATCGTAGATGTGATCTGAGGAACCCATCGCAGGAATCATATCCTTGACGGCGCTATGTTTGGCGGCAAAACTTCTGCTGCTGAACCTTGTTGCGGCCCGAGTCGCGCGCCGTCAGGGTCGAAGTTTTGTCGTCATTGAATCCGCCACGGCGTTCTTGCATGGCTTGCGTGTCACAGCGCCTCCATATAGGGGCGAATGACATTGCTAACCCGGCACGCTTGAGCATAGCGGTAGATTTCGTCGATGCTGGCCTTTTTCCGGCGAAGTGAATCCTTCAGCGCTTCGATTGCAACATCTAGTCCGATTTTGTTCCGGAATTTGAAACAGTCTGCGACGGTCTTCGCGGCTGAATAGACGCGGACCGGGACGCCCTCGACCTGATGATTCTCGATTCCCTCGGTCAGCGATGCTCCTGAGAGTCGAGCGATCCTGAGCGAAGGCGAAGTGAAGGCAGGCGTTCTTGAGCCTTTGCGGAGAGCGATCCAAACGGAAGCGGGGCTCTGGGTTGTGATCTCGTGAAAGACCAGCGCCGTCAGGAGGCATATAACGCCGTCCGGCACACGTTTTGCTACCTCGGCGTAAGAATGACGCTCCGTAACGTTGGCGTCGGGCAAAGTGTAGATTCCGCGTCCGGAACGATTGAGTTTGCCCTGTCGGTAGAGACGAGTCAGGTACTCCCGCGGCAGGCCGATGGCCTCGATATCGCGGGGCCTAACCATCCCGTGTTCTCCGATGTACCATAGGATCTCTTGAAGAGGCTTCGGCATAAGCTGGTCTCAATATGTCATTATATCATTGTATATAATGACGTTATGACGTATTTCCCGGTCGTCATGGCTCTATATATTTCTATTTATTAGCATATATGCTATATTAACGACATGAACTTGGCAGCGCAGATCGCTGCGTACAGACAGAAGGGATTCACCGGCGAGCAGGCCGAAGTCATCACGATGATGCGGGTTGCCGCCGGAGTGCTCTTCCGGGATTTCCCTGATTCATTCTTATTGTTCGGCGGCGCGACGCTGTTGCTTTTTCACGACAGTGTGCGGCACTCCGCAGATTTGGACTTGCAACCGAGAGCGCAAGAGCTTCCAACCTCAGAGGATCTTCGCGCCTCGCTTGCGACCGGGCTGGCCTCGGCGGCGGATGCCCTGACTTTAGGCCCGCTTCACATCGAGGTCTCTGGCGACAAGATTCTGGTTAAGCAGCAAGACAACAGCCTTCTGTTCAAGGTGGATATCACTCGTTTTGGGTCTGTGCTTGAGAGTGAGATCGAGGAGCACGCCGTTGAGATTGATGAAGACAGCATCGCTAACGTGAAGGCCGCTTCGCGCGAGTTCCTCTTGCTCCAGAAGGCAGAATGTTTCCTGTTGCGGAAGATCATGAAAACACGGGATGCCTTCGACATTTATGGCTTGAGGCAGTCTGGCGTTGTTCTCAGCGAGCAGATGGAGAATCATTTAGAAGACACTCTTATGGGCGACCAGATCGATGCTGCAGAAATCGTTGCAAAAATTAGCCAGGTAGACGAGAAGCGTTGTAGCGAGTTGCGAGCACTGTTGCCCTCAGAAGTATTCGAGTCGCTGGCGAACGGACAATTCAGTGCTCTCCGAGAAGCGCTTCGCGATTTGTACCGACGCTGGCTGTAGCCGCAGGAAAGGAGGAATACGAATATGGATTGGGTAACCGCAATCCGCAAAGAGGCGCAAATCAGCTCTATCCTTCGCACGGATGAACTGGCACGCAAGTACGGCATAGTTCCTGCCGCCGTAACACAGGCGCTCGCGCGCCAAGAGAGGAAGGAATTGGTAGAGCATCTCAGCAACAAGATCTACTACAACTGGCTTGCACTGGATGGTTCCACTCGGGATCTGGTGAATGTTCTGCGTGAGGACGCCTACATCTCGCTTGAGTCCGGCCTCCGTGAATACGGAATCAGTACACAGTCTCCTCGCACACTCACTTGTGTGACAACAGAACGCCCCAAAGAATTCAGGGCGAGAACCATCACGATCAGCTACCGCAGTATTTCTCCTCGCCTTTATTGGGGGTTCGTGCGAAAGACGACTCGCTATGGCAGCTATTTGATAGCAGAGCCGGAAAAGGCAATCCTCGACTGGATTTATTTGGGACTTCAGAACGGAGTTGCGCCTGCTCTCGACGAACTCGATTTCAGCAGTGTTGACCGGCCCAAGCTCTTGAACTTTGCGCGCCGATTCCCGCGATCCACATATCTACACGTGCTGCCGGCTCTCGCAGAAAGCGCGGGAGTCATAGAATCGGTCGGCGCGGGGGCCGGAGCTGGAGATTAACGGCGCGCGAAGTCATTGTTCCAAAGGGGAGAGTCTCACGGTTCCTTCCGTCTAGAAACAACTCGATCAGCAGATCGCAACATCTCCCGAAACTTTTTCTGCGTCGACTGTTTTCCGTCGACAGAAACCGCTCGCGAAAGCTTTCTCGGATCAAGCTGCTGTGCTCGTTCGCGAACACGAGAAAGAACCGCGTCCCCGTCCTCGGCGAGGCCATCCAACTGGTTGACAACATCGACGAGCAGGAACTCCGTTGAGAGTTGCTTGGGAATGTTCACTCGGCGTTCAAAAGTAAGCTCCCGATTGCCTAGCCGAAATGTGCCGTGACGTTTCTGGTTGTACACGACGCGTTTGTTGTAGAGCTGGGTCGTTCCGAGTCCCAACTGGTTGTACACATTCGGCGAGGTAATGACAAAACGGTCTGTTTTCAAGAAGGTCTTTACGAGTTCGTGCTCGTCCGGTGGAGGCGCGCCAAATTCAAGTCTTCGCGGACAGTAGTACAAACCGGTTCGGAGCTTCTGAAGCGTTCCCTCGGCTATGAGTTTCTTAAGGTGTCGATCAAGGCTATTGGAGCAAGTTAGAAGGTCTTTTCGGCGATAGATGCGTCCAGCGCGCAGATGCCGTCTCAGCCGCACTGACGCGAAGTTCTGCATTGTGCCTGCTCCTCCAAACACCTAGGCGCGCATGAGTTGCGAAGCGACCAGGGCATTCGTCCTTCTACAAGTCGATTATGCTGTGCAAGTACAAGTCTATTGTGTCGCGGCGTAAGGGTCGTGAGATGGTCGCTTGAAGCAAAAGGCGGAAGGTCGGGATGTTCGGCGACGTATGGCCCGAAGCGGACAATCATCCAGATAACGGTTGATTATCAACCATGTTAGGACGTCGCGGCGAGCGGCGCTGTTCGGACGACCGCCACCGGAAACCCACCCGACAATAACGCTCTCAAACAATCTGAGCGGTTGGACAGCGCAAGCATAGAAATGGACATCCGCCCTTCTACAGATTTATCGCGGATCGAGTGGCATGGTCGCTTGAGACAAAAGCCGGAAAGAAATCAGTACCGGGTAAGGCTTAGTTCGGTCACGAGTGACGCGATAAACCTCACGAAATGCGTTTGTGCGGTGGTGACAGGCCCCCGGGTCTTGCACTAAGCGCTCCGATTCCCGCGGTCCACATATCTACCCGTGCCATCGGTCCTGGCCGAAAATGCTGGAGCCGTAGGGTCTGTCGGAGCGGTAGCTGGAGCTAGATGTCAAGAAAGCGTGGTGCGATTGTTGGAGGCCGGAGGTTCTTCTCTCTCCTCGTCGGCGATTCCGGAAGCGAGCTCATGCCTCGGTGACAACCCGTTTTTGGATGTCAGCCGAGGCGATCCCAAGCATACTTCGTGAGCTGCTCTTCAACTTTGGGAGGGAGTTCCAGGACCGGCAACTCGTGGCTGAGCCACCTAAATGCTCGGCCTATGATCCGGTGTCGATTAAGCGGCAACATTTCAAGGACACCTGGCGATAGCGAGTGGTCTACGACGACGACCATAGTGCAGAGAAGTAAGGGGACGAATTCGGGTAAGTGGTTATTGACAGAGAAATAGTCGCGATCCGTCAGGGGTAGCAGCAACTTGTCGCTCAGAACTCGGATGCCCTGATGCCAAAAAGAACGAAGCGGACAAGGAATCCGGAACAGCAACTGCTTCTGACCACGGAAATCCGTGGATGTCCCTCGCCAGCCCCATGTCGGGTAGGGTGCGTATGGCTCATACAACTGGCGGGAATCGAGGACGAGATAGATGAAGTTGCTGATACCGCTGCTTTCGAGAAAGTGTGCGAAGTCTCCCCAGTCATTCCACAATCCCAGCGCGCCCAATATCACCATCCATTCCTGCAGTAGTTGCCTCTCTGCCGGCTTATGGAAACTCTGGGCAAAGCGGCGAGCACACTCGATAAGGGTTGCCTCTGCGAAAGCCCGCACGTACGGGTAGAGCTCGCGTGCTGCGCCAGTCTCGTGCAGTTTCTTAAGAAACTGCAGCCGAGGCTCGGAGTACTGGAGTGAGCTGCAGTCCTGCCAGTCTTTGGCTTGTCCTTCATGTAAGAGCTGCGCGACGCGACGTTCGTAATACGCACCGCCAGTCTCAGAGGGTTGCTCGGGAATAAATGGAGGACGTTCGTAGTCTCGCAGAAATGGGTCTTGTGGAATTGGTGCTTCGGCCGCTCCAACCGGTCCCAGTCCACTGGCTAAATACGCTCTTCGGATGACCTCGCGAACCTGCGCGAGGTTGTCGAAGCCAAGTTCCTCGCTATTCTGATCACGGAACCCGTCTTGAAAGTTAGCGCGTGTCGCGCGAAGAGCGGTCGAGATACGTCCTAGTGGTACCGGTTCAAGGTCTGGAACGCTCAAAAAGACAGTCGATTCGCTGGTAATTGCGTCGGGAGGTCGTTCAGACACGAACGCAAGGCCATCTTTCACCGCCCAAGCATCGAAGTACCACATTTCTTACCTCCACTGATATCCGCGACCGTGTAATGTCACGATACGATATCGGATACCTCTCTCTTCGAGCGCTCGAACTACCTGCTCTCGCTGTTCCCACCACCGTAGCTCTACTGCTGTAAACGCGAATCCCGCGTTATTCCTCGCCAGAACGCGTGCCTCCATTGCGACCTCGTCGGGCGACTGGCGAACCTCCTCGATCGACGCCGGTGTGATTGTCTTGTGGTGATGTACTTCGACGAACTCCTGATCGTGGAGAGCGAGTTCAGAAACTGTGCCGGTCGTGATGAGGCGGTTGGAACCACGCAACTCCGGAAGCAATTTAAGAGTCAGCATGTCAACGACATCACCCTTCCAGGTTCCTTTCAACCGATTTATTAGTTGATTCAGGTCCCGACGATCCGATAGGGGCGCTACAAGCAGATCGTAAGAATCACGATCGAACAACTGCGTGTCGGGCTCAACGGCGCTCGGGTTTAACACCATACAATATTCACCGTAGAATCGAACTCCGGTACCTCCGAGTGCCACTGCTCCGAAGTAATAGTCTTTTGCGTTTGCACCTAAACCCAAGTAGCCATCGACCTTGATTCGCTCGGGCGACGGCCCTTTTCGTGTACCTCCGATAACAGGCTCTTCATAAAGATTTCGATAACGACCATCTCTCAGGAAACTGAGCAAAGCGTCGGCTGAGATATTCACTACCACGCGAAGGCCCGAATCACTATCTTCCATAATCTGCCGAACAATCTGAACGTTGCCTTCCAAAAACGGATTATCGTTTGCGGTCTCGTTTTCTCGGCTGAGCCACTCTTTCACACGGGTCTTCCAACTCGCTGCGGAGAAATAGCCGTCGTCCAGGCGAGTCGCGTCAGCGGACATCCTCTACCTCCTTCCGCGCGCAGTTTTCAATAAGTACAGCGGATAGGAACTCGCGCGTGACTGTCTCGACACCGGATGTTAAATTAGGTCGCTTAGATTCACAAGATTAATGTCGAGTGTCGCGTCTTGGCTGCGATTGTAACTCTATCGTAGTAATCTAGGCTGACGTGTGCGAGTAGATGGAGGCGAATCGATGGACTGGAAACAGGTCTTTGAGAGCGTGGCCAGCACGATCGGAACAGCTTCAGTTATTGTTGCCGCTCTTGCCTTCGTTGGCAAAGCTGCTGTGAAGAACTTCTTTCAGGCAGGGCTGGAAGAACTCAAGGCGAATCTCAAGAAACAGAATGAGTTAGAACTAGCGAAAACGAAACATCAGTTTGAGCTGGCGCTCGCAAAAGAAAAGGAAAGAGCGGATATCGAGAAGGAGACCTTGCTCCGAAGTCTCGATAACGAAGCGACCATCAACGAGAGGATTCGGCGGGAGATTCTTGCCTGGGCCAATCCAATCTTAAACTCCGTTCTCGATCTAAAAGGGCGTTTAACTAACATTCTGGAAAATAAAGGCTATGAGGCTCTTGACGAGAGCTCGGCTCCTCCGAACCCGAATTGGTCAATTTCGTATTCGTATTTTGTTAACAGCACTATGTACTTGTTTGGGCAGTATTTTTGCTGGGTACAAATGCTCCAACAAGAGCTGAGCTTCGAGATCTTTCGCTCCCACGAACTGAAGGATAGGCTCTTCGCATCCATCCGCGATGTCAGTGATGCTTTAGGGAACTATCCCCCCGAATTCGACGGGGCTGGCAATGACACACAGGTATTCCGCCTACAGCAGAGGGCCATAGCAGACACACTTGCCTCGTCTCGCGACACCAAGAGGGCGTGTTTGGGCTATGCAGAGTTCTTATCGAAATACTCAGCGGAGCTTCAGTCGTTGTGTGAACCAGTTAAGATGCTCGTGGACAAAGTTAAACCCGGCGAACGACGCTGGAATCGCCTTCGGGCCGTGCATAGTGCACTCTTGACGCTAGAAAAGGAATGCGAGGCTCTCCTGAAGCTAGACGACCGGCCGAGCACGACGCCGGCGTAATATTCAGCACCTCAGTGTTGACTCGTCGTTCGCGAAACTCCGGTTAGCAACACTGAACGTTTTCGAGATGGCGCTTGTCTTATTCTCTAAGAAGTTGACTGTCAGATCCCGATGCCCATTTCCATGGATGCTGGCGGGGCTGGATCGATTGCCAAGGCGGAGGTTTTCGAGACATCGGCTCCGAGTTTGGGCGCGAGTTTTGCCATGTCATCGGTGAAGAGCGTGGCCTCGTGGCTGGCACGTGAGATAGAGACGTAGGCGAAGCGAGAGTTGAGGAGATCAGGGTGGACGCTGGTGTCGGCGTGAACGAGCACGCGTTCGGCCGTGAGCCCCTGGGAACTGTGACTGGTAACAGCGTAGCCGTGGTCGAAATGGGGATGCTCGGTAGCATTGAATTCGACTTGGCGGTTGTTGTCGAGGCGTGCAGAGAGCCGGCCAGCGGAATGGATTGCCTCGATGGTAGCGAGGTCGCGATTGGCAACGCCTAGTGATTTGTCGGGGGCCGTGAACTGGATTCGGTCGCCTATAGAGAACTCGCGCTCGATCTCCCGGTAGACGCTGACTCCCGTGAGGCGGCGGGGATCGTAGGTCGCAAGCTCTTGGTTCGGTTTCTTGACCGTGAGCAAGTTTTCGGCTGGGCTGATCGCGACCACGGATGCATAGCTCGCGGCTTCTATTCCAACGAGTTTGCTGCCCCGCGCGTAGCGAATTATGTCGTTGCTCTCGTAGTGGCTTGCCCATGATCGGTCGGCTCCGGTCATATCCTGACGTTGTACTAGAACGCCAAATTTATGATCTTCCAAGGCAAGGGTTCCATTGCTTTTCAACTCTTGGCGAACGGCGACGTTTAGCGCGCGGCGGGAAGCATTGTCGGGTGAGACTATGAGTGTGTTCTCGGGCGATTCGACATAACTCTTGGCGATGGCGCGAACACGATCTTCTGCGTCGGGAATTTCCTTCACACGGCCTTGCTGCTGAAGAGCATCGAGCGCAGCGGAGACTTGGCCCGTTGCCAGCATTTCCACGGTGGATTTCAGGGCTGGGTCTTGCTGGCGCACGATCTCATCGAGTTTAGCCGTGCGCATCCCCGCTTCCTGCAACTGCTCGAAAGGGCGCCCCGCTTCGACGCCCTGATGCTGACGTATATCACCGATCAAGAGCACGCGGTCATTATGGGGACTAATTCGTTCGAGAAAATCGCGAATCTGGTTGGTGCTGACAAGGCTTGACTCATCGACGAAGTAGAAATGTTTTTGCTGATGTGCGTCCGGGTTCGAGCCGCAGGCGAGGAAGCTTTGCAGGGTTGCGGCGTGTACTCCTGCCTCATTCAGTTGGCGTGCGGCACGGGAGGTCGGGGCGAAGCCTTCGACCTGGTAGCCCTGAGATTCAGCAACGCTGCGGATGGCCGCAAGCGTGGTCGTCTTGCCGACGCCCGCATAACCTTGGATTCCCTGGATGCGGTCTGGTGAGCTGAGAACATCTTCGACCACGGTCTTTTGTGCCTGATTCAGATGGGGGTGCTGGTCGGCGACGGCGATGGCTTGCGGACGCGAAAGAACTGGCTCGATTTGGTTTTGTCCCGCCCGCATCCGCCTCAGAATTTCATGCTCCGCTTCGATGGTCTTGGCGGTGGTGAACTGACGGCCCAGAATGCCCTGAGAATGCTCGACTATTTGAAATTCACCCGATGCCAATCGGGCCTCAAGGTTGGAGCGGACCTGGCCGTGAGTGACCTCGCCCATGCCGCGACGAAGGCCGTCGCGGATCAGCGCGCGTTCGTCCACAACTGCCTCACGTTCGAAGTTCTTGTCACGGGAAAAGGTGAGCGACTCTCGAACTCGCTCAAACGAGTTGATCGGCCTCGCTTGTTGTTGGGACTGTTCGCGCGCGGCGCGAACAACCGCCTCGGCTTGGTGTCCAAACTCTGCTGCCAGCCTTCGGTGCGCGGCCATCACCTCTCCCGGCGAGTGAATTTCCTTGCGGTCCCGTGTCGAGTGGGCTGCGATTTCGGCAGCTTCCTTCCCCGAGCGGCCCGTGCGTTCAAGGTACTCGCGAATCTGTTGGCTGCGGGGACTGGATGCGTCGAGGTATTCCTGCGTGTAGCCCTTGATCTCGGGGGCACCGCTGCGCCCGGTCGTAATTTCGTAACCGAGTTGGCGCAGCCGGTAGGTCAACTCGGATTGATAGATGGCCGTAGCAAACTGTTGCGATGCAAAAAGGCTCTGCGGCTGGACGGCGCGAGCTAAGCCGTTTTCGCGTTCAGTGACATTGAAAACGACCGCGTGAGTGTGCAGCTGCGGAGCTACGTAACCATCAACGGGACGGGCGGTATCGTGCTCGAACTTGGCAGCGACAAACTTGCCCGTAGTCTCGGGTGGGTGATTGCCGCCGATGCGGGCTTGTGTGTAGTGTTCGAGCTGGTCGAGGGCAACGCGAACACTGTCCTGATGCGCTTCGCGGACCCGCTCGTCTCCCCCGACAAGCGCTGTAAGCGAGACAGACTTGGGCGCAGAAAAGGTCGCATCCCACCCGGCGCGGTGTTCCATCGTCTTAATGGTCTTGCCTTCGGCGTCTTGGTATTCATACGATGCTCGTTGCCGAACAAGCTGCTCTCCGGTCTGCGGATGCTGCCCCTGGCTGAGTTTCGCGAAGTCCTCGGCCGAGACGGCACCAGCAACGCCGAATTGCTCGGCCAATCGCCCCTGCCATTCTCCCGCAACCACTCCGCTTTGTGACCAATAGTTCTGCTCCTTGGCGGTGAACTCCTTTTGGTGGTAGGTCTGCGCCTGACCGGCCGAAAGTGGCTTTGAAATAGTCAGCATTGGCGTCTACTCCACCTGGTGGTCGTGCGGTTGAAGCGCATAATCAGGACTAAGAACATTGCCCTGCATCTCCTCTGAATCTGAGATAAGCGGAGCGCTTGGCACGATCAAGTCATCCATCGTCCGTTCATCGAAGGCGGGGCCCTTCTCTTCAAGAGCAATAAAGGGAAACGAGAATCGTGCGACATGGTTGCCGTACTTGAGAAAGCCTCGCAGATCGTCGAGACCTGACACCTCGGAAGGCAGAACGAGCGGTTCGGTCTGCCGGTCGAGCGCGAAGTTGCGACCCGCGCGGGAACCTTCGTAATGGGTTTCGCGCAGGCGCTCGATCTCAATCTCGCCGATAGCCTCGCTGACCCACTTGGCAGCCCTAGGTTCCGTCGTGCGAAGGAAAATCTTGGTAGCGGGCTGCGAAAGCATGGCCTCGGCGTCTTCACCGTAACGCGCCTGCATCTGGCTTCGCCCCTGAAAGCCAAGGATGACCGGGTTCTGCGACTTGCGATTCTCGGTGATGGCAGTATGAAGCTGCGGCAGTCGTTGCAGGCTGGCCAACTCGTCGATGACGAACCAGACGGGTTTCTGTTCGGGCATGGGCTCGTTCAGGAGACGAAGAACAAGCGTGTCAATCCACAGACTAATGAGCGGGCGAAGCGCTTCGCGCATGGTCGGGCGCGAAGTGATGAAGATCCAACCACGCCTGGTTTCTGCCCAGTTGGTTGCCGTCCAAGCAGACCTTGTCTCGTCTGGCTTGGGCAGAAGCCGGAAACTGTCCGCGCTCATATTGAGGGAGCCGAGAACTCCCGTCCGCTGTTGCGGGGCCTTCGGATCGATCAGCATCCAATACTCGGTTCCTTTGACGCGGCGGTCTATTTCGGCGGGATCGGACATCCACCGTACAAGTTCTTCGGGTGTCGGAAGGAAAGTAAGGAGGTGCGCGAAAATCTTCTGCGGAGCTTCTACGAAAAAGCGGTTCGTGACACCTTCCGGTTGGTAAAGTGAGACGGCCAGCGCCTTGGCTTCGGCCTTGCGACGGAGTTCTTTTGACGGGTTCCAATAAGGCATTCGCGCGTCGAGCGGGTTGAGGACGATGTCGCCGCGGCGTTCGTTGTAGAACTGTTTTACAAACTCACAGGCGGGGTCGTAAACGATGGCGCTGTCTCCGCGAGCGTCCACCTGATAAAGCATCTGACGGATGATGCTCGACTTACCCGAACCGGTGTCGCCCACGATTAAGAAGTGCTTGTTTTCGGCATCGCGCGGGATACGCAACGGTAGCTTTGAATCGTTGGTCGCGATGCCGATGCCATTGCCGCCGACGGCATTGGTAAAGTCTTTGGCGTTGACAAGAACCGGGCCTTTGAGGCGGCGCCCATAACGGAGTCCTTTGATACGCTGGATATCCTTGCGAATTGAAAACGGCAACTGCAATAGCAGGGCTATCAACCCAAACAGAAGTTGCATGCTAAAGAGATGGGCGAGAGGGACACCAGCATAGACCCAGTGTTCTATCCACTTGTGAAGAGCATTGTTCGAATAACTGCGGGGTTGTTCGTGAAAAAGCAAGCGGAAGCCTTGCTGCCGCGCTGGAATTGAGATCACAAGCGGCAACGAACCACCGCTCAATTGCGGCGTCGCCCCCGGCTCCACGTCGGCTTCGAGCGCGGGTCGCGCGCGCAATTTGCCGTCAGAAATATAGAGCAGTTGGTAGGTGCTGGCAGCGCGCGCGATGCCGGCCATATCCGTGCGGAGGTAGTAGGGCAGGTAGTAACGTTCGAGCGGTGAAAGGCCAAATTGGAACCGGACGTAGATGAACAATCCGGTCGCAACCAGCGAGAGAAACAGTGCACCGAGCGTGTAGAGATAGCGGCGCGGCGGCCAGATGATCGACTCCTTGCGGCCCCATTGCTGTACGGCGGGCATGGCTATTGCTCCTTCTTCTGGCTGCGCTTGGCGAGGAGTTCCTGCGCCTTCGCGGCCTTGGTTGTTTGAACTTGGCGAAAAAGGACGGTCAGTTGTTCCTGGGCTAGTTTGTCACCGCGCAGCAGAGGTTCGAGCGTGTTCATCAACAGCATCTGAACACCTACGAGTTCGGTGAAAATGTGCAGGTCCATCTGTGCCTGACTCGAACCTTCAAGGCTGCGCAACAGCACATCGCGGACCCAGTCAGCGAGCGTCCTACCGCTCGACCACGCGATGCTCTCAAGCGCGGCGTACTCGCTTTCTGTGAAACGTGCCGATAGGATGCGACTCCGGGCAATTGGCCGCTTGGAGCCGCCGTTGGTTGTGGACTTGAATGGAATTACGCTTTCCATAGGTGAACCTCCTGTCCGTGTCGCGTTGACGAACGTAAACGCTGTATACGGCGAATTGCGCAAGTGCTTGAGTGCAAGAGCGTTGACGTTTGTAGACGGGCGTTTACGTTCGTGTACCCTTTCAGGGGTGGAGTGTCACAATTCTTCCGGTGCGAAGCACCGTTCTTGCACTGGTACAAAATCGAAGGCAGGATCACGCCTTCACCGCTCGCGCAGTCGTCGTGGATTCTGCCCCGGATGCAGGCTTCTTCGAAGGCTTCACCGCGCCGGTGGTTGGCACTTTCCGAATACGCAACGTGGATGAAACCTGCTTGGCCTGCGGTGTCTTCAGGAACTCCTGAAAGTCGCGGTCCTTCGAGAAAACATAGTTCAGCGCCTTGTCGATGACATCGTCGGCAGAGGCGTGGATGAAAGCAGCGTACTGATCGACCTGGGATGCGGTTACTTCATCCAGGCGAATCGACGCACTGACATGGCGGATTTGATTGACTTCGATTAGTGGCATTTCGGTCTCCTTATTCGGTGTTTGTGAGTCAAGCGATTTGGGTCTGCACAGCAAGTGGGAAGCGCGCCGGAATCCCGGACGCTATCCTTGTTTATGGTTTTGCGTGTTGCGCATCGAATGCCGGTTCGATGAGAAAGCGTTTCGCGTCGCGGTCATATCCGCGAAGCGCAAGAACTTCCCGAATGACGCGGCGGCCTGGTTGACGCTCGACATGAACGACGAAATCAACGGCTTCTCCGATCTCTGCCTCAGTGTCAGAGAAAGTGGTTTGCGCGTGGTTGCGCATGACCAAATTGGCGAAACGCCGGAGGGCCTTCTCCGCCGAATTGGCGTGGATTGTTGCCAGCGATCCAGCGTGCCCGGTGTTGAAGGAATCGAGAAGGGTTCGCGCTTCGATTCCGCGCACTTCGCCCAGGATGATCCGGTCTGGTCGCCAGCGAAGAGCGGACTTCAAAAGGTCGTCGAAAGAGATGTTGGCCTTGAACGTATCGGTCTGACATTCGACCGCCAGAATGTTCGGCTTCTGGATGTGAAGCTCGGACGTATCTTCGATGACCACGATGCGATCCTGTTCGGGAATAAAATCAGCAAGAATCCGGAGCAGTGTGGTTTTTCCTGTCCCGGTTCCACCGCTGATAAGCAGAGTCTTACCGCTGCGGATTTGCTCCGCTAAGAAGTCGGCAAGCGAGCGCGTTAGCGTGCCGCGAGCGACTAGGTCATCGACGGTGTAATGGCGGCTGGTGAACTTCCTGATTGTCAGGGCGGGCGAGGGCCTCACGACCGGAGGAATCACTGCGGCAAGGCGGCTCCCATCGGGGAGTTGCGCGTTCAGGACGGGGTTGTCTTCGTCGAGCTTCTTGCCTAGCTGATTCGCAATCACTTCGAGGCCTGTGCGAAGTTTGCCGGCGTCGAAGGAAATGGTTTCTTCCCGTCGCGTGATCCCGTCCCACTCGTACCACCATGAGGCGTCGGGATTGCCCATGATTTCGCTGATGCTTTCGTCGAGCAACAGCGCCTCTATCGGCCTAAGAAATGGCAGTATCAATTCAAAGCTCATAATGGGAACCTCACAGCGATGGAAGCCCAGCGGTTAGCCAGGCTTCCGAAAGTGAAAAGCAACGGCTTATGCGGCCGCTTCCTCCTGCGGCGAATCATCGTGATCCTGATCTTCCGGGGCGGCCTTTTCAGCCCGATCCAGCTTGAGGATTGAAGCGACTCGAATTTCCCAGACACGCTGCTTTGCGTCCGTTTTCTTGCTCGAATACTCCCGGCTGCGCAACTCGCCTTCCAGCTGGACATGTGCGCCCTTGGTGAGCGTCTTGGCGAACTCCGAAAGCTTGCCGAAGACCACGCAACGGTGCCATTCGGTGTGCGAAATGTACTTGTCGTCTTTCTTGTAAGAGGACTTGGTTGCCAGCGAGAGAGTAGTAAAGCTGCCGTTGCTGGTTGCGCGAACTTCTGCATTGCTGCCGAGAAAGCCGATGAGGTTTACTTTGTTCTGGTACATGAGTGTCTCCGTTTGTGGAATCTCCCGATCTTGGTCGGGGCACCAGTTGTGCGAGTGGGCCATGCTCCCAAGTGCCGAAGCTCTGCATTTACGGAGGGTCCGGAAAAATCTTTTCGGGCGCTTTTTCCGAACAAGATTTGGAGGGAAACCGTAACCCGCAGGGCGGCGCAGCCGAAGCAGAAGAGCGAGTTGCCGCAGGGCGCATGAAAAGCCCCGACGCGGTGCCCGAACAAAGGCGGGATACGTAAACGGCAGACACGCGCCAGAACATAGTTCTCGTCTGCATACTGGCTGCGGAAATCGAGCACAATAGCGACCTGATTCAAGCAAGCATGTCCGGCATAAGAAGGAGGCACTTTGCCACTGTAGTTACACGTCGTGAGGCTCGCGTTCGCGACCTCCCCAAGGAGCGGGAAAAGGTGGGGATCGCCAGCCGGATTGTCAGAGCAAAAGTACATAAATAAGGATCTGGGAATGTCGCTCAATCTCTAGCTGAATGCCTGGTCGGCCCGGAAGCGCACGATGGTCAGCCCTAGAGGATTCACGGCGAGTTCGTTGTTCTTCACACTCTCGCGGAAGACGTAGGTAACGCTGGCCGTCCATCGCTCCCGCTTGAGCTCGGTATGATCGGCGGGGTTGGTGTATACCTTTTCGAACTCAATGCGCGCCGAATACGGCGACTGTCGCAGGTCGTCGAGGATGACGTTCTTGATCTCCACATCGACATAGGGGAGGCTGCTGTCTTTGACATAGTTCTGAATACTGTTGTCCTTGCGCTCCTGATCGATGACGGCACGCTGCACGTCGCTATTGAGGAAGTAAAGAGAGTTGGTCTGGTCGCGCTCGATTGTGAAGCGATTGCGGCTGAAATAGAGTTCCGCCCAGCGGGTAAGGTAATACTTGTTTTCGGCTTCTTGTGGGCGGTATTGAAAGTTGCGATAGTTGATCGCTTCCGCGTGTCCTACGTCGTTGATCCGTACGATCAGCGGGTGCATGTTGGCGAGTGCCTGTTGGCTTTTGAAGGTGAGAATTACTAGCATGAAACAGACGAAAGCCAGCACAAGAATGGTCACCTTGAGGTAGGTATTCATGACCATTGGCTCGCCGTATTGCTCCAGATAGCGCTCCGCGGCACGAGTGATTTGGGGAGTGGATTTCTCTTCGATTGTTGTCAATTCTGCATTCATCGTCCCTGCATTCATTTCCGGCCTCGTTTCCTGTTTCTTCCATCGCGATCACATCGCGGCCCGTAACATCATCATGGCCGCGCTCAAGCCCCCGCCGTGCCCGCCTGTGCCGCCAGTGAATAGGCTGTGTGTCATGGTTGGGATTTTGAAAAGGATGTAGATGTTCACCAGCACCAGAAGCACGAGCAACGGCAGCGTTTGCACCATCAAAGAAGGGTCGGAAAGGCTCTGGCCTAGTTGGAGGTAATAGTTCGTTAGAACGTGCGAGAGAACGTTCAGCGTGGCTGCCGCTACAACCTTGTAAAAGCTAAACCCGAGGTAGGCCTTGAGCCAGCTCCAGAACAGCCAATCGAGTTTGTCGAAGACGAGAAATGGGATGAAGATCGGCCCGAGCAAACCGATGATCGTCGCCGCAATTGCGCCATAGGCCAGGATGGCGGATACGATGGCCGCAAGAAGGGCCAACATGAACTGCACGGCGAAGAACACGAGGGAATAATAAGGAGACATCATGCTGGTCAGCATCGATGGCCCGGTCTTCGACGATGCGGTGTGGATCTCGTTCAGCATTGTGGTAGAACCATCCGCCCCGATAAGAGCAACGAGATTGGTCGTCCCGCCGTCGATGAAGCTTTTGATGGAGAAGCCGAGTCCAGGGATGGAACTGTCGTAGTAATTCACCATCGCGTAAGCGAAGGTCATCAGCATGAAGAGATTGAGGAACTTCGCCATGCTGAACCCCGGCCCACCATGCGCCGATGCCAGTGCTTCCTGGACCCCGAACCAAACCAGCATGATCGTTGCCAGCGCAATGACGATGTGAATGCCCATCGCGGTGATTGAGGGTGCTGCCGTAGCTGCCAAGGACTGGCAGGCCTGAGCGATGTAGTTGAAGAAACCGGTTCCCATTTGCGTGGCCTCTTGTGTTCTTTCTTACGTCGTAGTCAGAACGATTGAGTGAGCAAGGTCGAGGCTCCCCCGCTGGTGGAAGCGATGTTGGCGT
>Ga0302320_10002850_pt1 | contig 40450 bp, 31 predicted proteins | sample Bog_T0_3_FD_202130 | JGI IMG/M metagenome (GOLD analysis project Ga0302320, IMG submission 202130) | Peat permafrost microbial communities from Stordalen Mire near Abisko, Sweden - Bog_T0_3 | ecosystem: Environmental > Terrestrial > Soil > Wetlands > Peat | place: Sweden: Abisko, Stordalen Mire... | reverse complement strand
GAACACGCCGTCGCGCTTGCCCTGCAGCGCGCGTCCGAGCACCTCCTCGCTCTTGCCGTCGTGGTACTCCCACGCGTTGTCGAAGAAGGTGACGCCCGCGTCGATCGCTTCGTGGACAATGCGGATAGCGTCCCCGGGATCTTTGACCTCGGCGAGGTGAGACCCGCCGACACCGATCGCCGAGACCTCGACCCCGGTGTGTCCGAAGGGTCGACGAGGGATGGTCCCGCTCGCCGGAACCGGCGAGCCGCCCTTGGCGGCCGTCAGCCCATACGACGAGACGGAGGCTGCGCCGGCGTGCGCACATCCGGTGACCGCGAGCGCAGCGCTCGTCGTCACGAACGAGAGGAGATCGCGCCGCGTCGTCGTCTTGCTCATCCAGATGCCCCCCCAGGCGATCGCGCGCCGTGCGAAGCAATCGGCATTCCCCTTTCGCGCGCGGTCCGCCGCGAACAAACGAGAGGTTACGCCCGCTCGGGTCGAGGCGAATTGACTCGCCGTGGCGTGCGCGCTCGTCGACGCCCACGACGGAGCGCGCTGAATTCGCAGAACTCCCTGACGACACGTCCGTAGTACAGCCGACGTTGTGGACGGCCGTCCGCTCTTCTGCGGCTTTCCGGTGCCTTGCAGCGTCGCTTCCTGTTCGACACGCACGCTCCCGGGGCTGTCGCCCCGCACTTCCAAGGTGAGTCGCCATGGCATCTCTGCGGGTTTTCTGGAACAACCGTGCCGTCGTGGTCGCGGGACTGGCTCTCGCGAGCTGCCTCGAGAATCGTCCCGACCCGTCTGTCCGCATGCCCGGTGACGCCGTCACGATCGACCCACTGGCAGCCGCTGACGGCGGGGTCGCCACGGCCGGAACGAGGGCGATCGTCCCACCCGTCGCTGCCGAGGTAGCCCCGCCCGCGTCGCCCCGGCTCGCGTCGCTGCCGGCCGCCGCCGAGCTGCGCGCGAAGATCGGCTCCTACTTCGAGGGCGCCGTCGCTCGCCGCGTCTACGTGCAGCTCGACAAGCCGCTCTACAAGCCGGGAGAGACCATCTGGATCAAGAGCTGGGACCTGCGTGCCCGGAGCCTCGACGCCCCCACCGGCCAGATGGCCACCTACCAGCTCGTGAGCCCCAAAGGAGCCGTCGTCCTCCAGAAGTTGGTCCAGGAGACCGGCGGAACGGCGACGAACGATCTCGAGATCCCGGCCGACTCTGCCGGCGGCGAATACACGCTCAAGGTCATCGCCTCCGACGGCGTGCAGGGCGAGCGGCCCGTCATCGTCAGCACGTACGAGGCGCCCAGGCTCAAGATGAAGCTCGAGTTCGTGCGCAAGGCATATGGCGAAGGCGACGAGGTGACGGCCACGTTCGAGCTCAAACGGAGCACCGGCGAGGCCCTGGCAAACCACCAGAGCGCGGCAGCCATCCGCGTCGACGGCCAGGATCTCCCGCGGGCGACGCTCACCACCGGCGCCGACGGCATGGGCCTCGTCCGCTTCAAGCTGCCGCCGAGGATCGAGGCGGGAGACGGACTGCTCACGGTGCTGGTGGAGGATGGCGGCGTCACCGAGTCGGTGAGCAAGCGAATCCCGATACTGGTGCACAGGCTTCAGCTCGCGACCTTCCCGGAGGGAGGCAAGTTGATCCGCTCGCTCCCCAACCGCGTGTACTTCGAGGCGAAGACCCCGCTGGGCAAGCCCGCGGACGTAGAGGGCCAGATCGTGGACGACCTCGGGAACGCCGTCGCCGCGTTCCAGAGCTACAAGGACGGGCTCGGGCGCGTCGACCTGACCCCTGCCACTGGCCGCACCTACCACGCCGTCATCACCAAACCCGCGGGGATCACCGAGCAGTACTCCCTCGCGGTCCCGGTGGCGGCTGGCTGCGTCCTCCGCGGCTTCGACGACCTCGATGGCCAGCTCGCGGCGCTGCGCGTGTCGGTCCGCTGCACCGAGACTAAGAAGGTGATCGTGACCGCCGTGCTCCGCGAGAACACGCTCGATACGGCCGCCGTCGCGGTGAAGGCGGGCGAGCCGGCCGTGGTCTACCTCGAGGCGAAGGACCCCGCCCTCTCCCGCGCGCAGGGGATCGCCCGCGTCACCATCTTCGACGACACCCTCGAGCCGCTGGCCGAGCGCCTCGTCTTCCGCAACCGGCGCGCCCGCCTCGGCGTGAAGATCACGCCCGATAAGGCGCGCTACTCGCCGCGGGCGCCGGTGACGCTCGACGTCGCGACCACCGATCCCTCCGGGGCTCCTGTGGCCGCGGAGCTCGCGCTCTCCGTCGTGGACGACACGGTCGTGAGCTTCGCCGACGACAAGACGGGGCACCTCCTGAGCCGCCTCCTGCTGGAGCCGGAGCTCCCCGGCACGGTGGAGGAGCCCAACGCCTTCCTCGATCTCGCCGAGCAGAAGAGCGCCCTCGCGCTCGACATGCTCATGGGTACGCGCGGCTGGCGCACGTTCGCTTGGCAGCCGGTCCTGCACCCGACGCCGCCGCTCAGCGCCATGCAGGCCCTCGCGTTACCGGCTGCGGTCCCCCCGCCGCCGGTCGTGCGGCCCATGCCCGTTGTCCCAGAGGTTGCGCGGCGGGCCGCGGTCGCGGGGGCCCGTCTCGCCCACGCGAAGAAGGCGGCTGCCCGGGTGATGGAGCCGCTCGCGCTCGCGCAGGGGGAACGCAATGCGCCGGCGAGGAATGCCGCACCTGGGCCTGCGGCGAGCGCCGTCGCGCAGCCGATGGGAGCCGTCGCCTTTGGGCGTCTGGCTCGGGCTCGCCACGCAGAAGCCGCGGCGGCCCCGCCGGCAGACCAGCGCATGGCCGACGAGTGGGCCGGCGCGGTGGCCACGCCGCTGGCGCTCGTCCGGGTCTTTCCGGTCCCCGTCTACTCGGGTGAGTCGGTGCCGGCTCGCACGGATTTTCGCGAGACGATCTTCTGGGCCCCGTCGGTCAGGACGGACGCCACGGGCCATGCCACGGTCTCGTTTCCGGCTTCGGACGCGGTTACCTCGTTTCGTGTCTTCAGCGAGGGCGTGGGGCAGGGCCTCGCGGGCCGCGACGAGAGCGTCATCGCCAGCAGCCTCCCCTTCAGCATGTCGATCAAGGTACCGGCGGAGGTGAGCGCGGGCGACGTCATCAATCTCCCGCTCACGCTCGCGAACGAGGAGGCCCGCGCGGCGGACGTCTCGGTCGACGGCTCGTTCGGCTCTCTCTTCAGGCTCGAGGGCGCTCGTGCGAAGGGGGGCGCGATCGCGGGTAACGCCCGCAAGAGCCTCTTCTTTCCGCTCGAGGTCACGGGGGACCAGGGCGAGAGTGAGGTTCGCTTCTCGGCTCGCGCGGGCGGGCTCGAAGACGACTTCGTCCGGCAGATCACCGTCACGCGCCTCGGCTTCCCGCAGACGATCTCCCGGAGCGGCACGGCCAGCGGCACCGTCACCGAATCGTTCGACCTCGGGGACGCCATCGCCGGCAGCGGCGACGTCACGCTGAAGCTCTACCCGAGCCCCGTTGCCTCGCTTGTGTCCGGGCTCGATGGAATGCTCCGCGAGCCGAGCGGCTGCTTCGAGCAAACCAGCAGCACGAACTATCCCAACGTGATGGTGATGGACTACCTGCGCTCGCACGACGTGGCCGATCCCGCGCTCATCGACCGGAGCAGCAAGCTGCTCGAGAGCGGCTACCGGCGCCTCACTGGCTACGAGAGCAAGAGCCAGGGCTACGAGTGGTTCGGCGGCGATCCGGGGCATGAGGCCCTCACCGCCTATGGGCTCCTGCAGTTCATGGACATGAAGCGCGTCTACGGCAACGTCGACGACGAGATGGTACGTCGCACGGTCCGGTGGCTCAAGGGGCGCCGGGACGGTCAGGGTGGGTACAGGCGCGACCCGAAGGCGCTAGATAGCTTCGGTCGGGCGTCGCCCGAGGTGACCGACGCCTACATCACGTACGCGCTCGTGAAGGCAGGGGAGACGGACCTTCGGCGCGAGATCGAGAAGACCACCACCCTCACGCAGTCGCGTGACGCCTACCTGCTCGCGCTCGCCGCCAACACGCTCCTGCGCGCCCCCGGTCACCGTGACGAGGGAATGGCCGCGGCGGCGCGCCTGGCGGGCCTCCAGGGTGCGGACGGCTCGTGGAAGAACGCCGCGGAAAGCATCACGCGATCGGGTGGCGACAACCTGTGGATCGAGACCACCGCGCTCTCGATGCTCGCGCTCTTGGAGGAGCATGGACACGAGGGTGAGCTTCGCAAGGCGGTAGAGTGGCTGCAGGCAAACCGCGGCGGATTCGGGCAGTGGGGCGCGACGCAAGCGACCGTGCTCGCCCTCCAGGCCATGACCGCGTACGACGAGTCGAACCGCCGCACGCCGTCGTCGGGCACGGTGAGCGTTCGGGTCAACGGGCAGGTGGCAGGCGAAGTGGCCTACGAGGCCGGACGGCGCGAGGCAATCAGCTTCTCCGGGCTCGCAAGCAAGCTCAGGGCCGGCAAGAACTCGATCGAGATCATCCAGACGGGTGGCACGGGTCTCCCGTACTCGATGGCGGTCGAGTTCCGGTCGCGCAAGCCTGCGACGAGCGCCGACGCCAAGGTCGATCTGCAGACGATGCTCGAGAAGACGTCGGTGAAGATGGGCGAGACCGTGCGCGTCGACGCGACTGTGACCAACAAGACCCCGAACGGGTTGCCCATGACGCTCGCGCGGGTGGGGTTCCCGGGCGGGCTGACGTTCCAGACGTGGCAGTTGAAGGAGCTTCGCGAGAAGGGGCTCATCGCCTTCTACGAGACACGCCCCCGAGAAGTGATCCTCTACCTCCGGGACATGAAACCGGGGGAGGTGAAGCACATCCCCCTCGATCTCGTCGCGGTCGTACCCGGGCGGTACACGGGGCCGGCATCCAGCGCGTACCTCTATTACAACGACCAGGCGAAGGCATGGACGGAGGCGCTCGCCGTCACGATCGACCCCTGAGCCCGGACCCGACGATCCAGCCGGCGCACTCAACTGCCGACCCCCGCTGCCTGACGACGTGGCCAGCGCTCAGCTGTCGTAGAGTGGAGCACCCATGCGTCGCTCTGCTCTCGCCGGTACCCTCGTCCTCGCCCTCGGCTGCACGCCATCACCCGCACAGCCACCTTCGACTGCCGCGACGCCGCCGCTCGCGCCTCCGGCGGCGAGCGTAGTCGTCGCTCCAAGTCCACCCGTCGCGCCGACCGTCAGCGAGCGCATCGCGCAGTTCGCCGCCGCGCGCGGGGGCCTCCATGGTGAGCCTGTACGCATGCCGTACCGGACGGCGAAGCTCGGGAAGGCGCCTTGCTGGCTGTTTTTCGTAGGGGGCGACGCCGCGCACGCCGCCTGGCTCGCGACGCCGTGGGATGCCGCATGGGGAGCGCCGAAGGACCACCTGCCGGGCGTCACCGCCGAGGTCTCGTACCCCACCCTCGTCGATGGGATCGTCTTCGAGCTCGTCGTCAACTGGCCGATGGCCTCGCGTGTGGTCCACACCACGGCAACGGCCGACGGGGTCGTCGTGGAGCTCCAGTCGCTCGCGGCCGTGAACCAGCCGGCGGGGATGCCGGGGTGGATGATCGTCAGCAGCGACCCCGCGACGGTCCCGAGGGCGGTGCCCCTCTGGACCGTGCAGCCCGCGCTGCTGGGCAGCGGCGCACGGGCGCTTGATCTCGCATCGCAGCCCGCGGTGACGATCACGAAGGACCGCTCCAAGGCCGCGAGCTTCGTGCATGCGGCCGCGGCCTCTCTGCCGGCGCTCTCGGCGGCGCTGGCCCCGGGGGGCGCAGACGTCGTGGAGGCGTGGCAAGGAGTCTTCCTCCACCCGGTCGGTCATGTCACGCCGCGCGACCTCGCGGCGTTCGAGGGGCGCGCAGCCGTGCTCGGAGCCGCGAGGAGCGCGGAGTACTGCGGCGAGGAAGGCGTCTGCGCCGCACCTCTCGAGGTGATTGACCAGGCGGTGAGCATCGTGGCCGACGCAAGCACGTTCCGCGTCGCAAAGGTGGTCGTGACGCCGCCCGCCCCCCCGGTGCACGAGCCTGCGCCGCAGCCCGTCGCTCCCGACGACGCGCTCGCTGCGCTTCGGATGCATGTCAGGACCGACGGGCCACTTCATACGGTGCTCTCGGCGGCCATCGGCGAGCGGCGCGTGCTGATCGTCGAGGACGACTCGGGCGGCGATTACCTGGTGGAGCGGGAGGGCCCGCTGTCCCGGGTGACGCCGATCTCGTTGCGCCGCTCTTCCGCCACCGGCGAGGCCCGTCTCGACGACGTGGACGGTGACGGAATCTACGACGTGGTCCTCTTCGCGAAGCTGCCGGCGCGAAATGCCGACGACCCTTACGAGGCGCGCACGCAAGCGCGCGTCGTCTTCCGGGCTGCGCAGATCGGCGTGGCCCCCGATCGCCGGCTCACAGGCGTCGAGCTCGAGATGATCGGCGCCACGGACCTCGAAGACGCGGTCCGGCGCGCGCACGCCCCGCCAGAGCGCGCAGCGGCCACGAAGGCGGAGGCGTGCGCTGCGCTGCAAGCCTCCGCGACGAAGGCGGGGCTCGTGCGCCACGCGGCGTCGGATGCGCACGTCGTCGAGTTCGACGAGCCCAAGGAGTACGCGAACATCGTTCGCAGCGTGCCTGTCGCTGCGGCGAGCGCCGACGACGCCTCGTCCGTGCCCCGGAGGTCGTGCACGAATGCGAAGCCGCTGGACGGCGAGGTGCTCGTGTGTCGTGCCGGCCTGTGCGGCGAGCTCGATTACCCGCTCGGGAGCATCTACACCTTCGTTCGGGAGCACGGCGTGCTCAAGCTCAAGACGGCGTTCATCTACCACGGCGCCTGATCCCGGTTACCGACTCTCGGGCGGCCCAGTGGGTCACGCCGAACGGGCCCGGGACCGTAAAGAGGGTGCCGAAGACTGGAGGCGCCCTGGTCACCGACCGCGTCGGGAGAGAGCGGCTATCCCGTGGGCGTCCTCGTCGACGACACGCGCGTCTACTGGGCCAACGCCGCCGGCGGCGTCTACACCACCCTGAAGTGAGTGAGCCTCGCTCACTCGGCCGGCCGGGCCTCCCGACGCATCTTCAAAGCGCCGACCCGCCCGCCTGTCGCCGCGCGAGGAGCGCTGGGACCGGCCCTGAACATCTATCGCAGAACACCGGCCGCTATCCCCTGGCCCATTGCCGTCAAGCCCCCATCCGCTGCTACGGACGCGGGAAACGCTTCGTACAGGACGAGCCCGCTGATGGGCGCAGCCACGACCGCCTTCACGCCGATCTCCACCCCTGCGTCGTTCAGAACACTCCAGCCCCGCGGGTTCTCGCTCGACCACGTGAGCCGTCCTGCAGCCTGCTCCAGGCCTTGCCACGCTTCCGTAGTCGCGCCCTGATCACCGTTCGCGTTGTGCGAGCCAAAGACGGCAAAGTAGCCGGGCAACCCCGGTGTCTCGGCGAGGACGAGCGAACCCGCGACCTTCTGCGCGTCCGGGCCCACGAGGTTTGGCGCGTACGAGAGCCCGGCCTTGACCTGCTGCGCGATGCTCTCGAGGTCGGTCGCGCCCAGCCCTGACTCGTTGAAGGCGCCGAGAAAGTCTGGCCGAAACTGGTTGGCGTACGCGACGACCCAGCCCGCGAACTGTGCGTTGCTCATGCCAAAGGTCCCCGTGCCGAGCGGGTTGGCATATACGCTGAGCCCGAGGCTCCGCACGTACTCGAGCACGTCGGTATAGAGGGATGGGTAGCTCGTCGGATCTGCGATGTCGGGATCGATGTAGATTCGAACCCCATTGCATCCGAGGCCGCTCTTCAATCCGTTCACAATCACTTGGTAGTTGTTCTCGTCGAGGTTCATCGAGTCGACGCCCGCGAGCGGCCTCTTGATGTCACAAAAGAGGTACTGCAGGCCTCCGGCGTAGCTACCTCCCGCATCCCCCGCATCCCCCGCATCGCTCGCGGTGGCGGTCGTGGAATCGCCCTGCGCAGCGTCGAGGCTGCTGCCGGTCCCCGTGTCGACGCCGCCGTCACCGACGGGCAGGTGCGGTGCTGTTGTGCTGCTCGAGCACGCAACAAACGCGCACGGCAGAAGAACCCATACAATGGCGGACCGTCGCATACGGCGAGAGGGTAGCGCACGACGTAAGTGGACGGCACCGCGTCGATGGTGGATCTATTCTTACGGTCGCACACGAAGATCAGCTGTGAGGCGGTAGCATCGTGAACCATGACGTTCGCTTCCCTTGGCCTGTCGCCGCCGCTGGTCCGCGCCACGAGCGATATTGGCTACTCCGAGCCGACTCCGGCGCAGGCCGCGGCGATCCCCGCGATCGCGGCGGGCGGCGATGTATGGCTCTCCGCGCAGACCGGCTCGGGGAAGACGGCGGCGTTCGTGCTTCCGATCCTCGATCGGCTCAGTGGTATGGCGGCCGAGCGGGCGGGGCGAGTCCGCGTGTTGATCCTCGCCCCCACCCGCGAGCTCGCCGTTCAGACCGCGGGAGCGATCGAGAGCCTCGGCAGCCGTCTCCGTGCGCCGCCCAAGACCTGCATCGCGATCGGCGGCGTCTCGCTCAACCCGCAGATGATGGAGCTACGCGGGGGAGCGGACATCGTCGTGGCGACCCCGGGCCGCCTGCTCGACCTCGTGGAGAAGAACGCGCTTCGGCTCTCGTTCGTGGAGGTCCTGGTGGTCGACGAGGCCGATCGCCTCTTGTCGCTGGGCTTCGGCGACGAGCTTGCGCGTGTGCTCTCGCTGCTACCGGCTCGACGTCAGAACGTCCTCGTCTCTGCCACATTCCCGGCTGCGGTTCAGGAGCTGGCGGAGGGGTTTCTTGTCGGCCCTACGCGGCTCAACGTGGATGCCGGCACGATCCCCGCGGCACAATGCATCCTGCAGCGAGCGCTCGACGTCGACGCCGGGAGACGCACCATGCTCCTGCGCCACCTCCTGCAGACCGAGGCCTGGGCCCAGGTCCTCGTCTTCGTCGGTAGCCGCTACGGAGCGGATCAGGTCTCCATGAAGCTCACACGCGCGGGGTTCACGGCAACACCGTTGCACGGCGAGCTGAGCCAGGGGGCGCGTACGCGAGCGCTCTCGGACTTCAAGGCCGAGCGGGTGCGGGTCCTCGTCGCCACCGACGTCGCGGCGCGTGGCCTCGACATCGCAGGGCTCCCTGCGGTGGTGAATTTCGACCTGCCGCGCTCACCCGTCGACTACCTCCACCGCATCGGCCGCACCGGGAGAGGCGGGGAGGCGGGCGTCGCTGTCAGCTTCGTGAGCGCGGCTACCGAGTCGCACTTTCGCCTCATCGAGCGACGCCATCATTTGACCATCACGCGCGAACGCATCGCGGGGTTCGAGCCAGTGGACATAGACGTACCCGCTCGCCACCCGGACGGGGGTGTGAAGGGAAAGCGGAAGAGCAAGAAGGACAAGCTCCGCGAGGCTGCCGCCCGGGTCCAGCGTGGGTCGTGAATGTTCCTTACCGGACGCTCAGGGCTTCGCCGCGAAGCATCATGCCCCGCCGGCGTCTTCGATAGACCAGCGCTGCCGTTCGTGGCCTCCGCCTCCGTGCGAGGCTCCGCACGTCACGGTCGACATGGCGGCTAGTTACTAGCACTAGAGTGGCAAGGAGACTCGAGACTCTGCCCATGCGACAGCGCAGGAGCGCTCCCGAGACACTGGGTGGCCAATTACACAGGCCCGTCACTTCGGCAGCCGATAGATCTCGTTCTGCCCCGAAGCCCAGTACACGTACGTGTCATCAAGTGCGATCGCCACGCCGCCGCTCTGCGACACCGTCGTCGTCGCTCCGCCGTTCGTCGAGACCCTCTTGAGCGCCCCGGCGATCCCGGCAGTCCCGTTTCCCTCGAGCCAGTAGGCGTACTGTCCATCGACCGCGAGGGCGTTCATCTCGGCCGGTGCGAGCGCCAGTGCACCGGTCCCGTCCTTGTCGACCCGCATCAGGGTCGGTGGGTCGGCCTGGTAATAGATGTGGTGAGAGTCGATGACCATGAGGTCCGACACGTCGACCCCCGAAGGGACGAGAACCGTTACCGGCCCTCCCCCGATCGGCGCGCTCACGATCTGGCTGAGGAAGGTGTTCATCTGCGCGCTCAGGAAGACCTCCGTCTCGTCGACCGCGATGTCCTTGTAGTTTCCCAGGTCTGGGCTGAGCATCGTCTCGGGCCCGCCTGCGAGCGGCGCCCGCCAGACGTCCGTGTTGCTGGGAAAACCCGTCGAGCTCTGAAATCCGGTCGAATATGCGTAGTGCGCGTCGAGGGTGAACTGCACGCTCAGCTCGGCCACGCCCGTCGCCAGCGTCGTCGCGGGCCCGCCTGCGACCGGCGCGCGCTGGAGCTGCCCGATCGACGTTCCCGTGTTCGCGTTCCCGTTCGTCCCCCAGTACACGTAGCTGTCGTAGACCGCGATGGACGAAGGGCCGGTCTGGTTCGTCGCGATCGTCGTCACGCCCCCGCCGCAGCGCGAGACCCGGAAGACGGCCCCTTGCGCGCTCCCGAAGCCGGCCGGTTGGGCGGTCCAGTAGACATAGCCGGCGCGCGCGGCGATGGCCGTGCTGAAGACCGCCGGGGTCATCGTCGCGTCGAGAGAGGCGATCGTCGCCTGGCCTCCCGGGTCGCCCGGGCAAGCGGTCGCGCACGCGCAGGCGACAGCGTCCCAGGTCGACATGGGCGGGCAGGGAGCTTTGGTGCACGCGTCGAGCGGGGCGTCGGGGACCGTGCTTGGGTCAACTGCGGCGACCTCGTCGAGCGAGGTACGAGCGCCGCAGGCAGACACCAGGAGCGCCAACGCCAGCGCCGACAGGGCGCATTGACGCAGGCGCGCGATGTCGAACACGCACCAAAACGTACCAGACCTCCGCACGAGGCGACTGCCAGGGATGCGATGAGGGCCGCAAGCTCGACGAGCCGCGGGGCGGCGCCCCGTCGGATTCTCGACCGTCGTAGGGAGGCCGCCGCGGACGCGCCTCGACTCTTCCCTGCGCGTCACCAGTGCACGGTTCAGGGAAGGGTGGGCAGGCGCGCTACGTATGCTCATGGGATGAAGCTCTGGAGCGCGATTGTCCAAGGGTTCGGCTTCACCGTAGGCTCGCGTGCAGCGGACGATGCCATCGTCGAGGTGCGCGAGACCCTGGATCGTGCCGAGCTCGCCGCCGCCGAGCGGCAGAAGGCGGAGGCGCATCAAGCCAAGGTTCGCGCGAAGCAGCAAGCGCGGGAGTCCGGGGAGCGGCGACGCGCGGCCGAGCGGCGGGAGCGCGAGATTGAACGGGAGCTCCAAGCGCTGAAGGCCCGCATCAAGACGAAGTGACGCGAGGTTGCCGCCAGTCCGTAACCGGTGGCGGCTCGATCGCGCCATGACGCAGCGGCCTCGGTTGGCACACGGTGGCATAGCGAGACGAGGTCGAATCCCGCGGGAATCGCAAGGATGCACCTGGCACGATGCGTGCGGCGCGGCCGCACCGATGACCACCCGGATGAGCATCTCCATTGCCCGGCTGCTGCTCTCCCTGGGAGCATTGGCCTCGAGTGTTGCGTGCGGCGGAACCGTGCAACGCGTCCCCCCCGGCACCCAAGACGGGGGCCTCGAAAACGACTCGTCCACCGGCGACACCGGGTTGCATACGGAACCCGCCATCGATGCAGGGCTTCCTCCCGGCGCCTGCCGCGGTACGAGCGACTGCGCGAACAACCCAGCGGAGTACTGTGCGGGTCCCTACGACGGCCCATGCCAGGGCGGCTGTGCCCCACAGGTAGCGTGCACGTCCGATTCCCAGTGTGACGGCGGAGCGGTCTGCCGTCCGGGTCCCTTCCCGACCTGCGGGCAGATGCCGGGGGCGGAATCCTGCTTGCCTCCGTGCGGGGCAGACAGCGACTGCCCACCCACCGAAACATGTTCCGCGGGCCACTGTCAGCCGCGGTCGTGCTCCCAGTGCCCATCGTACTTCTCCTGCACCGGCGGAGTCTGCGCGCGCAAGGCATGCGCAAGCGACGGCGATTGTTCCGAGGGCTACTGCGTCAATGGCTCCTGCGGGGCCTCCTTCGGCACGTGCATGGGGGGGTGCGGATAGATCCACTCGTGGATTATTGTCGCGCCGCCTCGGCGTTCAGCGAGTCGAGGTACCTGCAGTACATCTCGGCGCTCGCTCTGGCCCACGTGTCGACGTCCGCCCGAGACCGACCCTGCTCTGTGATCTTCTCGGCCACGGCGGACATCGACGTCAAGAGGAAGTCCGCGGCGAACGTTCGCTGTGCCGTCGGCACGCCGGGGATCGCTTCGTCGATGAAGTCCCGGACCGTGCGTGTCGCACGGGTGAGGTGGGCGCGCGCCTCCGGCGCATCTCGAAAGAGGGCCCCCGCATCGTCGAGCGCGACGCGGAGCGCTGCCTCCTGCCGCTCGGAGCGGAAGAAGGCGAGCACGACCCGGCGGAGCCGATCCAGCGGTGCGTAGCGCCGGTCGCTCAGGATCTGTTCGAGGACGCTCCACGTCTCGTTCCACTCGTCTGCCTGAAGGCGGAAGAGAAGCGCGGCCTTGTTCGGGAAGTACTGGTAGAGCGACCCCACGCTCACGCCCGCCTCCTCCGCCACTCGCACCGTCGTGAACCGCCGGGCTCCTTGGCGGATCAGAACGCGAATGGCCGCCTCGACGATGGCGTCGACCAGCTGGCTCGACCGGGCCTGCGAGGGCGCCTTTCGAGGCGAAATGACGGTTCTCGTGCGCTTGGCCATGGGACGTCTCCGAACGCGAATCACGAATGCGAAGGAAGATTCGTATCCTAGGAACGAACCAACCGCGCGCAATCGCGCCTCCCGAGGTACTTCGCTCATGAGCAACTCGACACTCGACCGCCCGCCCGTGTCCACCCTCCTCGAGACTCTCTTCACGGAGGCCGAGGCGCGTGATGGATCCATTCGCAAGGACCTCGCTGCGCGATCGCCCGAGGAGCGGGCCGCGTTCATGGCGAGCGCCAGCACTGACTACCGAGACTTTTACGGGCGCGCGCGCGATCTGTTCCTCCCGGTCTCGCGAGAGACGGGGCGGTTGCTCTACCTGCTCGCACGCGCATCCAAGGCACGCTCGATCGTGGAGTACGGCACATCGTTCGGAATTTCCACTTTGCACCTCGCGGCCGCGTTGAGAGACAACGGGGGAGGGCTCCTCATAGGCAGCGACCTCGAGCCCGGAAAAGTCGCCCAGGCGCGCCGCAATGTCGCGGCCGCGGGGCTCGAGGACCTCGTCGAGATCCGGGAAGGCGACGCCCTGGAGACGCTCGCGCACGACCTACCCGTATCGATCGACCTCGTGCTCCTCGACGGCGCGAAGGTGCTGTACCCGCGAATCCTCGCGTTGCTCGAGCCGCGACTCGCGCGCGGCGCGCTCGTCCTCGCGGACAACGCCGATGACAGCCCGGAGTACCTGGCACGCGTCCGTGACGCGGGGCACGCCTATGTTTCGGTGCGCTTCGCAGACGACGTGGAGCTGTCGCTGAATGCCTGAGGTCGCCTCGACCGCCGCTCGTCGAGGCGCGCCGACTTTTGTGGTAGTTGGCCCGGCGGACGCGGAGACCTCGCGCACCTGCACGGTCATGCCCGGGAGCGCGATGGTGTCGCCGGCGCGCAGCGGGTCGTCGGCGCGCCGCACCAAGGCGGCGAAGTGCTGCCCGCCGTAGGAGGGGTCGAGCGGCGGCGGCTCGACGGTCGAGGTGCCGCGGGCGCCGGGAAAGGGGAGCATCCCGCCCTCGACGCGAACGGTGAGGGAGCGATCGTCGTCGCGGGTCGGACGTAGTCGTCGAGCGCGAAGCCCTGCCCGACTCCGGGCAGCGAGATCGCCGCGGCAAACGCCGCGAGCAGGAACGGAAACCGCCGGTGGGCCAGCACCCCCCCGGGCGCGCGCGAGCAGGCTCATGGAGCCGAGATAGGGGCGCGACCGCGATCTCGCAAGGGCGCAGGAAGCGGCTGACGTTCGTTCCCGAAGAGGAGCGCAGGATCTCCGCGCCCGAACCGCGCGCCTTGACCTCCGGGCTCGGCGACCGCATGGGAGCTGTGCTTAGAACCGTCCAGTCAGCCGGAACACGCGCCCCGAGCCAGGCCTGCCCTAGACGTGGACAAGCACGACACACGCCGTCGAAAGAAGCGCATGACCCCGCCCGACTCGATCATTTCGATCAAGAACGTCACCAAGACGTATGCCTCGGGCCAGCAGGCTTTGAAGAGCATCAACCTCGAGATCCGACGTGGAGAGATCTTCGCGCTGCTCGGGCCGAACGGCGCCGGCAAGACCACCCTCATCGGCGCCGTGTGCGGGATCGTCAACCTGACGTCGGGCCGCGTCCTCGCCGACGGCCACGACGTCGTCGTCGACTTCCGCGCGGCTCGCGCGAAGATCGGGCTCGTGCCCCAGGAGCTGTCGACCGACATGTTCGAGACGGTCTGGGACACGGTGACTTTCAGCCGCGGCCTGTTCGGCAAGCGCTCGAACCCCGCCCACATCGAGAAGGTGCTCCGGGGTCTCTCGCTCTGGGAGAAGCGGAGCAGCAAGATCATGACGCTCTCCGGCGGGATGAAGCGCCGCGTCCTCATCGCCAAGGCGCTCTCGCACGAGCCGCGCATCCTCTTCCTGGACGAGCCCACGGCCGGCGTCGACGTCGAGCTGCGACGCGACATGTGGTCGATGGTCCGCTCGCTGCGAGACACCGGCGTCACGATCATCCTGACGACGCACTACATTGAAGAGGCCGAGCATATGGCCGACCGCGTCGGCGTCATCAACAAGGGCGAGATCATCCTCGTCGATGACAAGAGCGCGCTCATGGAGAGGCTGGGCAAGAAGCAGCTCATTCTCGTCCTCGCGCGCCCGCTCGCGAGCATCCCGGAGGCGTTGGCGGCGTACGCCCTCGAGCTGGCGGACGGCGGCACGAAGCTCGTGTTCACCTTCCACGCGGAGCGCGAGCGCGCCCGCATCGCGGGCCTCCTCCGCGAGCTCTCGGAGCTCGCGATCGATTTCAAGGATCTCCAGACCCGGGAGAGCTCGCTCGAGGACATCTTCGTCCAGCTCGTGAGGCCGTCGTGAACGTTCATGCCATCCGCGCGATCTACCTGTTCGAGCTGGCCCGCGCGTGGCGCACGCTCATGCAGAGCCTCGCGGCCCCCGTCATCTCCACCTCGCTCTACTTCGTGGTGTTCGGGTCCGCGATTGGCTCGCGGATGACCCGGGTCGACGGAGTGTCTTACGCAGCGTTCATCATCCCTGGCCTCACGATGCTGTCGCTCCTGAACGAGAGCATCTCCAACGCATCTTTCGGCATCTACATGCCGCGCTTCTCCGGGACGATCTACGAGGTGCTCTCGGCACCGATCTCGTACGTCGAGATCGTCCTCGGCTACGTCGGGGCGGCGGCCACGAAGTCGATCGTCCTCGGAGCCGTCATCCTCATCACGGCGCGCATGTTCGTTCCCTACGAGATCGCGCACCCGTTCTGGATGGTGGCTTTCCTCTTGCTCACCGCGGTGACCTTCAGCCTCTTCGGGTTCATCATCGGGCTCTGGGCAGATGGGTTCCAGAAGCTACAGCTCGTCCCGATGCTGATCGTGACGCCGCTCACGTTCCTGGGTGGCAGCTTCTATTCGATCGGCATGCTCCCGCCCTTCTGGCAGAAGGTCACCCTCTTCAATCCGGTCGTCTACCTGGTCAGCGCTTTCCGGTGGAGCTTCTACGACGCGTCGGACGTCAACGTGTACGTGAGCGTCGGCATGACGTTGCTCTTCCTGTTCGTTTGCCTCGGGATCGTTCGCTGGCTTCTCCAGACAGGGTACCGCCTGAAGGCGTAGCGGACTTTCGCGCTTGACGAAGGCACTTCGAGCGTCAACGATGGGAGCTGGGTGGACGTCTAGCACCCGACCTCCTTTCGACCTGCCCCAGTCGGGTCGCTCGCGGAGGCAAAGGGGAGCAAATCCTCGGACGGTGGTCGCGTTGCCTGCTTTGCTCGTTCGACTGGGGAGCTCGCGCAAGGCTCGGAGGCGGCGATGACCAAGGAGAAGGACTTCAAGCGTGCTGTGCGTGACTACGCGCTTCGCACGGGTCGGTCCTACGCCAGCGCACGCCACCTCCTTCTCACACGCAGCCAGGGAGGCGCAGCCATGGAAACCATTTCGCTCAAGCTCATCACCAAGCCGGAGCCGGGATTCACCGTCGGAGTGCCCGAGGGTTGGTCGGAGTTCCCGCCAGTCCTCTCCAGCAGCGCGTACGAAGTCGCGCGCTTTGCCTACCGGGATGAGACGAATCACATGTGCATCGTCTTCCGAATGCCGGGGAGCCCCGGGCTCGACCCGCGGGGGACCGCAGAGCAGGCGCAGGTCCAGCAGAAGAAGCGCGGATACCAGAACTTCGCAATCGCCCAGGTCCAGATCGGCAGCCGTGCCGGCGTCTGCTTGACCTTCGACAAGACTACCGACCTCGGCTTGTGGGCGGCCCGCGAATACTTCGTGACCGCGGGCAGCCTCGTCTATTGTCTGGGCCTCGGATCGGGCGACCCAAAGGGCGACGCCGAGGTGTTCGACGCGATGGCGGCGAAGTTCGAGATCAAGAGCTGACCGCGTCCGTACTCCTCATGGCCTGCGCAACCTCACTTTCCCCGCGAAGGGATGCCGCTTGCGGTCGCGGCCGCCGCAGGAGGAAGTGAGGCTGCGCCATCGGGGGCCCCGGCTTCCGCAGGCCGGGCTATCCCGATGTGCACACGCGCGGAGCCGCTCCTCGGTTCGTCGGTACACGCCCACGCGACCGTGGCCTCGCCCGGGCCGAGTGTGGAGAACACCGCCCGGAACGTGCGGAAGGGCGTCGGGAAGTCGGGGAAGATGACGTTCTGCTTCTCGAGCCGGAGCAGGCCTTGGTCGGCGAACTTGATGCCTGCGCAGGGAGCCGAGATGCCGAGCCCGAAGCGCTCTCCGGGGCGCACGTAGACGTCGGCGTTGTCCGGGAACCACTCCACCGAGCTCCTCTTGCCTGCGGCGCGTCGGGCATGAGCGTCCCGACAGTCCGCCTCCGGCGGAGGGGTCCACGCGACGGGCCCAGGGGGGTGAATGCTCGCGATCGACTCCTGGACCCGCGGGGCATAGCGGCCGAAGTCCTCCGGCGGCGAGCGTAGCTCGAGGCGAGCAGGCCAAACCTCGTCGCCGGCGAGGTACGCCGACAGCTGGTCCTCCTTCGACGGCAGGATGGTTCCCTCGACGACCAGCACCCGTACCCCGTGGACGATCCGCGTCTCCGCGCTGCGCAGGGCGAAGTCCTTCGCGTCGCCGGCCCACCCGAACCACTCGTTGCCGAGCGCCCGGATCTCCGCGGCTTCGACGCGATGGGGTGGTCCGTCCAGCATGCAGCGGTAGAGCAGCTCGTCGTCGTCGCTGCCCGAAGACGGCTTGGAGGGCTCGAGCCTCAGGCGCGCGGAGCTGCCCGCATCGTCGAGCGGAGCGAACATGCTGCCGCGGGGGTTCATGCTGCCGGTGACCTTGCTCGTGGGCATCTCCTTCTGTGCCCATTCCGAAGGAATGCGCAGCGACACGTCGTGGTCGAGCGTGATCTCGGTGCCGGTCGCCTCCGGCGGACCGTTCTCGCGTTTACAGGCGCCAAGAGTCGACCCCACCGCGGCGGCGATGAGAGCGCAGATCGCGCTGCCTGCCGGCCGGGAGGAAGAGCCGAGTGACGGTCGTGAGAGCAACCCGGAAGGCTTTCGACGCTTCATCACCGCGCGTCAGTGCCACAATTTCGGGAGCCGGGCTAGGACGCCCGTCGATGTGGGCGGTCAGGGGATGAGCCCGATCGGCGAACCCCTCCAGCCGTCGAGCGTGGGCATCGCTGAGCAACTGCGGGGTCGACGGGGACGTAGGACTCGGCGACCCCGGCCAGATCGAGCGCCTTCAGCCAGGTCGTGCCGTCTTCGTCGACGAAGCTGCGACCGGCAGCCGCCACGACCGCGCGCCCCGCGTGCGCGACGTCGAGCCGCCGGCGGGCGTGACGAGGACCTTGCCCGAGCGCGTCCCGATCGCGACGGTCCTTCCGTCGTCCGAGCGTCGTGATGGTGGCCCTGCGCGATCACCCATGACTTCCGGCACCCCATCGACGCGGCCACGCGCTCGCAGGTGACGTCGAGGCGGCTTCGCTTGTTGCTCGCCGCCGGTCCTCAGGGCCGCGAGGTGAGCCGCGCGGGCTGCGGCCTCAAGGAGCGGCGTGCCCGGCCCGGTCCACGACGCTCCACTGGCCCCCCTTCGTGGACGTGTGCTCTCCATCCCGGACGAAGATGCATCCCTTGCATACGCGGCCGTGACCATTCTTGAAGGGCTCGACGAACTCCCAGGCGGCCGGGATGGCAACGTGGCAGTGGGCGTCGACGTAGCCCCACTTGCCGTCGGCCACATAGCGACGCAGCCCCTCCGACAGGTCGTCCGGACCGTTGTCGAACGAGACGACCTGCGCGCGCGGCACCCCGTCGTTGCCCCGGCAGAGCCATGCCGTACCGGTGCCACCATCCATCGGCTGCGGCTCGAAGGTCACGTCGCCCTGGCGTATCTGGGGCCCACCTGTGTCGGACGGCGCACCCGACGAGCTTGCAACAGAGGCGGGCGGCGTCACGCTCGGAGCGCCTGTGGGCGTCGTTGCGCCGCTGGGAGCAGACGTCGCCCCGCCGCCGGCGGGGGTCGCCGCGCTACCGGCCGTTCGCACATCTTCGCCTGCGCCCGCGCACCCGACGACGAACGCGCACATCGCGAGCGCCAGGAGGTCCAGCCGGACGACCAGGGTGGCGCTCCTGTGGGCTCGTGACCGTGGGCTGGAAGGCATTCGCACTGTGGGCTCAGAAGACATGCGGCCCAGGCTAACACGAGCAGCAGGGGCAGAAATCCTCGTCCTCGAGCACGCCTCACGGCAACGACGCTCGAACGCTCAGCGAGGTTCGTCCGTGGCGCCTATGGATTCGAGGTACGCGACGAGGTCGACCCGCTGGCCCTCCGTGAGCTGGTTCGTGTGGCCCATGCGACCGTCGGTGCTCGCGAGAACCTCCCGGAGGCTGGCATAGCGGCCGTCGTGGAAGTATGGCGCGGTCCCTCCGATGTAGCGGAGGGACGGGGTGTCGAACGCACCCAGGGTCTCGTCGTAGGCGCGGCTGCCGATGTCGTGCGGTAGCGCGTCGGTGAACTCGCCCTTGCCAGGCGTATGGCAGCCGGCGCATCCCACGCCCTCGGACGCGAAGAGGGCGCGTCCACGCGCCGCGCGCTCGGCGTCCCGCGTGACGAAGCGTGGCCCCGGCAGCGACGCGAGGTACGCGAGGAGCGCGCTCTCGTCCTCTTCCGCGAGGCCGGTGCCCTGGAAGCGTTGCACTGTGTGACGGACGTAGTCGCGCAGCGTTCGTTGATCGCCGACCCAGCTGTAGGGCGCGGTTCCGACCAGACGTCCGGCGAGCGCGGGCGTCTGCCGCGGTCCTTCCGGCGTCGACCATGTCAGGCCGTCGTCGCGACCGTCGATGTGGCAGCTCCCGCAGGCGCGGCCGTCCTGCGAAACGGCGAGGTTGTTCGTCTGGTAGAAGAGCGTGCGTCCGCGGAGGACCCGGGCCTCCGCGGCGCTACGCGGAACGGCCTTGAGCCAGTGTGCCCACTCCGCAGGCGGTCGCCGTACGGCGAACACGGCCGACGGGCTCGCCGTTACGGTCATCACGTCCCCGACGTCCTGGCCCGGTTCGAGCGGCAGGACGGTCAGCGTCTCGGCGAGCTGCGACCAGACGAGCAGGGTCCGGGTCTGTCGATCGACGACCATCCCTGACGGGCCATCGGCAACCGCGTAGGGTGCGGGCCATGAGCCGTCGTCGAAGCAGCGGTCGCCCCTCGACACGTCGAGCTTGAACACTCGCCCGGGCCCCGTACACGCCACGTAGAGCCAGCCGTGCTCCTCGTCGGCGACGGCGGCTCTCGGCAGGAGACAGCCGGTGCCCCTCGCCCCCGACACGGCGATAGTCTGTGGTGACAGGCTCCCGCGAGCGCCCGAGCCCGACGGTGCCTCCTTGACGGTCGCGACGTCGAACGCCTGGACCGGCGTGGGGCCCGTGTAATAACCCCGGGCCTCGCCGGCCAGCGCGCCGGGCACGTAGATGGTGTTGCCCACACGAGCGAGCCCGTGCACGTTGACGAGCGGCAGGGCCTTCTGGACGCTCGCGAAGACGTTGCTGCCGTCGAGGCGGGTCAGCCCGCGCTCGCCGTTGCGCAGCGACACGCGGCTCAGCACCGAGCCGGTCGCGTGCCCCACCTCGGCGGTCCAGCCGTCGGCGGAGAGCGTGAATGCGCGCGGGCTGCGTGGCAGGTCGACGTCGAGCACGCGCGCGTGCGTCGCGAGGTCGAACGTCTCGAGCGCGTGCCCGTAGTCGCTGACGACGATGAGCGCGCGGTCGTCGGGCGTGATGCCGACGGCGACGGGCTCGGGCGCAGTCGCGATGCGCCCGGTCTCGCGCAAGGACGGGGTGCCGCGATCCGGCATCTCGAGCACGGCCACCGCGCCCTCCTCGGGGAGGGCCACGAGGATCCGGCCCGCCGCGTCGACGATCATCGGACCGGGTGGGGTCGCGAAGCGCGCACTGAGGACATCCTCGAGTGGATCGCCCGGCGGATCGCCGAGCTTTGGCACCTCGAGTGCGCGGACGGCGCGGGCGTCCTCGTCCGCCACGAGCGCGAGCTCGTGTCCGTCGAGCCTCACGAGAACGACCGTCCCTCCCTCCCGCGAAGCCCCGAGCCTCGCGAGGTGGTGCGACACCACAACAGGCTCCAGAGGCTTCGTCCGCACCGACGCGCGCCACGCGACGGCGCCGGTCGCTCCAGACGAGAGCGCGAGGAGGGCAGCGACCATGACGCCACGGCACCACGGCCGCCGGTACCAGGGGACCCTGTGGTCGTGGGTGCCCGCGATGTCCGGCTCCAGCAGCGCGCGTAGCCGCCGCGCGGTCCGTTCGTGCGTGCCCGCGGTGAGAAGCGCGTACGCGTCGGTGAGAGGACCGCGCCCGTTGTCACGGAGGACGAGCTCGACCCGCTTGCCGTTCAGCATTCCATGGGGACCGCTCGCGACCACGACCCCCGCGATCTCGGAGATCGGGATGGACGCCGAGCGCCGGATGCGGAGCAGCCCGCGCTCGACCACGTGGACGAGCTGCACGTCGGGATCGACGGCGACGGCAACCCGCCGGCGGGCCATGGCGATGACGACCGCAACGAGGGCGCCGAGCAGGACGAGGACGCTCGGCAGGTAGTCGCGCTCGAAGACCGAGACCGAGACGGTCCTCGGGGCGAGCCTGGTCCCTGGAGAGGACGCACAGTCGGCGAGGAGCGCGCGCGCCGCGTCGGCGCCAAGGCCGTCCGAACCATCTGGAGCGGACGGAGCGGCGACAGGGAGGGGCGCGGGCCGTGCCCTGGGCCGGGCCGGCTGGTCAGCGGCTTCCGAGAAGATGTCGCCGCCTTCGACGGGAACGCCGTTGACGAAAACCCCGTGGGAGCAGCCCCCACTCGCCCCGTGGCGGGGAGCGGGGCGGATGTCCGTCGCGTAGAGGACGGGGCGCGCGAACGGGTTACGCGCGTCGAGCAGCCGCTCGAGGGCCGCGGGCGTCCGCCGGCAGGAGATCCTGGATGGCGTGGAGAGAGCGTGAGCGTCCTGAACGGTGCAGAGCTCGTCGTCGTCCGCGCTCGTCCGCGCCGTCGTGCAGACGACGACGGAGGGCACCCGCCCGTCGAGCCGTGCCCAGTAGGCGACCGGAAGGGCGACGGTGATCGCGAGGAGGAGCGGACCGATGCCGGCTCGAGGCCAGTACCGGGTGTGGGCGCGTCCGAGCCGGGGCGGCGCGCCCGGAGGCAGTCTGCGGTAGGGAGAGTCGCCCGCCGCCGCCGCCCGGGGGAGCGTCACGGGTTGGCTCCAGCGAAGCGACGTCGCGGCCGTTCACCTCGGTGGAGAATGGTCTCCCGAGACTTCTCGTCGCGGCGGGCGGCACGATTCACGCGCAAAACCGAGGTCATGCCGCGAAGAGAGCAACAACCGAACCGCGGTAGGGGGCGAGGCGCCCAGCGTCAGCCCCTGCGGGCGGACGTGATCACGACAGGCTCGAGCGGCGCGTCCTTGGCAAAAGGGCCCTGCGCGCCGGTGCGGACGGCACCGATGCGCTCGACGACGTCCATTCCCGCGGTGACCTTGCCGAAGACCGTGTAGCCCCAGTCGCGCTCCGTCTTGCCCTTGTGGTCCAGGAACGCGTTGTCGGCGAGGCTAACGAAGAATTGCGCCGTCGCCGAATGTGGGTCGCTGGTGCGTGCCATTGCGACCGTGCCGCGCAGGTTCTTGAGGCCATTGTGAGCCTCGTTCTCGACCGGCGCCTGGACCGCCTTCTTCTGGTAGGCGTCGTCGTAACCACCACCCTGCGCCATGAAGCCGGCGATCACGCGGTGGAAGATCGTCCCCGTGTAGTGGCCGGCGTCGACGTAGCTTCGAAAGTTGGCGACGGTCTTCGGCGCGCGGTCGGCGTCGAGCTCGATCGTGAAGGCGCCCTGGTTGGTCTCGAAGATGATGTGGTCGGCCATGGCGGCATCGTAGCAGGCTGCCGTTCCGAGAATTGCGGCTTGTCTCTCTGGCAAAGCGGCTGTGTCATGACGAACAGCGGCTGTGTTGTCATGAACTTCGTCTCGTTCATCACATCCTTCCTCTTCGTCGTCGTGACGACGTCCTTTGTCGTCACGACGAGAAGCTTTTTGGTCCCGCTCTTCTCGTGTGTGGGGACGGATTGCCGCGCGATAGCGGCGCCCGGAGTCTCGTCGGCCTGTGATTTCGTCCGTACGAAGCCGCGCGGACGAAGTCAGTCGCCTCCCAGCGGCGCGTCGGGCACGAAAAGAGGAAGCGCTCGCTCTCCGAGCGGCTCGTCGTGACCAACAAGCCTCTTTGCAGGCCATCCCAGCCGCATTCCCAGATGAGCCAGAGGAAGTGCAGCTTGTCCGGGCGGCTCTTTCATCCTGCAGCGCGGCGTGGCCCGACCGCCGCGCGTCTTGTCCTGCGACATAAGAGCCCGTTGAAGAGAACGGCTGCGCGGGAATCGACGTCGGGCCCCGGGATCCCTTTGCTCTGCTGGGGCGGCGCGAGCTACGCGCCGACCGCCGTGGACATGACGGTGCGGTGGTGCGCGGGATCAGAGTAAATCGATGATGCCCTGCACGTAGAGTTGGTGGAGGGTCGCGAGGGTGAGCTCCTCGGCCATCCCGGCGACCTCTACGATCATTCCGACGGTGGACACGTCGTCGATCAGCGAGATCAGGAAGGCTTCTCTGCGATCGAGCTCTGTGCGCAGCAGCACCTGCCGCGACACGCGCAGGCGCGGTACATGATCCAGCGACAGCTCCACGCTCGGGCCTTCGGCAATCTCGGGCTGGGCCGAGGCGGCCGTCAACCTGGCCAGCTCGGCGAGGTCGATCTGCGTGGTGACGCGTTGCGGTGGGGGCTGCCGCTGGGCGGGCCGGATCTCCGATATGTGCCGAACCTCCGGCGCTGCAACCTTCCGGGCTCTGTCTTCCACGGCGCCATGAGAGCGAATGTAGGTGGCGAACGCAATAGGATGTTGGGTGCGCGCAGAAGAATCAGCTCGTGCTGGACGAGGACCGGATAGCCGAAGCGCTACCGTTGCCTCCCGGTACCGGGCGCGAGTCTTCACGGTTGCGCCCTTTTACCAACGGCGCTTCGGCCCGAGGCGCGTCGACGCGTGACCAGCGCGGGCATGGCCGAGCTGGTAGCGCAACCCGAGCCTCGGTATCCATGGCGCGTAAGACCTGCGCGGACGCGCACGGTCTTCGTGTTGGGCCCCGCGCCCGACCGACGGAATGGCTGCCAGCGCCGCGATAATCGCGCGGCTCGAGTCTCGCAAGGACCCTTTCGAGGCCGCCATCCAGCGCGGCCGCGGAGGGTGCCGTGACCAGACCCACTGCTTCCCAGGTGATGACTCGCGAAGTGCTCACGGTCGGTCCCGATTGGCCCGTGAGCCAGCTCGTCGAATTCCTATGCGACCACTCGATCTCGGGGGCGCCCGTCGTCTCCGACCAAGACGTTCCCGTCGGTGTCGTGTCTCTGACCGATGTAGCCCGCAGCGGCTCGCTCTCGGAGAGACCCGCCTCGGAGGCCCCCTCGTACTACCGACATGGGCTCGAAAGGATGGTCGCGCGAGAGGAGCTCGCCGCCTTCCGCGTCGAGGTCGAGTCGCAGACGACGGTCCGCGAGATCATGACCCCCATGGTGTTCAGCGTCGATGAGACGGCCAGCGTGCAGGAGGTCGCAAGCGCGATGATCACCGGGCGCATTCACCGGGTCCTCGTGACGCGTCACAACAAGATGGTCGGCATCATCTCGTCGCTCGATCTGCTCTCGTTCGTGCGCGACATGTGAGGTCGGGGCGGGCGACGACGTGTGGCCCTGAGTTCGGCAGGGGACGCAGGCACGGAGTCTGGAACCACGGGCGACGCCCGCACCGATTCCTGACGCGCGCAATCAGCCGCCGCCGAGGGTCTCGATCATGCGAACGAGAGTCTCATGCCGGAACGGCTTCGAGACGTGGAGCTGGAAACCGGCGAGGAAGGCTTCTCGGGGCTCGCCCGCGCCTCCCGTGATGGCGAGCGCCGGCGCCTTGATCCCCATCTTCCGAATCCTCCGCATCATCGAGCAGCCGCCCTCGTTGGGCAGCCCGAGGTCGGAGACGAGCACGCTGGGCCTCCAGCGCTTGCTGAGCAACGCGACCGCTTCGTCCGCGCTGGCGGCGCTCTTGACCAGGGCGCCCTCGCTGCGAAGTGCGGCCTCCATGGACGCACGGTTCTCGGCGTCATCCTCGACGACGAGAACGGCGACGTTCTTCAGCTTCATCGGGGTATGCACGATGGGCTGAGCTGCAAGGCATGGTCCACGCGGCAAAAGTGGCCGTGGCGCGGTGGTTCGAGGGGCCGACGAGGCGGCGAGCCGGTCGATGCCGCAGCTCGCTTCGCATCCTGCCAACCCACCGGCAGCCCTACACGCCGGTACGGCGCACTTCGCCGCGCGCTCGAGAAACCTGCTCCCCTACCTGCCAGCGCTCCGTCGTATAGGTAACCTCACGAAAGGAATCACTCCCGATGGCCCTCGTCGTGCGTCCGTTCGCTCCGTCGCAACCCCATGGTGACTTGAACGAGGTGTTGCCGGACGTCTTCTTCGTGACCGGAACCGTGCGGATGCCCGGGCCGCTCCCGGTGCGCTTCAGCCGCAACATGACGGTCGTGAGGGAGGGCGAGCGGCTCGTTCTGATCAACACCGTCCGCCTCGACGAGCGCGGCCTCACGGCGCTCGATCGCCTCGGCAAGGTCACGGACGTCATTCGAATCGCCGGCAACCATGGGATGGATGATCCGTTCTATGCCGACCGCTACGGGGCGAAGGTGTGGGCGCTCAAGGGGCAGCGCTACACCTCGGGATTCAACACCAAGGCGCCGGATACCTACTTCGCGCCGCACGCCGAGGTGGATTCCGCGTCGAGCTTGCCGCTCGAGGGGGCCCGCCTTCACTTCATCCACTCCCGGCCGACCGAAGGTCTCCTGCTGATGCCCAGGCACGATGGCGTGCTGATCTCCGGTGACTGCCTGCAGAACTGGGCAACGACGGACGCGTACTTCAGCTGGGTTGGGGGCTTCCTGATGCGGAGGATGGGCTTCATCCGGCCGCACAACATTGGTCCCGCGTGGCAAAAGCAGTGCAAGCCGCCCGCAGAGGATGTTCGTGCGCTGCTCAACTTCCCCTTCGCCAACATGCTGCCTGCGCACGGGGCGCCCGTGCTGGGCGGCGCCGTCGACCGTTACCGGCCCGTCATCGAAGCCCTGCCGCGAAGCGCCGCGGCCGCGGCTGCATCGTAGAGGGAGGTCTCCGAGCCGTCGCTGTCTTGGTCGATGTTCGCGGCGAGAACTCGCGGTATGACGTGGCCTTGGACGCGCCTCTCACCGCTGCAGCCCGCGCGCTCTCTCTCGGGGACGCGCTCTCGGCTCTGAAGTGGCTCGGTCGGCGGACGGATGCGCCAGCACGGGCCATGCGAGGCGCGGCGCTGTCGCAGCTCGGCGAGCTCGCCAGCGCCAAGGTGCACCTTCGAGCGGCGTTGCGAGCGCTCGGCCCCGCTGACCGCCTGCTCCGCGCGCGCTGCCTCGCGGCGGAAGCCGAGATAGCGCTCGCGCTCGGCGACCTGCGCTGGAGCGCGGAGCCGGTCACGCGTGCGGTCGCGGAGCTCGATGCCGCAGGCGACGCGCGTAACGCGGCGTACCTGCGGCTGGTCGCGGCCCGCGCGGCGCTGCGGCTCGGCCGACCCGCCGACGCCGAGCGCCTGCTCCGGCACGCCAAGCTCGCCGCCGCCCCGCTCGAGCGCACGTTCGCGGAGCTCGTCCGTGTCGAGCTGGCGGCCAAGCGCGGCGACCCGGACCTGCTGACGTCCGCCCTCGCAAACGCCGGCGCGTCGGCCGAGAGAGCTGCGATCCCGGCCCTCGTCTCGGAGGTCGAGCGCATTCGCGATCACTACGAGGGCCCCTCCGCGGTGATCACGTCGCGCGGCAGGGCGCGGACCGCGTCGTTCTGCGAGGTCTGCGCGCTCGGGCGCTCGGCAGCCGTCGTGATCGACGGGGGCGGGCGCGAGGTGAGCTCCTCCGGCGAGCGCGTCTCGCTCGCGCGGAGGCCAGTCCTCTTCGAGGTGCTGCGCGTGCTCGCCGAAGCGTGGCCTGAAGCCGTTCCGCGGGACGCCCTGATCGCGCAGGCGTTCGGCGCGCGCCGCCCGAACGAATCGCACCGCACCCGGCTGCGCGTCGAGATCGGCCGCCTTCGCAAGATCCTACGGCCCCGGCTGGGAGTCGTCGCCGAGGGACCGGGCTACGCGCTGTCCGCGGCCGGCGAGGTCGTCCTCGTCATGCCGCTCGAAGAGAGCCCAGCTTCGCGCCTTCTGTCGCTCATGCACGGCGGCGAGCCCTGGAGCGCGTCGTCGCTCGCGCTCGCCCTCGACGTGAGCGAGCGGACGGTGCAGCGGAGTCTCGGCGAGCTGCAGAGCGCCGGAAAGGTGGGCCCGACGGGCAGCGGCCGCGGCCGGCGATGGGTGCGCCTCCTCGAAATCCCGACAGACTTGTTACTCCCGCCGAGCCGCCGGGCGCCGTAGATCAACACTCGTCGGTGCGCGAGGACGCGCCCGCGAAGGAGCTCACCATGAACACCGAGTCATCCACCCAGTCCCCCACCCGCCAGAAGGCCACCGTCGTCCGCGAGTACGGACCGTTCCCGGTCGAAGGGGTCCACGGCGTCACCCACGACGGCACCCACGTCTGGTTCGCCCACGGAAAGAAGCTCGCGGCGATGAATCCGGAGACGGGCGCGATCGAGAAGGAAATCGAGGTCTGCGCCGAGGCGGGCACCGCCTTCGACGGCGAGCACCTGTACCAGATCGGCGAAGACAAGATCCGCAAGGTGGACCCGAAGACCGGGCGCGTGGTCGCCACGCTCGCGACGCCGGGCATGACGAAGGACAACTCGGGCCTCGCCTGGGAGGGAGGCTCGCTGTGGGTAGGGCAGTACAAGGGCCGCGCGATCCATCAGATCGACGCGACGACCGGGAAGGTGCTGAAGACGCTGCGCTCCGATCGGTTCGTGACGGGCGTGTCGTTCGTCGATGGGGACCTGTGGCACGGCGCCTCGGGAGAGGAGACGACGGAGCTGCGGCGCGTCGACCCCGCCACAGGCCGGGTGCTAGAGACGCTCGAGATGCCTGCGCGCGTGTCGGGCCTCGAGGCGAAGGGGGACCTCCTGTTCTGCGGCGGCGGCGCCCAGACGCCTGTCGTGCGCGCCGTGAAGCGACCCTCGCGCCGCTAAGCGAGGCCGCCCACCCGGCTCGCCGGAGGGGATGCGCCGCAGCGGCGGGCCGGGAACGGGGACCCGGTGGACTTTGGCGGCCGTCGACCCGAAGGCCCAGCGGAGTCAGGGATGCTTCGTCCCCGCCTTGAGCATCGCCAGCGTCTTCTCGACACGGCTCACCCGGGTGTCCTCCTTCTTCGCACCCGCCACCCACTGCGCGTACTCGCGCCGGTGCGTGAACGCGAGCCCGTCGAAGACCCGCTTCGCGTCGGGGTCTTTCCGCAATGCGCGCGATAGCTCGTCTGGGACGTCCACCACGCGCTCGGCGGTGTCGAGCTCGAGTTTGACGACGATGCGGTCTCCGATTGCGATCCTCATCGCCTCGCGCATCTCCTTCCGGAACCCCACGTACGAGACGCCCCCATACACAGCGACGGTCGTGCGCAGCTCCACGCCGTTCACCGTCGCCTTCACCTTCGGGCGCGCCGCCCCGAAGATCTTGACGACATCGAAGGGCAGCTCGACCGCCGGGCGGTCACCGGTCTCGCCGCCGAGGACGGCCTTGAAGGTCTTCGCGGGCATTGTCGGAGCTTACCGCGCATCAGGCGCCGGGCTCCATGCGCAACTTGATGCGGAGCGCTCCTCGTGTACGCTGGTTTGGATTGCGATGGACGATCTGCAGGCAACCGACCCAGGCGTCCGCGAAGGCGACATACTCGCCGGCAAGTACCGCGTCGAACGCGTCCTCGGGGTAGGGGGTATGGGCGTCGTCGTCGCCGCGCACCACCTCCAGCTCGACGAGAGGGTCGCCCTCAAGTTTCTGCTCCCCCACGCCTTGCGCAACGCGGAGGCCGTCGCTCGGTTCGACCAGGAGGCTCGCGCCGCGGTCAAGATCAAGAGCGAGCACGTCGCGCGCGTTACGGACGTAGGGAAGCTCGAGAACGGCTCCCCGTACATGGTCATGGAGTACCTCCACGGCCACGATCTGGCGGAGTGGCTCCAGAAGCACGGCGCCCTGCCCGTCGAACAGGCGGTGGACTTCGTCCTGCAAGCGGGCGAGGCGATCGCTGAGGCCCACTCGCTTGGAATCGTGCATCGGGATCTAAAGCCGTCGAACCTCTTTTGCATCCGGCGCGCGGACGGCCAGCAGTCGATCAAGGTGATCGATTTCGGGATCTCGAAGGTCTCGCCCGGCGGTGCAGGTGCGCCGATGGCGATGACTCGAACGACGGCAATGTTCGGATCTCCGTCCTACATGTCCCCCGAGCAGATGCAGTCCTCCAAGGGGGTCGACTCGCGGACCGACCTCTGGTCTCTCGGGGTGATTCTCTTCGAGCTGGTGACCGGCTATCTACCATTCGATGCGGGCACGGTCACCGAGCTGGCCATCCGCATCGCGACGGAGCCCGCGCCCCTGCTCAGCACCCGGCGGTCCGACTTGCCGAACGGGTTCGAGCAAGCGGTCCTCAAGTCCCTCGAGAAGCCCCGCGACCGGCGCTACCAGGACGTGGCAGACCTCGCACTGGCTTTGGCCCCCTTCGGGTCGAGGCACGCACAGACGTCTCTCGAGCGAATTGTAGGGACGCTTCGGGGCGCGAATCCCGCGGCCGAAAGGACGGCCGTCGCCGCGTCGTCCACGCTGCCTGTGGTCCAGCCGGCGGCGCCGCGCGCCTCGGCGGCGGCCGTGTCGACGGTGGCGGGCACGGCTTCGGCCACGGACCCAGGGCCGTACGGCGGGAGCCGCGAAAAGAAGCCGTCCTACGGGATCGCGGCCGCCATCGGCATCGGGGTCGCGGCGCTCATCGTCGGCGCTCTGGCGCTGAGCGCCACCCGCGGCTCCGCTCCGGAGGCGACCTCGGCCACCGCAGCGAGCCCACCGCTGCCACCCGCGGCGATGCCTGATCCGCCCGCACCCGTCGTCGCGCCGTCCCCGGCTGCAGCCTCCCCCGCGGCGGGGAGCACGGCTTCCGCAAACCCCGCGGCTGCGACCGCCGCGGCCCCCGACCTCCCCAAATCGAGCGCGCGCCCGGCCGTCGTCACGCGCGCGCCTTCCCGGCCTCCGCCTACGCCGCCCCAGGCGCCCAACAAATCGCAATGCGACCCGCCTTATTACTTCGATCCCCAGGGCAACCGCGTGTTCAAGAAGGCCTGTTTGTGAGGCGCGTCGCCCTGGCCGCGTCGGTCGCGGCGGCGTTTGCGCTGATGAGTGCGCGTGCGACGGCCGACGTCACGAAGGACCAGTGCGTCGACAGCAACACCAACGCACAGTCCCTCCGCCGTGACGGCAAGTTCACGGCAGCGCGCCGCGAGCTCGTCACGTGTGGCAACCCGTCGTGCCCGGCGCTCGTTCGCGATGATTGCGCCCGGCGGCTCGATGAGCTCGAGCGAGTGCAGCCGTCCATCGTCATAGACGCGAAGGACGGTGCAGGCCAGGACCTGGCCGCCGTCGAGGTGCAGGTCGACGGGCAGACGGTCGCCGACCACCTCGTCGGTACGGCGTTGCGGGTGGATCCGGGCTCGCACGTGTTCACGTTCACGGTCGCCGGGAAGCCTTCGGTCACGCGGACCTTCGTGCTCAAGGAGGGCGAGCGAGACCGCCGTGAGCAGGTGCGGATCGGAGCGCCTGCCGATGCCGCGAGCGAGGTGCCTGCACCCGTTCCCGGCACGGGGCGGTCGACCTTGGGCCTCGTCGTCGGCGGGGTAGGCGTGGTGGGGCTCGGCGTCGGCAGCGCGTTCGGGCTCCTGGCCCTCTCCGCGACCAACCAGCAGAAGACGGACTGCGCCAGCCCGACGAGCTGCCCCACGTCGGCGCGGCGGCGACGGACCACAAGTCCGCGCAGACGGACGGCGCGATCTCGACTGCGGCGTTCATCGCCGGTGGTGCTTTGCTCGCCACGGGCGGCATCCTGTTCTTCTCGGCCCCGCACTCCGAAAAGCCCACGACGGCCGGTTTCATCGTTTCGCCGGGCGGAGGCGGGATCTGGCTGCGAGGTCAGTTCTGAAGAACGTAAGACTTTGTTGAAGAGCGTCAAACGGCGATGATGATTGTGTCATGAGGTACGCCCCGCTGGCCGTCGCTCTCGCTCTATGGGGGGCAGCATGCACGACACTCCTGCAGCTTCCGGACGTGCCCATCCCCGCCGACGCCGGCAGCGAGACCGGCAGCATCGACGCAGCCGCCAGCGAGACGGCGGCCGGCGACGCGTCGGACGCCGAGACCGGGAACAATGACGGAGCCATCGGCGACGGCGGCGTGGACGGCGGCGCCGAGTGCAGCCCGGGTGCCACGCAGTGCGACGGGCTCGAGCTACAGACCTGTGTCGCGACCGAGACTTGGCAGAGTACCGGCGCCGTATGCCCTTACGCGTGCACGGCGGGAGGTTGCGTGGGCACCTGCGTCCCGGGTTCGATGCAATGCAGCGGAGCACAGCCGCAGACGTGCGACGGCACGGGCACGTGGCAAAGCTCGGGCTCCGCGTGCGCGAGCCCGAACGTGTGCACGAGCGGAGCCTGCGCGAGCCCCTGCGCTACCGGCGCGACCCAGTGCTCCAACAACATCGTGCAGACCTGCACCGCCGGCCAGTGGGGGAGCCCCATGCAATGCGCGTTCGTCTGCACCGCCGGCAGCTGTGGAGGTGTGTGCACGCCGGGCGCGATGCAGTGCACGGAGGACGGCGGCACCGGCGGCAGCGCGCAGTCGTGCGGCGCGAACGGCACCTGGGACACTCCGGTTGCGTGCACGGGCGGCTTGCCGTTCTGCCTGGGTGGCGCGTGCGTGGCCTGCACCCCGGGGGCGGTGCAGTGCTCGGGCAATGGCATCCAGGCGTGTGATCCCGCAGGCGGATGGGGCAGCGTCACCGCTTGCACCGGCCAGACCTGCTTTGGGGGAGCTTGCGTGGGGACCTGCATGTCAGGCGCAACGCGTTGCGCAGGCAACTCGGTCGAGACGTGCGACGCGATGGGCAACTGGGGCAGTCCTTCCGCCTGTCAGAACGTGTGCACGGCGGGGAGCTGCGCCGGCTCGTGCACCCCCGGGGCGACCACGTGCTCGGGCAACGCGGTCGAGACGTGCGATTCGACCGGAAACTGGGGCAGCGCAACGGCGTGCACCCCACCCCAGACGTGCGCCAACGGCGCCTGCTCGACCAACCTCGACGCGGGCGCGGATGCGTGTGGCCCCGTCGAGATCTGCGACAACGGGATCGACGACAACTGCGACGGCAAGATCGACTGCGCCGACCCCGAGTGCTCGGGCGATGGTGGCCAGTGGGCCTGCACCGCGCTACCTGCCACGCCCGGGTGGACCATCGCGGCCTACGAGCCGAGCGCCCGACCTGCGTGCCCGACCAACTTCTCGGGCGCACAAGACCAGGTCATCAGCGGTGTGACGGCCGGCCCCGACTCGTGCGGCTGCAACTGCTTCAACACGAAGGCGGCGACTTGCCGGGGCACGTGGGAGTGGGCGGAGTTCAGCACCGACAGCTGCAGCGGCGCGATCACCTCCGGGCTTCCGCTGACGCAGGGGGGATGCCTGTCAAACCCAGGCGATAACCTGGCGCAGGCGAGTTGGTGGAAGGGCGCCGCAACGGGGGCCACCACGGTCGCCGGCACCTGCAGCGGCGTGTCGGCCGTCGCGAACAAGCCCGCGGTTACCGCCAGCCAGGGCGAGACGTGCTCGCTGACGCAGGCCGGAGGGGGCTGCGCGGCGGGCTTCGTGTGCGCTCCCATCGTTACGAGCGACTTTCAGCTCTGCTCCACATACCCGGGCGCCGCGACCTGCCCGATGGGGACGACGCGGACGTCGCTCTACACCGGATACACCGACACACGATCTTGCGGCAGCTGCGCCTGCGGCACGGAGGACCTGGGCTGCGTCCTCACGGGGGCGGAGTTTTTCACCTCCGCTAGTTGCACCGGTTCTGCGTGCGAGATCTCCGGGAGCTGCGCCAAGTGCGCCCTTCCCGGGACCGGGGACACTAGCTCGATTCAGGGGGTCTTCACGAACAACGGGAAAACGACGAGCTGTTCCGTCACGACCGGGGCGCAGCCGACGGGCACCGTGACGCCCAACGCCTCGTCCGAGATCACGATCTGCTGTCAGCCCTGATGCGGAAAAGCCAGCGGCGCCATGCGGTCCAGGTCGAGCAACGCGTAGCGTGACGGGTCCGTCCGGTTCATTCCGCCGTCGGTGAAGACGATGCGGGACGCTCCCTTCCCGATGCCCGCCTCGTACACGACGCGGTCCTCCTCCACGACGAGGGTGCGAAGCTCCCCGTCCGCGGGCTCGCCCTTCGCCCACGGTGCCATCAGCTCCCGGCACTTCTCGTCCCCGATGTGGCCGATGACCTGCGTGAGGCCTCGGGGAATCCTCCTTGGATCGAAGCGTCGCGGCGTGAGGCGGCCGGGCTCGCTCGTGGGTCGATGGTAGAAGACGCCCGTGCCTTCTCCTGTCGCCGCCGAGCCGGGCTCGTGGAAGCCCGGGATCCGCAGCGGAGTACCATCGTAGCTCCGGACAGCCGCGGCCAACGCGTCGTTCAGCGTCGCGGCGATGGCGAACGCATCGCCGGAGACCTGGTCGATCGTCACCCCCGCGTGCAGCAGAAGCGTGTCTGCCGCGTGGGCGTGAGCCGCGACGAGTCGTCCCGCGCGGAGCGCCTCGAGCACGAGCTCGCGCTGCGCCACGGAGAACGAGGAAAAGTCCCGCGCGGCCAGCTCCGCCGTCGGCAACGCCGGGTACTTCCGGATCAGGGCGCGCTCAGCCTCCGGGTCGCGCGGCGAGTACGCGCGGAGACCCTCTCGATGGGCGGACAGAAACGTCTCGTCGTCGAAGGCCGCCAGCTCCCCGACTCGCCCCAGGTCGTGGTTGCCCGCGAGCATGACCACCTGGTCGCAAGGGTGGTGCGCGAGCCAGGCAAAGAGCGCCAGGCCGTCCAGCGAGGCTCGGTCGCGGTCCTCCGGCTTTCCCCAGTCGAAGTGATCTCCCATCGAGACGAGCATCACCTCGGGCTTCAGCAACCCGTCGTCCCCAAGCAGAGCGTGGCGGTCGAGGATGCCGAGCATCCTGTCGAGCGGGGCCTGCGGGTCCCCCATCGCGGCGCGAATGCTCCGGACGCGACCGTCGGGCTTGGTCTCCACGCGAGGCGACGCTGCGAGGTCTCTGGCGGCCCGGCTCGCCTGTGCGACACGATCCATCGAACGAAGATACCAGCCCGCGGCGGCTGGACGGCATCCCACGGCCGCCGGGTGCGCGCGGACTTCAGTCCGGGGTGCCCGTGAGGGTATCGTGCTTGTGCACCGACCCATGATCTCCCTCCTTCGAGAGCGGCTCGCCCTCAAGCTCGTCCTGCTGACTGCCATGGCGGTGGCGATCGGCTTCGCGCTCGCCGCGCTCATGAGCACCCAGATCCAGGCGCTCTCCGTCGACCGCCTGCACAAGGAGAACGCGTCGACCCTCGCGCACAGCCTCGCTGCGGGCGTGCGCAACGCCATGCTCACGGGCAACGGCATCGCGGTGCGGGGCCTGCTCGACGACACCCTGGCCGGCCTCTCGACGGTCAGCGTCCACGTCTTCGCCCCGAACGGCGAGGAGGTGTTCGCCGCGAAGCCTCCCCCTCCACCGCCCGAGGCCCAGCCGGCCTACGTCCGCGCGGTCCTGTCGACGCACGCTCCGGCCGCCGCCGCCGATGAGGCGCAGGCGATCCCCATCACCAACGACAAGCGGTGCCAGGCGTGCCACACGGAGGGGGAGCTCCGGGGCGTGCTGACGCTCGGCACGAAGGGCGCGAAGGTCGCGATCGACGGCTCGGACGCCTCCCTCGATGCGCTGGCCAACATCTTCAACGCCGGCTTCATCCAGATCATGACGGCCAAGCGGGACGAGAAGCTCGACGCGTATTTCGACGAGGCCACGGCGCGCACTCCCGGCGTTCGCGGCGTCACCGTCTACGACAACGGCGGGACCTACCACTACGGCACGATGAAGCTCGGCGTCCCCGCGGAGGCCATCGCGCGCGGGATCGAGCCCAGGACGAAGGCCTTCACCGTGGCCGCCGGCGGGCTCGCCTACCGCGTAGTCCCTCTGCCATCGCAGCCGCGCTGCAAGGGCTGCCACAAGGACGCAGGCGAGGAGATGCGTGGCGCGCTCGTCGTGGCCTTCGATCCAGCGCGGCTCGAGGGCAAGTCCACGCTGCTCATGGCCAGCGAGACGTCGCTGGAGCACGTGATGCTGTCGGGCCTCGGGCGCATCGTGCAGGGCTTCATCGACGACGTGGCGGCGACAGGTACGGTCACGACGCTCCGCGTGCACGACGACCAGGGGCGCCTCTACCACGACGCCTTCGAGCCTCCCCTCGCTCCCGGCAAGGTCGTGCAGGATGCGCTCCGGACGGGGCAATCGACCGAGACGGCGGCGTCGATCGACCAGCCCGAGTTTCTGCTCGTCGAGCCCCTCAAGAACGACAAGGCCTGCCAGACGTGCCACGGCCCCGACAAGCCTCTGCTCGGCGCCATCGAGGTGCGCCTCGACACCTCCGCTGCGACGCGGGAGATCCTGAGCTTGCGTCACAAGAGCGAGATCTACGCGGCGGTGACCGTCAGCGGCGTCATCCTGCTCCTGTGGGTCGTGCTTCACGTGATGGTGCTCTCGCCCGTGAGCAAGATCGGGTCGGTGGCGGAGCGGGTCGGCGCGGGCAACTTCGACACGCTCGTGCAGGTCTCGAGCACCGACGAGATCGGGCGCCTCGGGACGCGGATCAACGACATGGTCGCGGGGCTGCGCGACAAGTTGAACCTGACGCGGTACGTCTCCCAGGCAACGCTCCGCAACGTGGAGCAGCTGAAGGGCGGCGCTGCAGCGCGCAAGGTCGAGCGGATGCGGATGACTGTCCTCTTCTCGGACATCCGCGGTTTCACCGCGTACTCGGAGACACGCGAACCCGAGCAGGTAGTGGAGATGCTCAACACCTACCTGCAGGTGCAGTCGGACGTCGTGGTGAAGCACGGCGGCGACATCGACAAGTTCGTGGGTGACGAGCTGATGGCGCGGTTCGAGGGCGAGGGCATGGAGGCTCGGGCCGCGCGCTGCGCTGTGGAGATGGTGGCGGCGGTGGGGGAGCTCAACGCGAAGGCGGGCGCGCAAGGCATCCACATCGGCGTGGGGGTCAACGCGGGCGACGTCGTCATCGGCTCGATGGGATCGGAGCAGCGGATGGACTTCACCGTCATCGGCGACTCCGTGAACCTCGCGGCCAGGCTATGCTCCGCGGCCAAGTCGGGTCAGGTGCTCGTGACGGGCACGATCCGCGAGGCCACGGGCGATGACCCAGGGCTCGAGTTTCTCACGCTGGATCCCATCAAGGTGAAGGGCAAGCAGGACGTCGTCCCGCTGTTCGAAGCCGTCGCCGCGGGGCAGGGGGCCCCACCAGGCAGCGAGGGTTTGATGGCAGCCGGATGAGTCGCTTCCCTCGAGCGCTCGTCTTCGGGCTGATCGGCTCCTTCGGAATTGCGTACGCGGTCTTCGCCAAGGCTGCGCTTCACGCGTTTCCGTTCTCGGGCGACGAGTATTCGTACCTGCTGCAGGCCCAGATCTTTGCCCGTGGGCTCCTGCACACGGCAGCGCTCGCGCACCCCGAGCTCCTTCGTGTCGACCACGTCGTCATGGACAGCCTGGTCCGGAGCAAGTACCCGCCGGGCACCTCCGCGCTCCTCGCGCTCGGAGTGCGTGCGGGGATGCCCTGGATCGTGACGCCCGTGGAAGGCGCGCTGACCCTCGCGCTCGTGTGGAAGGCCACGCAGTCGACGCTGGGCGAGCGACCTGCGGTCGTCGCCGTTCTGCTTCTCGGTCTTTCGCCGCTCTTCTTCTTCCAGTCGGCGTCCTTCTACTCGCACACGCCGGCGATGATGTGGCTCGCGGTGAGCTTCGTTGCGCTCGCCCAATGGACCCTCGACCGGCGCTCGCTCTGGCTCGTTCTGGTCGGTGCGGCGCTCGGGAGCGCTTTCGTTACGCGCCCCCTCGACGCGTTGCTCTTCGGTGCTGCCCTGTTGTCCTTTCGTTCGCTGCGCGTCGTGCTGATCGCCATCGCCGGCGTCCTCCCCTTCGTCGCTCTCACGCTGGCGTACCAGAACGCCCAGTTCGGCTCCCCCTTCGCCGACGGCTACCATCTCTACGCCGCAACCTTTCCGGCGCTCGACGGGGTGCCCGCGGTGGGAGGTCAGCTCTCTCTGCGTTACGCTGTGGACGGCGCGGAGCTCTGGAATCACCTCGATGTCTGCCGGGCTTTCTTGCTGGAGTGGATGGTACCCGGGACCGCGATCCTCGCGCTCCTGGGATGGTCACGGCTTCGCGTCGACGCGAAGGCCGCGCCCATGCTCCGCTTCTGCCTCACCGTCATCGTAGCGTTCTCCGTCGTGCTGCTGCTCACGACCGTGGAGAAGGACGATGGCGCCCGCGCCAGGTATCTGTCGCCCACGCTCATCCCCATCGTGTGGCTCGCGGGGACAGGCTGGGGTGTCGCGGGCGACTTCCTCCGCGAGAAGGTCGGGCGTCGCGCTCCGGCGGTCGTGGGAGCTCTCCTCGGCGTGGTCGCGATCCTGGAGATTGGCGCCTTCTTCGATTCTCGAGTGCCCAAGCAGTGGGTCCGCGAAGGCCTGGCCACGGCCGTCGCGAAGGCGGGAGTCGCCGCGGGGGTGGTCATCGTGCGTGCCGAGCACCCGACGCGTTACGCCCGGAACGGCCCCTTCTTCGACCAACCAGTCCTTTATGTGTCTTCCCCCCCGTCGGTCTCCGTGAACGAGGTCGCCGCGGCATTCCCGTCCCGCCCGATCTTCCTGGCGACCGAGCCGCACGGCGATCGCTGGGAACAGCTCTCGTGGCAGGTAGAGCGCCTTCGGTGACCCCTGCGTCGCGAGCGCGATGGCCGTGGTGGCCGAGCCGTCGGCGCCGCGCCGTTTGAGCTAGACTCAGGCCGATGCGCAAGACACCGCTCGCCGCGTGGGTCGCCGGGCTGCTCACGCTGGGTGGCTGCGGCTCCTCCACCCATCCGCCGCCCCCAGGCGCCGAGTGTACGGGCACGAGCTGCGCCAGCGCCATGGACGGCGGCGTCGATAGCGGCGTGAGCGAGCTCGGGGGAGGGGACAGCGGGCCGGTCCTCGGCTCCTGCGACGGCGGGCCGTGCGTCGCGAGCTGCGAGAGCCTGCCTGCCAATACGAGCCTCGGCTGCGACTTCGTCGTCGCGACGCCCGCGCTGCTCGAGGTGGCGACGGGCGACTGCCTGGCCGTGTTCGTGGCCAACAACGGAACCTCGCCCATCCTGCTGTCGCTGTCGAGCGGAGCCCAGAGCCTCGACGCGGCGTCGGTCGCACGCATCCCCACGGGCCCGGACGCCACCTCGTGGCCACAGGTGCCAGCGTCCGGCCTGCCCGCGGGGCAGGTCGCGGTCGTCTTCCTGTCGGGAGATGCCTGCCCCGTGGCCGCCGTCTCCGGCAGCACCTCGTCGGTGACGAACACGACCGGACAGGCCTTTCGCCTCACGACGAGCGCCCCGGCAAACGTCTACGACATCTACCCATTCGGTGGGGCGACGACCTTCGTGCCGGGCGCGACGCTGCTGTACCCGAGCACGTCCTGGGGCACGAACTACGTCGTGGCGACGCCACGGCGCGAGTCCGTCTACGGGGGGCCGCAGTCGCCGACGAACACGAGGTGGATCCAGATCGTGGCCGCAACGGACGGCACGACCGTGAGCCTCGTGCCCACGACCGACCTCGTCGGCGCCCCCGCCAACACCGTGACGACCTTCACCTTGGACGCGGGAGAGTACCGGCAGTTCGCGGCCGACGGCGAGATGTCCGGGAGCGTGATCTCGAGCGATCATCCCGTCGCCCTGAACAGCGGCAACTGGGCATTCAACCTCGTGTCCAAGACGTCGCCCAGCGGCTACGTCGACGAGTGCCACCAGCAGATCCCGCCGGTGACGGCCCTTGGCTACGAGTACGTGGCGGCGCCGTACACCACGAGGCTCTCCACGCTCGCGCCGGAGTCCGTCCCCTACCGGTTCGTCGGCGTCGTCAACGGCACGACGCTCTCGTACGACCCGCCCATCGCCGGGGCGCCGACGACGCTCAACCTCGGCGACGTCGCGGACTTCGAGACCACATCGCCCTTCGACGTGAAGAGCGACGCTACCCATCCCTTTTACATCGCACAGTTCATGCCAGGCTGCGTCTTCACCGTCCCGAGCCGGCCCGACTACCCGGGCTCGACGGACCCGATGCTCGGCGACCCCGAGTTCGTCAACGTGCTGCCCGCCAAGCAGTTCCTGTCCTCGTACGTCTTCTATACGGACGTCACGTTCCGGACGACGAACCTGGTTCTGACGAGGCGCGTCGGGAGCGGCGCCGTGACCGTCGACTGCCTCGGCGCCGTGACCTCGTTCACGGCCGTTGGCACGAGCGGCTTCGAGATAGCCAACGTCGATCTGGTCCGTGCGGGCGTGAACGTCGGCGCGTGCGCGAACGGACCGCACACCGCGTCCAGCGCGGATCCGTTCGGTCTCGTGGTCTGGGGCACGGATACGGCCGCCTCTTACGCGTACCCGGCGGGCGGGAGCGTCGCCGCGCTGACTACCGTGGTCGTGCCGGCGACCACGCAGTAGCGCCAGAGCACAGCCGCACAGGCCCTTGATCCGGGCAGCAGGGCCGAGCGGACGCGGTCGCGAACGGCGCCGATCTCAGGGCGGAAGGCCTGCGTGCAGCCTTTGCATGCTCGCGACTCGAGGCCGTGCCCGCGGTCGAATCCATGACTACTTCTCTGACCCATCTCCAACACGATCTGAAGAGCATTCGTGACGGGCGCTTCGACGAGGCGAGCCCCAGGCAGCGCGATCGCGCGGTTCGCGAGCTGATCCACACGAGCTGTGCAGCAGCGTCTGTCGTGGCCCTCCAACCCGTGCCCTTCCTCGACACGGCGCTCCTCGTCCCGCTCCACGTCGGAATGGTCCAGGGCATCGCGCGCATCCGCGGGTACCGGCTCGACAAGAGGTCGACCTTCGAGATCCTGCGGACGATGCGGGCGAGCCTGCTCACACAACACGCGATGATGGCGGCCGCGAAGTTCGCGCCCTACGTCGGATGGATAGTCACCGTCTCGGTGGCTGACGCGCTGACGTACGCCATCGGAGCGCTCATGGACCGCTACTTCGTCCGGGGCCGAAGCATGCTGCCGGCGGAAATGCGCGACGCGCTCCAGCGCCTGTACAAGGAGAAGTTCGAGCACGCCTACCGTGGGCGCCGAAGTGAGCTCAAGATGAAGCTCGGTCGCGCACCTTCGATGCGCCGTGCGCTCTGCGAGCTCGACGAGGCGCGCCGCGAGGGACGCATCGACGACGACGAGCGGGATCGACGGAAGGAAGAGATCCTCTTTCGCGGCTGAACGGACCCTCGCCAACCGCGACCCGCGCTAGCATCGGTCAATGGTGCGCCGTGACGAAGACGAGCGAGGAGCCGCGCAAGCGGTGACGAGCCTGTCTCCTAGCTGCGCTTCTCCTACGGGTGAAAGTCCCGTCCCGGCAAGCGTCGGA
>Ga0302320_10002848_pt1 | contig 40466 bp, 31 predicted proteins | sample Bog_T0_3_FD_202130 | JGI IMG/M metagenome (GOLD analysis project Ga0302320, IMG submission 202130) | Peat permafrost microbial communities from Stordalen Mire near Abisko, Sweden - Bog_T0_3 | ecosystem: Environmental > Terrestrial > Soil > Wetlands > Peat | place: Sweden: Abisko, Stordalen Mire... | reverse complement strand
GTAGTTAACGAAGGCGCTCCGCCCAATACTGCCGAAGTATCTCCATTCACGAAGCCGCTGTAGCTGGCGGTGAATGTGGGGTTAGCCGCTCCAACAGCGCGGCTGGTGCTATTGGCCGTCACCGTCAGCTGCGCCGGATTCACGGTGATGGACTGAGACACTTGCGGTGCCGCCTGGAAGTTGATGTTGCCAGCTTGGTTGGCGTAGACCGTTACGGTGCCCACTCCGGTGATAGTCAGTGTGTTGCCGACGCGTGTCGCCGGTCCGGTGAAGGTGAAGGTGACCGGATTGCCCGAAGCTCCGCCGGTGGCCGAGAGCGTGTAGCTTTGGCCGCTGAAGGGAGCCGAGGTGGGCAGGCCGTCGGTGAAGGTGATGGTCTGCGTGACTGGCGTGACGTTGATGGATTGCGTAGCTGCAGTTGCCGCCTGATAAACCCCGCCAGCCGCCTGGTTGGCAGTGACCGTTACCAAGCCGATGCCGGTGATGGTCAGCGTGTTGCCGACAAGGGTCTGCGGCCCGGTAGCGGTGAAGGTGACCGGATTGCCCGAGCCTCCGCCGGTGGCCGAGAGCGTGTAGCTTTGGCCGCTGAAGGGAGCCGAGGTGGGCAGGCCGTCGGTGAAGGTGATGGTCTGGCTTGTCGGGTAGATGGTGATCGTCTGGGAGACAGAAGCCGCCGCGTAGCCGTTGCCGCCTGCCTGGTTGGCGGTGACCGTTACCAGGCCGATGCCGGTGATGGTCAGCGTGTTGCCGACAAGCGTCGCTGGGCCGGTGAAAGTGTAGGTGATCGGACTGCCATTGCCCGGAAGAGATCCGACGGCTGCCGAGATCGTATAGGTCAGCCCGTTGCTGTAGTTCGCAGTGGCGGGCAGGTTGTCAGTAAAGTAGAGGTACTGATACTGACTCACCGACAGCGAAACGCTGGCCATAGCCGTCGCGTAGTCGATTGCATCTGTGGGCGCAAAGCTGACTGTCAAGGTGTAGTTGCCCACATTCAGCTCGGTGGCAGCCGTAACTACTACAGGCGTGCCACCCGCCGCAGGGGTGGCCGTGTAAGTGGGAGTTCCAGGCAGGACGGTTGTTCCGCTGGTTGCAACTGCATTCAACACCCCGCTCAGATCCGTTTTATTCAACGAGCCGTCCAGATTATAGCCATAAACGATCGGTGCGGGAGCAGGCCAGATAATGATGGGAACAACCTGCACGCCGGGAGTATCGGTGACGTGAATCGCATCGCCCATGGCGAGAGGAATAGGCGGCGAAGGCGGTATGCCGGTTCCAATCAGGCTGGCTGTTACGATGGGCGAAACTGGATCGCTATCGGTGACCACCACCTGCGCGTTCAGGAACTCGGAGGCTGTGGCGGCGGGCACCACGGACGGATTGAAGGTGACCAGGATGGTGCAACTGGAGAGCCTGGCCAGCGTCAACGGCGGCGTGCCGCACTGGCTGTAGTTCAGCGTGTAAACCGCACTACCCGCTCCGGGAGCCAGCGCGATCGTGTTGATGGTGACGGGGAAGTAACTGTTGTTTGCGAGCGTTAGCCCCTGCTGCTGACTTGCTATGCCCTCCGCTGTGGAGAAGGAGAGCAGCGAGGGCAGCAGCGAGACATCGGCCACTCCGCCGGGGGTGTTATAGAGGGCCATCGCCTCGCCGGTCAGCGTAATGGCCTGCGGAGTGTTGGTCGCGCTGTTATTGACCGTGGCAATGCCGGTCATCACGTACCCCATGTTGGTCGTATTGTTGCCCATGGACAGTGGGGCAAAGTCGACATTCACCGGGCATTCAAAGCCACTGTTGACGGCTCCCGCTTCATAGCAATCGGGACTGCCGGTGGGGTTGGTCACGTCGCGTGTCCAGTTGCTGGGGATGCCCCACGATGGCGCTGAGAGAAATGGAGTCTTGAAGTTCATGCTGCCGTTGCCGGCATTCAACACCGTCGTGGTCATGGGCGGGCTGACCGTATCGAGCTCATAGTCGCTGTTGAAATACTGCGTGAAGTTCATTACCGACTGCGAGAGGTTGACTTTGCGAACTCCACCGCCTCCGATGACTCCTGCGCTTCCTCCCTCCGCAATGTACATGTTACCAACGCCATCAAGGCGAACCAGCACCGGTTGAGGGATGATCGCATTGTTGGCATTGCCGTCGGAGCCTGAGACGCCCAGGTCGCCCTTGTTCGGAGAGTTCGATCCGTACAGGATCTCGCCGGGGATATACCAGCCGGCGACATTAGAGATGGTATTCGTACCCGACTCGATACGGCGCACACGGCAGGCGCTGGTATCCACAACGTAAATATCGTTGGCTGCGTCGACGGCAACGCCGGACAACTGGTTGAATGTCGCAGCCGAGGCTGGTCCACCGTCGCCACTGCCGCCCCCGCATCCAGGAGTGTTATAGCCAAGCAGCGGCGAGCCATTGCCGGTGACGGTCGAGATGAGGCCCGTCGGAGTCACCTTGCGCACGGCCCCATATTCGACAATGTAGAGGTTGTTGCTGCTGTCCAGTGCCAGATCGGTGGGGAAGTTGAGATTAGCGCTGATCGCTGCGCCACCGTCGCCGCCGTGCCCGACCGGCCCAACGCCCGCGTAGAGCGTAACAATGCCGGTAACGGAGTCTATGCGGCGAACCACACCCTGCCAACTGCTCATGAAGGGAAGCAGGTAGACTTCAGAGAAGTAGATGTTTCCCGCCGGGTCGACGGCTATTCCGCCAATCGATCCGGTCATAAAGGCGTTCAGGCCGGTGCAGCCGTCGGACAGTACGTCGGTTGCGGCCGGGCAACCGATGCCGCTCGCGGTTTCCTGAACCTGGTTATTCCATACCACCGTTCCATCCGTAACGCTTGAGCCGAGCACAGGAGAAAAGCCCGGAGTTGTGCTGCCGGAGATGCCTCCGGTTACTGCCGTGAACTGATAGTTGAGGCTACCGATGAGGACTTGAAGGATGCTGCCAGGGTAATAGCGCGCATGGGGCTGCCAGCCGCTGGCGTTCATCGCGCCGACGTTGGTCCACGATATTGGTTGAACCAGTCCATCCGAGACGTGCTGGCCAAGGGTTGACGGAAAGGCGGGTACTGTGGCGCCGGATTCGCCTTCCGTTGAAGCAACAAAACCATAGTTGGTGCCGTTGACTGTGGCCACAATCTCGTCGCCTTTGAAGTAGAGCGCATTGGATTGCCAGCCATGGTAGGCGCTGCCAGCCAGAGTAGTGATGTTGTTGTTGGCGGGATTGACGTACTGGATGTTGGTGCTCCCACCCTGCATGGCGCCAGTAAGGGACGAGATCATATTTTGCGCGATATAGAGACCGCCCGCGGCATCCGTCGCCAACGGTCCGACGGCGTGCAGACTTACGCCCAGCGCGGGGCCTCCAAATCCGTTGTTACTAGCGGACGGATTGCCGGCGAAGTAATGAATATTGCCGCTGGTATCGACCTTCCAGATCACCACGCTCGTGATGTCTGCGAGGTAAAGATTGCCCACTGAGTCGAGGGCCATGCCGTTCAGAGAGCCGACTTGGCTCTGGCTGGCCGGTCCTCCGTCGCCCAGAACCACCGGCGTCGGATAACCTGCCCCGGCGGGCACATTCTGGCCCGTGATCGAACCGCCGCCCGGAACCACTGTGCCGATAATGCCAGGAGTCAGCACCGCCAAAGAGCCTGTGCCGGTTCCGGTAACTCCAAAGTAGTACGATGCGTTGGCTCCATCGACCACGGCAAGAGGCGCGCCGCGAACTCCCGCAACCTTGGGAGAAAAGGTCAGCGGAACCGAGCAAACGGTGCCTGCGGGCATGAGCGTTGCGCCACCCGGGGAGAATGTGTTTGCGCCGGAGGAGCAAGTTACGCTGCCAGCGAGCGAGAATTCGACTCCGCCCGCCTGAGTATAGCTGCTTGGAATCCTGATCGAGTTGAGCACCGTCGCGTTATTCAACTGAACGGTAACAGTCTGTTGCGTGAACGTGCCGACCAGCGTTGGGGCAAAGACGTTATTTGAAATGACGTTATTTGAAATCGTGAAGCTGTTGCTTCCCGCCGGTATCGAACTTTGGCCGGTCAGGGTGACGGCCTGCGTGGCGAAACTTCCACCCAGCGGCACTCCGCCGGAGTTATCGCTGATCTTCAGACTTGCGGAAAAATATCCCGGCATCGTCGGATTGAAGCCCAGCCAGATGTGGCAAGAGATGCCCGCGTTGAGTATCGCTCCGCAATCGGTCGAAGTGATCTGAAAGAGATCCGGCTCGGCGCCGTCAAAGTAAAACTGCGATACCTGAATGGCATTTCCACTCGTGCATGTGCTCTGTGAGCAGAATGTCAATGGACCGTTGCCGGTGTTGGTCAGGGTCACTTCGGCCGATCCCGCGCCGCCCGGAGTTGTGTTGGGGAAGGCGATGGCGGAGGTTGAAAGAACCACCGTGGGCACCGTCGCGTTGCCGGTCAGATTGACAACATTGTTTCCCGTGCCGTTGCTGGAGACGGTGAGCGCCTGCGTCTGTTGGATGATCGTGGTGGGCGTATACGTGATGCTGATGGTGCATGAGGAGGCCACCGGGCCGGTGTTCGCAGGCAGCGGAGCGAAGCAGTTATCGGTAGACGAAAAGCCGTTGTTGGAAGCATTGCGACCGGGGAAGATATTGCCGATCGTCAGCGGAACCGGGCCAAGGTTCGACAGCGTCACGGTTTGAGCGGCGCTGCTTTGATTCAGCACCGAGGTGAATGTCAGCGGCCCGGCGGGGCTGATTGTAATCGGATCAACCATGCCCATTCCCGCCACCTGTGCCGATTGCGTTCCGCCCCCGGTGGTTGCGTCGTCCCAGACCGTTATCGAGCCGGACTGAAGCACGCCATGCGTGGTGGTACTGAAGGTCACGGTGATGGTGCAGGCGGCTCCAGCCGCGAGGGCATTTCCGCAATTGTTCGTTTGCGCAAAACCGGGCGTAGCGGCAATGGATTTGATTGCCAGCGGCGTTGTCGTGCTCAGGTTGGTGAGCGTCAGTATCTGCGGCGCGCTTGGCGTTCCGATGGTATCCGCCTGGAACGGTGGCAATAAGCCCGGAATCAGCGAAACCGTCGGTGCCGTGCCGGTGACGTTTGCCGAGAGGTTGACGGTGAGCGGTGCGCCGGAGAGTGAGACGCTGTTATCCGCGTAGATTGCCACTCCGTAGTAGTTGCCGTTGGTGACGGTTTGCACCGAAAATCCGATCGCGCATGTCTGGCCGGGAGTCAGGTTCATGGCCACAGTTCCGCAATCGGCAACCGCACCCGCAGGCAGCGGCACTACCGCAGTCGTCAAGAACGGAGCAGGCATCGCGGGGCCTGTGGCTCCGACGCTAGAGATCAGCGGAGTCATGGTCACCGGAGCGGTTGATCCGAATGGATAGTTCAGAATATCCGCGTCCGCGACTGTCAGTATTTGGGGCGGATTCACAATCCCGTACTGCGCCTGAGGAAAGGCAAGGTTGCTGGAGTTCGCATTCACAAAACGAACGCCATCCGGCTCCAGAATATAAAGGCTGCCAGCTCCGTCGGCGGCCACCGCATTCGCGGCGCTCAGTGCAGCCGCCGTCGATGTGCCTCCATCGCCCAATGCCGTTCCGCAATTGCCGTTGCCGGCCACGGTGGTGGTCACTGCCGTCAGCGGATTGTACTGGAAGACCACGCAACTGTTTGCCGCGCCGTAATACACGTTGTCCGAAGCATCGACGGCGAGGCCGGATGGCGTCTGTCCCGTTACGGAGATCGTCGAGATGATGCCGCTTACCGCATCGACGCGCCGCACGGCTTCGTCTCCCGAATCGGAGATGAAGACGTTGCCCTGCGAGTCTACGGTTACCGCGACAGGCGCGCGGAGAGTGGCTGTAGTTGCCAGCGTTCCGTCGCCGTCGCCGGACGTGGGTATGCCCTGTCCGCCTGCGATGGTGTAGATATAACCGGCAGTTGCCGTTGTGCTTGTCTCCGTGGCGATGAGGCTGGTGAGCTGAGTGCCGCCCATGTAGACCACGCGGAGGACGTTGTTTCCGTTATCCGCGATATAGATGTTTCCATTGCCGTCCACCGCGATGCCAAATGGATAGGCCAGCGAGGCCGATGTGGCTGGGGCTCCATCGCCCGCGTAGCCGTACTGATTCACTCCGCCAGCAACCGAGTTGATGATGCCGGTGGTGGCGCTGACCATGCGTACGGCGGAGTTGTAGGTATCGGCAACGTAGATATTCCCCGCTCCATCCACCGCAATGCCTTGGGAGAGTATAGGAAAGACTGCGTGGCCAGAACGCCATCCGGGCTGGCGCCAGAGCTGCCGACAGCGGACGCCACGCCAGCGATGGTGTAGATTGATCCTGCGGTTGCGGTCGTGCCGGGATTGACCAGCGCGATCAGGCTGGCAAGTTGCGCGCCGCCTTTGTAGACAACCCGGATCAGACCGTTGTTCGTGTCCGCTATATAGATATTGCCCAGGCCGTCGACGGTCATCGCCAATGGACTGTTGAAGAGAGCTTTGGCCGCCGGGCCGCCGTCGCCGCCATATCCCTGGCTGGCTGTTTCGCTGCCCACCAGATCGCCGATGAGGCCGGGGCTGAGCACCGCCACCGGACCGGTGCCCGTGCCGCTCAGGGCAAGGGTGACCTTCTGCCAGAGACTTAGATCCTGGTCGTAGTAGCCGATCACCAGCGGCGCGGAACGGCCGATGGGCGCGGGTGCATTGGCATAGCCCGGCAACTGCGGAGCAAAGCTGATGGAGAGAGTGCAGGAGCCACCGGCTGTGAGAGCCAGCCCTCTGATGCAGGTGCCGCTGGCGCGGTTCAGCGTGAACTCGCCGCTCGGCGAATCGATCCTGATCTCCTTCAACAAAATGTCGTCGGCGGAGGTGAGCGTGACGGTTTGCGTCGTCGGCGTCTGCCCAACCTGCGTGACAGGAAAGACCTGATTGGAGAGCGTGATCGTCTGCGCAGTGGCGGGCACGGCGATCCCCGTCGCCAGCAACGCCAGCGCCAATGCGCCCACCGCGCGCAAGGCTGTTCCCGTACCCCGGCGCAAACTCCTGACTCCATCCAGAACTGCCGCAATACCAATTCCGTTGCTCATCGCTCTCTCCTTATGCGATTCGTTCCATAAGTTGTGTAGAAGTAAGGTTGTGTCGATTCGTTATGAAAAGCTCAGCGTAAAGGTGACAATGACGGTCTGCCCCGCAGCCACCGGAAGCGGACCGCCCGCGATGATTGCCGAGGTCAGCGTGCCGGTCATCACACCCTCTCCAACGGGGTTGCCAATACATTGCTTGGGCGCGAAATCGGCCTGCAAAAATGCCAGGTTGGAACCGTTGAAGCGTAGCGCTGCGTACGTTGCGCTACTGGGAAAACAGAAGCCCGCATACGTCTGAACGGCGCTGATGGAACCCTCTGTGCCGAGCTTGGTTGGCACAATGAAATTTCCCGAGAGCACGATCTTGACTGGCGAGTCAAAGGAGACAAGATTGCTAAGCCCGCTTTGTCCCTGCTGGGAGGCATTGGATTGCAACTGGTAACCGCCGCCGGGTAACAGATCGAAGATGCTGCCCGCAGGATAGAAGCCGAAGCAATCGATCCCCGCCGGGACCGCTGCCTCGCTTCCCGTCCCGTTGTCGCAGAAGGCGCTGGCATCATAGCCCGCCGTGCCTGCCGGTCCGGAGATGAGCGCGACCGCGATGCCGCCCGCGCTGGCATTGCCGGAGAGCAACGCTGCCAGAATCTGGTCGCCGGTCATCATCGTGCCGCTGGTCACCAGAGAGTTATCGAACTCGCGGCGCTCACCCGGCGTGCCGTCGGCATTCTTTACCTGGAGCACCCAGTGGCCATGCACCTTAATGCCCTGGCTCTTCGGCGAGTTGGGCGCGCCAGTCTCTTCTTCCGTGACTGGCATGGCCGCCGGTTGGGCGGTCAAACCAGTCGTGGCGGCTGGGGAAGCCACTTGGCCGGTTGCCTGAGCGAGATTCTTGCCGCTTTGAGCCGGAATCCCTTGCTGGGCAACCACGGCTGGCGCGAGGGCAAGGAGGGCGAAAAGAACGCACGCCCCAGCCAGCAGGCGCATAGGGTTGACTTCGATCTGCTTCATCACTTTCATGGCTCTTCTCCGTGACTGCGAATTGGTTGAATCTGCTGCGTTCTGAACTGAATCTCCGCCTGTCTCCACCCGCTGGGGGCAATTCATTACTCTGTTTTGAGGCGCGGGAGGAGCGGCGGCAACTCCTGAGCCTTGGACTCCGGTCCACTTGCACAAGTCGGCTCCACGACAATCGTTGGGGGCTGTACGGCTGCGCTGTCGGGCTGTCCGCGCACCAGCATGGTGACCGTCTCCCGCTCCACCGTGACCTCGACGCGCCGGATCGGGGGGTGTTTCCTTGGTGTCACCTTTCTTTTCAATTGCTTCTGCGATTGGAATCCTGCGGTGTATACCTTCCACGCATCCCCCTCCCTATGAACCAGCGCCATGTAACCTGCTCTGGTTTTCAGTTAAATTCCCATAGGGGATTAAGTGTCTTGAATTAGGAGATAAATTTTTCTCAATATTTCTGAAAGCTCTTTATGTCCTTGGATACGCAGAGGATGTCTTGCTTCGACAACTTCGAGCTTGATCTCTCCAAGCGCGAGATAACGAGCCGATTCCTCTCACGCCAAAAGCCTTTGACGTGCTTTCCTGCTTAGCTTCAAACCCCGGACGGGTTATAACCAAGGACGAGCTACTTAAATCAGTCTGGCCCGACTCCTTTGTGGAAGAAGGCAATCTGGCACAGCACGTCTCTGCGCTGCGCAGGGCATTGGGGGACAAGTCTTCCCTGATCGTGACCGTTCCCGGACGCGGCTATCAATTTGCGGCCGATGTGCAGAGCGTAATTCCCGTGGCCGCACTGCCCCAGCAGCAACCAGGGGATATCTATGTGCAGCGCGTGCGGGAGCGCACCCGCGTAGTCTATGAGGATGTACCGGCTACCTCGCTTCCATTGCCCGAGATCGCATTGCCGCCCTCCAGGACAACGCCGCGCTCTTCCCGGCTGTGGCGATGGGTTGCCGTATCGGCGATCGGGGGCGCGCTGATAGCCCTGGCCGCAACCGAGGCGTGGAGGCATTCCTCTCATCCGCCCCAACTCAGCGACGCAGTGCTCGCCGACTTTACCAACAATACCGGCGACGCCACTTTCGATGGCACACTCATGCGTGCGCTCATGATCGATCTGGAGCAATCTCCATTTCTGAATCTATTGCCTAGAGCAAGAGTCCGCGAGACGCTGGCTCAGATGCAACTCAAAGGGGATGAGGCTCTGACTCCTGAGCTGGCCCGCGAAGTCTGCGAACGCAAAAACGCGCAGGTCATGTTGCACGGTACTATCGCAAACTTCGGCAGCAGGTACCTGCTGACCCTTACCGCCGATAGTTGCATTGATGGCCGGCAGATAGCCGCATATAAACAAGAAGCAAGCTCAAAGGAAGACGTCTTGGGAGCGATGGACAAGGTTGCAATTCTCGTGCGCAAGCGGTTGGGTGAGTCGGCGGCTTCGTTGGAACGCTTCCAGACGCCGATTGCCCAGGCGACCACGCCTTCGCTCGATGCTCTACGTGCGTACTCGCAAGGCATGCAAAGCCTGGATCGGGGCGACATAACAGCGGAGCAGGCATTGTTTGAACGAGCCATTGCTCTGGACCCGAACTTCGCGTCCGCCTACCGGGGCCTCAGTGACAGTTATTACAGTCGTCAAGATTACTTGCAGGCGGCATCGGTCATCCAGAAGGCCTACAGCCTGCGCGCTCACGCTACCGAGCGGGAACGATTGACAATCGAAATTGCTTACAATACTTACACTTGGGATATCGAAAGCGCCATCGCCAGCTTACGGCTCTACAACCAGATTTATCCCAACGACGCCTCGACCTGGTTCAGCCTCTGCAACATGTATTCCGCACTGGGCGAGTACCCTCAGGCCATCGAAGCCGGGGAACACGCCTATCGAATGGCGCCCCAGTCCGGTGCGGGCGCGGAGATTCTGGCACGCGTCTACAGAAGGGCAAACCGCTTTAGCGATGCCAAAAGGGTTGCCCAAGCCGCGATAGCCAATGGGAAGGATCTTTGGGGCCTGCATAGCACTCTATTCCAGATAGCCTTCGCTGAGCATGACGCGGCCAGCATGAAGGCTGAAACCGCGTGGGGATTGACCCACCCGGAGTTAGGCCAGTGGCGGACCAACCTGGGTTTTGTTGCGGCCAGCGAAGGGAAACGTCGTGAAGCGATCGAGGACTTTTCCCGCGCCCGTCAGGAAGCTCTGCGTAGCGGCGATAACGATTTTGCCGACACCGCCTCACTGTGGCTCTCCGGCATTTTGTTCGAATTCGGGGATTCCGATGGCGCCGCAGCCTGCCTGAAACAGATGAAAAGCGATGCGGCAGACCCCGGCACACTGGCATTTTTCAAGGCGGAACTGGGCGACATCGAGCCTGCGCAGCAACTGATTGCCAAAATAGGCAGCAGCGGAACCAAGAGCACGCTTAGTCTCTACTTCGATCTACCCATGCTGCGCGCCCTGCTGGCTCTCAAGGCTCATAGGCCCGCTGAAGCCGTCGTGGAGATTGAACCTGCCCGCCGGTATGAGATGCGCGACTACGGGGTGCCTTACCAACGGGCGCGCATGGAGGCAGAGGCAGGTATGCTGGATGCCGCCGCCGACTACCGGCTGATTCTCGCCAACCCGGGCATTGATCCCATCTGGACTGATTACACGCTCTCCCATCTGTGCTTAGCTCGCGTGCTGGCACGGCAAGAGAAGAAGGAGGAAGCCCGCCAGCAATACCTTGCCTTCTTCGATGCCTGGAAGAACGCCGACTCCAATCTGCCTCTCTTACAGGCTGCCAGGAGCGAGTTCGCTGAACTACAGTAGGGTAGCTCCCCGTCGGCACAGACCTTTCCCCGTGCCGCGCTGCTTGACGCGGTGGTAGGGAACAAGAACGGGTATCGACTTTGGGTGTGGTGCAGGTTGTGTTGTGCCGAGCGTACGGCTACGCTATCCCAGCGATTCTTAAAAGCCTCCTCGTCCTTGAGTGGCTTCAATTCCCGCTCTCCAGGTCTACGGGAGGAGGATGCAACTCCGTACAATTTTCGTACAGATCTCTCTTGCTTGCTTTATCGTACGTTATTGAAACTAAGCGCTATTTTCCTTATTCTCTTTCCATTCCTCGTACCATGCCATCTGGATTGCCTCCAGCTTGGCTTCGTTCGAGGCCTGCGGGTCATCGTCAAAACCCTTCAGTTCCACAACGAGTTTCCGCAGCTCCGTAAACCGGATCGTCATCGGGTCCATCTGCGGAAACTTTTCGTAGAGTTCGATCCCGATGTCTTCAGAGTCGTTCCAGTGCAGGTCGTTCATCATTCCTCCGCAATCAACGGCAGCAGGATGGTTTGCGGCGCAGGCGGGTAGCAAACCAGATCAGCAACACCGAGTTACCTGCCAGCAGCAGCACCGCCAGATTGCTTGCAATCGTCTGGGTCAGCGCGCACGCCACCAGCACCGCCTCGGCCGCCAGTAAAAGGTATACAAGCCATTTCATCGAATGCTCCCTACAGCGTGCTGGCGCCGCCTTCACAGATGTAATTGCGATTCCACGAGGGAATCTCGACCACAACTTCGCCCGGCTTTTCAATGATGGCCTGGCATCCGAGCCTCGAGTTTAATTGCAGTCCTGCAGCCGTGTCCAACCGGTCGGCCTCCTCTTCGCTGCACTCGCTCAATAGCTCCTTGCCCTGCTTCACCACCACGTGGCATGTAGTACATGCGCAATTTCCACCGCAGGCATGTTCCAGGTGTATCCCAAAGTTAATCGCTACATCCAGAATCGACTGCGGCTTTCCGTGATCCTGGTAGGGCAGCTTTCCAGCCTCGTATTCCACGCTCTGTCCGCTCGGCAGGAAGGTCAGCCGAACCGTGTTTGGACCCAGTTCAGTCTTGTTTCCGGCGGAATCGGTCTTTTCCTGTAACTGCGGCATTGATTGTCCAATCCTCTATATCGATATGTTTCGATCTTTACTTAGTTGAACTCTGCCTTGCCAATCGGGTGCGGGGCGGCTGGCCCTTCGTCCACTCCGGTGGATTCCATATTCTTCCCACGCAACGCGCTGCCCACGGCCGCGTCCATCATTAACTCCGCAAGGTGCATGGTCGCCTGGTTCAATTCATCGATGGCACGTCTGATCTGGTGATAATCCGAGCCACTCATCGCCAGCCGCAGTTGGGACTCAAGCTGATCTACCTTGCGCTGTTCACTGAAGCCCAGCATCGTCCACGCTTCATTACGCCGGCCCTTGACTAGCGCCGTGAGAATCGTCTCCGCCTCATTGCGCGCCTCGATCAACTGCCGTTCGGCCAAGTCCTTTTCGGCGTTGTCGAACGAGTCCAGAATCATGTTCTCGACCTGATCGTCGGTCAGGCCATAGCTCGGCTGCACGTCAATCTCAGCCTCTTTGCCGCTGCGCTGCTCGCGCGCCGAAACATGCAGAATTCCATTGGCATCGATCAGGAAGCGCACCTCGATACGCGGCAATCCCGCCGGCATCGGAGGAATTCCCTTCAGGTCAAATCGCGCCAGTGAGCGGCAGTCTTTCGCCAGTTCTCTCTCCCCTTGCAGCACATGAATCGCAACCGAAACCTGCCCTTCGACTCCCGTAGTAAAGTGCTCCGTCGCGCTCGCCGGAATCGTCGAGTTGCGATGAATGATTTTGGCCGTCACTCCACCCAGCGCTTCAATACCCAGCGAAAGCGGCGTCACGTCGAGCAGCAGCATGTCCTTGGTTTCCGCCGAGCCGCCTGCCAGAATATTTGCCTGCACCGCCGCGCCAAGCGCCACCACTTCGTCGGGATTCAGCTCGGTGTGAGGCTTGCGCCCAAACAGGGCTTCCACCTCTTGCCGCACCAGTGGAATTCGCGTCGAGCCGCCTACCAGCACGACTTCGTCCACCTGTTCCGCCGTCAGCCCTGCATCTTTCAGAGCCTGGCGGCACGGCCCAAGCGTGCGAGCCACAATCGGCTTCACCATCTCCTCGAACATTTCGCGCGTGATCTTGCGCTGATACAGTTTGCCCTCCGGCAGTTCCACTTCGATCTCCGCGGTCGCCTGCGTAGAGAGCGCAATCTTTGCATCGATCACCGCAGAACGCAGCCGCTGAATCGCGTCTGGATGCTCGCGGGCATCCACGCCGAGGTCGCCGGCAATGTCATCGACCGCAACCGCAATCAGCAGGTTGTCAATGTCGTCGCCACCCAGATGAGTGTCGCCGTTGGTCGAGATCACTTCAAAAATTCCGTCCTGCAATTTCAGAATGGAAATATCAAACGTACCGCCACCGAAGTCATATACCGCGATGGTCCCGTTCTGCTTTCGGTCAAGCCCATAGGCGAGCGAAGCTGCTGTTGGCTCATTCACCAGCCGAAGCACCTCAAGACCCGCGATGCGGCCTGCGTCCTTGGTCGCCTGCCGTTGCGCGTCGTTGAAGTACGCGGGCACCGTGATCACCGCCTGCTTTACCGGAGCGCCGAAAAAACGCTCCGCATTGCGCTTGAGCTGGCGCAAGATTTGCGCTGATATTTCAGGCGGCGTGTAAGTGCGATCACCCAAGTGAATCCGCAGCACTTCGCCCGGAGCAAGGTCTTCGGCAAGGCGGAACGGAAACAGCTTGAGTTCCTCGCGAACGTCTTCCACACCGCGTCCCATCAGCCGCTTCACGCTGTAAACGGCGCGCTCCGGAGAGGTCAGCAGCACCGCGCGCGCGGCGTTACCCACCAGCATGTGATTGTCTTTGTCCAACGCCACAACCGAAGGAACAAGATTCGAACCGTCTTCCCCGGGAATGATGAACACGCCTTTGCCCGGCGCGTCCGGATGCGCCAGCGAAGGCCCGGAGCCCATGTAGGCCACCAGTGAATTCGTAGTCCCGAGATCGATCCCTACAACTCTGTCGTCTGCCATTTTTATAAGAGCCAATTAACTCAGTACTTCATTTATATCGCGTACAAGGTTACGCAGATAGCCGCGCCGATTCAATACATCCACCATCACCGCCGTGGCTTCGGAGTCTCCGCCGTCCCACTGTTTCCATGCGGCGCGTAGCTCGTCCTGCATCGTATTCAGGCGCGCCGTCAGTCCCTCGCGAGTCGCAATCAACTGTCCTCGAAGGTCATTGTCAACGCCGCCCAACTTCGCTTCTTCCAACAGCATGTTCAGCTCGAAAGCTTCCTCCAGCAACTCCGCCGGCACTGTTTGTTTCTTGTCGACGCCGAAGGCGCGAGCCTGTTCGGTTGCAATCTTGCTCTGCTCTTCCAGTTGAATGCCTTCCAGCATCAGCAGATATTCCGTGCGCGAAATCGGGTCTTTCAATGTCCGATACGCGTCATTGAGTTGCGAGGTTTTCTCCAAGCTCCACGCCTGCTCCTTCGCACTCGCCCGCGAGTACACGTCCGGATGCAGCTTCCTGCTTAGCGCATAGAATTCGCGCTCCAGCGCCGCTTCATCCAGTTCCAACCTGCGCGGAAGTCCAAAGAAAGAAAAGAAATCTGTTGGCAAGGCTGGCTGCACGTGTCCGCACTCGCCGCAGAAGTGTTCGGCGCGCATGTCTCCGCATGACCAGCACCGATGAGGGTGCGGCCTCGCCTGAATCACCTGCAAATGCCTCTTGCCCGTAGGCTCTGCCTTAACTTCCGTGCTGATGGATTCGCTCAATGACTCTCCCTCTCCTGCCTTGGTGCTTGGTGTCCCATATTTGCCGCAGTTAGCAAATGTGGGAGCCGGTCACCGCAAGCCCTCAGGAGAAGCTGGTGCCGCAGCCGCAGCTCTTCTTCGCATTCGGATTCTGGAAAACGAAGCCTTGATGCATCAGCGTCTCTTCCCACGCCACCGTCATGCCGCTCAGGTATATAAACGACTTCGGGTCAATGAACACGCGAACGTCACCAAAATTGAAGATGCGATCACGCTCGCGCGGTTGCGTGTCAAAGCGAATGTTGTAGGAAAGTCCGGAGCACCCGCCGCCCTGTACGCCAAGGCGGAATCCGCCCTGCACCGGATCAATGCCTTCCTTCTGCATTGCCGACCGGATATGCTCCAGCGCCTTATCCGTAATATTGATGCCCGGCTTTACCGCCGTCTGCTCTGTCGTCGTCATCATCCCTCGGTGCCCCATATCTGCCCGCTTTTGGCAGATGCGGGAATGTTGATTTTGTCCTTACTCCCGTTTACACATTCTTCTTCTTCCAGTCAGAGATGGCTGCGCGAATTGCGTCTTCTGCCAGCACCGAACAGTGAATCTTCACCGGCGGCAGCGAAAGCTCTTTCACGATATCGGTGTTCCTGATCTGGAGAGCCTCGTCCACCGTCTTACCCTTCACCCACTCCGTCGCCAGCGACGATGAAGCAATCGCCGAGCCGCAGCCGAAGGTCTTGAACTTCGCATCTTCAATGATATTCGTCTGCGGATTCACCCGAATCTGCAGCTTCATCACGTCCCCGCACTCGGGAGCTCCAACCAGCCCCGTACCTACCTCATCGGAAGCCTTGTCCATCGTTCCAACATTGCGCGGATTGGTGTAGTGATCCAGTACCTTATCGCTGTAAGCCATCCCTGTATTCTCCTTAATGCCTTCGCGATTCCCCCACGGAATCCCGAATTCTGTTTGATCCATCCTGCGGGTGCCCCACATCTGCCGTTTTTAGTAGATGTGGGAACGAACGCTGCCTTAGTGGCCCACCGGTTCGGCGGCCCACTTTACTTTCGAAAGGTCAACGCCTTCCTTGTGCATCTCATACAGCGGCGAAAGCTCGCGCAGACGCTTCACCACATCCACAATCTTCGCCGCCACGTAATCCACCTCGGCCTGAGTATTGAAACGGCCCAGTCCAAAGCGAATCGAACTATGCGCCAGGTCATCGCCCGCGCCCAGAGCCTTCAGCACGTAGCTCGGCTCCAGTGTTGCCGACGTGCATGCCGAGCCGCTCGAAACTGCGATGTCGTTGATTCCCATCAGCAGAGACTCGCCTTCCACATAAGCAAAGCTGATATTCAGGCTGCCCGGCAGGCGATGCTCCATGCTGCCGTTGACATAGACTTCGTCGAGTTGCGAAAAGATCTGCTCCCGCAGGCTTTCCCGCAGGGCAAACAGACGCTTGGATTCCTCGCCCATCTCCTGCTGTGCCAGTTCGCAAGACTTGCCCAGGCCTACAATGCCCGGAACGTTCAGCGTGCCACTGCGCATACCGCGCTCATGTCCGCCGCCGTCCATCTGCGCCACCAGTTGCACCCGGGGATTGCGCCGCCGGACATACAGCGCGCCTGCGCCCTTCGGCCCATAAATCTTGTGCGCCGTGACCGAAGCAATATCCACGTTGTCTTCAATCACGTTGAACGGAACCTTGCCCGCAGCCTGCACCGCATCACTGTGGAAAAGCACGCCCTTTTCATGACAGAGCTTTCCGATTTCGCGAATCGGCTGCAGAATACCAATCTCATTATTCGCCGCCATGATCGAAACCAAAATCGTCTGATCCGTCATCGCGTCCTGCAACTGGTTCAGATCGATCAACCCATCCTTCTGCACCGGCAGATACGTCACGCGATAGCCGTGCTTCTCCAGCCGCTTGCAGGAATCCAGCACGCACTTGTGCTCGGTCACCTCGGTGATGATGTGGTTGCCCTTCTCGCGATACATCTCCGCCACGCCCTTGATCGCAAGATTGTTGCTCTCGGTCGCGCCGGATGTAAACACGATCTCTTTCGCCGTCGCACCAATCAGCTTGGCAACCTGCTCGCGGGCCTTGTCCACCGCCTGCTCCGCTACCCAGCCGAACTGGTGGTTCCGGCTCGCCGCGTTGCCATAGATTTCGCTGAAGTAAGGCAGCATCGTCTCGAGTATCCGCGGGTCGACCCGCGTGGTGGCATGGTTGTCCATATAAATAGGTAGTTTTACTGCCGCGTCACTTGCCATAATTCCCTCCAGAAACTTCGATCCTTACCAGCTCGTCCACAATGCTCACGGAGGAGCCGTTTACTGAAGACCTCATCTGAGCGGAATCTTCCGCCCCCTCGCGCAACTCCCAAACCGACAGCTTGCCCAGCACTTCTTCAATCGTGCGGCTCACCTTCTGCAAAGGCTCCCGCACCGTGCATTTCGAACTCGTGCTGCATGACTTGTTCGAGTTGTTGCAGGACGTAATAAACAGCGGCCCCTCAATCGCCCGAATCACTTCCAGAGCGGAAATCGTTCGCGGGTCGCGCGACAGCACGTATCCCCCATTTGTCCCCTGCTGCGAAATCAGAAGCTTGCTTCGCGCCAGCCGCTGGAGAATCTTCGCCAACGCTTCCTGCGGAATCCCGTACATCTCTGCCAAGTCCTTCGCAGAGCAAGCCCCCAGATCCGCATGCTCGGCCAAGTGCCGAACTGCGATCAACCCGTAATCGGCCTTCTTGGTGAGCTTCAGCATAACAATCTCCGACCTTTTCAGTCGCCAATAGAAGTATAGACGCACAAAGTTGCAAAAAGCAACAGATCCCATCCAATCGGGAATGCGATAGGTTATTCGGACATAATGAGTTAGCGAATGGCGATTATTTTGGTCGGATTAGTGCCTCCGGGTGGCCCAAATCCGTCCAGCTCTGGGGCAGAATGTGGGGAAGCAGAAAGACTGGCCGCCACCGCGTTACACTTCAATAGGGGTGCTTGTCAGCCCCCACGAATCAGTTTCTATTCTGTGGAGAGACTTTGCTGAAAACTGTCCTTCTTCTATTTGCCATACTGCCCGCTGCAATCCCAGTCTCTGCCCAGACCGCATCGCCCTTGCTTCAACGCATACGCGAGGTAACGAACCGTCCGATCTTCAAGCACTCCACCGTTGGCGTAGAGATTTACGATCTCACCGAGCACAAAGCACTGGTTGCCATCAACGAGCAGAAGCTCTTCAACGCCGGCTCCACTACCAAATTGCTAACGGAAGGCGCGGCGCTCGCGCTGCTTGGCGAGAATTACCGCTTCCACACCTGCGTCTATTACACCGGCAACATTGCTCTCGATGGCACGCTCGAGGGCGACCTGATTCTGGTTGCCGCGGGCGACCCGAACCTTTCAGGACGAGTCATGCTGGACGATACCCTGGATTTCAACCCAAGCGATCATGCATACGCGGGCGTATTAGGAGGAAAGTCCGTGCCTGGCGAACCCTTGCGCGTGTTCAAGAAGCTGGCTTCCGGAGTACTCATGAGCGGCATCTGGCGGATTCGCGGTAATGTCATTGTCGATGCTTCCTTGTTTCCCTCAAGTCAGGTCGAACCCGGAACCCATACCACCATTTCGCCGGTCGTGCTCAACGATAACGTCATTGACGTGATCGCAACCTCAGCCCCGTCCGCTGGCGGCCCCGTATCGATTGAAATATCGCCGGCATTGCCATACTTGCGCGTCATCAACAAGGTCAGAACCGGCAAGGAAGATTCCGATCCCGTGATGCAATTCACCTCAGACATCACCGAATCAGACGGCTCCCATACTGCGGTGCTGGAGGGCAGCGTGCCTGCGGGCCGCCAGAAGGCCCAGGCAGCCTACAAAGTGAAAGACCCCGTGTTGTTTGCAACCGAGGGATTTCGCGAAGCCTTGCGATGGGCAAAGATCGTTTTGGAAGCTCCCGTCGAAAGCGCGACCGAACTGATTCCTCACTTCTATCCGAAGGAAAACCTGCTGGCCGAGCATGTTTCTCCGCCGTTCAAACAGGAGGTCAAGCTCACTCTCAAGGTCAGCCAGAATCTGCACGCGGCGATCACCCCATATCTGCTCGGCTCAATTCTGGGGCATGGCTCCAACGACGCATTCCAGAAGGGGATGGCGCTTGAAAGAAAGTTCCTGTCGAATGCCGGACTCGGTCCGGAATCGGTCTCACAACTCGACGGAGAGGGTGGCATAGGCTCGGCCTTTTCTCCCGACTTCATGGTGCGCTATCTCGCCTACATGTCGCGTCAGCCCTACGGCAAATTGTTTTTGGATTCCCTGCCGGCGCTGGGCCGCGATGGCACTCTGGCGAACTTGATGCAGGATTCGCCCGCTGCCGGACATGTTCACGCCAAAACCGGCTCCTACGTAGTCTCCAATCCGTTAAACGACGGAGTGATTCTGCTGGCCAAGGGCTTGGTGGGATACATCGACGCAGCCAACGGCCACAAACTGATCTTCGCCGCCTACGTAAATCTGGTGCCGCTCCGCGATATGGACGACGTAGCCGGAGTAGGCGAGTCACTTGCCGAAATGGCGGAAATGGCCTACAAGTATGCATCGCCGTCCGCGTCTGTCTTGCCCAAAGCTCCAAAAGGCAAGCCGACCCACCATTGAGAACGGCCCGCTTCGCCTCTTTCCTGAATCTCTTTAGGTGTCGTGCTGATGCAGATTATGTGCGTGATTTTAGCGTTGCTACTGAAGAAATCTCTGAAGCTGCCGATAAAGAACCCGTACGGTTTGTTGCGCGAACTGTAATGCGCGCAGAAGCTGGCAGGAGACTCATCGATGTCGACCTCGGCAATCTCAGGAAACCTCTCCCAACTCGACACGCTTCTAACAAGCTCCCAGCAATTCCTGACCGACTTCAAGCAGCTCGGCACCGATCTGCAGAGCGGCAATACTTCGGCAGCCCAGCAGGATTTTGTCACCCTCTCGCAAGAGGCCCTTGCCTCGGCTTCTTCGTATAGCTCCGCCGCAAGTTCGGCTTCTGCTTCCACCACCTCCTCAACTTCTACAAGTGGCAGTTCACAATCAAAGATGGCGAAGCTGGAGCAGGATTTCCAAACGTTGAGCCAAGATCTCAACTCCGGCAACCTTTCCCGCGCGCAGCAGGCTTATTCGCAGATTGCCACGGATGTGCAGAGCAGCGGAGGGCGCCGGCACCATGCACACTCCTCCGGCTCTGCTGGCAGCGGCTCTGGACTGCAGGCGTTGTTGGCAAGCAGTTCCACAACAAACACCAGCTCGTCCGCCAGCACCTCGTCAAGCACCGCCGCCAGCACCCTAGCCGCTGCGGCGAACAACGCGAGCGAGTTAATGAAGGACATCATGAGCCTCAGCGCAGAAATGGATGTAGGATCGGCAACTGCGGGCGGATCCGCCCTAAATGTGAGCGCCTAGTCCGGACTTGGCCTGTTTCACATCCACCCGTTCGATGGCAAGCGCCTGACAATGAGAGGTCGGAGACGAAGAGTTTCCCTTTTTTGCGCTGCATTGGCAGGCGATCCCACATCCGCCCTCTTTGGGCGACTGTGGGATTGCGGGATGGAGGTACTTTTGGCGGGAGTCCGGCAACTCCATATTGGCACGGAAGGAATACCCAATCCAATTAGGGCGACATCTCCTCCAGCACGCGTCCGCTCGTTTCTGGTGCCCAAAGCAGACAGACCAAGCCACTTGATGCTGAGACGACGGCGAAAAGCGCGAAGACCAATGCAATGTGGCCCGTTCCAACGATTAAACCGATGGCCGCCGGTCCGGCCATCGAGCCGGCTCTAAGCCACGCACTGCCGAGTCCGGCACCAACTGATCGCAGCCGCGTCGGATAAAGTTCCGCCGAGTATAGGAAGAGGGAAAATGCCACGGTCTGCAGCGTCGCATAGGCGCAGGTCGCCAGCGCAAAGATCACCGTGGCGGAACTCGCACCCTTCCACCACAGGATTGAAAGCGGCACCACGGCAAGAAAGAATGCGCAGATATACCAACGGCGCCGACCGACTCGGTCAATTGTCAGTGCGCAAATCAAAGACGTGACGACCCCAACGCAGCTCATCTTGAGGCCATAGGCAAGACTTACCTTGAGAGGCACGTTAAACAGCGTTCGGTAAAGCGTGGGCAGCCAGGTCACCAGTCCGTTATTGACCATGTAAGCGCCGAACCACAGAGCCCAAAGCATGGTGGTGCGTCCGCCATAGGCTCGGCCAAATAACTCACGCCACGCGCCCACCTTTGCCTTCACCGCAAGAGATGCGCCCGCTGGAATCGCGATCGCCACCGGCGCCGGTAGCTCTATGCCGCGCCGTATCAGGCTCTGTTCAAGTCGAACGATTACTTTGGCCGCCTTCTGCAGCTTTCCGTGCCCCACAAGCCAGCGCGGCGATTCCGGCAAAGTAAAACGAAGCGGAATCGTGAGGAAGACCGGCACAACACCGACCATAAACATCGCCTTCCAGCCATAGATAGGAACAAGCTCGTAACCGACCACTCCGGAGAAGAGGAGCCCAATCACGAAAAGCAGCTCGTAGAGCAAGAAGAAGCGGCCGCGATTGCGGGCACCTACAAACTCGTTGACATATGCACTTGCGACCGGTATCTCGCCGCCTGAACCGACACCCTGAACGAAGCGGAATATCATCAGCGACTGAGCATCCCAGGAAAAGATGCACGCGAGACTCATCGCTCCAAAGATCGCAATTGTTATTGCCATCACGGGCAAGCGGCCGATGCGCTCGGCGAGCCAGCCGAAAAAGACTGCGCCCAGGAGCTGGCCAAAATAGCCCGAAGCGATAATCATCCCCATCGCCGCTGGCGTTAGATGCCATGTTTTGCTCAGGATTGGCAGCGCATAGGCGATAGCGAGCGTCGTGTAGCCATCAAAGAAGGTCGCCATGCCGACAACCATCCGGGCCCAAGTGACTATCCGTGAAACAGGGAGGCGCTCCAGCCGCGCTAGTAGACCGGCAGCGGAGGAGTCGTCTGCAGAAATCGAAGTGGGTTGAGAAACCTCACAGCCCGATGCAATCATGACTGACCTCTTTGGCGTGACCTGGCGATCCCGTTCGGCCACCTGATTCAGCGCCACAAATTGTGGCGCATGACCCAGATCGCGAATGACCATTGACGGCCCAAGGGACCGGGAACCGGCTTGGATCGGCCGACTTCCGGGCTCCCTGGGTCTTGCTACTACTTGCCCTGTGTGGCGGCCTTGCCGCGAAGTCCAGCAGCGTCAACAGCGTCGGTGATGACCTTGAGCTTGGCACCTTCCGGCAGCCGGGTCGGTGGTTGCACGCGGGGCGATGGAAAGATGCCGGCATAGGCCATCGCGACTTTCATTCGAGCGTGGGCGTCGCCGGTCGGCTCTCCGCCGCCATAGACCACGTTTTTCAGAGGATTAATCCAAGCCTGGATTTCCTGCGCCTTCTTGAGGTCGCCAGCCTGCACCGCAGCGTAGAGATCGATGATCTTCTGTGGGATGAAGGACGCGAAACCTACCAGTGCGCCATCGACTCCCTGCACCATCGAGGCCAGCAGGTATTCGTCGTGGCAGGTCAAGATCGTGACACTAGGATCTGCTTCGCGGATTACGCGCAGATCGTTCGCATATTTGTTCATGTCGCGCGTGCCGACCTTCATACATTTGACATTTGGTAGACGGGCGAGCTGCTGCAGTGTCTCGAAAGAGTAGGAAGCGCGAGTCGAGGCCGGATAAACGTGGACGATAATGTCGAGCCCTGACCCCTCTCCTACTGCCTGGAAGAAGTCGACGACGTTTTCCGGCTGCTGCATGCCGAAGCGAAGCCATCCATGAGGCGGCATCAGCAAAATTGCGCTTGCCCCGGCGTCACGCGCCATCTTGGCATGTTCAGTCGCCTCGGCGATTCCCTCGCAGCAGATGCCCGACACCACCGGACAGCGGCCCCGGGTTTCCTCGGCGACGATCCGGGTCACCTCCGCGCGCTGCTTCGCCTGCAGTGCGAAGACCTCTCCGGTGTGGCCATTGGTCACGAGCCCGCCGATGCCTTTATGTTCGAGTAGCCATGATACGAAATGGCGTAGACTGACTTCGTCAATGCTTAGATCTTCACGGAACGGTACTTGCAGGGCCGGAAGAATTCCTTTGTAGACTGTGCTCATTGTTTTCACCTTTTCTTTGTGGATTGAGTTGTAGATTGAGTATTGAGTGCGAATCCGACGCTGCCGCCAGTCTCGATGGCAGCGGCGATTTCGCGCGCAGCCGCTTGTGCTTGTTCCAACGCATGCGCCTGGAAATCCTGAAAAAAACTGCAAACCATGGGGACTGCGATGCTGATTGCCCCGATGGGCGGCCCGTCCTTCCCGAGCACTGGCACGGCGAGAACCCGAAGGCCTTCGGTCAGCGTCGAATCTGCCAGGATGTGGCCCCGCGCACGGATGCCCTCAAGCACTGGCAGAATCTCCTCGGCGCTCCGTTTGTCCAGGAATGAATGCTCGACTCCAGCGCTGGCCTTGATAAACTTCCGCAGGTCCGGCTCCGGCAAGAAAGCCAGAATGCTCTGCCCAATCACGCTAATGTGAGCTGGAATCGAAGTGCCGATGCGTATGTCGACGCCAAAGCGGACCAGGCCTGCCCTCATTCGCTCGATATAAAGCGCGTTAACTCCATCCAGCACGGCGAAGCTCGCAGCCTCACCCAACTTGCCTACAAGCCCACGCAATGCCGGCCGGGCAACGGCGCGAATGTCGCGATGTGCGATCGCGTTGAAACCCAGGTTCAGCACCTTGAGCGTAAGCGAAAAGCGGCGGGTGTCATCAAGCTTGCGGACATAACCAAGTTCGACCAGCGTGGTGAGCAATCGATATGTGGTGCCGGGATCAAGTCCCGTCTCAGTCGCAACCTCACTCAAAGTCATCTCGACCCTGGCGTCGGTGAATACCTCTAATACCCGGAATCCCTTGGCGAGCGACCGCACTGTGCTTCGACTGTCAGGGAGGGCTGGCTTCTGCGAACCACGTGCGCGCACCTTAGTAGGTTTCGACATTTCTTTCTCGTGTTTCGGAATGCGAAATTCTTTTCGCAATGACGACAAGACAGTAGTATGCAAATCCGCTTGCTGTCAAGCGTTATTTCAGAATTTTTCAGAATCTGTCAGTAGCACATGATCTATCTGGCTGAGATAGCTTGGTAACCGACAACCCACATCTGCCGCTGTTAGCAGATGTGGGTTGTCGCACTCCCCGCGCTTCCCTCTTTTGCGCTACATTGGTTCAGGTGACTGCCAACTCACATCGTCCCACCATCGGAGTCTTTGACTCCGGCGTCGGCGGACTCACGGTGCTTCGGGCCATTGCCCGTCTTGTACCCAATGCCGATTATCTTTTCTTCGGCGACACCGCCCGCCTTCCCTACGGAACCAAGTCGCAGGAGTTCGTGGCGCGCTATACTTCGCTGGCGGCGCGATTCCTGGCTGCCCGCGGCATTGACCTGCTGGTGATTGGCTGCAACACGGCTTCCGCACTCGCTCTCTATGACGTGAAGTCAGCGGTCGATATCCCGGTGATCGGCGTGATTGAGCCTGGAGCCGATGCGGCGGCTGCAATCTCCACCAGCCGCGAGGCCCTGGTTTTTGCCACCGATGCCACCTGCGCCAGCCATGCTTATCAGCGCGCGCTCGCCCGGCGCGGCTTCGCTACCTATGAAAAAGCCTGTCCGTTGCTCGTCCCGCTGGTGGAAGAGGGATGGATCGAGAATCCCGTGACCGAAGAGGTAGCGCGCATTTATACCATTGAGGCGCTGCGCACCGCATCGACAAATGTCGATGTATTGGTACTCGGATGCACGCACTACCCTTTGCTCCGTCCCCTGCTGCGCCGGATCGTTCCTCAGCGCATCGAGATTGTCGATTCCGCCGAAGCCACGGCACGGGCGCTGCTGCAATATCTCGATGGCCACGACCTTACGGCGGGCAAGCCGGGATACAAGTTCTTCGTCACCGACTCGGTGGAGAAATTTCACAAGCAGGCGCCCGTCTTCCTCGGTTTCGCCGTTCAGGACGTGGAGCGCGCCGACCTCGACTCTGGACATTCCGTTGCCAAGCCGTAAACCATCCTCGCTTCAGTTAAGCTATTCAATAGGGGAATAAGGAATCCAAGATGATTTTTCGTTCTGATAATCGCGCTCTCGACCAGATGCGCGAGCTGAAATTAACTCCTGAATTTATTCGCACCGCCGAAGGCTCATGCCTGATTGAGGTAGGAAATACGCGGGTCATCTGCACTGCCACCATCGAGGACACCGTTCCCGGATGGATGCGCAACCAGGGCAAAGGCTGGGTCACCAGCGAGTATGGGATGCTGCCCCGCGCCACCCTCACCCGCACCACGCGCGAAGCCTCCAAGGGCAAGCCCAGCGGACGCACCCATGAAATTCAGCGCCTCATTGGCCGCTCGATGCGCGCCATTGTCGACACCGTCAAACTTGGCGAGCGTACCCTCTGGATCGATTGCGACGTGATCCAGGCCGACGGCGGAACCCGCACCGCATCCATTACCGGAGGCTTTGTGGCCATGGCTCTGGCGATGCAGAAACTAGTCGCTTCAGGCACTCTGAAGCAGCTTCCGATACGGGATACGGTTGCCGCCATCAGCGTTGGCATTGTGGACGGCGAGCCGATGCTCGACCTGGCGTATGAAGAAGATTCGCGCGCCGAGGTGGATATGAACTACGTGCTGACCGGCTCCAACAAGTTTGTCGAAATCCAGGCCACAGCCGAGCACGCCCCCTTCAACGACGAGCAACTGGCGCAGATGACCGTGCTGGCACGCAAGGGCATTGCCGAACTGGTGGCGCGGCAGCGTGAGCTGCTGGCCGCGACCGGAGTGCGGCTGTAATTTTCGGGGCGCTGTCCCAGGCTGCACAATCTGCGATACATTTGTCTGGTTCGTTCCGGCGTGCCATTTGGTTGCCGCGACGTGAATAGTTCGCATCTCAGAGTTGCAGGAGGACGAAAGTGAAACTTACTCCCGGAAAATTGGCTGGGCTCAAAGCTGTCTCAAATGAACGGGGCGTGATCGCCGCCGCAGCTATGGATCAGCGCGGTTCATTGAAAAAAGCGCTTGGGCCGAGCGCATCGGAACAGGACTTGATCAATTTCAAGATCGCCGTGAGCGAAGTGCTCACCCGGTACGCGAGCGCAATTCTGCTGGACCCCGAGTGGGGCCTGCCTGCAGCCGAGGCGCGCAATAGCCGGAGCGGCCTACTGCTGGCCTATGAAAAGACCGGCTATGACAAGCAAACTCCTGGACGGCTCCCCGATCTGCTGGACCTGTGGAGCGTACGGCGGCTGAAGCAAGCTGGCGCCGACTGCATCAAGATTCTGCTCTATTACTCACCCTCCGATCCAAAGAACATCAACGAATTCAAGCACGCATGGACCGAGCGCATCGGCGATGAATGCGTCGCGAACGACATTCCGTTCTTCCTCGAAATCATTGGCTATGAAGACGGCTTGGACGAGAAGAGCCTGGCCTATGCCAAGAAGAAACCGGAGATCGTGCAGGCATACATGCGCGAGTTCAGCAAGCCGAAGTACAACGTGGACGTGCTGAAACTTGAAGTGCCAGTCAATATGAAGTTCGTGGAAGGCACGAAGAGCTTCAAGGGCGAGAAGGCATGCACGAAGGCCGAAGCGCAGGATCTTTTCCGTAAGTCCGCCCAGGCCACCGAAAAACCTTACATCTATCTTTCGGCGGGCGTGAGCAACGCGGAATTCTCCGAGACTCTGGAACTGGTGGGCGAGAGTGGAGTGAAGTACAACGGCGTGCTCTGCGGCCGCGCCACGTGGGCCGACGGCGTTCCCATTTTCGCCACAAAGGGGCTGGCGGCTTTCCGCGAATGGCTTGAAGCCGAGGGCGTAAAGAATATTCAGAACGTGAATGCCGGACTCAAAGCTGCTTCACCCTGGTTCCCGATTTACGGGGTTTGAGAGACCTTGATTTCCAAAAGGGCACCTGCCTCGGCGTGTGCCCTTTTGCTTTGATGGCGGAAGGCAGCATGTTGTACTCTGATGGCCGGGAAGGTACACATGAATCTTTGGTCAAAGCTGGGCTTACCAATGCGTTGGATGATCGCGTTATTGTTCGCCGTGTTCGTTACGAGTCCATGCCTTTGCCAGAACCCTGGAGGCGAGGCTGCCGACCGCCCAGGAATGCTGGCTACCAAGCAAGGCCCTTTGGCAATCGACGCGCCAAAGGGATGGTCGCGCGTCCCTGGCATGGGGATGGCGTTTTTCGTCCCTAATGGCGCGGATTTCGACACCGCCCCAGCCTGGATCTACATCAGCTCCGTACCGATCGGCCCAAAGCTGGATTACCGCGACGTGAACTCGTACATTGAGCACGATGTCTCCGTTTTCAAAGACAAATACCCTGCCGCCATGGTGCAGAGAGAGAGCCCCGTCATGCTGCCACAGGCCAAACTGCGGGCGCAGATCTACACGTTTCAGAGCGGCGATAAGAATAATGCCTATGAGCAGGTCGTTTACGTCGGAGAAAAGGGTCGCGTCCTGATGTTCAACTTAAGCGCAAAAACTGCCGGCGTATTTCAGCAGTCGCTGCCTGTCTTCCGCGGATTTGTAACATCTTACCGGGGCGGAGCAGACACTGCCCCGGTCACCAGGAAACCCTGAGCGCGGGCGAGCGCGAATGAAAGATCCGGCGAAGAGGCTTGGCCCCTCCGCCGATTGTTTGCAAACTACTTTGCGGCCGCGGCCGCGGCTGCGGCGTAGCGCTTCTTCATCTCTTCAACGGAGATCGGCGCATAATCGCTGGCGTGGCCTGCCTGTCCGAACTGAGTCATGCGCTGGGCCACTACTTTCTTCATGGCTTCGCGGGCAGGCTTCAAATAGTCGCGCGGATCGAACTTCTCCGGCGATTCAATGAAGACCTTACGAATCGCTCCGGTGATAGCCAACCGGCTGTCGGTATCGACGTTGATCTTGCGCACGCCATTGCGAATGCCAAGTTGAATCTCCTCCACCGGGACGCCCCAGGTCGGCTTCAGCTTTCCGCCGTACTGGTTGATAACGTCCTGCAGATCCTTGGGCACGCTCGACGAGCCGTGCATGACGAGATGAACGCCTGGCAGGCGCTTGTGGATTTCGATCAGAACATCCATCTTGAGCACGGAGCCGTCTGGCTTGCTGCTGAACTTGTAAGCGCCGTGGCTGGTGCCAATCGCGATGGCTAGTGCGTCCACGCCGGTTTTCGCGACAAACTCGACGGCCTGGGCGGGATCGGTCACGTGACCGCTGCCGCCTGCGCCATGTCCGTCCTCAACACCGCCGAGCACGCCGATTTCGCCTTCTACGGTCACGCCCTTCTGATGCGCAAGTTCAACGACTTGGCGAGTGACTTCCACATTTTGGTCGAACGTGGCAGGAGTCTTGCCGTCTGCTTGTAGAGAGCCATCCATCATGACCGAGGTAAATCCAAGGTCGATAGCGGATTTGCAGGTCTCAACGCTGTTGCCATGGTCCAGATGCATGACCAGCGGAATCTCCGGATAGAGCTCGGACGCGGCCAGCATCAGGTGGAAAAGATACTTATCCTGCGAGTAGGCGCGGGCGCCTCGCGAAGCCTGGATAATAACCGGCGACTGGGTTTCGCGCGCAGCCTCCATGATGGCTTGAATTTGCTCCATGTTGTTTACGTTGAAAGCGCCGACGCCGTAGCCGCCCTTGGCGGCCTCGTCCAGCAACTGCCGCATCGAAACCAGAGGCATAATTAAATCTCCTTAGTAACAAGGTTAGCGTCCCACGTTTGAAAAAAGCCAGCGAATTACCGCCCGAAATATTTGGCGTTGCGCTCGGTGTATTCCTTCCACTTATCCGGCAGGTCGTCAACGGCGAAGATGGCCGAAACAGGGCAGACTGGCACGCAAGCGCCACAATCAATGCACTCGACCGGATCGATGTAGAGCATTTCCTCGTTGCCGTGTGCAGCTTCGTCCTTCTTGGGATGAATGCAATCAACCGGACACGCATCCACGCAAGCAGTGTCCTTGGTTCCGATACACGGTTCTGCGATCACGTAAGCCATAAGGTTTTGAAGATCCTATTCTTTAGAAGTGACAATTCAACATGCGAACCCATGATTGTAGCAAAAGACCGCGAACCATGCAGTCGCGGTTCGACTTACTTGCGCGCGGCGAGGAAATCGGCCAGCGAGGGAAGGACTTCGAGGCCTCGTCCGGCAAATATTTCGCGAAAGTTCTCGATCAGCTCTTTGTGGATAATGCCGTTGGAGGCAAGCGTCTCCCGGCTGTCGATGCGGAACGGCGTGCCATCAAAACGGGTAACGGTTCCGCCTGCTTCCTGCACCAGCAGGACTCCGGCGGAGGTGTCCCAGGGATTCAGATTGAACTCCCAGTAACCGTCATAGCGGCCTGCGGCCACGTTCGCCAGGTCGAGCGCGGCAGAACCGGCGCGGCGAATGCCGTGCGAGCGCAGAGTGATCTGGTGGTAGAAGTGAATATTGGGATTCTTGTGGCGCTTGAAGCTGGGAAAGCCGGTGCCCAGCATGGATTCGGCCAGCGTTGTGGTGGTCGAGACATGGATAGGCCGAGCGTTGAGCGTCGCGCCACTTCCCTTTTCGGTGGCAAACAGCTCGTCGCGGGTGGGGTCATAAAGCACGCCCAAGATGACGTCGCCTTCGAATTCCAGTCCCAGTGAGACGCAGAAAACCGGGTACCCATGAGCAAAATTGGTGGTGCCGTCGAGCGGGTCGACATACCAGCGAAAGCCGCCGCCATGGGTGTCGCGCGTACCCTCTTCGCCGACGATGTCATGATCGGGCCAAGCAGCGCGCAGCCGCGAGACTATGAGCTGCTCGCTGGCGCGGTCTGCCTCGGTGACCAGATCGACGTCGCCCTTGTACTCAAATCCTATGCGCCGGTCAAAGAACGACATAAGGAGCTTACCGGCTTCCCGTGCGATGGCCGTTGCCTGGGGAAGAAAGCCCGACTCTGCATGTGCGGTCATGCTACTGGGCATCCGAGGATTCGGGCGTCAGTGGAGCGACCGGCGTGTCAGGGACAGCCTTCGCAGCCCGTGGGCGGCGCACGCGGGGAGCGGTGATTTCACCCTCGGCAATGTAGAGGATCTCGGTTTTATAAATGAAAAGATTGGGCGCGCCATCACGGGTAAGGCGCAGCATGTTGCGGTCGTAGTACTCAATCCACCCGCGAACCACCTCGCCGCCATTCAGCTTGATGCTGACGAGCTTTTGTTTTTCGCCAAGCGCTTTGAGGTAGGCGGCTTCTTCAAACGTTTCTTCCGGCGGAGGCGTTTTGCTTTTGTTGGGTGGACGGATGGCCATGAGGTGATTCTACCGGAATTGCGTGGATTCCGAGACGAAAACTTGTATGTGGATCAGCCCGATAGGAATCCTCGCGCTGGAGTGTTGCAGGAGCAATGTTGCTACTCGATCTTGCTGTTGTAATAACCGGCCCGATGGCGGACGTAGAGCTCACGCCCAGCGTGCTGGAGAGCATCCGGCGTTAACTCGACGGAGATGCGCCGGAATTCCGCTCCAAGCCTTTTGATTGGGTAGTAGGCGACCAGGTATTGCGTGCGCAGTTCGTCGCCGATCTGGCGGAAAGCGTCGTCAAGCTGGGCGCTGGAAGTAGCGTAGAAATACTTGCCGCCGGTATCGCGCGAGAGCTGGATGAGCGCGTGCTCGCCTCCGGTATCGCGGCCCGCATCCGCTTCTATTGGCACCATAATGATGGAATAGATGATGGACTCGGAGATCTGTGCGGCGCGCACCGCCTCGTGGTAATCGGTCTTGCTTGAGGTATCCCCACCGTCGCTGATCAGCACGATGACCTTGCGGCCCTGCCGCTGCTGCAGTGACTTGGAGCACAGGAAAATTGCGTCATAGAGGGCAGTGGCCGCACCGGTGCGCAGATGATTCAACGCCGTATCCAGGCGGCGCTGGTCATTGCTGAAGGGCATGGCCTCAGATACGTATGTCGAAAACTGATAGAGGGAAATTACGTCCACCGGGCGGAGCATAGTGCGCGCAAACCTGCGCGCCGCGGAGACCTCAAGCGGGAGATCCTTGCGGGTGCTCAGGCTGGTGTCAAGAGCCATAGCAATCGACAGCGGCAATCCGGACTCGCGCTCAAAAACCGCAACTTTCTGCTCGATGCCATCCTCAAGGATGCGGAAGTCATCCTTCTGAAGGTTCGAGAAGGGAGCGCCATCACTGTCCACCACGCTGGCGAAAACGCTGACCAGTTTGACATTCACCGAAATCGTGGGCCCTGGTTCGCTCTGCGGAGTTTTGCGCTGGACGGGAATGTGAGGAAAGAGCGCCGGGTTCGCCGGAGGCGTCGGCACGGGAACCGGGGGCGCGTCCTGCGCGAATGCGGAAGCCAGCAGTACCGATACAAGTAAGATCGCCAGGCGATTCGTCATGCGAATGCCATTATAGGGAAATACGGGTGCCTTGCATTCGGAAGTTTCAGGACGCCCCATATCTGCCGCGTTTAGCGGATGCGGCGCTACAGGCTTATATCCGGCGGAAATGGCTCACCGTCGGCCCAGGTGGCTCCGTCTTCGAAGAACTCTTTCTTCCAGACAGGAACGGTTTTCTTAAGCGAGTCGATGATCCAGCGGCAAGCGTCAAAAGCGGCGGCACGATGGGCGCTGGCAACGACAATCAATACGCTGCTCTCGCCGATTTCAAGACGTCCAATGCGGTGAGCGATGCGGAGATCGCGAATGGCAAAACGTGACAGTGCCTCGACCGCGAGCTTCTCCATCTCGGCCAACGCCATGGCAGGGTAAGCGTCGTAGTCAAGATAAAGCGTGCGCCGGTTGCGGGTGTGGTTACGCACAATGCCGTCAAAGACGCACACCGCGCCATCTTCGACATCCCTGATTTGGGTACGCAGAGCAGCTAGGTCAATCGCCTCTCGCTGTAGGCGGGCATGGGCAGAGACCAGTGGGAGCACCTGCTCTGGAAGACCGCCGCTCACCGGCGGCAATAGCGCGACCTCATCCCCCTCGGACAGCGGCGTGGAAGACGAAGCAAAGGCTTGATTGACGGCTATGGCAATGGACCGGCCATACGGCGCAAGCGCGGGATATTGCTCCAGCAGAGATCGCCACAGATCGGCAACGGTGGCGGGAGAGGACAATTCGGCTACGATTTCCGGAGCGACAAGCTCTCGCAGACGGCCAAAGCAGAGGACTCGAAGACGCATACGTAAAAGATAGCAGGTCTTTGGCAAATGGCGCGGGAGGAATGCGGGCTGGAGCCGCGGAGAAACAGGGTGCCGAGGAGAAACTTGAGGGTGCCCCGTCCTAGCCTTCATCTGGCTAGGGCGGCGTTTTTAACCTTGCCTTACGTCAACCCATCCTGCAGAGACCTACTGCTGGCTCACCACAAGGTTTAGAGTCAGCGAGTGCGTTACCGCCGGAGTTCCGCTCGATGTGGCGTTGACCACCACCTGGTACGATCCCGGTGAAAGAGCGCCGCCATGGCTGCTACCCGAACTCGAACCGCAGCTTGCCATTCCCATTGCCAGAGACAGCACGAGCAATACTAGCGCCAAGCCGAAGCTGCGGCGCTTGCCCATGAGCAGCATCCCCATCATCGAGAACGGAAGAAGCGCGAAGAAGATGGAGCGCGAGCCGGGTAGCGGACTGAGCCGGGCACTGGGACTGCTGTTGGTATTGATGGACAATGTGGTCGTCGGCGTGCTCGTGCCATCCATGGAAACGGTAGCCGGCGAGAACGAACATACCACCGGCGCAGTGCCGCCCGAAATGCTGGTGCAGCTAAATGTGATCGTGCCTTTGAAGCTGCTCACGGGAGCCATGGATAGGACAAATGTGGCCGTACCTCCTTGGGTAACCGTTATGCCTGTGGCGTTCGAAGTGAAGGTGTAATCCGCCCCGGTGGAATTCGTGGTTCCAGTTCCAGTCAGGGCCACCGTCGCGCTCGACGCGCTTGAAACTGCAGTCAAAGTAGCGCTCTCGGCCGCAGCCGCGGTCGGAGAGAATTTCAGCTTGAGCGTGCAACTGCCCGACACTGCCAAAGCAAATGGAGTTGCCGGACACGTCGTCGAATACACCGCAAAGTCTGTGCTGCCGCTTATCGACAGGCTGGTGATCGTAACCGAGGCTGTGGAGTTATTGGTGAGCGTCACCGTTGTATCTCCGCTGCTTGTGCCTTGCTGCAGCGATCCGAACGCTACGGTTGTAGGAGAGAAGGATATCGCTCCCGTCGCAATTCCGGTTCCAGTCAGCGTAATCGACTGCGGGGAGTTGACGGCATTGTCCGTGAAGACCAGCGAGGCCGTGCGGCTGCCTAGCGCCGCTGGCGTGAAGCTGACGTTGACGACGCAGTTGCCGCTGGGCAGAACCGCACCGCAATTGTCTGTCTCGCTGAAGTCGCTAGCGTTGGTCCCGCTGATCGCGACCGATCCGATGACCAGATTGGCGCTTGCCGGGTTTGTGACCGTAACCAGCAGCGGGCCAGCGATGGACTTGAGAGGCTGATTGCCGAAAGCCAGCAACAGGGATGTTGGAGTAATCGTAGGAGCGCCCACCCCGGCCCCCGTCCCTGTCAGGGCGATATTGTGCGGACTATTGGGCGCGTTATCGGTGATCGTCAAGGTCCCGGTTCTCAGGCCAATCCCACTAGGAGTGAAAGTTACGCTAATTGTGCAACTGCTTCCTGACGCAAGCTGCTCTCCCGCTGAGCAGGTGGAAGTATTGCTCAAGCTGAATTCAGAGCCCGTGATTACGATGGTGCCGATGTCGAGAATGCCCTGGCCATTGTTCGTCAATTTGACTGATGAAGGAGCGGACGTGGTGCTTTCGATCTGACTTGAAAACGCGATGTTCGGCGAAGAGAATACGTCGTTTGGCGCCGCTCCCACGCCACTCAGGTTAATCGAATGGGATTTGCTGGAAGTGTCATCTGAAATTGTAAGCGTGCCTTGCCGGGTACCCGCCTGCGTGGGGGTGAACACAACCCACACGGTGCAACCGGAGACGGTAGGCGGTACCAGACTCGGGATAATCGCGGCGTTGCCTCCGACGCAATCCGCGCTATTCCCGCCACTGCCCCCTAAGAACGACTGCGTGAACTCGCTGTCGCTGAATGAGATATTGGTGATATGAACCGTGGATGTGCCTTCGATGGAATAGGTAACCGCCTGAGGTGCGCTGGTTGTGTAGAGATCCTGGGCGGCAAAATTCAGGCTACCGGGCGAAGTCGTGACCGTCGGTATGCTACCTCCCGGAATCATGGCAACAAACGCGTCACCGTTTCCGGCGTTCGTCATCTGAGGCGCTATGTAGTTCGGAGAGACCATCGGAAGCAGGAGCGTAGTCAACAAGTCCGTCGATGTCGTACTTCCCGCCACATACATATTGCCCTGATTCGTGGGATCGACTGCAATGGCGTTGCCTTGATCGGACTGTGAGCCTCCTAAATACGATGAGAAGATCAGCGCTGAACCGTCCGGAGTCAGCTTGGCAACGAATGCGCCTTGTGTCCCGCTGAGTGGAAGATTGTTAGACGTGTTGGGATTTTGCAGCGAATTGATGAGCGGAAAATCCGTCGACTGAGTGCTGCCGGTAACATAGGCTTGGAAGTCTCCGTCCACTGCAACCCCAAGTCCCTGGTCCGCCCCGGAGCCTCCCAGATACCTGGCATAATCGATGCCTGAACCCTGGGAGTTGATCCTGAGTACGAAAGCATCAGCGAGGCCGCTTGTTGACCCCGATACGGAACGCAGGCTGCCCGTCATGGTTCCGGTGACATAGGCCCGGCCCGATGCATCCACGGCGACAGCCCGCGCCGTGTCAACCTGCAAAGAAGAGTTGGTTACGTTCGTCTCGAGTGTCCATTCGTATGCGCATCCCCCGGTTGCACCGTAAACCTTGAGCACCCACGCACCGGCGCCGGCGGAGTAGTGGCACGGCCAATAAATACTCGGAATGCTCCCTGAATCCGTACCGCCTACCAGAAAAATGTCACCTGGAGGATCAAGCGCAACGCCATAGGCCTCGTTGTAGGCATCCGCAGGAGCCACGTAGGCTAGGCCGTAATTTTTCCAACTGATGCTGCCATCGATGGTGATGGCCCCAAAGGTGGTACTCCAGTTTGGAATGGGAATGCTGGTAGTGGTGGTAGCGGGCGTGTAGGGACCACTCGTACCGGCGTTCAGCGCGATCTCGACATTTGGAGGATTCTGGGTGTCAACCACGATGGCGCCTTGGGGATAGGCGGTAAGCTGCTGCCAAGCTCCAGCTGTGGGCGAGGGCGCAACGGAATGGCCGCCATAGAACCCCGAAAAATAATAGGTTATGCTGCCGCTCGATGCGGGCGCGGGCGTCAATGCTGAAGCATATGGATTGATTGTGCCATCCACCTTCGAGGCGACGTCCAGTGCATTGTCGAGCTTTGTGAAGAATGCTACGTAATGCTCAATTTTGGTCTCGAATCCGCCATAGGCCGGAAAATCATCGGAGCTGGTTTGGCCAACAACAATCACGTTGCCATTCTGATCCACCGCGATGCCGTAACCGGCGTCAGCGCCGGAGCCACCTAGGTATGTACTTCTTACAAAATTGCCGGACGCGTCCAGAATCACGATGAAAGCGTCGCTATCACCACCCTGATAGCTCTTAGTGCTTGAGACAGGAGTGGTGGCTGCGATGGTACCGGGCAAATCCGCAATATTGGTGGCGCCTACAATGTAGGCCTGCTTCCCGGAGTCCAGCGCAATTCCGTATCCGGCAGCGGTAGCGCCCGCTGGAGTTGATCCGCCTATAAGTGTGGTATAGACAACACTTGAGCCATTTGCGCTGAATTTGGTGACGAATGCATCGCAAGCGCCTTCAAAGGTGAAGCCCGAGGGATTCGGGCTGGTAATTGTGGTTAACGGAAAACCTTTGGTGGAGCAGGTCTGGCCTGTAACGTATGCACTGCCCAGACTATCCACGGCAATGCCGTAGGCCGCGTCGTTCTGGGCGCCGCCAAGATAAGTAGCGTAGGAGACGACAGGATCGATGATGAGTTCGGCGTTGCGGTCGTAAGCTCCGAGGCGGAGATGAACGCTGCCTGCGGATGCCAACTCATATTCCACTGCAACTGGTTTGGAAACGCCCGCAACCCGCTGATAGGCGTAAGGCGTGGCGAAGCGTACGGGCTTGCCGTTGACTTCCGCGATCAAATCGCCGGATGCCTCCTTGTAGAGCTTCTCCATTCCGGAGAACGAAAGCGCTATCGCATTAGCGTCGGCCTGGGGAGCTACCACAAAGTCGAATTCCAGCCGCCGATGATCGCCGTAATACACAACATTCACGCCGGGATAAATACCCTGGGCGCGAACCTTTGCGTAGTTCTTCACGCCGACCCGCCACTTGCTGGCGTCTTGGCCAATGTAATAATTGGTCACGCCCGGCAGCGGCTCAATGGCTTCAACCGGAGCCGCTCCATTTGCATGCTCGAAAGCAAGAAGCATGGTCTTGCCCTTGCCTGACTTACCGCCGCCAACCGTTATCGAGGCTTCGCGCGCACCTACCAATACTGAGTATTCGCCGCTGTGCGCCAGAAAGCGATGGGAATCCCCGGTGGGTTCAAAGCTCAGCGGAACCTTGCCATAAACTTCTACGGCAGCGCCCTTGGCTGTGGTGATTGGAGCCGTTTGGGCAGCCAGTGAAAATCCGGTAAAGAGCGTGGCAACAGCAAGTAGAACGGCCTTGATTTTCAGCTTCATATTCGACCTCTAATGCGGCAAGTCAATCAAATGGAGAGCAACCATGATGGCCGATTGCCCGCGTCCTAAATGTTGTTAGGGGTGCAGATAGGTCTGTCCGTCGTAGCAATTCGCAGCCGTCGCTACGCTGATCGGAACGCTCGTAGTCGCCGTTACTCCGGAATCGGTGTAGCTGATATTCACGGCATACGGAGAGGTTGTGTAGGCATAAGCCGTCCCACCGGTTGGAATCGCCGCCACCCAGGTACATACTCCCGCAGTAGCGCTGGCATGGACCACGCCGGAGTTATCGACGGTGATGGCGGGGACGCCATTGACGCTCAGCGGAGCGGTGGTACTGTTAAGCGCGGAAGCGCCAATCTCGTATTTGCTGGCGACGGTCACTATGCCGGTCTTCGTGTTTGACCACGTTGCCGTCACCGTGAGCGCGCCAGTCTGTCCGGGAGTCTCTAGGTTGTAACCGATGCTTGGCGTGGCACTAATCGATACCAAGTGGTAGGTTTGGCCGCAACTTGCCATTAACACCGTCATAAAAGCGATACACAATACTACCAATGCGCGCCGCACCATCCTGATTCTCCTGAAAATGGAATGTTGCTCAATCTTCGCAACAGAAACCCAGCAATTCAAGTGAATTGTGGTTTACGACCTTGATACTCAAGTGCTTGTACCTCTGGAACGTTGAGTGCCGATAAGTACAAGATTTCGTTAGACTAGGTTCCTAGCCTTATTTGCTTCGTAGACAAATATCGTGCCTCATCCACAATCGACGGGACCATTATGCCAAAGAAAAAAGCCAACCCAATCGGGCTGGCTTTGTAAGAGAGAGGCTAATCGCGGAGGTCATTTCTCCGCTTCGGCCAGTACGTGTTCGCGGATCTCGGCATCTTCGCGGGCTTCCGCGGGGCTCTGCGGCAATGCGATGTCGAGCACATCTTCGATATTGGCGGCATAATGCACTGTCATGCCCTCCATCTGCTCCGGCAGTAAATCCTCTTCCACGTTCTGCTGGTTTTCCGCAGGGAAGATGATGTCCTTGACTCCGGCGCGCTTGGCGGCCAGGAATTTTTCCTTCACTCCGCCGATGGGAAGCACGTTGCCGCTCAGCGTAATCTCACCGGTCATCGCCATCTGCGGACGCACCTTCTTGTCCGTCAATAGCGATACCAGCGCGGTTACGATCGTGACGCCAGCCGAGGGACCGTCCTTGGGAATCGCTCCGGCGGGAACGTGGATATGAAGATCGTACTTCGTAAATACGTCGTCCTCGATCTTCAACTGCTCCGCGTGGGAGCGCACCCAACTGAAGGCCGCCTGCATCGATTCGCGCATCACTTCCTGAATCTGTCCGGTGATGCGGAACTCGCCCTTGCCCTTCATCTTCATCGCCTCGATGAAGAGAATGTCGCCGCCAGTCGGAGTCACCGCTAGCCCAACCACCACGCCGGCATGTTTCGTGCGGGCCGCAATTTCCGTATCGACCCTGACCTTGATGCCGCCGAGCATCTCCAGAACAACCTCGCGCGTGACAATCAGTTTTTCGGTCTTGCCCTCCACGATGCGGCGCGCCTGCTTACGGCAGATTGTGCCGATCTGGCGCTCCAGGCTCCGTACGCCGGCCTCGCGCGTGTAGTGGCGAATCAGGAAGCTCACTGCATCTTCCGTAAACTCGATCTGCTCCGGCGTAAGACCGTTCTCCTCCGTCTGGCGGCGAATCAGGTATTGATCTGTGATGTGCTGTTTGTCCTCTTCCGTGTACCCGTGCAGGTCGATAATCTCCATGCGGTCGCGCAACGGATCGGGAATCGTATCGAGTTGATTGGCCGTGGTGATGAAAAGCACCTTCGACAGATCAAACGCTACATCCAGGTAGTTATCGCGGAAGCTGAAGTTCTGCTCAGGATCGAGCGCTTCCAGCAACGCCGCCGTGGGATCGCCACGATAGTCCCGTCCCACCTTGTCGATTTCATCGAGCATGAACACCGGATCATTCGCTTCCGCGCGGCGGATGCCTTGGATAATCTGCCCAGGCATGGCTCCGATGTAAGTGCGGCGATGACCGCGAATCTCCGCCTCGTCATGGATGCCGCCTAGCGACATGCGAACGAATTTGCGCCCCAGCGAGCGGGCAATCGACTTGCCCAGCGAGGTCTTGCCTACGCCTGGAGGCCCAAAGAAACAGAGGATCGGACCCTTCATCTTGGGATTCAGCCGGCGCACGGAGAGGTAATCGAGGATACGGTCCTTGACCTTCTGCAGATCGTAGTGATCTTCGTCGAGGATCGCCTTCGCTTTGGTGATATCTACTTCCGCGCCGCTGGACTTTATCCACGGCAGCACCACCAGCCACTCCAGATAGTTGCGGGTAACCGAGTAATCGGCGGCCATGGGAGACATCCGCGAGAGGCGGTTTAGCTCCTTCATCGCCTCCTTCTTCACGTCTTCGGGCATTCCGCTCTGCTCGATCTTTTCCTTGAACTCCTCGACGTCCCGGGTCGTGTCGTCCTGTTCGCCGAGCTCCTTCTGAATAGCCTTGAGCTGCTCGCGCAGGTAGTATTCGCGCTGCGTCTGTTGCACGCGGTCCTGCACTTCGCTCTGGATCTTGTTCCGCAGTTGCTGAACTTCCAGCTCCTTGGCCAGGTGCTGGTTGATCTTGTCGAGCCGAGAACGCACATCGTAAGTCTCGAGCACATCCTGTTTGTCGCGGGTCGAGAGCGAGGGCAGCGAACTGGCTACAAAGTCCACCAACCGGCCCGGCTCCTCAATGTTCACCGCAACCGTGGAAAGCTCGTCGGAAAGCGTCGGCGAGCCCGCTACGATCTGTTGAAACAGGTTCAGGATGTTGCGCTGTAACGCCTCAATCTCTGCGTTCAGTTCAGGCACCACTTCGTCGACAGTCTCCACCGATGCCTTCATGTAAGGAGCAAGCTGCGTGTACTCCACCACGCGGACGCGCTCCAGTCCCTCGGCAAAGACAAACAAGCTCTGGTTGGGCATCTTCACCACTTTATGCACCGTGGCCAAAGTTCCAATTGGATAAAGGTCGACCGGCTGCGGCGAATCAACCCGCGCCTCGCGCTGGGCGATCACCACAATCGTCTTGTCTTCGCCTAGAGAATTAATCAGTTGCACCGAACTCTCGCGCCCAACGGTCAGGGGAAGAACGGCATGGGGAAACAACACCGTGTCGCGAACTGGCAGAACCGGGAGGTCGCGCACAGCGCGGAGATCTCTTACTAGAGGAATGCTTTCAAGATTGCGCGTTTCGTTCGCCATTGAATAAACTCCTTGAGTCAATCGTACTCAACTTTGATGACTCTTTCATGCGAAAAGATTCGAACTCCGACAAATCCATGATAAATCAAGAGTTATTCTTGTCCGGTCAGATTCGCCTCGGAGATCAGGCCGGAAACACTCCGGGGACTGCCGGATTTTCAACCCCCAAAAGCCAGCTTCACCCCGGCAGGCCAACGGAAACTAGAGCGGTCACCGCCACCCAAAACACCAAGCGGGCGGATTGTAACCCTTGGCCGAGCGATGAAGCAAGATGCTTCCATACGCAGGGCAAAACCCATGGCGGCAGAACCCTTAGCGGTCCAAGGCAATACTGTTGCAGCAATGAAATGGATTGCATGATTCGTCCGCCATTGCTAGACGAGGGGTCATCAGGATACATCTGCGATGACCCTATCTGGGGTATTTCAGGCGCGACTGGCAGCTTCTGCCTTGCGCATCTTCTCAGCACGGCGGATTTCACGACGATGCCCTGCATCCTCAAAGCGCCGAATCTCCTCCGGCGTCTCCGGAACCACGGGCGCAACCGGAATTTTGTGGCCTTCGCGATCAATCGCAACATACGTGAGATAAGCGGAGCTGATATGGCGGCGCTCGCCCGTGAAGTAGCTTTCCACCCAGACCTTGATTCCAAC